>Ga0210405_10000137_pt1 | contig 99999 bp, 83 predicted proteins | sample IncBWH11MmetaG_FD_155492 | JGI IMG/M metagenome (GOLD analysis project Ga0210405, IMG submission 155492) | Forest soil microbial communities from Barre Woods Harvard Forest LTER site, Petersham, Massachusetts, United States - Inc-BW-H-11-M | ecosystem: Environmental > Terrestrial > Soil >... | reverse complement strand
GACGCTGATCGCCGCCAACTCCCTGGGCAGCAGCACGCCGGTGACGCACACGGTCAACGTGATCAATCCGGCGCCCGCGATCGGCAGCGTCACGGTGTCGCCGTCGTCGCCGCTACAGTGCCAGCCGGTGACCCTGACCGCCAACAACGTCACCGGCAAGCCGCCGCTGACCTTTGCCTGGAACATCACCAACAGCAACAACGCGGCGGCCACCGGCGGCACCTCCGCGGCCAATCCCTTCGTCTGGGACACCAAGGCGAACGCCGTGGTGCCCGGCACCTACACGGCGTCGTTGCAGGTCAGTGGCACCGGCACCCCGGCCCCCGGCCAGGTCACCTTCTCGCTGGCGCCGCTGCCCAGCCTGCCGGTCTCCTTCGCGCCGACCAATGACGCCTTCACCGCCAGCACCGTGCAGTTTCACGTCGTCGCCTCCGGCGCCACCGAGTGGAACTGGAACTTCGGCGACAACGCCGGCGGCGGCCCGCTCGGCGACGGCTACACCGGCTGGACGAACGACCCGACCAACGGCCCGAATCCCCTGCACACCTACAGCCTGGCCGGCGGCTACACCGTCACGGTCAAGGTGCGCAACTGCACCACCGACCCCAACGGCCTGGTCAGCTCGTCGCTGCCGGTGACCATCGTGGTGGCGCTGATCGCCGACTTCAACGCGGTCTGCTCGTTCGCGCCCTGCGCCTTCGCGACCAACTCGCCCATCAGCTTCGTCGACAGCTCGAGCGGCGCCGCCGTTTGGGACTACGCCTGGGACTTCACCGGCACCGGCAGCCCCAACTTCAACGACACCGGCCATACCGCGCCGGTGACCTCGCACACCTACACCGTCGCCGGCAACTACTCGCCGGCGCTGCGGGTGCACGGGGCGGCCGGCGGCGTCGCGACCTTCACCTCGCCGTCGATCACCGTCGCCACCGGCGCCCCGCCGCCGCCGGCGATCATCACCGTCAGCGGCCCGACCACCGGCGCGGTCAACACGCCATATACGTTCTCGGCCTTCGCGCAGAACTGCACCCCGTCGGCGACCTGGACCTGGACGTTCACCGGCGGCACCGCCTCTCCCGGCACCACCACCGGATCGTCGATCACCGTCACCTACGCGACCGCTTCCACCTACTCCGTGGTGGCCTCGAACGTCGGCTGCAGCGGCGCCATCGGCAGCGCCGGCATCGTCATCGGCAGTGGTAACCCCGGCGGCGGCAACCTGCAGGCGGTCTTCAGCTTCTCGCCGTCGGCGCCCAGCGTCGGCGCCGCCGTGACCTTCGACGGCTCCCAATCGACCGGCAATCCGACCAGCTACGTCTGGGACTTCGGCGACGGCACCAAGGGCTCCGGCGCGGTGGCGACGCATGCCTACAACGCGACGGGCCCCTTCACCGTGAAGCTGGACGTGGTGGCGCCGGGCACCGGCCCGCTCTGCCTCTTCGGAACCTGTGACAGCGAGGTGGTCAAGACGGTGACAGTCGGCGGCACGCCGCCGCCGCCGCCGCCTCCTCCCCTCAGCTCGGACTTCACCTCCAGCGCCGGTGCCGGCTGCTCGAACGTCGGCGGCTTCTGGCTCTGCCCGGCGACCACCGGGCAGCCCTCGACCCTGACCGGCCTCGCGACCACCCCGGGCACCAACTTCGCCTGGAACTTCGGCGACGGCACGACTGGCTCCGGCAGCCCGGTCACCCACTCCTGGTCGCCCAAGGGGAGCTACTCGGTGACCCTGACGGTGAGCGCCACCGGCTTCACCGGCAGCTCCACCACCAAGACCTTCCAGGTCGTGGATCCGCCGCTGCCCGCCACGCAATCGGTGGTGCTGCCCTGGGTCGCCTCGACCCGCGGCGCGCTGGTGCAGTCATGCGACCTGTACCTGCACAACCCGAGCACCAGCTCGGTACCCGTGACCCTGCAATTCCGCAAGCGGGGCGCGGTTGACGTCAATCCGCCGGTCGCGACGGTGACCATCGAGCCCGGCGCCACGATGTACGCCCCGGACGTGGTGCAGAGCGTCTTCAATCAGGACAACATCGCCGGCTTCGTGATGGCCACCGTGGATACCGCGAATCCGTTGCCGGTGATGACCTCGTTCAACACCGTGGTGCGCAGCGACGGCAGCCAGTTCGGGCAGACGGTGCCCGGCCTGGCGCTGCCGGCAAGCATCCCGTCGAACAGCTCGGGGCCCGCCCCCAGCACCTTCCAGTACCTGATCGGCATGGACGAGAACACCACCAATCAGGCGTACTTCGGCATCACCAACCCGACGGCGACCACGACCACCTACCACGTGCAGCTGTTCGACACCAAGGGCAACCTGCTCGGCGGGTCCAGCGGCGACCTGGTGCTCGGCGCCTTCAGCCAGCGCCAGTTCCAGACCTCGGACGTGCAGAACCTGTTCGGGTTGAGCAACGCCACCGACTACCTGGTGTCGATCGAGAACAAGAGCGGCAGCAATCTCTTCCCCTACGGCGAGAACCTGCGCCTCGGCTCCGGCGACCCGTCGTTCGTGGTCGCCGGCACCACCGGCGCCGCCACCCAGTACGTCGTCGGCGCCTTCAGCACCAACGGCTCCTGGCAGACCGACGTGGTGCTGGCCAATCCCAGCAGCGAAGCGGTGACCGCCTCGTTGACCTTCACCGGCCTCGGCGTCGCGGGGAAGGTCACCGCCCCGGTCCAGGTGACGCTCGCTGCCGGCGACACCCAGCGGCTCACCAACGCCATCGCCGGGCAGTGGAACCTGAGCAACGCCGTCGGCGTCATCACCATCACCGCCAGCTCGGCGAGCGGTCCCTTCCCGATCGTGCGGGCCGAGACCTACAACAACGCCAAGACGACCACCGTCTACGGCCAGTCGATGCCGGCGTTCGCGCCGACCGACGCCGCCGAGGTCGGCCAGGTCGATTACCTCGTCGGTCTGCGGCAGGACGCCGCGCACCTGACGACCCTCTGGGTGTTCAACAACAGCACCGACGCCGGCGTCTACGACCTCGTCTACCGGGGGCTCGACGGCACGGTGCTGGGCACCTTGTCCGGCGTCGGCATCCCGCCGGGCAAGCTGCGCCAGTTCCTGCCCAACCAGCATCCGCTGCCGGCGGCCGGCGCCAAGAACGGCTTCACCGTCCAGGTGGTGGTCCACAACGGCTCGGTGCTCACCGGCGCCCAGGTGCTCACGCTCTCGACCGGCGATCCGGCCTACGTCACGGGGGTCGCTCGCTGATTCGCTGAATCTCAGGCCTTCCAAGCGTCCGTTCTCATTTCGGGCCGCCGGGCAGCAGACCGGCGGCCCTCTTTGTCTGCTCTGCCAAAGCGATAGAATCGATAGCGGATGCCAGAGCCCGCCGTCCAGGCCGACCAGCTGACCAAGGTCTACCGGGTCTATGCCTCGCCGTGGGACCGCCTGCGCGAGGCGCTGCTGCGGCGGCGCCGGCACCGCGAGTTCCGGGCGCTCTCCGAGGTGAGCTTCAGCTTGCCGAAGGGGGAGGGGCTGGCGATCATCGGCGAGAACGGTGCCGGCAAGAGCACGCTGCTGAAGCTGCTTGCCGGCATCGGCGCGCCGAGCTCCGGCACTCTGCGGGTGAAGGGAAAGGTGGCCTCCATCCTGGAGCTGGGCTCCGGTTTCCATCCCGAGTTCACCGGCCGCCAGAACGTGGTGCTCAATGCCGCCATGCTCGGTCTCTCCGAGGTCGAGCTGCGGCAAAAGCTGCCGGCGATCCTCGCCTGGAGCGAGCTCGGGGACTTCGTCGACCAGCCGGTGAAGTGCTACTCGACCGGCATGGCGATGCGTCTCGGCTTTTCGATCGCCATCCAGGTCGAGCCGGACGTGCTGATCATCGATGAGGCGCTGTCGGTGGGCGACGGCTACTTCCAGAAAAAGTGCATGGACCGCCTGCTGCAATTCGTCGCCGCGGGCGGCACGCTGCTGTTCTGCTCGCACGCCATGTACTACGTGTCGGCCTTCTGCCAGCGGGCGCTGTGGCTGCGGCAGGGGCGCGTCGAGGCCCTCGGGCCGGTGGCCGACGTGGTGCGGGACTATGAGAACTTCCTGCTGGCCAAGAGCGCCCCTGGCGCTCGTGGAGACGATCGCGCCCCTGGCGCTCGTGGGGACGATCGCGCCCCTGGCGCTCGTGAGGATGATCGCGCGCCTGGCGCTCGTGGGGACGGTCGCGCGATAGGCGCTCATGAGGACGGTCAGGACGATCGCGCGCCGGGTGGTCGCGGGGGCGATCGCGCGATGGGTGCCGGTGGGGACGGCGGCGACCCGGACGGCGCCGCTGCTGGTGCTGTCGGGGAGGACCGCGCGCCTCGTGCCGGCGAGGATGCAGCCGCCGCCGGCCTGCGGGCGGGTGGCCGCCTGCTCGGGATGCGGCTGAGCGGCGGCGTCAGCGCCGAGGCGCCGGCGGGCGAGGTGCCGTTGTTCGCGCGCGGCGACGCCATGGAGATCGAGCTCGAATGGGAGACCCGGCGCGCCGATCTCGCTTTCCATGTCGGCATCGGCATCAACCGCATCGACGACGTGGAGGTGGCCTCGCTCGCCACCCATCTCGACGGCCGGCCGCCGCTGAGCGGCAGGCACCATTACCGGATCCGCGTCGTGCTGCCGCGCCTGACCCTGGTCAAGGGTGAGTTCACGCTCTACGTCTTCCTGCTCGACGAGGCGGGCCTGCACGTCTACGACCAGCGGATCTACCGGCGCGCGTTCGGGGTTCACAGCCCCGGCTACGCCTTCGGCCTGGTGACCCTCGATCACCGTTGGGAGGAGCCCACGGACCGGGGCGCTGCGGCCCTGGCTGCCGCCGCCGGGCCGTCGAACCTGGCTGGCGGCGCCGCGCCGGCGACCCCGGCGGCCCCGCCGACCCCGGCGACCCCGGCGACCCCGGTGACCCCGTCGAATACCGCTTCGCCGAGGGTCCCCGCGGCGGTCGTCGCCGGCAGCGGTCGCGGTTGAATTACGCCGTCGCCGCCGCCACCCGCCGCCGCCACCCGCCGCCACCACCCGCCGCCGCCTGTTGCCGCCCACCGTTGCCTGCCGCCGCCCATCGTTGTCTGCTGCCGCCCGCCGTTGTCTGCTGCTGCCCGCCGTCGCCCAGCACCGCCCGCCGCTGCCCACCGTCGCCCGCCGTCGCCGTGCGAGACTCCGCGATGAGTGGCAACCAGATCACTTCCGGGCAACGCCGCCTGGCGGTGGTGCTCGTCCACTACCACGCGCCGCGGCTCGCCGCCGCGGCCATTGCCGCCCTGCAGCGCGATCTCGCCGGCGGCCAGGGAGCGGCGGCCGCGGTGGCCGATCTCGAGGTCGAGTGGGTGCTGGTGGACAACGGCAGCGATCCGGCCGGCCGGGAGCTGCTGGCCGGCCTGCCGGTCCGCCTGCTCGAACCGGGACGCAACCTCGGCTTTGCCGGCGGCGTCAACCTCGGGGTGGCCAGCTCGCGCGCCGAGCTGGTGCTGCTGATGAACCCGGACGTGTCGGTCCTGCCGGGCTGCACCGCGGCGCTGGTGGGCAGCCTGCTGGCTGGCGCCGCCGCCGCCGGGCCGCGCTTCTATTGGGATCACGGCCGCCGGCTGCTGCTGCCTCCGTCCGAGCCGCGCAGCCGCCGCGGCGAGCTGTCGTCCTGGCTGGCAGCGCGCGACGCCGGCTGGGCGGCGGGGGCGCGCCGGCGCAGCCGGCGCCACTGCCGGCGCCACTGGCAGGCGGCGGCGCCGCTGCCGAGCTATTCGCTGTCGGGCAGCCTGCTGGCGGTGACGCGCGCGGCCTGGGAGAGGATCGGCGGGTTCGACGCCGGCTACCAGCTCTATTTCGAGGAAACCGACTGGCTCCTGCGCCTGCGCCGCGCCGGCCTGCCGGCCTGGTTCGTGCCAGCAGCCGAGGCGGTACACCTGTACGGGCGCAGCGCGGCCGTCGAGCCGCGTGCGGCGGAGTGGTTCGAGAGCTCGGCGCGGCGGTTCCGGCGCCGGCACTACGGCGCCTGGTTCGCCTGGTGCCTGGCGCGCCTGGACCGGCTCGCCGGCGGCGCGGGCTCGCCGCGGCCAGGCCCGCGGCCCCTGCCGCTGCTGCCGGAGGCGGGGCTGGAGCTCGGCGCCTATCCGCGGCCGCTATGGATCGAGGTGTCGCCCAACGTCGCCGGTTTCCCGGCCGCTGCCGAGCGGATCGACGACCGCGCTCCCGGCGGCCGCTGGACGCTGCCGGCAGAGGTCGCGGACCGGGTGTCGGGGGGCGGCTGGCAGGTCTGGCTGAGCGACGAGCGCGGGCGGGACCTCGCCGGCTTCCGGCTCGCCGGCGGCGGCGGCGAGGCCGCAGGCGGAGGGTAGAATCGGCCGGATGAGCATCGAGCTCTCGGTGGTGGTGCCCGCCTATGACGAGGCGAAGCGCGTGGGTCCCGGCCTGCGGCGGGCTGGCGACTACCTGCGCGCCCGCGGCATCGGTTTCGAGCTGCTGGTGGTGGACGACGGCAGCCGCGACGCCACTGCCGAGGTGGCGGCGGCGGCCGGCGCTCGGGTCCTGCGCCACGAGCGCAACCGCGGCAAGGGCGCGGCGGTCAAGACCGGCGTGCTGGCCTGTGCCGGCGAGCGGGTGCTGGTCTCCGATGCCGATTTCTCCACCCCCATCGAGGAGATCGAGAAGCTCGAGTCCCGGCTGCGCGACGCCGACCTGGTGCTGGGCAGCCGCGCCCTGGCCGATTCGGTGATCACCGAGCGCCAGCCGATCTACCGCGAGCTGATGGGCAAGACCTTCAACCTGCTCATCCGCTGTTTGGGGGTGCGCGGCTTCCACGACACCCAATGCGGGTTCAAGCTGGCGCGGGGCGAGGCGGCGCGAGCGCTCTGCGCCGAGCTGACCGTGGCGGGCTTCGCCTACGACGTCGAGCTGATCTGGCTGGCGCTGGCGCGCGGCCGGCAAGTGGCGGAGGTGGGGGTGGTGTGGGCCAATTCGCCGGACTCGCGGGTGGATCCGGTGCGGTCGTCGCTGGGGATGATCCGGGACGTGCTGCTGATGCGGTGGCGCCACCGGGGCGGGCGTTGACCCTCCACCTGGCCGTCAACCCTGCCCTGCCGCTGCTGGCGCTGCTGGCAGCCGCCGGCCCGATCCTCATCGTCTGGCGGCCGGCCGTCGCCGGTTCGCCGCGGCGGGCCTGGCGCGAGCTGGGCGTGCCCTGGGCGGTGCTGGGGCTGGCCGGCATCGGCCTGCTGGCGCCCGCCCTGCAACTACCGACCGGGATCCCCAGCCCGGCGGCGTCGCTGGCCGGGTTGCCGCCGTGGCAAGCGAGGGGGGCGCCGGCGGCGGCGGGGATGACGGGGACAGCGGGGATGGCGGGGACCGGGGGCGCGCCGGCAGGCCTGCAGGGGCGGGAGGGCGAGGCGGTGGGCGCGCCGGCGGAACCGCAAGCGCCGCTGGGGCGTGAGGGCGCGGCGGCGGGTGCGGCGGCGGAACCGCAAGCGCCGCTGGGGCGTGAGGGCGAGGCGGCGGCGAGCGCGGAGCGCGGCAATCCGGTGTTGCGGGACGTCACCTTCCAGATCCAGCCCTGGCTGCTGTTCGCCCGCCGGGAGCTGCGGGCCGGCAGGCTGCCGGGTTGGAACCCTTACCAGTTCGCCGGCTCGCCGTTCTGGGCCAACGGCCAGTCGGCGCCGCTGTTTCCGCTGCACCTGCTGTTCACTGCCCTGCCGTTGCAACTCGGGTTCATCCTGCTGCCCTGGCTGCGCCTGGTGCTGGGTGGCTGCGGTGTCTGGATGCTGGCACGGGAGCTGGGGCTGGGGCCGCAGGCGGCGCTGCTCGCCGCGCTCACCTTCGCGCTCTCCGGCATGCCGGTGAGCTTCGTGCTGTTCCCGATGGGCAACGCCCTGGCGCTGGTGCCCTGGGTGTTCTGGGCGGTCGAGCGCGTGGCCGCCGCCAGTCGCGCCGCGCTGATGCCCGCCGTCGCGTGGCTGGCGGCGGCGGCAGGCCTGCAACTGCTGGGTGGGCACCCAGAGACGGCGGCCCATACGGCGCTGCTGTCGCTGCTCTACCTGGCCCTGCGCGGCACGGCGCGGCCCGCCGCCGCCTGGCTGGGTTGGGCGGCGGGGTGGCTGGGAGGGGCGGCGCTGGCGGCCGTACAGCTGCTGCCGCTGGCGCTGACGTTGCCGGAGACGGCGCGCTGGCAGGCAGCGGCGGGCGGCGGCGAGCCGCCGCTCGGGCTGCTGCTGCGGCAGCCGCTGCGGCTGGTGCTGCCCGAGCTGTACGGTCATCCGGCGCATGGCACCTGGTGGGGGCCATTCAACTATTCGGCGACCGCGGTCTATGCCGGCGCGCTGGCGCTGCCGCTGGCGGCGGCCGGCCTGGCGCGCTGCCGGCGCGACCGCCGCTGGCTGGCGCTGGCGGCGACCGCCGCCTTCGCCTTCGCCGCCGCCTACCACTGGCCAGGGGTCCGCGACCTGATGGCGGCGCTGCCGGTGCTCGGCCGTGCCGCCCATCACCGGCTGCTGTTCGGGGTAGAGCTCGGCCTGGCGCTGCTCGCCGGCGCCGGCTGCGACGAATGGCTGGCGGGCCGCGGCCGCGGCCTGCTGGGCGGGGCGGCGGCGGCGGCGGCGGCGCTGGCGGTGGCGTGGGCGCTTTTCCGCGGCGATTGGGCGGCGCACGGCCTGCTGGCGACCGAGGCCGCCTGGACGGCGGCGGTGGCGGCGGCGGCGGCGCTGCTGGCCCTCTCCCTGCGCCTGGGCTCCGGCCGGCGCTGGCGGCTGGCGCCGCTGCTGCCGGCGCTGGCGCTCTGCGACCTGCTGGCGGCGCACGGCGGGATCAATCCCGGCCTGCCGCTGGCGCGGCTCTACCCGCCAACCGGCGCGGTGCGCTTCCTGGCCGGGCGGCCGGAGCGGGTGGCGGGCGTTGGCGAGGCGCTGCGCCCCAACGCCGCCATGGTCTACGGATTGTACGACCCGCGCGGCGACGATCCGGTCAAGCTGGTCCGCTACGAGGCGGTGTACCGGCATTTGGCGGCGGCGGACCCGGTCTACTTCCAGCCGGTGTCGCGGTGGGATTCGCCGTGGCTCGACCAGCTGGGAGTGCGCTGGGTGGTCGCCGCCGCCGGCGAGGCGGCGCCGGCGAGCGGCTGGCGTCTGGCCTACGCCGGCGGCGATGCGCGGGTCTACGAACGCCCGGGGGCGCTGCCGCTGGTCCGCTGGGCGGCGCCATCCGCACCATGGCAGGCGTCGCCCCAGGCGCCGGGGTCGCTGTCGTCGTTCGAGGTGCCGGCGCCGCAGTCGTCGCCGGCTGCGGCTGCCCGGGCAGCCCCGGGCTCCCCGGCCGCAATGGCGTCCCCGGACTCTCCGGCTGCCAAGGGCTCCCCGGGTTCCCCGGCCGCAATGGCGTCCCTGGGCTCTCCGGCTGTCAAGGGCTCCCCGGGCTCCCCGGCCTCCCCGGCCGCAATGGTGTCCCTGGGCTCCCCGGCTGCCAAGGGCTCCCCGGCCGCCCCAGGCGGCAAGGCCGGCCTGGACGCCCCGGTCGCCATGGCTGCGGCCGGCCTGGAGGTGGTGCGGCGGGAGCCGGGGCGCTGGGAGATCGCCTGGCGCAGCGCCGAACCGCGCCTGCTGGAGGTGGCGGAATCCTGGGCGCCGGGGTGGCGGGCCTGGGTGGACGGCGCGCCGCGCCCGGTCGAGGCCGCCGCCGGCGCGCTGCTCGGGGTGCGTCTCGGCGGCGGCGCCGGGCGGCTGGAGCTGCGCTACCGTCCACCCGGACTGGTCGCCGGGGCGGCCGTCTCGGCAGCGGCGCTGCTCGGCCTGGTTGGTGCCGGTTGGCGCCGGCCCCGAGACCCCGAGCCGCAGCCGGGTGGCGCGATTTGATCACCGTGCGGCCGACCGCCGCCGGCGACCTCGCCGTGCTCGGCGCGCTCTTCGAGTCGCGCTTCGGCCATCCGCTCACCGTCGAGGAGTGGACCTGGAAGTACCGCCAGCTCCCCGGCCGGGCGCGTAGCATGGTAGCGGTCGACGGGTCCGGCGCCGTCCTGGCCCACGCCGGCGCCCTGCGGCTGGCGGCACGCTGGCGCGGGGGCGAGGGCGGCATCTGGCAGCTGGTCGATTTCGCCGGCAGCGCCGGCGGCGGCGGCCTGCGCCCACCCCTGGTGGAGCTCGGCCGGCAGCTGCTCGCCGACCTGCCGGGGGAGGGGGACGCGCCGTGGATTTTCGGCTTTCCCAGCGATCGCCATTTCCGGCTCGGCCAGCGGGTGTTCGGCTACCGGCCCGTGACCGCGCTGGCGCAGCTCGCCGGGCCGCTACCGGAGGTGCGGGAGCCCCCGGCGGCGGACCGCGGCGAGCTGTGGAGCGGCGACCGCTGCGACGACTGGGCGGAGGCGGTCTGGGAGCGCTGCGCGGTGCGCGGCGTGCGGCGCTCGGCGGCCTTCCTCAACTGGCGCTACTGGGCGCGTCCACACCGCTATTACCGCTGCTACCGCCTGCGGCAGGCGGGCGGCGAGGGGTTGGCGGTGTTCGCCTTCGTCGGCGATGAAGCCTGGGCGGCCGAGCTCTGGCTTCCGCCGCCGGGCGAGTGGTACGCTCCGATGCTCGCCATCGCGGCCGACCTGCGGGCGGTGGGCATGCGGTCCTGGCGCTTCTGGCCGCCGCCGGACGGCGCGGCCGGCAGCCTGCTGTCGCGGCTGGGGGTCCAAGCGGGTGGCGAACCTCGTTTCGTGGGCTGCCGCGGTGCGGCCCACGGCGCTACCGATCCGGCCGCGGACGCGGGCGGCTTCTACTACGCAATGGGTGACCATGACCTGTCCTGACGTCGCGCCCGGCGCGCCGCCACGGGCGGTGGTGGGCCGCGCCGCACGAGCGGTGTCGGACCGCGCCGCCAGGCCGGTGTTGGTCCGCACCCTACCAGCGGTAGTGGACCGCGCCGTTGGGCCGGCGCTGATCCGAGCGGTGCTTGCCAGCTGCCTGCTGCTTGCCAGCTGCCTGCTGCTTGCCGGCTGCCATCGTGCGCCGCCCGACGGCTTCGTGCTGCGGCCGCTGGTCGCGGCAGGGCGGTACACCCTTGCCGGCGGCCTCCCCGGGGGGACCGGGAAGGTCGGCGCCGGTGAACCGGCCGGCGGTGCCGGTGGCGAGGTCGAAGGACTGCGCTTTGCCGCGCGGCCGGCGCTCGGCGACCTCGAGATCGACCACGAGCGCCGGCCGGTGGTGCTGACCCCCCCGGGGGCCTGGAGCTGGACAGGCCGAGTGCCGCCAGGGGCCGCCCTGCATGCCGGCATGCAGCTGGTGCCGGCCGCCTGGCAGTGGGTCCGCCGGCTGCAGGCGGCGGTGACGGTGCGCGACGGGCGCAGCCTCGAAGTGCTGCAGGTGGTGCGAACGGCGGAGCGGATCGACCCGGCGTGGCTCGACCTGTCGGCGGACCTGACGCCCTATGCCGGACGGCGGGTCACGGTCGAGCTCGCGGTCACCCTCGGCGGGCTGCCGGCCCGGCTGCGCGGCGCCGACCTGGTGGCCTGGGGGCCGGTGGCGCTGACCGGCGCCGGCGGCTCCGGGCGGCGGTCCGGACCGGCAGGTGGTGCGGGCACGGCGACCAGCACGGGCGGCGCCGACCGGTTGGCGGGCACGGCGGCCGGCGCGGCGGGCACGGCGGTGAGCGCGGCTGGCACCGCGCCCCCGAACGTCATCCTGATCCTGGTCGATACCCTGCGCCGCGACCGGCTTACTCCCTACGGCTACCGCCTCGAGACCTCTCCCGCGATCGCCAGCCGGCTGGCCGCTCCCGGCACGGTGATGGAGAATGCCTACAGCCAGGCGCCCTGGACGCTGCCGTCCGTGGTCGCCTTGATGACCGGCCGCTATCCAGGCGAGCTGCTCGGCGCCGACCTCTCCGCCTACGGCATCCCGGCGGCGATCTCGCCGCTCGCCGAGCGCCTCGCCCGAGCGGGCTACGAGACCGGCGGCTTCCTGGCCAACCCGACGCTGCACGTCGGCACCGGCTTCGAGCGCGGCTTCCACACCTTCTACGCGCCGCCGGCCGACGTCGAATGGCTGCGCCACCATGCCGACGACCTGAACCGCCATGCCCTGCCGTGGCTCGCCGCGCAGCAGGACCAGGCCACGCCTTTCTTCCTCTACCTCCACTACATCGATCCGCACGACCCCTACGAGAACCCGGACACCGCCGGCAACCACTCCCCCTTCGAAGGCGAGTACCGGGGCGAGGTGACGGGCGACTGGGTGCACGGTCTCTACACCGGCAAGCGGGTCCTCGCCGATCCGGCGAAGGATCTCGCCCATCTCTCGGCGCTCTACGACGCCGAGGTCCACTACGTCGACCGCGCCATCGGCCAGGTGCTCGCCAGCGTGCGGCCGGAGGTGCTCGCCAACACGCTGGTCGTGCTGACCGCCGATCACGGCGAGGAGCTGCTCGACCACGGCGGTTGGAAGCACGGCCAGTCGCTCTATGACGAACAGATCCACGTGCCGCTGATCTGGCGCTGGGACGGCCGCATCCCGGCCGGTCGGCGGCTGGCCGGCACGGTGCGGTTGGTGGACGTGGCGCCCACCGTGGCCGCCGCCGCCGGCGCCGCGCCGGACCCCGGCTGCGAGGGCTTCGACCTGCTGCCGGCGCTGACCGGCGCCGCGCCCCTTGCCGAGCGCCCCGCCTTCGCCGAGGGTCTGGCCGGCGGCCCCTTGCGCGCCGCGGCGGTGCTGGGCCGGCTGAAGCTGATGGTGTTCAACCGCGAGGAGCCCTTCGCTCCTTCCGACGAGCTGCAGGGCTATCTCTGGCGCAAGGACCTCGGCCGGCTGCCGCGCATCGGGCTGTTCGACCTGGCACAGGATCCCGCGGAGCGGCACAACCTGCTGGACGCGGCCGGCGGCGGCGGGACGGCGGCGGCGGCCGGCGGTGTCGGAGCGGCGCCTGCCAGCGGTGCCGGAGCGGCGGCTGCCGGGCGCGCCGGCGCGCCGGCGGGGCGCGGTGGCGACCTCGCCGCCGAGCGGCTGCCGCTGCTGGCGACGGTGATCGAGCGGCGCCTGGATCCGGCCATCCCCGGCCTGCGGTTGGTGGCCGCGGGCTTGCGCGCCGGGTCGCGGCTGCGGCTCGATCTGGTGCTGTCGCACCCGCCGCGCCGCTGGCTGCCGTACCTGCTCACCGCGGCGGATCGGGTCACCCTCGACGGCGCCCACCTGACGCTCGAGCTCGCCGGCGACGACTGGCTGGCCCGCGGGGTGACGATCGAGGACGGGATGGACGCTCCGCCGGGTGCCGCCGCCCGCACCGGTGCTGTCGGTTCCGGCGGCCTCGGTTCCGGCGGTGCCGGCGGCCTCGGTTACGTCGGTTCCGCCGCTGCCGCCGGTGGTGCCGCCAGCGTGGTGCAGTCGCTCGCGGCGACCGTGGACGGATTGCCGCTGCCGGCGGCCCGGGTGCGCACCGGCGCCGGCGCCATCTATGCCGGCGGCCCGCTGTCGCTCGCAGCCCTGCGCACTCGGCAGTGGCCCGGTGCCCTGCCGGTTGCCGAGGGACCGGTGGTGCAGATCTGGATCCACGACGAGTCCGGCGGGCCGCAGCGGCGAGTCGCGCACGACGCCGAGACCGAACGGCGCCTGCGCGCCCTGGGGTACATCCAATGAGCGCGCCGCGGCTGCCGCTCCCCGGGCGGACCGGGGAAGTGCGCGCGGCGAGCACGCTGGTGCTGGCGCCGCACTACGACGACGAGGTCCTGGGCTGCGGCGGGCTGCTGGCCCGGCTCGCCGCCGCGGGGGCCGTGGTGCGGGTGCTGTTCCTGACCGACGGCGGAGGCGGCCGCGAGGCAGTCGCCGACCGCGATGCCTACCGCCGGCGGCGGCGCCAGGAAGCGGCGGCCGCGGCAGCGGTGCTGGGAGTCGCCGGCTGCGATCACCTGGACCTCCCCGACGGCGCCCTCGAGCAGCATCTCGATGCGGTGGCGGCCGGCGTGCGCCAGGCCCTGCTCGGCCAGCGGCCGGAGCTGCTGCTGTGCCCGTCGCCGCTCGAGGTGAGCGCCGACCATCGCGCCGCCTTCGCCGCTCTGCACCGCCTGCTGGGGTCCTGGCGCGGTTCCGGCGGCGCCTGGGCTGCCGGCGCCGCGGGCGGCGGCCGGTCCGGCCAGAACGTTGGCGGCGAGAACGACGAGAGCCGCGGCGAGGGCGACGACGTGCTGGCCGGTTTGCGCATCCTGGTCTACGAGGTCAACCAGCCGGCGTATCCCGACCTGTTGGTCGAGGTTGCGGATGCCGAGCCGGTGCTGCGCCGGGCGATGGCCTGCTACGCCAGCCAGGAGGAGCGCCATCCCTATCTGCAGGCAGCGCTCGGCCTGCGCCGCTTCCGCACTCTCAGCCTGGGTCCGGCGGCGGCCATGGCGGAGGGCTACCGCCAGCTGGCGGTGGCGGATTTCACCACCCGCAGCCCGGCACAGCTGGTGCGCCACCTCGGCGGCGAGCCGGCGCTGCTCGAAGTGCATGAGGGGCCGCGGATCTCGGTGGTGGTGCGCACCCGCGACCGGCCGGAGCTACTGGCGGAGGCGCTCGCCAGTCTGGCAGGTGGCGAGTACCGGCGCGTCACCGTGGTGCTGGTCAACGACGGCGGTGTGCCGCCGCCGGTGCCGGACGGCTTTGCCATGGGTGCTCCGGGCGGCGCCGGTGCCGCCGGCGGCGGTACCGGCGGTGGCGGCGAGAGGCGCGCTGACGGGAGGGCGCTACCGCTGGTGCGCATCGATCTGCCGGCGCCAGTGGGTCGCGCGGCGGCGGCCGCCGCCGGGATCGCGGCCGCGGACGGCGACTTCGTGGCCTTCCTGGACGACGACGACCTGGCGGCGCCCGAGCACCTGGCGACGCTGGCCGGGATGGTGGGCGGCGCCGCGGTGCGCGTCGCCTACACCGACGCCGCGGTCGGCATCTACGAGCTCGACGGCGAGGCGGGCTGGGTGTGCAGCGAGCGCCGGCTGCCTTACAGCCGCGACTTCGATCCCGACCTGCTGCTGCTGGACAACTACATCCCGTTCAATACCCTGCTGATCGAGCGGCGGCTGCTGGACGAGGCCGGTCCGCCGGACCCCGCGCTGCCGTTCTTCGAGGACTGGGACCTGCTGATCCGCCTGGCGGCGCTGGCGCCGTTCCACCACTTGGCGCGGGTCACCTGCGAATACCGCCACTTCCGCGGGCCGATGAATCACGTCTTCGGCGAGCGGCCGCGCGAGCGCGCCGACTTCCTGCTGGTCAAGGCGCGGGTGCTGGCCAAACATGCGGCGCGACTGGCGCCGGCGGCGCTGGCGCGGGCGGTCGACACCCTGCGTGGCGAGCTGGTGGCGGAGCGGGAGGCGGCCGCGGCCGGCCGGCAACGGCTGTCGGCGGTGCGCGAGGAGCTCGCCGCGGCCGCCCGCGCCCAGCGCGAGCTATCGGCGGAGCGCTTCCACTTCGAGGACCGCTTTCACGACGTCAACGGCCAGCTGCAGGCCCTGCGCGGCGAGCATGCGGGGGTGCGGGTGGAGGTCCAGCGGCTGAGCCAGGAGATCGCGGCCCGCGACGCGGCGGCGGTGGGTGCCGCGGGCGAGTTGCGGCGGGTCTACGGCGAGGAGGCCAAGCTGCGCGCCGCGGTGGACGAGCAGACCGCTCACCTCGGCAGCACCTACGCCGAGATCGAGCGGCTCAACCGGCTGGTCCGCGAGATGGAGGCGAGCCGCGCCTGGCGTTTCCAGCAGTGGCTGCAGCGGCGGCGATCGTGACCCGGATCGCGCTGCTGTCCAGCGAGCCGATCCGGCCGCGGATGGCCGGTATCGGCATCCGCTACCTCGAGTTCGCGCGCCGCCTCGCCGCCGCGGGCTGCGAGACGGTGCTGCTGTCGCCGGCCGCGGCGGAGGAGAGCGCCGGGCTGGCGCTGCCCGGTGTCGAGCTGCGCCGCTGCGAGCTGCCGCGCCTCGCCGAGCAGCTGGCCGGCTGCGACGCGGCGGTCGCGCAGGGCCAGCTCGCCAACGACTTGGTGCTGGCGGCGCCGGGGCTGCCGGCGGTGATCGACCTGTACGACCCCTGGCTGATCGAGAACTTCACCTATTTGCCGACCCTGGGCCTCGACCCGTATCGCAACGACCACGCCACCTGGCTGCTGCAACTGTCGCGCGGGGATTTCTTCCTGTGCTCGTCGGAGGAGCAGCGCACCTTCTACCTCGGGTTCCTGGCGGCGCTCGGCCGCGTCAACCCCGAGCTGGCGGCGCGCGACCCAGACCTGCGATCGCTGATCGACGTGGTGCCGTTCGGGGTGCCCGACGAGCTGCCGCCCCATGTGCCCTACCTGGAGCCCCGCCTACCGGGTGAGAAGCGGCTGCTGTTCGGCGGCCTCTACGACTGGTACGACCCGTGGACGCTGCTCGACGCGCTGGCGGGGCTCGACGGGTCCGGCGTCGGGGTCCGGGGCTGGGTGCTGCTGCTGATCCGCAATCCCAATCCCGGTACGCCGCAGCGCCTGTTCGCCGAGGTCGAGGCGTGGTGCCGGCGGCGGGGCTGGTGGGGGAGTCGGGTGCGGGCGCTGGACTGGGTGCCGGTCGAGCGCCGGTACGATCTGCTGCGTGACGTGGACCTGCTGGTGGCGCCGCATCGGCCCAGCCTCGAGACGCGGCTGTCGCTGCGCACCCGCTTTCTCGACGCGCTGGCCGCCGGCTGTCCGGTGGTTACCTCCGCCGGCGGTGCGATGAGCCGGCTGCTGCGCGAGCATGGCGCCGGCTGGGTGGTGCCGTCCGGGGACGCGGCGGCGCTGGGGCGGGCGATCGCGGCGGCCCTCGGCGTGTCGGCGGCTGATCCGCTGGCGGTCACGGCAAGTGTCCAGGCGCCAGCGGCGGTGAGTGCCGGCCTGGCGACAGCGGGATCAACGTCGTCCGATCCGGACGAGTCGCACAGGAATCGGGATGGAGCAGCAGTGGCCTGGCGCCAGGGGGCGGCGGTGCTGCTTGCCTCTTTCAGGTGGGAGCAGGCGCTGGCGCCGTTGCTGCGCTTCTGCCGCGAGCCGCGGCGCGAGGCGACCAAGGAGCGCTTCGTCCACGCGCTGGCGACGGCGGCGCCGGCTGACGGCGCCGGCTTCCGTCTGCGGCGGCGCCTGCGCCGCCTGCTGGCCGCGGCGCCGCGGCCGGCGGCGACCGGCCTGCCCGCCCCGACCGTCGTGCCCGGGCGCCGGCGACGATGACGGCGCCGCGCCTGGTCACGGTGGCCATCCTGTCGTGGAATGGCCGGCAGCATCTTGAAACCTGCCTCGATGCCCTCGCCGAGCAGGAAGATCCCGGCGTCGAGTGGGAAGTGCTGGTGCTCGACAACGGTTCGACCGACGGCACCGGCGATTGGCTGCAGACCCGCTACCCGCGGGGGCGGATGGCGGAGTCGGCGGGTATCCCGGCGAGCGCCATGGTGCCGGCCGAACCGTCGCCGGCGCCGCAGCAAGACGGGCGGCAGAACGGATTGCCGTCGGCGCTGCCGCAGCCAGGTGGACGGCAGGCCGAAGAGCAGTCCCGGCTGCCGTTCGCGGACTCGCCAGGGTGGGTAGCGCCGTCGCCGGGAGCGCCAGCATTTGCGTGGTCACCGCTGCCAGCTGGGTCGCGAGGTCCGGCCGATTTGCAGGTCGCCAGGGGGTCGCCTGGATCGCGGGAGTCGCCGGGCGCTGCGGAGCTGCCGGTTTCGCCGGAGCTGCCAGGGAGCGGGCCGGCGGTGCGCTGGCTGGCGAGTCCGGTCAACCTGGGCTTCTGCGCCGGCAACAACCGCCTGGTGGGGGCCGCGACCGGTGAGGCGGTGGCCTTCCTCAACAACGACACCCGGCCCGGGCGCGGCTGGCTGGCGGCGCTGGTGCGGGCGCTGGCCGCCGCGCCGCCCGACGTTGCGGCGGTGTCGGGCAAGATCGTCGACTGGGAGGGCGAGCGGCTGGATTTCGGGCGCGGCGTCATGACCTTCGACGGGCATGCCTTCCAGCTCGATTTCCGGCGGCCGCTTGACGAGGCGCGGGTGCCGGCGCGTGGCGAGGAGCTGCTGTTTGCCTGCGGCGGCAACATGCTGATCCGGCGGGCGTCGTTCCTGGCGGCCGGTGGCTTCGACGAGAGCTACTTCGCCTATCTCGAGGACGTCGATCTCGGCTGGCGTCTCTGGTCGGGGGGCGAGCGGGTGATCTTCGAGCCCGAGGCGGTGGTGCGTCACCGCTCGAACGCCACCTCGGACCTGCTGGGGCTGTTCAATCGCGGCTTCCTGTTCGAGCGCAACGCCTTCCTCACCGCCTACAAGAATTACCAGCCGGGGTTGTGGGAGAAGGTGATGCCGGTGCTGCTGCTGACCTTCCTGTCGCGCACCCAGACCATGCTCGCCGACAACAATCCGGGCGGCAGCTCGCTGCGCATCGACCCCTACGCCGGCTGGATCGCCAACACCGCCGCGCCGGCAAACGGCGCTCCGGCGACCGGTGCTCCGGCGACCAGCGCTCCGGCGACCCGTGCTCCGGCGACCAGCGCTCCGGCAGGCCCGTCAGGGGAGCAGGCCGGCGGGGCCGAGGGCGAAGAGGGATCGGGAGTGGTGCCGGAGCCGGCGGCAGCCTCGGCTCGCCTCTCGCTGGCCCGCATCCGCGGCAAATGGCGGGACCTTGGCGCCCGCGAGTTCTGCCGTCGGGGCGCCGTCAAGCTGGCCGCCAAGGTTCGGGCCGCGCTGTCGGAAGGAAATCGACTCGGGCGCGGTGCGGCTTCAGGTGGGGAGCCGCGCGCTCCGATCCTCGCCGACGAGCGCACCGTCGCCCAGCTGCGCGCCCTTTCCTATCTGCTGTCGCATCTCGAAGCGGCGGCCGCTGCTCGCGAGGCGGTGCAGCGCCGCCGCCGGCGGTCCGACGCCGAGATCTTCGCCCGCTTCCCGCCGTACCTGGTGCCCACCTACCCCGGCGACGAGACGCTCTTCGCGAGCCCCGGCTTCACCGCCTGGCTGCCCGAGGAGCTGCCCTTGAGCCGGCGGACCCTTGGAGAGGTGATGAATCTCGACTCTCCGGTGGCGAAGCCGACGGCCCCACGGCCGGAGGCCTGATCCCGCCAGATGGTCTTCGCCACGCCTCGCTGGTCGGATTCTCTACCGGATCGTCTCGACGACGATTCCCAAGTCAATGTCAGCCCAAGCCCGGTCGGCGGTGAGCACAGGGAGGCCGAGCAATCGAGCGGTGGCAAGGCACCCGCGATCCCCCAACGAGAGATTCGCTCGCCGGGTCTGTCCTCGCAACCTGGCGACCTCCTCGGCCACCTGCAAGTCGAAAGGGACGATCTCGATCGCGCTGAGTAGGAGGAGGCGCTGCGCCTCGTCGGGCACCTTGCCCCATTCTGCCCACTTGCTCTGCACCTCCGCCCAGTTGACCGCACTCATGACCACTCCGCACGCGAGCGCTTCGGCTACCCGCGGGGCACCGTTTTCATGTTTCTCGAAGGCTAGAAATGCGGAGGCGTCCACCACGCATCGACCCTTCAATGAGCCCTTCACTCCTCACTCTCCCGAAGCGCCTCCTTGCGGCGGTCCGCGATCAGGTCGTCGGCAAGACTTCTTCCTGGGGCAACGTCGCGGAAGTGGCCCATGGCTTGGTTCACCACCTGCTTCAGGCTGATCATTACGACCGTGCCATCCCGCTGGGCCCTGAGCACCAGGTAATCCCCTTCCTTCACTCCAAGACTCTCGCTGACGGCCGCCGGTAGCACGACTTTGCCGCCGGATTCGACGGCGACCCGAAAGATGTCATCAGCGGTACTCGGCTGGCGGTCGTCCTCGGCGTCATGAGGCTCGATCGGTTTGGGCATGTGAGCATCGTACCAGGGGTCGGGCTCACCAATGGCGAGCACGACCTCGGTGCTGGGTGGGTAGGGCCTGCCAGGTTGGAGCATCGGAGCCTCCTTTTCAGGTTCGAGCGATCCTAGGACACTGGCGAGGCATTTGTCAACGCTTTTTTTCCTATATCAGATACGTTCTGATGTCTTGATAGTATAAATCGGGCTAGAATATGTGCTATGCCGGCCGGCGAGATGAGCGTAGCTCTGGCAGTGTTGCGGGTGGTTCGCGGCTGGAATCAGGATGACCTGGCCAAAGCCTCGGGCGTCCGCAACAGCGCCGTTTCCGACTACGAGCGAGGGCGGAAGGTGCCGGAGCTGAGGACTCTGGAGCGGCTGGTGTCGGCCATGGGGTATCCGCTTGCTGCTATAGACCAGGTCAGGATGTTCATCGAGGCGTTGCGGTCGGGCAACCGGCTCTTCGATTCAACCCTGCTGATGCCTCCGGCGGTGGAGCGTTCCGGGGACGGCCAGACGCAGGCGCCAAGTGCAACGGCGCCGCTGCAGTGGGAGGTCGAGCAGGTTTCCGCCGAAGTGGGGCGCGCGGTATCCCGGATGATTCGCGTGATGTTCGCGCTGACCGCGGCCGCCCACGTCGAGGTGGCGGAAACCAACCCGCGGGCTCGAGGTCGAGACTAGTGTCCGGCCGGCCCCGGCCCGGCCGCAGGGCCGAGCCCGAACCTGCCTCCTGGGGAGGAAGTGTTGCTTGGCGGCGACTGGGGAGCTTGATGCTACCCCTCGCCCGGGTCCTTTGGGCGGCCGGCGATGGCCAGGACGAGCTCCTCGACGATCTCCTTGAGCTCGACCGTGTAGGTGGCGAGGTCGCGCAGCGCCAGCTCCAGATGGTCGGGCGACGGCCGCATCAGCGAGCCGCCGGCGCGCGGCTTGACCTTGTGGGTGAGGCGGTCGTCGAGGCTCTGCAGCCTCTGATAGGCGTCTCTGAGCCGCTGTGCGTCCATGGTCATCGCCCCGCCTTCCCCTGCGGCAGCCGCAGGACATAGTCGACCAGGCCCTCCATGTCGGCGTTTTCCAGGCGGTGGCCAAAGCCCGGCATCGCGCCATAGCCTTCGTCGATCCGCCGGTAGATCAACCCGCGGCCGCGGGCGCCGGCGCGCGCCAGCGGCGAGGCGGTGAGGTCGAGATTGGGATGGAGGCCGAGCGAGCGGCGGTCGCCCCTGCCGTCGGCGCCGTGGCAACGGGCGCATTGCGTGCGGTAGAGGCTCGCCGCATCGTGATCGGTCCCGGCACAACCCGCCAGCACCGGCGCCAGGAGCAGCGCCAGCAGTGTCAGCAGCGCGGGCAGCGCCAGCAGCGCCCGAGACGGCGGCGCGACCGGTCCCGCCGGATGCCGCTCAACGGGCTTCGCGGGCTTCACGGCGAGGCGGTTCCGGCCTGCCGGTGAAGCACCCGGAGGTAGGCGACCAAAGCCTGGATCTGCTGGTCGCCGAGCTTCTCCTGGAAGGCCGGCATCAGGCCAAACGAGCCCTCGCGAATGGCGGTGGCGATCGAGGCGTCGTCGCCGCCGAACTTCCAGACGTCGTCCGTCAGATCGGCGTAGGGCTGGCCCATCTCGCGCGCGGTGTTGCCGCGGCCGTCGACGCCGTGGCAGTCGGCGCAGTTGTCGAGATACAGGCGTTCGCCCGGCGAGCGGTGCGGGAAGATCTTGTCGCAGCCGCCGAACGTCGCGAGCGCGCCGGCGATCAGGCCGAGCACGCCGGCGCGGCGGGCGGCGGCCGCCAAGCCGCCCGCGGTCCTCGATCGTCCCTTGACGCCACGGACCGCCGAGCCCGTCATGCGGTGCGCTCCTTTTCCGGCACCGGCTGCCGGTTCACGTGATGGGCGGTGGCCTGATCGCGAGGCCGCACCACGATCTCGTCGATGTCGACGTGGCTGGGACGGGTGGCCGCCCAGAGCACACAATCGGCAACGTCCTCGCCAGTCAGCGGTTGCAGGCCGCGATAGACGCCGCGCGCGCGCTCCTCGTCGCCGCCGAAACGCACCAGGGAAAACTCGGTCTCGACCAGGCCGGGGTCGATCTCGGTGACCCGCACCGGCTTGCCCAGCAGCTCGAGCCGCAGCGTGCGGCTGATCGCCCGCACCGCGTGCTTGACGCTGGTGTAGCCGGCGCCGCCGGCATAGGTCTCGAAGCCGGCGATCGAGCCCAGGTTGACGACGTGGCCATCGCCCGAGGCGAGCAGCGCCGGCAGCAGGGCGCGCGTCATGCTCATCAAGCCGAGCACGTTGACCTCCCACATGATGCGCCAGTCGTCGTCTTTCGCTTCCCCGATCGGCTCCAGCCCGTGAGCGCCGCCGGCATTGTTGACCAGCAGGTGCACCAGCGGCACCTGGGCGGCGAAAGCGGCCACGCTCGCCGGGTCGGCCACATCCAGCCGCAACGGCGTGGCGCTCCCGCCCGCGCGGCCGATCTCGTCCGCGAGCTCGCGCAGCCGGTCGAGCCGCCGGGCGCCCAGCACCACCCGGAATCCGGAGGCGGCCAGCGCGCGCGCCGTCGCCGCGCCGATGCCGGAGCTCGCCCCCGTCACCACCGCGATCTTGCCCGTCTGCGGAGCTTCCCCCATACCCTCGTCTCCTTTGCCCCCACCCCCTGCGATGGGGAATCTCGTCCTCAAACCTCGGCGGACCGTCCCAAAGCTTCGGCGGACGGACAGAGAGCGGCGACCACGCAGCTCGCGCAACGCGGCCGGCGGGCCTGGCAGATCTGGCGCCCGTGGGCGATCAGCAGGTTGGACCAGCGAGCCCAGTCGCTCTGCGGCACCAGCGGCATGAGATCGCGCTCGATCTTTTCGGGATCGGTTTCCGCGGTCAACCCCAACCGCCGCGACAGCCGCTGCACGTGCGTATCGACGACCACCCCCTCGTTGATGCCGAAGCCGTTGCCCAGCACCACGTTGGCCGTCTTGCGGCCGACTCCCGGCAGGCGCCGCAGCTGCTCCATGGTCGCCGGCACCTTACCGCCGTGCTCGGTCATCAGCGCCTGCCCGAGACCGAGCAGGGAGCGCGCCTTGTTGCGATAGAAGCCGGTGGTGCGGACCAGCTCCTCGAGCTCGGCAAGGGTCGCCCCCGCCAGCTCGCGTGGCGTGGGAAAACGAGCGAACAGCGCCGGCGTCACCTCGTTGACCCGCTTGTCGGTGCACTGCGCCGAGAGGATGGTGGCGACCAGCAGCTCATAGGGGTTGTGGTGCGCGAGCGCGGTATGGCTGTCGGGGTATTCGCGCCGCAACCGCTCCAGGATCTCCCCGGTGCGCTGACGCCGCGCCTTCGCCGACTCGCGGCGCGCCTGTGCCGGCGTGATCCCCGGGCGCGGCTGGCGGACGGCGGCCATCTCCGCTCAGGCCCTGCTGAAGGCGCGCACCGCCCAGTTGAACACCGCGATCACCAGGCCGCCGACGATCGCCGGGCCGCAGCCCGCGACCTGCAGGTGGTGCGGCATCAACCAGGCGGCGAGGTAGAGCACCAGGCCGTTGATCACCAGGAAGAAGAGCCCCAGCGACAGCACGATCAACGGCAGCGAGAAGAAGGTGAGGAGCGGCTTCACCAGCAGGTTCAGCAGCCCGAGCAACAGCCCGGCGAGCAGCAGCCACTCGATCCCCCCGGTGTAGTGGATGCCGGGCACCAGGGTGGCGGCCAGCCACAGAGCCAGCGCGTTCAACAGCACCTGCAGCAAGGCGCGCATCGACCTCCCCTCCTCTCCCCGCTCTCAGTTCGCGGTCTCTTCGCCGTTGCCGCCGCTCGGCGTCCACGAGGGGAGCGCCGCCGGATCGACACCCACCGAACCGAGGGCCGCCGCCCACAACTTCTCGGGGTCGGGCGCGAAGATCAGGTCGCCGCGGGCCGGGGCGGTAAGCCAATCGTTGCGCAGGATCTCGTCGATGAGCTGGCCGGCGCCCCATCCGGCGTAGCCCAGGAAGAGCCGGAAGCGCGCGGGAGGCGCCTCGGCGAGGCGCGACAGGTCGCCCACGTGCTGGGTCAGGAAGACGCCGGTCAGCACCTCGGTGGCGGCCTCGCCAAGGGGGCCGTCGCCGCTCTCGCCGGCAGTGGCCGCGGCGCCCGCGGCGCGGCCGGCACCGCTCTCGCCACCCGGCGCCCGGGCCTCGCCCGCGGCGGCCTCGCCGGCCGCCGCGCTGGAGGCCGCGCCGAACAGCACGGTGCCGAGATTGGGCTGCACCGGCCCGCCGAAGTAGGCCACCGCATCCTCGCGGCCCTGCCAGCTCACCTCCATCCCCTTGAGGATCTCGTCGACCTTGATCCCGGTGGGGCGGTTGACGATGAAGCCCAGGCTGCCTTCCTCCTCGTGGCGGACCAGCAGCACCACGCTGCGGTGGAAGAAGGGGTCGAGCACCTGCGGCATGGCGAGCAGCAGCACCGGAGTCGACAGCGTCGCCGAAATGTCGGCCATGCCGCCATCTTAACAGCCGCCGCTCGCCGCCGGTCGGCCGCGCGAGCCGGCTGTTCGGGCCGTGCCCGAGCTGGTATTGTCGGCGGGGAGGTGTACGAGGGTATGGCCAAAGACAGCTTCGCAAGCCGCGCGACCTTCCGAGTGGGCGGCGCGGCAGGCGGGCGCGAGCTGGGGCTGGCGCGCCTGGACGCCTTGGAAGGCTACGGGGTGTCGCGGCTCCCTTACGCACTGCGCATCCTGCTCGAGAACCTGCTGCGGCGCGAGGACGGCAGCCTGGTGTCGGCCGGCGACATCGAGGCTCTGGCGCGGTGGCAGCCGCAGGCCGTGCCCGGGGAAGGCGCGGGCGAGATCGCCTTCATGCCGGCGCGGGTGCTGCTGCAGGACTTCACCGGCGTGCCGGCCGTGGTCGATCTGGCGGCGATGCGCGACGCCATCGCCGCCATGGCGCCGGCGGCGCCTGACGCCGGCGGCGCCGGCGGTTCTGGAGCCCCCGGAGGACACCGCGGCACCGGGCTCGCGAAGCTCATCAACCCGATCCAGCCGGTCGAGCTGGTGATCGATCATTCGGTGCAGGTCGACGAGTACGGGTCGGCCGCGGCCTTCCTGATCAATGCCGACCGCGAGTTCGAGCGCAACCGCGAGCGCTACGCCTTCCTGCGCTGGGGCCAGAGCGCCCTGGCCAACTTCAAGGTGGTGCCGCCCGACACCGGGATCGTGCACCAGGTCAATCTCGAATACCTGGCGCGGGTGGTGATGACCGGCGATCACGAGGGCGTTACCTACGCCTTCCCGGACACCCTGGTGGGCACCGACTCGCACACCACCATGATCAACGGCCTGGGCGTCCTGGGCTGGGGAGTCGGCGGCATCGAGGCCGAGGCCGCGATGCTGGGCCAGCCGGTGTCGATGCTGATCCCGCAGGTGGTCGGGGTGCGGCTGGCCGGCGAGCTGCCGGAAGGCGCCACCGCCACCGACCTGGTGCTGGTGGTCACCGAGATGCTGCGCCGTCACGGCGTGGTCGGCAAGTTCGTGGAGTTCTACGGCCCCGGCCTGGCGGCGCTGCCGCTCGCCGACCGCGCCACCATCGCCAACATGGCGCCGGAGTACGGCGCCACCTGCGGCATCTTCCCGGTCGACGACGCGGCGCTCGAGTACCTGCGCTTCACCGGCCGTCCCGCCGAGCAGGTGGCGCTGGTCGAAACCTACATGAAGGAGCAGGGCCTGTTCCATTCCGCGGCCAGCCCGGAGGCCGAGTACTCCGAGCTGCTGCGCCTCGATCTCGGGAGCGTGCGGCCCAGCCTCGCGGGTCCGCGGCGGCCGCAGGACCGGGTGCTGCTCGCGGACGTCAAGAGCGGCTTCCAGCGCGAGCTGGGCACCCTGATGGCGGTGGCTCCGGGACGCGCCGTGACGCCGGCGCCGCAGTCCAAGGCGGCGGCGATGATCGCCGAAGGCGGCGCCGCCGATCCGGGGGGGACCGCGATGCTCGGGCCGGCGCCACAGGCAGCCGCGGCTGCCGTCGCGACGCTCGGCGGCCGCAGCTTCTCCCTGCACCATGGCGCGGTGGTGATTGCCGCCATCACCAGCTGCACCAACACCTCCAATCCGTCGGTGATGGTCGCCGCCGGCCTGCTCGCCAAAAAGGCGGTCGAGCGCGGCCTGACCACCCCGCCCTGGGTCAAGACCAGTCTCGCCCCGGGGTCGAAGGTGGTCACCGAGTACCTGCGCGAGGCGGGCCTGACGCCCTATCTCGAGCAACTGGGCTTCCACCTGGTGGGCTACGGCTGCACCACCTGCATCGGCAACAGCGGGCCGCTGCCGCCGCCGATCGCGGAGGCGATCGAGAGCGCCGGGTTGGTGGCGGTCTCGGTGCTGTCGGGCAACCGCAACTTCGAGGGGCGGATCAACTCCGAGGTGCGCGCCAACTACCTCGCCTCGCCGCCGCTGGTGGTGGCCTACGCGCTCGCCGGCCGCATCGACGTCGACCTCACCTCCGAGCCGCTCGGCATCGGCAGCGACGGCAAACCGGTCCATCTCGCGGACGTCTGGCCGAGCCGCCAGGAGATCGCCGCGACCGTGCTGGCGTCGCTGCGCGCGGAGATGTTCCATCGCGAGTACAGCGACGTCTTCGCCGGCGACGAGCGCTGGAACGGCCTGCCGGTGCCGGCGGGCGACACCTACGCCTGGGAGGAGAGCTCCACCTACGTGCGGCAGCCGCCTTATTTCGCCGACATGCCGGCCGAGCCGCCGGCGGTCGAGGACATCCGGGGCGCCCGGGTGCTCGGCGTCTTCGGCGACAGCATCACCACCGACCACATCTCGCCGGCGGGCTCGATCAAGGCCGCCAGCCCGGCCGGCAAGTACCTGATCGCGCACGGCGTGCAGCCCAAGGACTTCAATTCCTACGGCTCGCGGCGCGGCAACCACGAGGTGATGATGCGCGGCACCTTCGCCAACGTGCGTATCCGCAACCGCATGGTGCCCGAGATCGAGGGCGGCTTCACCCTGCACCTGCCGTCGGGCGAGCCGCTGCCGATCTACGACGCGGCGATGCGCTACCAGCAGGCGGGAGTGCCGACGGTGATCTTCGCCGGCAAGGAGTACGGCACCGGCTCCTCCCGCGACTGGGCCGCCAAGGGTCCGCGCCTGCTGGGGGTGTGCGCGGTCATCGCCGAGAGCTTCGAACGTATCCACCGCAGCAACCTGGTCGGCATGGGGGTGGTGCCGCTCGAGCTGACCGGCGGCGACACCGTGCAGAGCCTGGGTATCACCGGCCGCGAGGTGGTCGAGGTCGAGGGTCTGGCCGCGGGGATCGCCGGCGGCTGGCAGGGCGGGCGGGAGGTCACGGTGCGAGCGACGCCGGACGCGGATCCGGCCGCGGCCGCGGCGCCGACGCCGGCGGCGGCCACCGTCGAGTTCAAGGCGCGGGTCCGCCTCGATACGCCCCAGGAGGTGCAGTACTACCGGCACGGCGGCATCCTTCACTACGTGTTGCGACAGTTGTTGAAGCAGGGCTGATCGCAACCTGGCAGGCTGCTTGCTCACCAGAGAGGCGGCGCGCATGAGCGCGTCGCCTCGAAAAGGAGATCCCATGGAGCTCAGGCATCGATCCCTCCCCCTCACCCTGCTGCTGGCGACGCTGGTCTGCGCGGCCGTGCTGGCGGCGCCCTTGGCGGCGCAGCCCGGCGCCAACCTGAACGTCGCGCACACCGACGGTTACGTGACGATCAGCCCCGACGGCAGCTGCGTCGTGCTGAAGGCCCACGACGGTTCGCTGCTGGCCCTGTCCGGCCGCTGGCGGGGCCTGCGGGCCAACGACCACGTGCGTCTCGAAGGGCGGCTGGTGCCCGAGAACCGCTGTGGCGCCCCGGGCGGCTTCGAGGTCACCCTGGTGCAGGCCATCTGGGCCGACGACCGGCACAAGACCACCTATTTCGACTACACCAAGGACGGCGAGTTCCGGAGCTGGGTGCAGCGCAATCGTCCCGGCGACTGGGACCGGGGCCACGAGCGGCATTGAGGACAGAGCTCCTTTTCGAAGAGAGGAGTGGGGGGCGCCCCCTTCCCCCCCGGCCGCGGCTCCGATTGTCGCCAATCGCGGCATGCCCCGCAGGTCAGAGGGGTGGGAAGGGGGTCGGGGGGATGCGGGGGGCGATCCAAACGATCGGCACTCTGATACCGTAGCGGCGCCATGACGTCAGCCGCCACCACGGCGCCGCCGGCCGGCGCGCTCACCACCGTCCGCATCGCCCACAGCCCCGACTCCGACGACGCCTTCATGTTCTACGCCCTGACCCAGGGGCGGCTCGACGTCTCCGGGCTGGCGGTCGAGCACGTGCTGCGCGACATCGAGAGCCTCAACCAGGCCGCCTTCGCCGGCACCTACGAGATCACGGCGCTGTCGTTCCACGGCTACGCTCACCTCGCGGATCGGTACCAGCTGATGCCGTCGGGCGCCAGCTTCGGCGACGGCTACGGCCCGATCGTGGTCTGCCGCCAGGACGCGCCGGCGCTCGGCCGCGACGACCTGGCGGGGATGGTGGTGGCGATCCCGGGTCAGCTCACCACCGCCCATCTGGCGCTGCGCCTCTGGCAGCCGGCGGTGGCGGTGCGGGTGGTGCCGTTCGACCGCATCCTCGACGTGGTGGCGGCGGGCGAGGCAACGGCGGGAGTGGTGATCCACGAGGGCCAGCTCACCTACGCCGAGCAGGGGCTGCGCGCCCTGGTGGACCTCGGCGCCTGGTGGAAGGAGGACACCGGGCTGCCGCTGCCGCTCGGCGGCAACGGCATCCGGCGCGACCTCGACCCGGCGCTCAAGCAGCGGCTGTGCCGCCTGCTGTCGGCGAGCATCGCCTACGGCCTGGACCACCGCGGCGAGGCGCTCTCCTATGCCGTGCGCTATGCCCGTGGGCTGGAGGACGATCCGGCGCGCTCCGACCGCTTCGTCGGCATGTACGTCAACGATTGGACCCGGGATTACGGCGAGGCGGGCCGCCGCGCCGTCCAGCTGCTGCTCGACCGCGGCTTCGCGGCGGGCCTGCTGGCGCGCCGGGTCGAGGCCGAGTTCCTTGCCGCCTGAGCCGCCGCCGGCTCCTGAGCCGTCGGCTCCCGAGACGCCGCCGCGCGGCATCGTCTTCGACCTCGACGGCACCCTGATCGATTCGGGCCGCGACATCGCGGCGGCGGTCAACGCCATGCGCGCCGAGCGCGGCCTGCCGCCGCTGGCGGTCGCCGAGGTCGGCAAGATGGTCGGCGAGGGGGCCAGGATGCTGGTCCGGCGCGCCCTGCCCGCGGGCACCGGCGGCGAGGCGTTCAAGGCGGCGGTGGCCAGCTATCACGCTCATTATGGCGAGGTCTGCCTGGATACCACGCGGCCCTACCCGGGAATCGCCGGCATGCTGGCGGCGCTGGCGCAGAGCTTTCCGCTGGCGGTGCTCAGCAACAAGGGCGAAGCGATCTCGCGCCGCATCCTCAAACAGTTGGGCCTGGACCGCTACCTGCGCGAGGTGGTCGGCGGCGACACGCTGCCGACCCGCAAGCCGAATCCCGGTGGCCTCTACCTGCTGGCCGACCGGCTCGGAGCTCCGGCGTCGCGGCTGCTGCTGGTGGGGGACAGCTGGGTCGACGCGGACACGGCGCAGGCCGCCGGCTGCGCGTTCGCCATGGCGCTCTGGGGCGGCGCGACCGGCGGCGAGGCGAGCCGCGGCGTCGCGGCGGCGCAGGGTGGAGCGGGCGCGACCCGCGGCTGGCGCCTGGCGCACCCGGGTGAGCTGCCGGCGGCGCTGGGTCTTGCCGAAAACGGCGAGAACGGCGAGAGCGGCGAGAGCGGTGAAGGCGGCAAGCACGGCGAAGGCGGCGAGCATAGCGGCGACGTCGGTGACATCGGCGAGGGCGATCGTGCGTGATAACTTCTGGTGGCGGTGGAGCCGGCCCGGCCGCGGCATCGCCCGGTGGCTCGCCCCAGTCCCCTGACGGAGGAAACGCGCTTGGCGACATTCAACGGTCTGACGCCGCCTGCTGAAGGCGCCGCCATCGGCTGGCACGGCGCGACGGAGCGGCTCGACGTGCCGGCGCGGCCGATCGTGGCTTTCATCGAGGGGGACGGCATCGGCCCGGACATCTGGCGGGCGACCCGCCGCGTCCTCGACGGCGCGATCGCGAAGGTCTATGGCGGCCAGCGCGCCATCGCCTGGTTCGAGGTGCTGGCCGGCGAGAAGGCGAAGGACGCGACCGGCGAATGGCTGCCCGCGGACACGCTGGCGGCGATCCGCGCCTACCGCGTGGCGATCAAGGGCCCGCTGACCACCCCGGTCGGCGGCGGCATCCGCAGCCTCAACGTCGCTCTTCGCCAGGCGCTGGACCTCTACGCCTGCGTGCGGCCGGTGCGCTACTACCCGGGCACGCCGTCGCCGGTGCGCCGCCCCGAGGCGGTGGACATGGTGATCTTCCGCGAAAACACCGAGGACGTCTACGCCGGCATCGAGTGGCCGGCGGGCTCGGCCGAGGCGCGGCGGCTGATCGATTTCCTGGCCACGCTCGGCAAGCAGGTGCGCGTCGACAGCGGCATCGGCATCAAGCCGGTGTCGGCGACCGGCAGCAAGCGCCTGGTGCGCAAGGCGTTGCGCTACGCGCTCGCCAACGGTCGCCGCGGTCTCACCCTGATGCACAAGGGCAACATCATGAAGTTCACCGAGGGAGCCTTCAAGGAGTGGGGCTACGAGGTGGCCCGCGAGGAGTTCGGCGAGCAGACCGTCACCGAGGATGAGCTCGGCGGCCGTCCCCGTCCGGAGGGCCGCATCGTGGTCGGCGACCGCATCGCCGACTCCATGTTCCAGCAGGTGCTGCTGCGCCCCGAGGAGTACGACGTCATCGCCACCACCAACCTCAACGGCGACTACATGTCCGACGCCCTGGCGGCGCAGGTCGGCGGCCTGGGCATGGCGCCGGGCAGCAACGAGGGCGACGGCACGGCGGTGTTCGAGGCCACCCACGGCACGGCGCCGAAGTACGCCGGCCAGGACAAGGTCAACCCCGGCTCGCTGCTGCTCTCCGGAGTGATGATGCTGCGCTGGCTGGGCTGGGGCGAGGCCGCCGCGGCGGTGGAGCGCGGCCTCGCCGCCACCATCGCCCAGAAGCGGGTCACCTACGACCTCGAGCGCCAGATGCCTGGCGCCACCCTGCTGCGCACCTCGGAGCTCGCCGGCGCCATCCTGGAGAATCTCTAGGCCGGCCGGCCGCCCCGGCCCCGCCCCGAGGCCCCGGCCCCCCGGCACAATCACCGCAACCCGTTTTCGACCCAGTGGAGAGCTCGAGATGCGCTACAAAGTGACCGTCGTCGGCGCCGGCAACGTCGGTGCCACCACCGCCCAGCGGATCGCCGAAGCCGACCTCGCCGACGTGGTGATGGTCGACGTGGCCGACGAGCTGGCCGCCGGCAAGGCGCTCGACATGATGGAGGCGGCGCCGATCCTGGGCTTCAGCGCCCGCGTCCAGGGCGGCGGCGACTATGCGGCCACCGCCGGCTCGCAGGTGTGCGTGGTGACGGCAGGCCTGGCGCGCAAGCCGGGCATGAGCCGCGACGACCTGCGCAACAAGAACACCGAGATCGTCCAGGGGGTGGTGGCGAAGCTGGTCGAGCACTCACCCGAGACCATCCTGATCGTCGTCACCAACCCGCTCGACGCCATGTGCGAGGTGGCGCGCCGGGTCTCCGGCTTCCCCCGCCAGCGGGTGTTCGGCATGGCGGGCGTGCTCGACGCCGCGCGCATGCGCTGGTTCATCGCCGCCGAGCTGGGGGTGTCGGTCCAGGACGTGGACGCCTTCGTGCTGGGCGGCCACGGCGACACCATGGTCCCGCTGCCGCGCTACGCCACGGTCAACGGCATCCCGCTGCCGCAGCTGCTCGCCGCCGACCGCATCGAGGCGATCAACCTGCGCACCCGCAACGGCGGCGCCGAGATCGTCAACTACTACAAGACCGGCTCGGCCTACTACGCGCCGGCCGCGGCCAGCTTCGAGATGGTGGCGGCGATCCTCAAGGACAAGAAGAAGATCCTCCCCTGCGCCGTGCGGCTGGAGGGCGAATACGGCGTCGACGGGCTGTTCGTCGGCGTGCCGGTCAAGCTGGGCCGCGGCGGCGTCGAGCAGGTCGTCGAGCTGAAGCTGACCGCCGACGAGCGGGCCGCTTTCGAGCAGTCGGTCGCGGCGGTGCGCGGCCTGGTGGCCGAGCTGCCGTAGGCGCCGGCACCGGCGGGCGGCGCATGAGTCTCATGCGCAGAGCGAACTCACTCATGGCGTGGGGTGCGGCGGCGGCGGCCGGTACGGCGCTGCTCGTCTGGGGTTATCCGCGGATCGCTCCTTTCCAACCGCGGCACTGGCGGATCTCGGCAAGCCAGGCGGAAGCGGTCGTCCTCGATCATCTGCGCCAGCTCGGCCGCAGTGTGGACCGTCCCTACGTGGTGACGCTGCTGGCCGAGAACTCGCCGCTCGAGCGCCGGTTGCAGCTGGCGCTGGCGCGGCAGAGCCCGGCGCAGCTGCGCCAGACCGGGCTGCCGGACCTGGTGAAACTCTGGGAGGTGACGGTCTATCCGCCGGACGTGCCGCAGGGAGACTACGCGGCCCAGGCCGAGGTCTCGCTCACCGGCGGGTTGGTCGGGTTGCACCTGCGGGTCGACGCGGAGGCCAAGGGAGAGGCGCTGCCCCCCGCCGCGGCGCGCCGGCTGGCCGATTCCTTGCTGCGCGCGCAGGGGATCGACCTCCGCCGCTTCGGCGAGCCCGAGATCCGCACCCAGCAGCTCCCCGCCCGCACCGACATCAGCCTGCGCTATCGCAACCTCCTGCCGCTGGCCGATGGCGGCGGCTTCGGGATGGAGGTGAAGTTCGCCGGCGACCGGCTGTCGGACCTCGGCCCGTGGCTCGACGCGGGCCTGCCGCAGCGGGCGGCCCAGCGCAGCCTGCAAGGATCGCAGGTGGCGATCTTCGGTCAGTTCCTTTTCCTCTATGCCATGCTGGCGGTGCTCGCCGTCCTGTTCCTGAAGCGCTATCACGAGGGCGAGGTCGGAGTGCGCCGCGCCGTGCAGCTGTTCGTGGCCATCGGCGGCGCCGGCCTGCTGTTCCTGCTGATGATCGCTCGCGCCGCGGCGCAGGAGCGGGCCTTTCTCTCCTTCGCGACTCCCCAGCAGGCCAGCTGGTTCTTCATGCTGATCGGCTTCATGTTCTTCCTGCTGCCGGCGGCGGTGCTCGGCTTCCTGGCCTGGTCGGTGGGGGAATGGTGGTGCCGCCAGCGGTGGGGGCACAAGCTCGCCGCCTTCGACGCCCTGTTCCAGGGCCGGTGGGGGAATGCCGCCGTCGCCGCCTCGGCGCTGAGCGGCCTGCTGGCGGGCCTGGCGCTCGCCGGCCTGGCGGTGGCGATGCTGCTCGCACTGCGCCACGCCGGCGCCTGGGCGCAGTTCGCGCTGTTCCACAGCATCAACGGCTCGTGGACCGGGATCGAGGTGGCGATCGGCGCCGTCTCATCCGCCCTTTCGCCGGCGCTGGCGCTGGCGCTCTGCGTGCTGCCGGCGCTGGCGCGGTGGCTGGGCCGGCCGCTCGGCTTCCTGGCCGCGGCGCTGGTGACCGGCGTCGCCACCAGCGCGCCGGTGCTGGTGCTGCCGCTCGGCTGGGGACTGCTCTTTTCCGCGGCCTTCGCCGCCGCGCTGCTTGGCGTGTTCCTGGCTCTCGATCTGCTGGCATTCCTGCTCGCCACCCTGATCTCCACCTACCTGCTGGTGGCCTTCCCGTTGCTGGCCGCCGCCAGCCCGGTGCTGCGCGCCGAGGGCTGGGCGGGGCTGGCGATCCTGGCGCTGCCGGTGCTGCTCTCGGTGCGCCACCTGGGCGACCGGCAGGAGATCGCCTACCGCTACGAGGACGTCCCGCCGCACGTGCGCCGCATCGCCGAGCGCGAGCGGCAGCGCGTCGAGCTCGACACCGCCCGCCGCATCCAGAGCTCGATCCTGCCCGACCTGCCGCCGCGGCTGGCCGGCGTCGACTTGGCCCATGCCTACCTGCCAGCCACCGAGGTGGGCGGCGACTTCTACGACGTGCTGGCGCTCGAGGACGGACGCCTGGCGGTGGCGGTCGGCGACGTGGCGGGCCACGGCGTGTCGAGCGGGCTGGTGATGTCGATGGCGAAGTCGGCGCTGGCGGTGCAGGTGACCTTCGACCCCGAGGTGGAGTCGGTGTTCCGCACGCTCAACCGCACCGTCTTCCAGACCGCCCGCAAGCGGCTGCTGGCGACGCTCTGCTACGCGCTGCTCGATCCGGTGCGGCGGGAATTGCTCTACGCCAGCGCCGGTCACCTCTATCCCTACCGCATCGCCGCCGGCGGCAAGGTGGAGGCGCTCGAAGCCGGCGGCTATCCGCTGGGGGTGCGCCGCGACATCGAGGTCCAGCCGCGCCTGGCCCGCCTAGAGCCGGGCGACACTCTGTTTTTGTTCAGCGACGGCCTGATCGAGGCGCGGGCCGAGGGGACCGACGAGGTGTTCGGCTTCGACCGCCTCGAACAGAGCCTGGGCCGCCACGCCGGCGGCAGCGTCGAGGGGATGCGCGACGGGGTGCTGGCGGACGTGGCCGGGTTCTCGCGCAGCGACCAGCGCGAGGACGACATGACCGTCCTGGTGCTGCGGCTGCCCGGTTCGTGAGCGCGATGACCCGGTGCGCAGCTCAGAGCGCCTTGACCAGGGCGCGGAAGCGGTCGCCCCGCTCCTCGAAATTGCGGAAGGCGCCGTAGCTCGGGGAGCCGGGGGAGAGCAGGCAGATGCGGCCCGGCGCGGTCACCGCCGCGGCGTGCGCCACCGCGGCGGCGAGGTCGGCGGCGGCATGGACCTGCGGCTTGCCCGGCGGGCAGCCGGCGCGGATGGCGGCGGCGACCGATGCTCCTCCCGGCGGCAGGGTGATGACCGTGCGCACCGGGCTGGCTGCGAGCGCCCGGGCGAGGACGGCGAAGTCGAAGCCGCGGTCGGCGCCGCCCGCGATCAGGGTGTCCACCTCGCCGGCGAATGCTTCCAGGGCCGCCACCGTTGCCTGCGGAGCGGTCGAGATCGAGTCGTCCACCCAGCGGATGCCGGCGTGCTCGCCGATCGGTTCGAGGCGGTGGGGCAGGCCGGTGAAGTCGGCGAGCACGCGCTCGAGGTGCGCCGGCTCGGCGCCCAGGGGGCGGGTGGCCGCCAGCGCCGCCACCGCGTTGATCCGGTTGTGGCGCCCGCGCAGGCGGACCTCGCGGTCGGAGAACAGGCGCCGCTCGCCGTCCCGGAACCAGCCGTCGTCGCCGTAGTGCAGGCCGCGACGGTCCTGGAACGGCTGCTGGCGCGCCGGCCCCAGGGGCAGGCGGGAGACCAGCTCCGGATCGGCGGCGGAGTAGAGCGTCAGGTCGCCGGGGAGCTGGCAGCGCGCCAGCCGCAGCTTGGCCGCGAAGTAGGCGTCCGCGCCGCCGTGCCAGTCCATGTGCTCGGGGAACAGGCTGAGCAGGACCGCGATGGTGGGGCCGGTGGCCAGGTCCGAGCACTGGTAGCTCGACAGCTCGAGGACGCCGGTGGCGCCGGCGGCGAGCGCCTGGTCGAGGACGTCCAGACAGGGCGTGCCGATGTTGCCGGCCAGCACCGCCTGCCGGCCGGCCGCGCGCAGCAGGCGCCAGGCCAGGGTGGCGGTGGTCGACTTGCCCTTGCTGCCGGTGATGGCGAGGACCGGCAGCCCGGCGGCTCTCATCGCCGCGATGAACAGCTCGGAGGTGGTGGTCACCGCGATGCCGCGCGCCGCCGCCATCGCCAGCAGCGGATGGGTGAGGCGGATCCCCGGCGAGCGGACCAGGAGGTCGACCTCGGCGAGGGCCGCGGTCATCGCCTCGCCGGTCACCACCCGCAGGGTGTCGGGCACCGTTGCCGGCGGCGGCTCGCGGTCGGCGAAGACCAGCGGCGGCGGGGCGCCGCGGCGCGCCAGGGTCTCCCAGGTGGAGCGGCCTTCGGCGCCGGCGCCGAAGATGCCGACCCGCCGCTCAGCGAGCGTCGAGATAGTCGGCGAGAGCATCGCGCCAGCGGGCGGGGAGGCGGTGGACGGGGCTCGGGGCGAGCTCGCGGCGGACCTGCTCCTGCGGGTCTTCGAGGGTGGCGGCGACGGTGTCGCGGAACCAGCGCAGCGCCGGCAGCGGGGAATCGGGCTCGCGCCGGCAGGAGAGCCACAGGGCGGCGGCGACCTCGCCCGGAGTGCCGACGCAATCCCAAGGCTTGTGGTCGCCGAGGCCGAGCAGGGTGCGCACCACCGGCAGGTTCTCGGGCGCGGCCAGCGGGCTGGTGCCGAAGACCGCCGCCACGCCCTCGGCGTCGAGCCAGGGCGTGAGCACGATGGCGGCGAAGACACACTTGGCGCAGCGGCCGCACCAGCGACCGGCGGCGCCGGCGCCCTGCTGGCGGAAGTTGGTGTTGCAGGAGGTCACGGCGCCGAACCAGCCGGGATAGGCGGCGAAGAGGCTGGCGATGCGCAGCTCGCCGAGCGGCCGCAACAGGCTGAAGTAGACCGGCACGCGGCCGAGGTGGCGGCGCTGCCAGGTCTGGAACAGCTCTTCGAAACGCAGGCTCTTGCTCCACTGGTGGTTGACCTCGACGCCGCCGGCGACGAGGTTGCCGGCGGAGGCGCTGCGCTCGTTGGCGGCGACGATCTCGCCGAAGCCGCCGGCCACCGCGACCAGCTGGGCGGCGAAGGCGAGGATGGCGGAGAAGGGCACGTGGCCGTTGTAGGCGCCGGCGGCGTTGAGCTCGAACAGCCGCGGGTCCAGCCGGCGCACCACCCGCAGACCGCGTCCGTCGCGGTCGGGGGCCAGCCGCCAGTCGTTGCCGGCGGGCACCATGGTGAGCGGGGTCGGGGTGCCGGCGGCCGTCGCCCGGACGATCTCCCAGGCCACCACCGAGTCCTTGCCGCCTCCGGCCAGCACCAGCGGCGGCCCGGCGGCATCGCGGCCGGCGGCGGGGACCGGCTCGCCGCGGCCGGGGAAGCGCGCCCTGCCGGCGGGGTCGAGGCCGTTGCGGTAGTACAGCTCGCCGAGCCCGGAGTCGTAGACTTCGGTCCAGAACGCGGCGTCGGCGGCGGTCAGACCCTCCTGCTCGATCTCGATGCGGGCGGGGCAGCAGGTCTTCCAGTAGGAAACGCCGGCGATCAGGTGCAGCCCGGCCAGCGCCGTTGCCACGTCGGCCGGATCGGCGGCGGAGCGTTCGAGATCCAGCGGCAGCTCGAAGGTCTCCTCGAAGAGCGCCTCCCGGCCGCCGCCGAGCAGCCGGTAGCCGAGCCGCGCCGTGCGCCCGGCGAGCGTGCGGGTGGTGAAGACGAAGGTGTCGAAGGGGAGGGGCATGGAGGGCCGGCGGCGGGTGCCGGTCCGGCTATTCTAACCGGGCGCTCCGTGACCCGACCTCGAGCAGTGTCGCCTCAGCGGCCGACGCCGCGGCAGTAGGCGACGGCCGGGTGGGTGGTTGCGATAGACTGCGGCGGGTTTTTTCGGGGGAGGGGCAGGTCTTGAAGATCCACGAATATCAGGCCAAGGAGATCCTGCGCGCGCATGGGGTGGCGACGCCGCGGGGACGGGTGACGGACGACCCGGCAGAGGCGGAGCGCATCTGCGCGGAGCTGGGCGGGCGGTGCGTGGTGAAGGCGCAGATCCATGCCGGCGGGCGCGGCAAGGGCGGCGGCGTCAAGCTCGCCGGCTCGCCGGCCGAGGCGCGCGAGACCGCGGGCCGCATCCTGGGCATGCGGCTGGTGACGCCGCAGACCGGACCGGAGGGGCAGGTGGTGCGCCGGGTGCTGGTCGAGGAGGCGCTCGACATCGCCCGCGAGCTGTACGTCTCGGTGACGCTCGACCGCCACGCCGGCAAGCCGATCGTCATGGCGTCGCAGGCCGGCGGCATGGAGATCGAGGAGGTGGCGGCACGGGACCCGGCGGCGATCCTGCGCCAGGAGGTCGAGCCGCAGCTGGGGCTGCTGCCGTTCCAGGGCCGGGCGCTGGCGCGCGGATTGGGGCTCGCCGGCGCCACCGCCGGCAAGGCGGGGAAGCTGCTGGCGGCGCTGACCGGAGCCTACCTCGACACCGACGCCTCGCTGGTCGAGATCAATCCGCTGCTGGTGACCGGCGGCGGCGACGTGCTGGCGCTCGACGCCAAGATGACCTTCGACGACAACGCCCTCTTCCGCCGCCCCGAGGTGCTGGCGATGCGCGACCTGGCGGAGGAGAACCCGATGGAGGTCGAGGCCGGCAAGTTCAACCTGAACTACATCAAGCTCGACGGCAACATCGCCTGCATGGTCAACGGCGCCGGCCTCGCCATGGCCACCATGGACATCATCAAGCTCTACGGCGGCGAACCCGCCAACTTCCTCGACGTCGGCGGCGGCGCCTCGCAGGAGGCGGTCAAGAACGCCTTCCAGCTGCTGGTCTCGGATCCCGCCGTGCGCGCCGTGCTGATCAACATCTTCGGCGGCATCGCCCGCACCGATCGCATCGCGCGCGGCGTGGTGGGGGCGATCGAGGAGCTGGCCAACGTCGCACTGCCGGTGGTGGTGCGGCTCGAAGGCACCAACGTCGAGCAGGGGCGCGAGGTGCTGCGGCAGGCGCCGTTCCAATTCATCGTCGCCGACCAGATGGCCGACGCCGCCGAAAAGGTGGTGGCGGCAGCCGCCGGGCGAGGAGCGGCATAGCCATGGCGATCTGGGTGGACAAGGAGACGCGCCTGGTGGTGCAGGGCATCACCGGCAAGGAGGGCACCTTCCACGCCCTGGCCTGCCGCGAGTACGGCACCCGAGTGGTGGCCGGCGTGACCCCGGGTAAGGGGGGCGGCGAGGTCGAGGGCATCCCGGTCTTCGATTCGGTGGCCGAGGCGCGGACGGCCACCGGCTGCAACGCTTCGATGATCTTCGTGCCGCCACCGTTTGCCGGCGACGCCATCATGGAATCGGCGGCGGCTGGGGTCGAGCTGACGATCTGCATCACCGAGGGGATCCCGGTCGCCGACATGCTGCGGGTGAAGACCTTCCTGGTCGATCACCCCACCCGCCTGATCGGACCCAACTGCCCGGGGGTGATCTCGCCGGGGATGGCCAAGATCGGCATCATGCCGGGGCACATCCACAAGCCCGGCGGCATCGGCGTGATCAGCCGCTCGGGCACCCTGACCTACGAGGCGGTATGGCAGCTGAGCAATCTGGGCCTCGGGCAGTCCACCTGCGTCGGCATCGGCGGCGATCCGATCAACGGCACCAGTTTCATCGACGTGCTGACAGCCTTCGCCGCCGACCCGGCGACCGAGGGCATCGTGATGATCGGCGAGATCGGCGGCAGCGCCGAGGAAGAGGCGGCGGCCTGGATCGCCGCCAACTACCACCGGCCGGTGGTCGGCTTCATCGCCGGCCGCACCGCTCCACCGGGCCGCCGCATGGGCCATGCCGGCGCCATCGTCGCCGGCGGCCGCGGCACCGCCGCCGAGAAGATGGCGGCGATGCAGGCGGCCGGGCTGCATGTCGTGGAGTCGCCGGCCAAGCTCGGCGAGACCATGGCGCGGGCGCTGGGCCGCCGCCCTTGAACGGCCTGGAGCGCTGCCCCGGCAACGGCTGGCTGGCGCTGCTCGGAGGCGGCGAGTTCAGCTTCGGCGAGACGCTGGCCGCCGATCGCGCCTGGCTCGAACGTTGCGCGCCGGGGGTCGTAGGCTTCGTGCCGGCCGCGAGCGGCTCGAACGACTACCCGCGCCATTTCGCCACCTACCTGCAGCACACCTTTGGGCGCGAGGTGGAGACGGTGCCGATCTACCGCGCCCGCGACGCGCGCCGCGGGCGCAACGCCGAGCGGCTGGGCGAGGTGGCCGCGGTCTACCTGGGCGGCGGCGTCGCCGATCACCTGCTCGAAGCGCTCGCCGGCTCGCCGGCGGCCGCGGCGCTCGGCGACCGCTTGGCGAGCGGCGGCATGGTGGTGGCGATCGCCGCCGCCGCCCAGGCCGCCGGCGTCGCGGCGCGCAGCATCGCGCCGGGCCAGACGCTGGCCGGCTTCGGCTGGCTGCCGGCCGGGGTGGTCGAGCCCAACTTCGATCCCGGGCACGACCGGCGGCTGCGCCGGCTGCTGCGCTTGCCGGGCGTGCGCTGGGGCCTCGGCCTGCCTGCCGGCTCGGCGGTGCTGCTGGGCCCCGGCGGCGCGGTCGAGATCGCCGGCACGATCTTCCGGCTCGACGGCCCCGACGCCGATCTCGAGGTGCTGGCGGAGCAGGCTGCGGGAGGTTAGGGCAGGCCACCAGGCCGGCGGGGGGCGGTAGGATCCCGCTGGTCGCCCGGCGGCGTGCCCGGCGGCGAGCCCGGGGTGGGGGTTGACCGGGGATGAAACGGTTCTTGGTGAGCAAAGGAGAGGGAGAATACGCATGGAGATGACGTTGGCGATCCTCAAGCCGGACAGCGTCGCGGCCGGCAATGCGGGCAAGATCCTGGACCACCTGGTGGCGGCCGGCTTCACGCTGCGCGGCGCCAGGCTGCTGCGGCTGAGCGAGGCGCAGGCGCAGGCGTTCTACGAGGTGCACCGGGAGCGGCCGTTCTACGCCGGCCTGGTGCAGTTCATGACCAGCGGGCCGGTGATGCCGCTGGCGCTCGAGCGCGACGACGCGGTGGCGCGGCTGCGCCTGGCGATGGGCGCAACCGACGTGGCCAAGGCGGCGCCAGGCACGGTGCGGGCGCTGTACGGCACCTCCATCGAGCGCAACGCGATCCATGGCAGCGACTCGCCCGAGAACGCCGCGGCCGAGCTCGCTTTCTTCTTCTCGCGCGCCGAGCTGCTCGCGGCGCGATGAACCCCGGGCGCCCGGGCGCCGGCGTCACCGGCGCCTGGCCTCGCAAGGAGTGAGCGATGGTCTATCGAGTCCCGCCGGCGGCGCCCCGCGACCAGATCCCGCCCGAGCGGCGCGGCCGGGTGATGGGGATCTACTGCCTGGTCTGCGCGAGCCTCTACCCACTGCACCGCGCCACCCATACCGGGCGGCCGGTGTATGGCCGCGATCACATCGCGTCGCCCTGCGCCCACGAGGGCGACGCCTTCGCTGCCGGCGAGAGCTGGTGGGAGCCCGGCGTCGAGGTGCTGCCGGCGCCGGTGCCGGCGGCCGCGAAGGCCTGAGCGGCGGCTCTCGCTTGACCGCCGCGCGCCGCTCTCGCCGCTTCGATTGGGCGGCGCTCGACCGGCACCTGGCCGAGGTCCGCGGCTGCCGGATCTGCCCGCGGGTCGAGCCGTCGCCGGTCACCTTCCGGCCGGAGACGCCGCCGCGCATGATCCTGGTCGGGCAGGCGCCCGGACCGCGCGAGGCGGCGCGCGGCCGGCCCTTCGCCTTCACCGCCGGCGCCCGCCTCTTCTCCTGGTTCGCCCGGTTGGGGGCGCCGGAGGCCGACTTCCGGAAAAAGGTCTACATCGCGGCGGTGTTGCGGTGCTTCCCCGGCCGCGCGCCCGCCGGCGGCGACCGCGTCCCCGCCCCTGACGAGATCGCCAGCTGCTCCCCCTACCTGGAGCGCGAGCTACAGCTGATCCGCCCGGCGACGGTGATCGCCGTCGGCCAGCTGGCGATCGCCCGCTTCCTGCCGGCACCCGCCCCCCTCGGCGAGCGGGTCGGGCTCGTCTTCCCGGTCGAGCGCGGCGGCCTGGCGATCGAGGTGGTGCCGCTGCCGCATCCCTCGGGCCGCAGCACCTGGCTGGTGCGCCCGGAGAACCAGGCGCGCCTCGACCAGGCCCTGGCCGCGCTCGCCGCCACCCGCGGCTGGCGCGAGACCTTCGGCGGCGGCTGAGACGAAACTTCCCAAGAGGGACCATGGCGCCCCCTTCCCCCCGGAGGGTGGGAAGGGGGTCGGGGGGATGCGGGGGCGATCCAGTAATTGGCGAACTTCTCGCGCCTGCCCGCGTAACTCTCTTGCAGTTGGACTCGAACTGCCGCCGGCTTGGCGAGCGGGTGGCTCCCGCGGAGGAGGACGCATGGATCGCCGCACCTTTCTCAAGCACCTGGGACGTACCGCCGCGGTCGCCGGCGCCGCACGCTGGACGCCGGCCGCGAATGGCGCGGCGGCGGTCGCCGCCAGCGATCGGTTGACGCTGGTCGGCGCCGGCGACTGCATCCTCTCGCGCCGCGTCTCGGGGCTCGGCGATCCCGATTTCCTGGCGCTGGTCGAGCTGCTCCGCGGCGCCGACTGCGCCTGGGGCAACTGCGAGATCGTGATCGGCAAGGCCGGCGAGCTCTATCCCGGGCTCAAGGGCGAGGACCCGCACGCCATCGGCGATCCCTTCGCCGCCGACGAGTTTCGCTGGTTGGGCTTCAAGCTGATGGGGACCGCCAACAATCACACGCTCGACTACGGCTACGAGGGCCTGGCGTCGACCATCGAGCAGCTGGACCGGGTGGGGATCGCTCACGCCGGCAGCGGCCTCGATCTCGAGCATGCGGCGCGGCCCGCGTACTACGACGGCGCCGCCGGGCGCGTCGGCCTGGTGAGCTGCGCTTCGACGTTCCCGCCCTATTTTGCCGCCGCTCCCGCCCACCCCTACGTCAAGGGGCGCCCCGGCATCAACCCGCTGAACGTCAAGACGACCGTGGTCCTCGACGACGCCACCTTCCAGCGGCTCAAGGCGGCGCGGAAGGTGCTGGGCGACCTGTGGGGGGAGAACGACTACCAGGGGCTGGGGCCGCCGCCGCCGCCGCCCGACCCCAGGAAGTTCGACTTCGCCGACCTCACCATCGCCAACGGCGACCGCGTCGACCTGGTGAGCGAGGCCGACGCCGGCGACGTCAAGCGCATCGCCGAGGCGATCCAGGTGGCCCGCCGCGCCTCGCGGGTGGTCATCGCCTCCATCCACGCCCACGAGGCGCGGAAGAAGCTCGAGGTCTCGGACCTCTTCCTGCAGCCCTTCGCCCGCGCCTGCATCGACGCCGGCGCCGACGCCTATTTCTCTTCCGGGCCGCACGTGCTGCGCGGCATCGAGCTCTACAAGGGGAAGCCGATCTTCTACTCGCTCGCCAACTTCTTCTTCCAGGTCGACACCAACGGCTCGGTGCCGGCCGAGGACTTCGCCGCCGAAGGCCTGGACCGCCGCACCCTCGACCCGCGGGCTTTCGAGGACAAGATCGGCTTTTCCAGGCAGGAGCGCTTCTGGCAGAGCGTCCTGCCGCGCATCACCTACGAGGGCGACAAGGTGGTGGCGATCGAGCTGTTCCCGCTCACCCTGGGTTGGCGCGATCCGGTCTATCGCCGCGGCACGCCGCGGCTGGCGCACGGCGAGGAGGCGGCAGGGATCCTCGCGCGCCTCGCCGAGCTCTCGGCTCCCTATGGCACGGTGATCGAGATCGCCGGCGACACCGGCCGGGTGCGGCTGGGCTGACGCGGCGGCGCGAGCATCCGGCGACGGGGCGCTGCTACACTGGACCGATGGCCGATCCTTCCGGTCGCGAGGGGCACTACAAGGACGAGGTGCTCGATCGCCTGGCGGCGACCGCCAACGTCGCGCAGTTCGTCAGCTTCGGGCCCGACCTGCGGCAGCGCTTCGCCTGGGTCCAGGGGTTCCCGCCCAACACTCGCTTCGACTCGCTCGCCGCGGCGGTGGCGGCCATCCTCGGCGCCGCGCCGGAGGGCGCGGTCAACGTCCGCAGCTATCACCCCCAGAGCGCCAAGAGCCGGGACTTCCTCTACGGCTTGCGCACCGGCGCCGAGGTCGTGGCAGCCCTGCAGCGGCTCGCCGCCGCGGGCCTCTTCACCGTGGTCAACGAGACCATCGACGTGGCCGACGGCGGGGTGTCAGGCGTGGCCTTCGGCGCCGTCGTCGAGGTGGCTCCGGGCGACACGCCGCGCTGCGTCGAGAAGCCGGGCACCGCGGCCCTGCCCAGGGCCATGGGGCTGCGGCTGCTGCAGACGGTCTACGGCGTGGCCCCCGAGCTGCCGGCGGACCCCGAGTTGCGGGTCGAGTTCAGCCTGCACCCGTTGCGCCGCGGCTACCGCCGCGGCCACACCGTCCTCTGGGAGACCGAGCGTTTTGCCAGCGCCCCGGCCGAGGCGCCGCTGCAATGGCCGAACCGCTGGAGCCGGCTGATGGGCGACAAGGCCTTCGGGCTGCTCGTCGCCGACGCCGCCGGCCTGCCCGTGCCGCGGACGCTGGTGGTGCCGCGCGGCCTGGCGCCCTTCAGCTTCGGCGCTCCGACCGGCCTTGCCGAGACCTGGATCCGCACCTGTCCGGTGGTGCAGCAGCCGGGGAAGTTCACCACCCGCCACGGCTGGATGGATCCCTTCCGGCTGCTGCAGCAGGAGGACCCGGAGGGCACCGAGATCGCCTCGGTCCTGGCGCAGCAGGGCGTCGACGCCCGCTACTCGGGGGCCCTGATCGCGCAGGCCAACGGTGAGCCGCTGATCGAAGGCGTGGCCGGCGAGGGGGACGAGTTCATGCTCGGCCGGCGCGCGCCCGAGGCGCTGCCGGCCGCGCTCGACGGGTCGTTGCGCGAGCTCTATGGCCGGGCGGCGGCGGCGCTGGGGCCGGTGCGCTTCGAATGGGTCGCCGATGCGGGCACGGTCTGGGTGGTGCAACTGCACAACGGGGCGAGCCCCACCGCGGGTCGTGTCCTCTATCCGGGCACGGCCGCCCGGTTCCATCCCTTCCGAGTGGAGGAGGGAATCGACGCCCTGCGGGAGCTGGTGAGCCGCGTCGAGGGGACCGGCGACGGCATCACGGTGATCGGCCGCGTCGGCGTCACCAGCCATCTCGGCGACGTCCTGCGCCGGGCTCGCGTGCCCTCCCGCCTCGAAGACACCCCCGCCGGCGCCCCGGCCGGCGCCGCCCATCCGAGCTGAACCGGGCCGGCGCCGGGACCCACCCGGAATCGGAAGCGGCTTGTCCGTCTAGAATGGCGAGTGCTCCATCAAGAAGACAAGGAGTTGCCGGCCATGCGTAGAGCTGCCCTGCCGCTTTTCCTGGTACTGATCGCGGGTTGCGGATCCCCGGCCACCGTCCCTTCTCTGTGGTTCGTCCACGCCACTGATCCGCACCTGTTCTCGCTGTCGCCAGCCGATGCCTTTCAGGACCAGCTGAGCCAGGGCGATTTCGCCAACCTGCTCACCGCGGCGGGCTCGCCTCGCGATGCGGCGGCCAGGCCTGCCTTCCTGGTGCTCACCGGCGACCTGGGGCTGGAGGCGCTCTCGCGCCGGGTCCTCGCCGGTCCGCAGGCCCGCGCGGACAAGATCAAGCAGCTCGCCGACGCCCTGCGCGCCAGCCCGCTCAAGGACATCTACTACGTGCTCGGCAACAACGACGTCTGCGGCGAGGAGGCGATGGGTCCCGAGGTCGACGACGCGGAGGAGATCCTTGGGGAAGTCAACCGGCAGCTCGGCAGCCAGGTGACGCTGCACGACCTCACCGCCTGCTACCAGACGTCGCGTTCCTCGTCGCTCGACGCCTGCAGCGCCGACGTCGGCAGCGGCTACCGGCTGATCGGCTTCCCGTCGCAGTCGTTCAAGGCTGCCAAGGCCAACCGGGACTGCGATGAAGCGGAAGCTCGGGCGCGTGCGGCCGCCGGCGGCCCTCGCGGCGCGGCGTCCCGCGCTGCCGGTGCTGCGGGCGCTGCCGGTGCTGCCGGCACTGCGGGCTCTGCCGGCGCTGCGGGCACTGCCACCGCGCCTGCCGCGACGGCGCCGGCGCCGAGCGTGCCGGCGACGCGCGACGCCCAGCAAAAGGTTCAGGTCGAGATCTTCCTGAAGCTCGTGGCCAAGGCTGCCGCGGACGGCAAGAGGGTGCTCGTCGTCACCCACATCGCCGAGCTCGACGATCCTTACCTGCAGGCGCAGAACCTCTTTGCGGGGGTGAAGAACCGGCGGGCCGCGCCGCGGCCGCCCTGGTCCGCCTGGGACGTCAGTCCCGAGATCTTCCAGAAGTGGCAGCGTCAGGTCGACTCCGACGTCGTGATCGGAGTCCTGGCCGGCCACTTCCATGACTCGCATCGCGCGGCCTATTACCCGCCCTATGCCTGGTCGACGGCGGCGGGCGACCGGTCGCGCAAGGACAAGGTGCTGCTCGCGCCGCCCCTGTCGATCAGGCTCCAGAGCGATTCGCCGTATCAGGCGCGCGGCTTTGCCCTGGTGGGCCTCGACGAAGACCGGGTCCGGCGCCGGCTCTATTGGTACGACGGCCACCACTCCTTCCTGCCCGATCCGGTCGAACGTTCCCACTCGGCGCCGCAGGTCCGGTCCGCCGGTTGGCTTGGCGGGAGCTTGGGCTGGCTCTGGGAGCTGGCAGCGGACATGGAAAAGATGCAGCGCGCGGCGATCTGGGCGATCGCGCTGCTGGCGGCGTTCCTGACCAGCGTCCAGGTCTGGCAGATCCCGCCGCCGGCCACGCGGATGGCGACGCCCGCGGCCACCGCCCAGGCGCCAGCCGCTGCCGGCGCGGCCGGTCCGGCTCCGGGTGCCGGCGGTGTCGGCGGGGGAGGCGGGGGAGGCGGGGGAGGCGCGGCAGGGGGGGACAGCGCCAAGAGCGGTCCTTTCGACAGCAACTTCGCGAAGACCATCATGGGCGGCCTGGTCGGCATGTTCGCGGTGTCCGCTCTCGAATCGCTATGGCGCACCACGTCCAACTCGGGCTTCGACCCCAAGATCTATTACCTGGTCCTCTTCGTCTGCTTCTTCCTGGCCATGCTGACGCTGTCGGCGATGCTGCGATCGGCGGCCGAGGCCTTGCGCAGCCGGATCCTGCTGCCGTTGCCGGCCGGCGGTGCGCCGCAGGGCGGCGCCGGCGTCGGCGCCTGGTCGCTGCGCGCCTGGCGTTGGCTGCTCTCCCTCCGCAACCCTTTGCTGGTCTTCGGCGACACCTTCTACAACGTCATCCAGGGCAAGAATCAGCTGCAGACGGCCATCTTCGCGAAATCCATCATCGACCTGCAGATGTCGCTGTCCCTGGCCGCCGACAAGACGGCGCGGGCGGTCCACCGCGCCCTGCTGCGCGCCCTGAGATGCGCGGGCGTGGACGCCGGCGACGCCGACGTCAGGGTCAACGTCAGCGTCCTTGCCGACGATCAGCAGTCGCTCTACTACGTGTCCTGGGAGCCTGGCAGCTCCTCGCGCAGCTTCGCCATGAACTCGGTAGCCTGGGTGGCCGTGCGCGCCGGTATCGCGAGATGGTGGAAGAGCACGTACACGACCAGCTGGGACTCCGGCACCGATCCGGCCAAGTTCACCATCCCGCTCTACAACGGCGATCCCCTGCCGCCGCTGCCGGCGCCGCAACCGCCGGAGACGAAGCTCACTCTCAAATTGAAGGCCTTCTTCCAGGACCGTGGTCCGATCGACTACGCGGCATTCATCGTGCTGCCGATCCCCTTTCGGCAGCGTGACGGCGCGGCGCGCCGGAGCGGCCTCCACATCTCGTTCAAGACCGAGGCGATGATGAACGCGATCTGGGACGGGCTCGACGATGCCACGAAGAAGCTGCCGGCGTACGACTGCTGGTTCCAGCTCCTGGACCCGAAGACGATCTGCGGCAAAGCGGTGACGCCGGCATCGGTGGCGGCGGCTTCAGGGCCGGCATCGGCGGCAGCGGCAGAGCCGGCGGGCGACTGCGCCATCGTCATCAAGGACGAGGCGTTGCAGCAGTCGCTCCAGCAGTCGCTGGCGGTGCTTGCCGAGGTGCTGAGGCCGTTCAACGAAGCCATCTTCCTCGACTACATCCGTCCGCCGAAGGAGGGCTGAGAGAGGGCCTGCGCTATGATCGCCGCGCTTTGCGCTACCTGAATCGCGACGGCGAGCTCGACGGCCTCCTACATCCGCGCACCTATGGCGAGGACGTGCGCATCGCGCTGTCGCTGCTCGACGGTGCGCTCAACGGCGAGCGCGCGCTCTACGGCAGCAGCGAGCTGACCACCGGCCGGCGGCTCTACGCGATGCTGCGGCAGTACGCCGTGCACGACCTCTCGGCGCTGCGCGAGAAGCTCGGCCAGGCCGAGCTCGATCGCCTTTTCTGGCAACCCAACCTCACGGCGGCCGCCGCCTTCGCGCACGTCCTGCGCGACCGGTCCGGCGGGCGCGAGCTGGTGGTCACGCCGGCCTCCTTCAGCGCTCCGGGCTGGGGCCAGTCCGAGTATCTTGCCTTCTGGGAAACCCTGATTCGCACCCGCTTCAAGGCGGTCTTCTTCAACGACGGCTGGGAGTACAGCAACGGCTGCGCTTTCGAGTTCGCGGTGGCGCAGAGCGAGGCGCTGCCCACCTTCGACGCCGCCGGCGAACCGCTCGCTCGCGCCGCCGGCATCGAGCGCTTGACGACGGCGGCGCGAGAGCTGGCTGGCGGTGGGTTCGATACCGCCGGCTTGCGCCGGGCCCTGACTTGGCTCGGCGTTTCCCTTCCGGCCTGAAGCGCCGGGCCGCGGCCGGGTCCGTCAGCGATGGCGGGCCGTCAGGGATGGCGGGCCAGAGCCAGGCCGAACAGGTTGTCAGGATCGGTGAACCAGCCGACCGGCTCGAGGCCGGCGCCGGTGAGCAGGGCTTCGGCGCTGGCGCGGTCGTACTTGGCGCTGATCTCGGTGCGGATCTCTTCGCCCGCGGCGAGCTCGAAGTCGAGGTCGGCGGCCGGCAGCCGGACCTGCTGCCGGCGCTCGGAGCGCAGGCGCATCTCGATCCAGCGGCGGTCGGCGTCGTAATAGGCGTGGTGGCGGAAGGCAGCCGGATCGAAGTCGCCGCCCAGGGCCACCTGGTTGGCGACCCGCAGGATGTTGCGATTGAACTCGGCGGTGACGCCGGCGGTGTCGTTGTAGGCCGCTTCGAGGCGGGCAATCGGCTTGATCAGGTCGACGCCGAGCAGGAAGTGATCGCCCGGCGCCATCTCGCGGCGGCGGATGGCCAGGAACTCGCGTGCCTCCTCCGGCTTGAGGTTGCCGATGGTGCCGCCCAGGAAGATGACCAGGCGGCGCCCGGCGCGGCCGTCGACGTGTACGGCGCCCGCGGTGTCGGCGGCGTCCACGAGCGCCGAGGAATGTGCAGGGTGGGCCGTGTCCGGGACGCCGGCCGAGTCGGCGGCGGGGCCGGTGCCTGCCGGGTGGGCCGGGTGGGGGACGCGGGAGCCGTTGCGCCGTTGCGGGGCGTCCGCTTCGGTGGGGTCCGGCAGCGAGAGGTCCTGGTTGAAGTCCGCGACGATGCCGTGGACGGCGAGGTCCGGGTACTCCGCGGCGAGCTCCTCGGCGACGCGGCGCACGATGCCCTCGGCGACGTCGATCGGCACGTAGAGGTTGAGCCGGCCGGTCGCGGCCAGGGCGTCGAGCAGCACGCGGGTCTTGGTGGCGGCGCCGGAGCCGATCTCGACCAGCTGGGAGGCCCGCGACATCGCCGCGACGCGGCCGGCGACGGCGCGCAGCAGGGCATGCTCGGTACGAGTCTGGTAGTACTCGGGCAGCTCGGTGATGCGCTCGAACAGCCGCGAGCCGAGGTCGTCGTAGAAGAAGCGCGACGGGATCTCCCTGGGCGAGCGCAGCAGCGCCTCCCGCAGCTCGCCGCGGTCGCGGGCTGCCTGCCCGTCGCGGTTGTGGATGGTTACCAGGACGCGCTCTGAAGTCGCGATCACCACGGCTGCGGACCCTCCAATTGCGCGCTGCGTTGGACTGGCCGGCCCCACCGGGCAGCCGGGTGCGGCAGGGAAGCGCCGGGGCTGAATACGGCGCCACGCCCCGGGTGGATGCATCGGGCCGCTGCCGCGGCCTCCCGGTCCTGTTAACCGTCGTTTGCCGCCGCCGTCTTCCCTCTGGCGCCGGCGCTGTCGAGTCCTGCCGGGCGCACCGCCCGCTCGACGGCTGCAAGCGCGAGATCGACAAGCAAGGCCAATGCCGCCGCCGGGATGGCGCCGGACAGGATCATGCCGGTGTTGGCGAGCTGCAGGCCGGTGACGATGGGCTCGCCGAGCCCGCCGGCGCCGATGAAGGCGGCGAGCGTGGCGGTGCCGACGGTGATCACCGCGGCGGTGCGCACGCCGGCCATCAGCACCGGCGCGGCAAGCGGCAGGCGGACCTCGCGCAGCACCTGGCCGGGGGTCATGCCCAGCGCGGTGGCGGCTTCGACCGCCCGCGGGTCGGCGTCGCGCACCCCGGTGTAGGTATTGCGGACCATCGGAAACAGGGAGTAGAGCCAGAGCGCCGCGACCGCCGGCAGGGCCCCCACCCCCAGGAAGGGAATCATGAACGCCAGCAGCGCCAGCGAAGGGACGGTTTGGATCAGCCCGAGCAGCCCGATCACCGGCTCCGCGCCGCGGCGGTGACGCTCGAGGTAGAGGCCGAGAGGGATGGCGATCAGCGCGCCGGCCAGCAGCGCCACGGCACAGAGTCCGAGATGGGTCCAGACCCGGTGCGCCAGGGCCGCGCGGTCGCGCCAGAGGATCGCCGCGACTCCGGCCGGGCGGCGCCGGCCGGGCCGGGCGCCTTGCGGGTTCGCCTGATTCGTGGGGTTCGCCGGGTTTCCCGACAGCGCCGGCGTCCCGGGCGGCGGCGGGGCGGGCGGCACCAGCCCGAGCGCCGCGAGGGCGTCGCGCGCCACCGTCACCTCGCTCTCCTTGCCCTCCTGCAGGCGCAGGTTGAGGCGGCGCATGGCGTCCTCGTCGAAGGCGCCGGCGAGCAGGCCCAGGGCGGCGCCGAGCTCGGGGTGGACGGCGAGCGTGGCGCCCCGCACCAGCGGCGCGGCTTCATAGGGAGGAAAGAAGCCGCGGTCGTCACGGAGCACGGTGAGGTGGTAGAGCAGCAGGCGGGCGTCGGTGGTGTAGACGTCGAGCACGTCGACGCCGCCGGCCCGGGTCGCCTGGTACTTGAGCGTCTCCTGCATCGCCTGGACGGACTTGAAGCGGATGCCATAGGTGTGGGCGAGGCCTGGCAGGCCGTCGTCGCGTTCGAGGAACTCGTGGCCGAAGGCGGCGCGCAGGCGGGGAGCGATGCGGGCGAGGTCGGAGAGCGTTGCCAGGTGCTCGCTCCGCGCCAGCGCGCCGGGCACCGCGATCTCGTAGGCGTTCTCGAAGCCGAGCGGCGCGATCCACCAGAGGTTCCAGCGGGCCAGGAACTCCGCCCGCACGCGCCGCAGGGTCTCACTCTTGCCGCCGGCGCCCGCGGACTGCCCGAGGATCGAGACCAGGCCGGTGCCGGTGTACTCCGGATAGACGTCGATGGCGCCGCCCTTGAGCGCCTCGAAGCAGATCTGGGTCCCGGCCAGGCCCAGCCGGCGCTGGACGCGCAGCCGGGTACGGGCCTCGATCAGCTGGGCGAACATCTCGCCGAGCAGCCGGCTCTCCTCGAAGTTCTTGGAGCCCACCACGACGGTGGCGGCGCCGCCTCCCGGGCGCGCCACGGCGCCGAGCCGCGGTGGCCCGGCGGTGGCGACGGCGGTGCCGGCCTCGCGGGCGGCCCAGGCCGGGCCGTCGCCGCCGGTTAGCGCGATGGCCGCGGTCGTGGCGGCGAGGAGCGCGGGCAGGAGGTGATGGTGGCGGCGCATGGCGGAGGTGGGGGACGAGGGTGCGAGAGGCCAGCGTCAGCGCTGGGGTGGCGGGGTGCCGCGATCGCCGGCGGCGGGAGATCCGGCAGTGGTGGCAGTGGTAGTGGTAGTGCCCGGGGGCGGTGGGATCCGGGTGCCAGCCGTGGAATGTGCCGGCGGTGGCGGGGTCTGGGCGTCAGGCGGGGAGGGCGCCGGAGGCGGCGGGCCTGCGGCGCCGGTCGCCGGAGGTGCCGGTGCTGGCGGCGGCAGTTGGGAAGGCAGGCCGCCGCGCAGCGCCAGCAGCTCGCGCACGTAGTCGTTGGCGGGAGCGGCGACCAGCTCCTCGGGGCGGCCGAGCTGCAGCAGCCGGCCGCTGCGCATGACGCCGATGCGATCGCCCAGGCGGAAGGCCTCGCCGAGGTCGTGGGTGACCAGCACCGTGGTCTTGGCCAGACGGCGCTTGAGCTCGAGGAACTGGCGGTGCAGCTCGAGGCGGGTGAGCGCGTCGAGGGCGCCGAACGGCTCGTCGAGGAGCACCACCGTCGGGTCGGCGGCGAGCGCGCGTGCGAAGGCGACGCGCTGGCGCTGCCCGCCGGAGAGCTCGGCCGGGTAGCGGCCGGCATGGGTGGCGGGGTCGAGCCCCACCAGCTCGAGCATCTCGCGGGCGCGCTCGCCGCGCCGGCGGCGATCCCAGCCGAGCAGCCGCGGCACCAGCTCGACGTTGCGCGCGACGCGCCAGTGGGGCAGCAGGCCGCCGTCCTGCGGCACGTAGCCGATGCGCCGGCGCAGCGCGATAGGGTCGACGCCGGAAACCGGCTTGCCGGCGACGCGTGCTTCGCCGGTGGTGGGCTCGACCAGACGATTGAACAGGCGCAGCAGGGTGGTCTTGCCGCTGCCGCTCTCGCCGACCAGCGCCAGCGTCTCGCCGGCGGCAACGGTGAAGCTGACGCCGGCCAGGGCGAGGGTGCCGTCGGCCCACATCTTGCCGACCTCGACGACCTCGAGCGCGGCGACCCCGGCCTGGTCTGCTTCAGGCACGGGCGTAGTGTATCCGCACCGCCAAATTTCGAGCCCCGATCCTGGATCGTGAATGCCGCCGGATGTGGGATTTGCGGCGCGGTGCACTAGCATCTTTGGCTATGAACCATGAGAACGTCGGCTTTCCTGGCTCGCAGGGGGCGCGGCTGGCGGGGCGGATCGATGCACCGGAAGGGGAGCCGGCCGCCTATGCCCTGTTCGCCCACTGCTTCACCTGCTCGAAGGACCTCAAGTCGGCGGGCGCGATCAGCCGCGAGCTGGTGGCGCGGGGCATCGCCGTGCTGCGGTTCGATTTCACCGGCCTCGGCGCCAGCGGCGGAGAGTTCGCCGACACCAACTTCACCTCGAACGTCGAGGACCTGGTCGCGGCGGCCGATTTCCTGCGGCGGGAGCGGCAAGCGCCGGCGCTGCTGGTCGGGCACAGCCTGGGCGGCACGGCGATGCTGGCGGCGGCGGCGCGTATCCCGGAAGCGGTGGCGGTGGCCACCATCGGTGCGCCGAGCGATACCCGCCTGCTGCGCGCCAAGCTGGCCGCGCGCCTGCCGCAGTTGGCTGGCGACTCCGGTACCGGCGCTGCGCCCCGCCGCGCCGGCCTGACCGCGGAGGCGAGGGCGGCCGAGGGCACCGGCCCAGGCGTCGAGGAGGCTGGGCAGGGAGTCGAGAGGGCTGCGGAAGGCACCGAGGATGCCGTGGAAGGCGTCAAGAGGGCTGGGCAGGGTGCCGTGAAGACCGCGGAAGGTGTCGAGGAGGCAGTGGAGAGCGTCGGGCAGACCGAGGAGCCTGCCTTCGAGGTCAACCTCGGCGGGCCTCGTCCGGTCCGCATCCGCCGCCAGCTGCTCGAGGACTTGGCGGGCGACCACCTGGGGGGAGTGCTGGCCGGTTTGGGCAAGGCGCTGCTGCTGTTCCACTCGCCGGCCGATCGCATCGTCGGCATCGAGCAGGCCGAGCGCCTGTTCCTGGCCGCGCGCCACCCCAAGAGCTTCGTCTCGCTGGGCGATGCCGACCACCTCCTCTCCAACCCGCGTGACGCCTCCCAGGCCGGAGCGGTGCTGGCGGCCTGGGCCACCCGGTACCTGGCGGCTGGAAGCGGCCAGGGTTCACATGTCAACGGGCAGGATCCCCACGCGGGTCAGAGTCCCCACGCCATCGGCCAGGGTCCAGGGCAGGTCGGCGTCGCCACCGGTACGGGCATCCCGGCGCTCCCGGCCGTGCTTGGCACGGTGGCCGGGCAGGGCAGCAGGGCCGCGTCCGGCGTCGTCACCGGTACGGGCATCCCGGCGCTCCCGGCCACGCTCGGAGCCGCGGAAACCGGGGAGCTGTCTGCCGGTACGGGCAGCGAGTCCCCGCTCGGCGCCGGCGCCGCGACCCCATCGCTCCCCGCCTTGGCGGCCGGCGAGGTCGAGGTCACCGGCGGTGCGCCGGCTTTGCGCCAGGAGGTGCGGGCGGGCGGGCACCTCCTGGTTGCCGACGAGCCGGTGGCCGACGGCGGCGCCGACGCCGGTCCGACCCCCTACGGCTTGCTGCTGGCCGCCCTGGGTACCTGCACCGGGATGACCCTGCGGCTCTATGCCGACCGCAAGGGCATGCCGCTGACCGGCACACGGGTGCGTTTGCGCCACTCGCGCGATCACCGGGTGGACTGCGAACAGTGCGCCGAGAGCGGAGCCAGAATAGAGCGCATCGACCGCCAGCTCGAGCTGCTCGGGCCGCTCAGCGAAGAGCAGCGCGCCCGGCTGCTGGCGATCGCCGACCGCTGCCCCGTCCACCGCACCCTGACCTCCCACGTCGAGGTGGTGACCCGGCTGGTCTAGGCCCACCAGCCTGTCGAACCCGACCCGACCCGGGCGGCTGGCGATCCGACTGTAACGCCAGGCTAGACCTCTAGAGGCGCCAGCGCCGTCCCCGCCAAGAGACGCGCGACCTGGCGCCAGACCTGCGCCGTCGCTGCTTCGGACCGGCAAACTATTCTCTGTAAGTCATTTAGGTCCTGGCGCGGGCAGTGGCACGGTTCTTGATTTATACCCCCTGCGGACGAGGAAAGACGTGATGACGAACCACCGCAAGTCGACGTCAGGCCACCCCCTCAACGCCCTCCCTCCGGCGGCAGGCCAGAGGAAGGGCTCGGCCAAGCCGGCTGCGCCTCGCTCATCCCGTCTTCCCCTCGCCCGGTAGCGCGCATCGACAGTCTCCTCTCCCAAGCGCCGGGGCGGGTCTCAACCCTCCACCCTCCCCGGCCACTTTTTTCTACCACCGTATAATCGTCGGTGTGAGCGAAGACGCCGAGCTGGCGCCCCGGATCGTACCGCGGTCCGAGCACCCGATCTCCCGCAACGACATCGACAAGAACGCCGTCAAGGTTCTCTACCGGCTGAACAAGGCAGGCTATCGCGCCTGCCTGGTGGGCGGCGGGGTGCGCGACCTCATGCTCGGTCGGCGGCCGAAGGACTTCGACGTCGGGACCAACGCCCGCCCCAACGAGGTGCGGCGGCTGTTCGGCAACTCGCGCATCATCGGCCGCCGCTTCCGCCTCGTCCACGTCTATTTCCAGGACGGCGACGTCGTCGACGTCTCCACCTTCCGCCGCGACCCCGACCCCGACGAGCAGTCCGCTCCCGGTGAGCTGCTGATCACCAGCGACAATTCCTACGGCACCCCGCGCCAGGATGCCTTCCGCCGCGACTTCACCGTCAACGCGCTGTTCTACGACATCGCCGACTTCAGCGTCATCGACTACACCGGCGGCATCGAGGACCTGCGCAAGCAGCTCATCCGGGCCATCGGCGACCCCGGCGTCCGCTTCCGCGAGGACCCGGTGCGGATGCTGCGCGCCTGCGAGTTCGCCGGCCGCCTGGGCTTCGGCATCGAGGCCGGCACCCAGGAGGCGATTCACCAGCATCGGCGCGAGCTCGAAAAAGCCTCGCCGGCGCGGGTCACCGAGGAGATCGCGCAACTGCTGCGCTGCGGCCACGCCGGCGCCGCGATGCAGTGGATGCTGGAGCTGGGCCTGCTGGAGGTCCTGCTGCCGGAGGCTTACGCCATGCTCGCCGCCGACGAGCGCGGCCTGGGCAGCTTCGGCCAGATCCTGCCGGTGGTCGATCGCCTGGTCTCCGGCGGCCGGGAGCTCCCCGACACCACGCTGCTCGCCGCCCTGCTGCTGCCCAAGATCATGCTCCGGCGCGACGACGTCGAGGGCATCGGCCAGCGGCCGATGAGCCGCGCCGCCATCGAAGAGCTGGTCGAGGAGGAGAGCGAGCCCCTGCTGGCGCGCTTCACGGTCTCGAACCTAAAGTCGCAGCAGATCCGCCGCGCCCTGGTCGGTTTCTTCCGCCTCTGCGAGCCGCGCGCCAGCGTGGCGGAGCGCCTGCGACTGACGCGCCGGCCCTTCTTCGGGGATTCCCTGGTGCTGTTCGAGCTGCTGGTGCTGGCCACCGGCGAAGGCAAGGAGGCCCTCGCCGAATGGCAGGCGCTGGCCCGCCGCCGCACGGGGCCGACGGCAGCCATTGCGCAACCGGCGGCAGCGGCGCAGCCGGCGGCGGAGGCGCCGGCGCGCGCCCGAGTCCGCCGGCGCCGGCGGCGGCGCGGTTGAAGCGAAGTCCCATCGCAGAGGGGGAAGGGCATACGATAGGCGCCGGCGGCGCGACTCGATGAGGACAATGCATGGCCTGGTTCCCTGACCTGTACCGGTCCGCGGTCGGCAAGAAGGCGGTGATGGGCGCGACCGGGATCGTGCTGTTCGCATTCGTGCTCGGGCACATGCTCGGCAACCTCAAGCTCTACCTGGGGCCGGAGGCCTACAACGGCTATGCCCGCTTCCTGCGCACCGTCGGCGAACCGGTGGTACCGGCCAACGTGCTGCTGTGGCTGGTGCGGCTGGTGCTCATCGCCTGCGTCCTGCTGCACGTCGCGGCGGCCTGGCAGCTGACCCGCGTGAGCCGGGCGGCGCGCCCGGCGGCCTACGTCGCCGGCGCCCGCATCCACACCACTTACGCTTCCCGCACCATGCGCTGGGGCGGCGTGATCATCCTGCTCTTCGTCGTCTACCACCTGCTGCACTTCACCTGGGGCACCGTGCACCCGAGCTTCATCCCGGGCGACGTGTACCACAACGTGGTCACCGGTTTTCAGGTGTGGTGGGTCGCCCTCTTCTATGTCACGGCGCAGCTCGCTCTCGGCCTCCACCTCTACCACGGCCTGTGGAGCATGTTTCAGTCGCTGGGCTGGAACCATCCGCGGTTCAATCTCTGGCGTAACGGCTTCGCCCACGCCTTTGCCTGGATCGTCACCGCCGGCAACATCTCGTTCCCGGTGGCCGTGCTGACCGGCCTGGTCGGCCTGCGCTGAGGGAACCGACGGCCATGGCGACGCCGAAGCTCGAAACCAAGGTGCCGGGTGGGCCGCTGGCCGCCAAGTGGCTCGAGCACCGCAACCACCTGCGGCTGGTCAACCCGAGCAACCGGCGCCGGTTCAACGTGCTGGTGGTGGGCTCGGGACTCGCCGGCGCCGCCGCCGCCGCCAGCCTGGGCGAGCTCGGCTACCAGGTCGAATGCTTCTGCTTCCAGGACACTCCGCGCCGGGCGCACTCGATCGCCGCCCAGGGCGGCATCAACGCCGCGAAGAACTACCACAACGACGGCGACAGCGTCTTCCGGCTCTACTACGACACCATCAAGGGGGGCGACTTCCGCTCGCGGGAGGCCAACGTCCACCGTCTGGCCGAGCTGTCGGTCAACATCATCGACCAATGCGTCGCCCAGGGCGTGCCCTTCGCCCGCGAGTACGGCGGCCTGCTCGACAACCGCTCGTTCGGGGGCGCCCAGGTGTCACGCACTTTCTATGCCCGCGGCCAGACCGGCCAGCAGCTGCTGCTCGGTGCCTACCAGGCGCTGTGCCGCCAGATCGCCGCCGGCAAAGTGCGGATGTTCCCGCGCACCGAGATGCTCGATCTGGTGGTGGAGGACGACGGCTCGGGTCCGCGGGCGCGCGGCATCATCACCCGCGACCTGGTGACCGGGCGGCTGGAGCGCCACGCGGGGCACGCGGTGGTGCTGGCGACCGGCGGCTACAGCAACGTCTACTACCTGTCGACCAACGCCAAAGGCAGCAACGCCACTGCGATCTGGCGCGCCCACCGCCGCGGCGCGCTGTTCGCCAATCCCTGCTTCACCCAGATCCACCCCACCTGCATCCCGGCCTCCGGCGACTACCAGTCCAAGCTCACGCTGATGAGCGAATCGCTGCGCAACGACGGCCGCATCTGGGTGCCCAGGGATCCCGCCGACACCCGCTCGCCCGATCGCATCCCGGAGGCGGACCGCGATTACTACCTCGAAGTCCGCTACCCGGCGTTCGGCAACCTGGTGCCGCGCGACGTCGCGGCGCGCAACGCCAAGCACGTCATCGACGCCGGCCGCGGCGTCGGTCCGCAGAAGAACGGCGTCTATCTCGATTTCGCCGACGCCGTCCGGCGGCTCGGCCGGACGGTGATCGAGGACCGCTACGGCAACCTGTTCGAGATGTACGAGAAGATCACCGGCGAGGATCCGTGGGTGACGCCGATGCGCATCTATCCCGCGCCGCACTACACCATGGGCGGCCTGTGGGTGGACTACAACCTGATGAGCAACGTCGACGGGCTGTTCGTCGCCGGCGAGGCCAACTACTCCGACCACGGCGCCAACCGTCTGGGCGCCAGCGCCCTGATGCAGGGGCTCGCCGACGGCTACTTCGTCCTGCCGGCGACGCTCGGCGGCTACCTGGCGGGGCATCTGGGAGAGGCGGTGTCGACCGACGGCGGCGCCTTCGACGCGGTCGAGGCGGCGGTGCGCCAGCGCCTCGATCGGCTGCTGGCCCTGCGCGGCAAGCGCAGCCCCGAGTCCTTCCACCGCCAGCTCGGGCACCTCGTCTGGCACGCCTGCGGCATCTCCCGCAACGCGGCGGGCCTCACCCAGGCGATCGCGGAGATCGCCGCCCTGCGCCACGAGTTCTGGCAGGACCTGCGGGTGAGCGGCGCGCCGTCCGAGGTCAACCAGGACCTCGAGAAGGCGGGCCGGGTGGCCGACTACTTCGAGCTTGCCGAGCTGATGTGCCGCGACGCCCTGGATCGCGACGAGTCGTGCGGCTGCCACCTGCGCGAGGAGCATCAGACGGCGGAGGGCGAGGCGCTGCGCAACGACGAGGACTACGCCTTCGTGTCGGCCTGGCAGTGGCAGGGTGAGGACCGGCCGGAGGTTCGCCAGACGGAGCCGCTCCACTTCGAATCGGTGGAGCTGTCCCGCAGGAGCTACAAGTAATGGACCTCACGCTCTACGTCTGGCGCCAGTCGGGGCCTGCCGCACCCGGGCGGATGGAGCGCTACGAGGCCGCCGGCATCAATCCCGACAGCTCGTTCCTCGAGATGCTCGACGTCGTCAACGAGCGCCTGGCCGAGCGCGGCGAGGACCGCATCACTTTCGATCACGACTGCCGCGAGGGGATCTGCGGCATGTGCGGCTTCATGATCAACGGCGAGGCCCACGGGCCGCGGCGCGGCACCACCGTCTGCCAGCTGCACATGCGGCACTTCCGGGACGGTGACGTGCTGCACCTCGAGCCCTGGCGGGCCAAGGCGCTGCCGGTGGTCAAGGACCTGATGGTCGACCGGAGCGCCTTCGACCGCATCATCGAGGCCGGCGGCTTCATCTCGGTGTCGACCGGCAGCGCGCCGGAGGCCAACCTGACGCCGGTGCCCAAGCCGATCGCCGATCGCGCCTTCGAGGCCGCCGAGTGCATCGGCTGCGGCGCCTGCGTCGCCCAATGCCCGAACGGCGCGGCGCAGCTGTTCACCGCCGCCAAGGTCTCCCACCTGGGGCTGCTGCCGCAGGGGCAGCCCGAGCGCTACGACCGGGCGCTGGCGATGGTGGAGGCGATGGAGCGGCAGGGGTTCGGTGCTTGCTCCAACCACGCCGAATGCCAGGCCGTCTGCCCGAAGGGGATCTCGATCGACTTCATCGCGCGCCTGAATCGCGACTTCCTGCGGGCGCGGGCGCGCAAGACCTGAGGAGATAGGGGGGGAGAACGAGATGGCGGCCGATCGTGGCGCAGCGGACCAGCACCTGCAACCGGCGGCGCGCTCGGCGACGCCCCCGGCCCCGACCCCTCCCCCTCCGACATCGCCGGGAGCGTCGGCTCCTCCTCGCCGTCGCCGCCGTCGCTGGCCGCTGCTGCTGGTGGCGCTGCTGGTTCTGGCGGCTGCCTGCTGCGCGCTCTACGTCTGGGCGGCGCTGGGCTACAGCTACTCCTCCGGCGAGCGTGCCGGCTACGTGCAGAAGTTCTCTCACAAGGGTTGGATCTGCAAGACCTGGGAGGGCGAGCTGGCGATGGTGAACCTGCCCGGGTCGATGCCGGAGATCTTCCGCTTCACCGTCCGCGGCGACGCGGTCGCGGCACGCCTGAACCAGACCATGGGCCAGCGGGTGGCGCTGCACTACGAGCAGCATCGCGGCGTTCCCACCTCCTGCTTCGGCGAGACCGAGTATTTCGTGACCGACGTGCGGCCGGTGGGCCCGTAGGGAGCTCGCGGCATGGCTCACCTGGTGCTGCAGGACGTGGATCCGCGGGTGATCGACAGCCTGAGCGCGCGCGCCGGCCGCCACGGGCGCTCGGTGGAGGAGGAGGCGCGCGCCTTGCTCGAAGGCGCCCTGGGCTTTTCCCGCGAGCGGGCGCTGGAAGGCGCCCGCCGCCTGCGGGCGCAATGGGCCGGCCGGCCGCTCACCCCGAGCGGCGAGCTCATGGCCCAGGACGGCGACCGGCTTGCCGCGGAGACCGCGGGTGCGAGCGGCGCTGCACCTTCCGCGTCCTCCGCCAGGTCCAGGGGTGCCGGCGGCGCCAGCCAGGGCGGCGCCGGGGAGGGTAAGGACCGGTGGTAGCGGCCCTGGTGATCCGGAGGAGCGTCCGGTGCGGCGCTGCGTGATCGACGCCAGCGTCGCGGCGCAGTGGTATTTCCCCGAACCGCTCACCGCTCACGCCGACGCGCTGCTCGCCGGCTCCTGCGACCTGCTGGCGCCCGATCTGCTGGTCCTCGAGATCGCCGGCCTGCTGGCGCGGCGGGTGCGTCTCGGCGAGATCGACGAGCAGGGCGCCCGGGCGGTGCTGGCCGAGTTGCGCCAGGTCCCCTTCGAATGGACACCGCTGTCGGCGCTGGTGCCGGCCGCGATGGGTCTGGCGCTGGCCGGCGATCTGCCGCTTGCGAGCGGCGTCTACCTGGCTCTGGCGATGCAGTCCGATTGCTCGCTGGTCACCGCCGACCGCCAGCTCCACGACACCCTCAGCGCCGGCCGCTTCGCCGGGCATCTGGTGTGGCTGGGGGACCTGGCGGCCGGGTGAGACCGACTCACCCGGGAGGAACTTCGATTTCGTGTTGCTGTATCAAGGTGGACAAATGTTCCGTGAGCGGAGGAAGCTTTGCGCCGACGATATCCCAGATGATATCGAGATCGATTCCGAAGTAACCGTGAATCAGGATGTCTCGCAGCCCTGTAAGCTTCCGCCACTCGATATTTGGATGTCGCGACCTGAGGGATTCTGGTACTTGCTTGGCAGCCTCTCCGAGGATCTCAAGATTTCGGACCACGGCGTCGACCGTGCGCGTGTCACCAAGGAAGTCTTGGTAGGTCAGCCCCACCGTGTAGGATCTTATTCTCTCAGCTGCGGCCAGCATGTCTCCCAGGTAGATTTTAGAGTCCCGGGGCATAGATGGTTTCGCTCAAGATCCGATCGCGGAGCTGCGGCTTGAGCCCCTCGGAGGTGACCAGGTCGATGGTGCGACCGCAGAGCTGCTCTAGGAAGTCCTTAAGGTCCATGTAGTTGTCGAAGGTCTTGCGACCTGGCTCGAAGTCGACCACGAAGTCCAGATCGCTGTCAGGGCCGGCCTCGTTCCGCGCGACGGATCCGAACAGGCCAAGCCGCTGCACTCCCCAACCACGGAGGCGGGTCCGCTGATCGGCGAGCGCTTGCAACAGTTGGTGGCGATCGAGGTCCATCGTTCTGTTTCTCCCCTACGAGAATATCCTGAACCACCAGCCGAAGAGCTTGCGGACGCGCGGGGTGAGCTTGCCGCGGCGCCAGGTGTCGGCGGCCTTCTTGACCACCTCGGCTTGCGTGGGGTACGGGTGGATGACGCCGGCGATGCTGCCCAGGCCGATGCCCTGGGTGATCGCCAGGCAGAGCTCGCCCAGCATGTCGCCGGCGTGCTCGGCGACCAGCGTGGCGCCGAGGATCCGGTCGCCGCCGCGCTCGAGGTGGATGCGCAGGAATCCCTCGTCCTCGCCGTCGAGGACCGCACGGTCGTTGTCGGCGAGCGGCACGGTAAGGGTGTCCACCGCGATACCGCGGTCGCGGGCCTCGCGCTCGTAGAGGCCGACGTGGGCGACTTCGGGGCTGGTGTAGGTGCACCAGGGAACGGTCAGCGCGCTGGCCTTCCCACGACCGAAGAACAGCGCGTTTTGGATCACCAGCCGCGCCTGGGCGTCGGCGACGTGGGTGAACTGGAAACGCGACGACACGTCGCCGCAGGAACGCGACGCCACGTCGCCGCAGGAACGCGACGCCACGTCGCCGCAGGAACGCGACGCCACGTCGCCGCAGGAATAGATGCGCGGGTTGCCGGTGCGCAGGCGGTCGTCCACCTCGACGCCGCCCGCGCCGTAGCGGACGCCGGCGGCAGCGAGGCCCAACCCCTCGACGTTCGGCTGGCGGCCGGTGGCGACGAGGATCTCGTCCACCGCCAGCTCGCGGCCGCCCTGAGGCGTGGCGCCCCCGGTCGCTCCAACCGCTCCGGTACTTGCGATCGTCAGCACCTTGCCGGCGCCCTCGCGCCGCACCGCCGTGGCCTCGACGCCGAGCTCGAGGTGCACGCCGTCGCGCGCCAGGGCGGCCGCCACGATCGTCGCGGCGTCCGCATCCTCGCGCGGCAGGAGCTGCGCCGAGCGGCCCACCAGCGTCACCTCGCTGCCGAAGCGCGCGAAGGCCTGCGCCAACTCGCAGCCGATCGGGCCGCAGCCCAGCACCGCCAGGCGCGGCGGCAGCACGGTGAGATTGAAGATCGTCTCGTTGGTGCGGTAGCCGGCCGCGGCCAACCCGGCGATCGGCGGCACCGCGGCCCGCGCACCGGTGGCGATGACGGCGCGGCGGAAGTGCAGGCGACGGCCGTCCACCTCGACGGCGTCCGGGGCCACGAAGCGACCGTTGCCCAAGAACAGGTCGATGCCGAGGCCGCGGAAGCGCTCGGCGCCGTCGTGCGGGCTGATGCCGGCACGCAGCCGGCGCATCCGCTCCATGGCGGCGCCGAAGCTCCCTTCGCCGGTCGCCGGGGGTCCGCCGAAGTGCGCGGCGGACCGGCGCGCCTCCGCCCAGGAGCGGGCGGCGCGAAGGACGGCTTTCGACGGCACGCAACCGACGTTGAGGCAGTCGCCGCCCATCAGGTGGCGCTCGACCAGCGCCACCCGCGCGCCCAGCCCCGCCGCGCCCGCCGCCGACACCAGACCGGCGGTGCCGGCGCCGACGACCACCAGGTGGTAGCGCGGCGCAGGCTGAGGGTTGATCCAACCCGCCGGATGGACGTTGGCGAGCAACGCCCGGTTGTGCTCGTCGAGCGGCTCGACCGAGAACGGCGCGGTGGTGGACGCGGCAGCGATCCTCGGTTCAGGCATGAGGGGTCCGACCTCCCGCCAGGTCTTCCGCCTCCGACTGCGGCCCAGGCTGGCGCGAAGCGATGGCCGGCGGCAGCGAGCCGGCGCGCGGAGCGGACGCAGGGGCGCTGGCCATGCCCGGCACGGCGGTCGCCGAAGCTGCGGCACCGGTGCCGGACGATGCTGCCGCCGACGCGGCGGTCGCGGCGGCCGGGCCGGGCGCCGTCCCGCCGGCTTTTCCCAGCTCCTGCCGCAGCGCCTTGCCGGCCAGCCGGGTGACGTAGGTGGTGACCGCGATCGTCGCCAGCAGCCCGACCGCCAGCAGCGCCCAGGAGGCAGCCTTCGACTGACCGCCGGCCGCCGGCGCGGCGGCGGCGCCGCTGCCGGAGAACGCCGCGGCGAGGCTGCCCGCCGCCTTGCCGTAGTAGACGTAGAGCAGCGTGCCGGGCAGCATGGCGATCGAGGCGGCGAAATAGTCGAGGAAGCGCACCCGGGTGAGGCCCAGGGCGTAGTTGAGCAGGTTGAAGGGAAACACCGGCGACAACCGCAGCAGGGCGACGATCTTGAACCCCTCGCGGCCGACGGCGCGGTCGATGGCCTGGAAGCGCGGGTTGCCGGCGATCCGGTGCTCGACCGCGCCGCGCGCCAGGTAGCGTGAGACCAGGAACGCGAGCGAGGCCCCGAGGGTGGCGCCGACCAGGGTGTAGGCGGTGCCGTAGACCAGGCCGAACAGCGCTCCCGCCGCCAGCGTCAGCACCGCGCCGGGAGCGAAGGCGACGGTCGCGGCGGCGTAGCCCAGGATGAAAACCACCGGCCCCCAGATGCCGAGCCCTTGCACCCAGGCGGCGAACCGCTGCAAGGGGCCGATCAGGGTGCGGCCGCCGAGCACCAGCGCGGCGACCGCCGCCAGCCCGACGACGGCATAGAGCACGAGCCGGAGGCGCGAGGTGCGGCGCCGCTCGCCGGGACCGGCGGCAGGCGTGGCGCTGGGGTTGGCGGGCATTTCCGGCATGAGCGAGGCTCCTGATCCCTGATCTCGGATTCCTGATCCGGATTCCTGATCTCGGACTCCTGATCCCAGATCCCAGATCCCAGATCTCGAATCGCGGTTCATCTCACGGCTACGTGGCCCGCCGGCCGGATGGATGGGCGGCGGCCGGCGCCCGGGGCGGCGCGGGAAACCCGGCCATGGCCTTTGACGATGCCATCTTAGCCGAGTCGAGGCGCCTGATGACGCCGGCGCGGTGCACCACGGATTGTGCATTTGGCGCATGTTTTGCCTGCCATTTTGACGAAATGGTGGTTGCGCTCGGGCGTAAGAGGCCCTATAGTCTGCGCAACAGTCACATTCATGGAGACAGCGATGAAAAAAGAGGAAATCCTGAAGGCTGCTGACGGGGAGGCGGTCCGCTTCATGCGGCTTCAGTTCACGGACATCCTGGGAATCATCAAGAACGTCGAGATCCCGCGCAGCCAGTTCGAGAAGGCCCTGGACGGTCAGATCCTGTTCGACGGCTCGTCGATCGAAGGCTTCACCCGCATCGAAGAGTCCGACATGCTGCTGGTGCCGGACCTCAACACCTTCCGGGTCAACCCCTGGTCCAACCCGGACGGCTCGAAGGTGGCGCGGATGATCTGCGACATCTACCTGCCGGACGGTTCGCCATTCGCGGGTTGCCCGCGGATGACGCTCAAGCGCCAGGTCGACCGCGCCAAGCAGCACGGCTTCACCATGGTGGCGGGACCCGAGGCAGAGTTCTTCCTCTTCCAGAAGGACGCCAAGGGCGACGTGTTGATCGAGACCCACGACGTCGGCGGCTATTTCGACCTGACGCCGGTGGACCGCGGCGAGGAGTGCCGGCGCGACATCGTCATCGTGCTGGAGGCGATGGGTTTCGAGGTGGAGGCGGCGCATCACGAGGTGGCGCCGGGCCAGCACGAGATCGACTTCAAGTACGCCGACGCGCTGTCCACCGCCGACAACGTCACCACCTTCCGCTTCGTGGTCAAGCGGGTGGCCCAGGACCACGGCCTGCACGCCACCTTCATGCCGAAGCCGATCTTCGGGGTCAACGGCTCGGGCATGCACGTCCACCAGAGCCTGCTGACCAAGGCCGGCGAGAACGCCTTCTACGACGCGCAGGCGCAGTGGCAGCTCTCCAAGGTGGCGCTCAGCTACATCGCCGGCATCCTCGATCACGCGACGGGGTTCGCGGCGGTGACCAATCCGCTGGTCAACTCCTACAAGCGCCTGGTCCCCGGTTACGAGGCGCCGATCAACGTCGCCTGGTCGGAGAAGAACCGCAGCCCGCTGGTACGGGTGCCGGCCAAGCGCGGCATGTCCACGCGCTGCGAGGTGCGCATGCCGGACCCCGCCTGCAACCCCTACCTGGCGCTGGCGGCGATGCTGGCGGCGGGCCTCGACGGTCTCGAGCGCAACCTCGAGCCGGGCGCGCCGGTCAACAAGAACATTTTCACCATGAGCGCCCGTGAGAAGCGCCGCCTGCGCATCGCGCAGCTGCCGGCCAACCTGAGCGAGGCGCTCGACGAGCTCGAGCAGGACAGCGTCGTCCGCGGCGCGCTCGGCGACCACATCCTGGAGCACTACCTGCGCGCCAAGCGGCAGGAGTGGGCCGACTACATCTCGCACGTCCACCCCTGGGAGCAGGAGCGCTATCTGTCGGAGTACTGAGTTGCGCGGCCTCGGGGAGAGGTGATCTACTTGCGCGCCGTGTTGCCGCGCGATCCGATCCTGCCCTTCTCCAGGCCCGACATTGGCGAGGAAGAGATCGCCGAGGTGGTGGACTGCCTGCGCTCCGGCTGGATCACCACCGGGCCGCGGGTGGCGCGGCTCGAGAGCGAGTTCGCGGCGGCGGTGGGCGCCCGGCACGCCCTGGCCTTCTCGTCCGGCACCGGCGCGCTCCACGCCACGCTGCTCGCCCTGGAGCTCGAGCCGGGCGACGAGGTGGTGGTGCCGGCGCTCACCTGGCCCTCCACCGCCAACATGGTGGTGGCTTGCGGCGGGGTACCGGTGTTTGCCGACATCGACCCGTCGACCTGGAACCTCGACCCGGCGGCGCTGGCGGCGGCGGTCGGCCCGCGCACCCGGCTGGTGATCCCGGTACACTTCGCCGGCCTGCCCTGCGATCTCGATGGATTGCGCGAGGCGCTGGCGGCCGCCGGCAGGCCCGAGGTCGGCATCCTCGAAGATGCCGCACACGCCGCCGGCGCCGCCTACAAGGGCCGGCCGATCGGCGCCGCCGCGGCGAACGGCACGCTGGCGGCCATTTTCTCGTTCCACCCGATCAAGAACATGACCACCGCCGAGGGCGGCATGGTGACCACCGACGACGACCGGCTGGCCGCCGCGATCAAGCTCTGGCGCTTCCACGGCGTGCAGCGCGATGCCTGGCAAGCCTATGCCGCCACCGCGAAGGCGCCGGCCGGCTACGACGTGGTGCTGCCCGGATTCAAGTACAACCTGAGCGACCTTCACGCCGCGCTGGGCCTGCACCAGCTGCGCAAGCTGCCGGGGTTCAACCGCCGCCGGGCGGAGATCGCCGCGTTCTACCGCCGCCACCTGTCCGACCTGCCGGGGTTGCAGATCCCGGGGCGGGCGCAGTACGAGTGCCACCATCCCTGGCACCTGTTCACCGTCCTGCCGCCCAGCCGCGCACCGTTCATGGAGCGGCTGCGCGAGCTCGGCATCGGCACCGGCCTGCACTTCGAGGCGGTGCACCTGCACGACTACTACCGCCGCCGCTTCGGCTGGCAGCCGGGCTCGCTGCCGGTCGCCGAAGAGGTCTGCGCGCGCATCGTCTCGCTGCCGCTGTTCCCGGCGATGACCGACGACGACGCCGGCGACGTCGTCCTGGCGGTGCGCCAGGCGCTCGCCGCATGAGCGCGTCGTCCGCCACCGCGGGCAGCTCGCCGCCGGTGGCTTCGATCGTCATCCCGGTGTTCGACGAGGAGGCCAACCTGGCGGCGCTGTACGCCCGCCTGGCGCCGGTCATGGACGGCATCGCCGGCGGCGCCGAGGCGATCTTCGTCGACGACGGCAGCGCCGACCGCTCGCTCGAGCTGCTGCGCGGCCTGGCGGCGGCGGACCCGCGGGTGCGGGTGATCTCGTTCAACCGCAACTACGGCCAGCACGCGGCGGTCATGGCCGGCTTCGAGGTCACCCGCGGCGAAACGGTGGTGACGCTCGACGCCGATCTGCAGAACCCGCCCGAGGACATCCCGAAGCTGCTGGCCAAGGCGGCGGAGGGCTTCGACGTCGTCGGCGGCTGGCGCGCCGACCGCAGAGACACCTGGTTCCGCCGCTGGGCGTCGCGGCAGGTCAACCGCATGATGCGGCGCGTCATGGCCGGCGTCGAGCTCCGCGACTATGGCTGCATGCTGCGCGCCTACTCGCGGCCGGTGGTCGAGTCGCTGCGACGCTGCGAGGAGCGCACGCCGTTCATCCCCGCCCTCGCCTGCCAGTTCGCCCGCCGCATCGCCGAGGTGCCGGTCGGGCACGCCGAGCGCGCCGCCGGCGCCTCGAAGTACTCGCTCTGGCGGCTGCTGCGGCTGCAGGCCGACCTGATGACCGGCTTCACCTCGATGCCGCTACGGTTGGCGACGCTGGCCGGCACCGTGATCTCGCTGCTGTCGATCGGCTTCGGCGTCTTCCTGGTCATCCGGCGCCTGCTCCAGGGCCCGGAGGCCGAGGGCCTGTTCACGCTCTTCGCCATCCTGTTCCTGCTGGTCGGGGCGGACTTCCTGGCGCTCGGCGTGCTCGGCGAGTACGTCGGCCGGATCTACGTCGAGGTGCGCCGCCGGCCGCGCAGCGTGGTCAAGGAAACGATCAACCTCGCCCCCGCGGCCCCTGCGGCCCCCGACGCGGCTCCCGCGGTCCCTGCGGGCGGAGCCGGGCGTTGAGGGTCCTGTTTTTCGGCTACAGCCAGCTCGGTTACCGCGCGGTCAGACTGCTGCCGGAGTTGGGGTGCGACGTCGCCGCGGTGGTGACCCATCGCGACGACCCGGAGGAAAACCGCTGGTACCGGACGCCGGCGGAGGCGGCGGGCGAGCTGGGCGTTCCCGTCCACGAAGCCGGCGAGCTGGCGGCGGCGCCGGGCGGCCTGGGCGCCTTCGCCGAGCGGCTCGCCGCGGACCTCGTGCTGAGCGTGTTTTTCCGCGACCTGCTGCCGGCGGCGGTGCTGGCGTCGGCGCGCCTGGGGGCGCTCAACCTGCATCCCTCGCTGCTGCCCGCCTACCGCGGGCGGGCGCCGATCAACTGGGTGCTGGTGCGCGGCGAGACGCGGACCGGGGTGACGCTGCATCATATGATCGGACGCGCCGACGCCGGCGACATCGTGGGCCAGCGCGCCATCGCCATCGCGCCGCGCGAGACGGCGCTGACGCTGTACCGCAAGGTCGAGGAGGAGGGCGTGCGGCTGCTCGCCGAGATGCTGCCGCGGGTCGCCGCCGGCACCGCGCCGCGGCTGCCCCAGGACGAGTCGCTGGCCAGCCGCTGCGGGCGCCGGCGGCCCGAGGACGGCCGCATCGACTGGAGCTGGCCGGCGGCGCGCATCGACTGCCTGGTGCGGGCGGTGGCGCCGCCCTGGCCGGGAGCCTTCGGCGAGCTCGAGGGGCGGCGCGCCTGGATCTACCAGGGGCGGCCGGCTGGTGCGGTCGCCGCGGCGCCGGCGCCCGAGTCGGCGACGGGCGGGCGGCCGGCCCCCGGCACCGTGCGGCGCGAGGGTGGGCGGGTGTGGATCGCCACCGGCGATGACTGGTACGAGGTGGAGGGGGCGGCGGGCCTGGCCGGGGCGCCGCCCCCCACCGATCCCTTTTCCAAGTAGGCCAGGGTCGGCCCGGTCTCGTGCTGCGAGGGCCGGCGCCAGCCAGAGAGGGCTAGAAAGATGAAAGTTCTGATCACGGGCGGCGGCGGCTTCCTCGGCTCGCACCTCGGCGACGGCCTGCTCGCCGCCGGCCACGAGGTGATGGCGCTCGACATCGCGCCGGACCTCAAGGTGCGGCACAACGTCGGCAAACCGGGCTTTCGCTATGTCAAGGGCTCGGTGTTCGACGTCGACCTGATGGAGAGCCTGGTGGTCAAGGCCGACCTCGTCTATCACCTGGCGGCGGTGGTCGGCGTCGAGCACTACGTCGAGGACCCGATGCACGTCCTCAACGTCAACGTCAACGGCACCCAGAACATCCTCAAGCTCACCCACCGCTACGACAAGCGGCTGGTCTTCGCCTCCACTTCGGAGGTCTACGGCAAGTCGCGCGACACGCCGTTCCGGGAGGACGGCGACCGGCTGCTGGGCTCGACCGAGATCGACCGCTGGTGCTATTCGACCTCGAAGGCGGTAGGGGAGCATTTCTGCTTCGCCTACGGCAAGCTCGGGCTGCCGGTGGTGATCGTGCGCTTCTTCAACGCCTACGGGCCGCGCCTGGACCGCATCGACGTCGGGCGGGTGATCACCATCTTCATGGGGCAGCTGCTGCGCGGCGAGGATCTGACGGTGATCGGCGACGGCCGGCAGACCCGCGCCTTCACCTACGTCGATGACGCCGTCCTGGCGCTGATCCGCGCCGGTACCCTGCCCGAGGCGGTGGGGCGCATCTTCAACATCGGCACCGACCGCGAGACCACCATCCTCGAGCTCGCCGAGACCATGATCCGCGCCTGTCCGGGGACCGGCTCGAAGGTGAGGCTGGTGCGCCAGGAGGAGGTATACGGCGACTCCTACGAGGACATCCCGCGCCGCTTCCCCGACATCACGCGGATGCGCACCATCCTCGGTGTCGAGCCCGGGGTGCCGCTCGAGGAGGGGCTGCGCCGCACCATCGACTGGTTCCGCCAGGATCAGGCGTGGAGCCCGCGGCCGGGGTGAGCGCACCGCCGCCGCCGCGGACGGCGCCGCCGGGGCGCGCGCCGTGCGTCGCGCTCAAGGTCGACGTCGACACCTTCCGCGGCACCCGCGACGGGGTGCCGGCGCTGCTCGCGGACCTGGCGGCGGCGGGGGTCCGCGCCAGCTTCTTCTTCACCCTCGGCCCCGACAACTCCGGGCGCGCGGTGTGGCGGGTCTTCCGCAAGCGCGGTTTCCTGGCCAAGATGCTGCGCACCAACGCCGCTCGCATGTACGGGTGGCGCACCGCGCTCTACGGCACGCTGCTGCCCGCTCCCGAGATCGGCCGCCGCTGCCGCGCGGCGCTGGCGGCGGTCCAGGCCGCCGGTCACGAGGTGGGCCTGCACGCCTGGGACCACGTCGCCTGGCAGGACCGTCTGCAGAGGATGCCCCGGGCGGCGATCGACCAGCAGCTCGACCGCGGCATCGCCGCTTTCGTGGCGATCTTCGGCGCGCCGCCGCGGGGCTTTGCGGCCCCCGCCTGGTTCTGCACCGACGAGGGCTTCGCGGCGCTGGACGCCCGGGGCTTCGACTACCTTTCGGTGTCCCGCGGCGTCGCGGCGCCCTTCTACCCGCGGGTGGGTGGCCGCGTCCTCGCCACGCTGGAAGTCCCCACCACCCTGCCGACCCTCGACGAGGAGCTGGGCCGCGACGGCATCCATGCCGGGAATTACGTGGACCGCCTGGTCGCCCGCTACCGCCCCGGCCGTGACGAGGTGCTGACCGTCCACGCCGAGACCGAGGGCCTGGCCCACCGCGGGCTGTTCCAGGAGCTGCTGCGCCGTCACCGCGAGCTGGGAGTGGAGACCCGCACCGTCGGCGAGCTGGCGGCGGCGGCGCGCGGGGCGGCGGGGGAGGGCGGCGTCGGGTTGGGCGAGGTGCCCGGGCGCGCCGGGAAGGTGGTGGTGGCGGGCGGCGGCAGTGGGTGAAGGTCTGGCGTTGGTGGCTGGTCGAGGGGACTGGCTTTGGCTGGTTGAGTGTCTAAGGCAGGGATGCGTTAAGATGCCTTTATGAGGACGACTTTGGAGTTGCCTGACGAGTTGCTCAAGCGCGCAAAAATCGCGGCTGTCGAGCGGGGCATGACGCTGCGTGAGCTGATCGGGTCTGCTCTCGCCCGGGATCTGGCGGCGGGGGCATCGCCGCCCAGGGGAAAGAGGATTCAATTGCCGGTCTTCCCGTCGGCGCAACCAGGCAGCCTCGAGCTGACCAACGCCGATCTCGCACGTTCCGAGGCCGACGAGGACCGGCGGCGGCATGGGCTACCTGGCTGACGTCAACGTCCTGATCGCGCTCCTGCACGCCCGCCACTCCCTGTCCGAGCGGGCGCTTGCCTGGCTGGACCGGCAGGAGCAGCCGGGCAGCATCTGCCTCTGCCGTGTCGCCCAGATGGGTGTCCTGCGTATCCTCACCAACCCGGCCTGGCTGGGTCTGGAGGCCCAATCTCCGGCCGCGGTTTGGGATGCGTGTGATTTCCTGTTGACCGACGAGCGCTTCATCCGAGCGACGGAGCCGGTCCGCCTCGACTCGGAGTGGCGCCTGGTGACCAGGGACTTGCCTGCCGGGCGAAGCGCCGATACCGACTCCTATTTCGCAGCCTTTGCGCGCGCCGGAGGATATCGCCTGGCCACCTTCGACCGCGGCTTCCGGCTCTTCCGGGGCCTCGACGCGGAAATCATCGAATGAGCTGGGCGCCGGTCCGATTGGCGCCATCGCCGGTGGCGATGACGAACGGCGAGGCCTTGGTGGCGGTCTCGTCATAGAGCAGCCGGAGCCGCGCACGCAGGGGCGCCGGCAGGTGGCGCAAGGCGTCGAGCGACAGGACCAGCCGATCCGCGGGCTGGGTGGAGAAGAGTGCGGCAACCTCGGCGGGGCTGCTCAGGGAGCGAACCTGGCGGCCGAGGTCGAAACCGATGATGCCCAGGGTGGTCTCGCTGGGGCGGTAGGCGGCCACCGGGGCGGTGCCGGGATCGAGGCGGGCGACGGCGGCGGTCAGGTCGTGAGGGCTCTTGAGCGGTTCGATGGCGGCTTTGACGGCGATCTGGTAAGCAAGGGCGATGGTGAGGAAAGGCAGCACCAGCCAGGCTCCTGCCGGGGTGGTGGCGGTGCGCAGATGGCGCGCGCCGCGGCAGAGGAGCAGAGCGGCGACGGCGACCGCGGCGAGGCCGGCGGCGGCAAGGTGGGTGCCGGTCAGCTCGGCGCGCAGGGGGGCGGCCGGGAAGGAGCGCCAGACGCCGCGCCCCGCCCCCCAGGCTCCCAGCCATAGGGTGGGTGGCAGGAAGGCCGCCAGGGTCAGCAGCAGCAGGGCGGTCGGCCGGTCCCAGCGCGAGCGCTCGGCGCGGCCCAGCCCGTCCAGCCAGAGGCCCAGCGGCACCGCCAGGGCGGGCAGCAGCGGCACCAGGTAGAGCGAGCGCTTGCTGGCGGCCAGCGACAGCAGCAGGACCCCGATCAGGCTGGACGCGAGAAGCAGGCGGCGTCCGCTCTCGGCGCTCTGGCGGTGGGCTGGGGCGCAGGCCCCGGCGACGGTCAGCCCGATGGGCCGAGTTGCCGGCGATGGGTCCGCACGGCTTCGCAGCATTGCGGGCAATGCCAGGGTCCAGGGCAGAAAGGCGACGGCGCCAGCCGGCAGGTAATACCAGAACGGCTGGCGATGGCCGAGGGCGCGCCCGGCTTCGGTGGCGAGCAGCCGGTCGACGGTATTGCCGATCAGGCATTCGCGCAACGCCGCCCAGCCGCCCTCGCGCAGCAGGGCCAGGGCCCACGGCAACACCACGGCCGCGAACAGCGGCACCGCGAGGAGCGCCAGCGGCGCCAGCAGGCGCACGGTTCCAGCAAACCCCCGAGGCTCGGGTCCTGCAAGCCTTCGACGCATGGTTGCGGCAAATCCTCGCGGCTCGGGGCCGGCAGGCCTTCGACGCATGGTCCCGGCAAGACCTCGGCGCATCGCTGCCGAGCCCTCGGCTTTGCCGGCCGGGCGCGTCCGCGCGCGGCCGGCGGCGGCTCCCGCCAGCAGCAGGTAGAGCACCGGCGGTCCCAGGGTGAGCCCGATCCCCACCACCCCCTTGGCGAGGAAGGCGAGCGGCACGGCCAAGGCGATCAGCAGGTAGGCGCCCCAGCGTTCCGCGCCGGCACCGCGGCCGCCGGCTTGCCTGAGGGTCCCGCCGGCGTCCCGGCCGTCGCTCACCAGCAGGACGAAACCGGCGTAGGCCAGGGTCACCATCAACACCAGCGGCGGATCGACGATCGCCCGCCCCATGTCCTCGCTGAACTCGACGGTGGCGGCCAGGGCGCCGGCCGCCAACCAGCCGGCCCGCGCGCCGCCGAGCCGCCTGGCGACGGCGAAGGTGACCAGCAGGGTCAACGTCGCGAACAGCGCCGACGGCACCCGCGCCGCGGCGTCGGAGACGCCGAACAGCCGGAAGGACACGGTCTGCGCCCACCAGGCGAGCGGCGGCTTTTCGAGGAACGGGCGGCCGTTCAGGCGCGGCACGACGAGGTCGCCGCTGACCCACATCGCCTTGCCGATCGCCGCATCGCGCGGCTCGTCCGGGGTCCACAGGGAGTGCGAGCCGATGCCGGCGAACGACACCGCCGCCGCGGCCAGGGCGGCCAGCGCCAGCGCCGCCAGCCGTGCCCGCCTCGATTCCCCGGCCGGCTTCACGTCGCTCCTGCCGACCGGCGCTGCCTGGCCGCGTGACACGCGCGCACTTTAGCATCGGCAGGCCGGCATGCAGGCGAGCGCACCAAGGCGTCGGCCGGAAGCGGCGTGCGCTCCGGCCGCCGGGCGACGGACCCTCACCCCTGCCGGATGCTGGATGACAAGGCCATGGCAGCGAGATAAGGTTCGTCCGCACCATGGCCCATCAGGTTGACAGTAGCGGCGGCGGCATGGGCCCCGCCAGGCGGCTGCTGGCGGCGGTGCCGCCGGCGCTGGCCGCCGTCCTCTCGCCGCGGGCGCCGGCGGACGCCGCCTCGGACGCAGTGGCAGCGCTGGACGGCCCGGCCGGCGGGGACGGCCGCTGGCGGCGCGCCGCCTACTATGGCTACGCGCTCCACCTGTTCGCCATCTTCGCCCTGGCGCTGTCGAACATCCTGCTCGCCCTGACCCTGGCGCTCGCGCCGCGCGCCCTCGCCGAGCGCCGCGCACGCTGGCAGGTGCTGCAGCCGGTGCTGCTGCCGATGGGCTTCTACCTGGTCTTCCTCACCGCCTCCATCCTGCTCTCCCACGACGTGCGCACCAGCCTCTTCAGCTTCGGCGAGACCTTTGCCATGGCGACGCTGTATCTCGGACCCGGCCTGGTGCGCGGCGAGCGCGAGCTGCGGCGGGTGATCGACGGCATGATCGCGGTCGCGGCGGTGCTGGCGCTGCGCAGCATCTCGCAGTACCTGTGGAGCTTCGGCGAGCTCGATCAGCGGATCCGCGGCCCGTTCTCGCACTACATGACCTTTTCCGGGGTGTTGCTGATCTGCGACGTCCTGCTGGTGACGCAGCTGGCCTGCGGTCGCGCGGCGTGGCGCAGCCCCTGGCGATGGGTCGCCCTGGCGTCGATCAACGCCGCCCTGCTCGGCACCATGACCCGCGGCGCCTGGGTGGCGCTGGGCGGCACGCTCTGCTGCCTGCTCGCCTTCTATGCTCATCGCGGCCGGCACGCCGGGCGCGGCGGCCACGATCAAGCCAGCGCCCCGCGGCACCGCGGGCGGCAGGCGGCGGCGGTGTGCTTCGTCTCGCTGCTGGCCGTCTTCCTGCTGGTCCCGGCGTCGGTGCTGCACCGCGCCGCGTCCATCCTGGATCTGCGGGACCGGTCCAACTACGACCGCCTGTGCATGCTCGACGCCGGCCTGCGGATGATCGCCGAGCGGCCGTTCGTCGGTCTCGGTCCCGACATGGTGGACCACCGTTACGAGATCTACCGCCAGCCGACGGCGCCGCGCTACTGGGTACCGCACCTGCACGACAGCTTCCTAGAGATGGCCGCCGAGCGGGGCCTGCCGTCGCTCGCCGCCTACCTGTGGATGATGGTCGCCGGCGTGCGCCTGGCGGTGCGCCGCTACCGCGCCGAAGGCGGTCTGGCGGGTCCGCGGGCCGAGCTCTACCTGGGGAGCGTCCTGGCGCTGCTCGCTTTCAATCTCGCCGGCCTGTTCGAGAACAACTGGGGCGACGCCGAGGTCAAGCGCCTGGCGCTTTTCGCGCTGATGATTCCCTTCTGCCTCGAGCTGGCCGATCCGCCGCCCGCGACGGCTGCTGCCACGGAACCGCCGGCGGCGATCCCGGCGGCTGCCGCGGTGCAGGGTTGACCCCTCCGGGAAGCTGGTCGCGCCGCGCCGCCGAGCGGTGGATCTGGACCGGCTTCGGCGCCGGGTTGCTGCTGCTGGCGCTGATGGTGATGCGCAGCCAGGTCGGCGGCGATCAGCTCAACCTGCTGGCGCGCGGCTGGCTGCTGGCGGCGCGCCGGCAGATGATCTGGTTCGGCAACCCGCTGTCGACCGGCGGCAAGGTGCCGGGCGGGGTCACCAGCCTGCTGGTCGGGTTGCCGCTGCTGCTGTGGCGCGACCACCGCGCCGCCACCGCGGTGGTCGCGCTCTGCCACCTGGCGGCGTTCCTGCTGCTCGACCGCACTCTCGCCCGCATCGTCGGGCAGCGGGAGCGACTGCTGTTCGTCGTCCTCTATTGGTTGAGCCCGTGGCAGCTCTATTTCGGCAGCTTCCTGTGGAACCCGAACTATCTCTTCCTGGGCGGCGCCCTGCATCTTGCCACCGCCTGGCGGCTGCACCGCGGGCCGCGATTCGGCGCCTCGCTGCTGCATGCCGCGACGCTGGTGCTGGCCTTGCAGATCCACCCGGCCTTCCTGCTGCTGGTGACGGCGTCGGCGCTGCTCTGGTGGCGCGGCTACCTGCGGCCGCATGCCGGCGGCGCGCTGGCGGGCGCGGCGCTCGGCGCCCTGCCGTTGCTGCCCTGGGCCTGGGAGGTGCTGTCCCATCCGGCGCTGATCGGCGAAGTGCACAAGGGGTTCCCGGGCCGCGGGCTGATCTTCTCCCTGCCGCGCGGCGTCTTCTACTGGCTGCGCTACTCCTCGCTCGCGCTGGCCGGCAGGAGCGGGTCGTTCGACTTCACCGAAGCCTTCGGCGCCGCCGCCGATCACCGCCTGACGCCGGTCTTCCGGGCTCTCACCACCTGGGTCGGCCCGGCCACCGTGGTGCTGCCGCTCGTTGCCAACCTCTGGCTTTGGCGCTCCTACCGCAAACGCTCGCGGCAAGGCGCGGCCGTGGAGCACGGCCCGCTGCCGGGGCCGGACCGGCGCGCGGCGAACGGCCGCCGGGCGCGGCTGGTGCCGCCGAGACTGGCGCGGCTGGTGCCTCTGGCGCGGCTGGTGCGGTTGGCCCGGTTGGCGCGGTTGGAGGATACCGCCTCGGACCGCGACTGGCTGCGCGGCTACGTCGTGCTCACTTTCCTGGCCGCCGCCGCCGTCTACATCGTGTCGCCCACCACCATGATGTACTGGCAGGGGCTCTGCCTCTTCCACGCCGCGGTGCTGCCGCTCACCCTCTACGGCGGGCTGCTGCTGCGCACCCGCCATGCCCGGCGGGTGCTGGCCGGCGCCGCCGCCTATGCCGCCCTCGAACTGGCGCTGGTCTTCGGCATCGCTTTCGGCACCCCCGATTACCGCTGCCACGGGCTTGAAACGGTCGTCTTTCCGCTGGTCGGCGACTCGCCGATGTTCCACGATCTCCACATCCAGGAGACCTGTCCCTGGCCGCTCGGCGATCCGCACGGCTGGTGGCCGGACGTGCTGCCGCGCCCCGGCGAGCCGGGAGGCGCTGTATGGTAAATTTGCTGAAATAAAAGTACCTCATGCCGTCACGCCAGGAGGAGGCCTGCCATGTCCGAGCCCAATGGTTCCGATCGCATCGTGAGCTGCGCCATCCATCCCTCGATCGGCATCGCCCGGGTGGGCAACGCTCCGGAGGATTTCTTCCTGGCGCCGGAGGTGCCGGGAGCGGCGCCCGATCCGGGAGCGCCGGGGTTCAAGACCGCCAAAGGGGAGGTCAAGCGCGAGGCGGTGCGCTTCCGCGTCTATGGCTACGACGCGGCAGGCCGGGTGGTCCAGGAGATCACCGCCGACGATGCCGCCATCCAATGGCAGGCGCATCTCGCCAATCGCAAGGCGGCCTGGTATCAGTTCAACAACGCGCTCGACCTGAAGCAGTACGCGATGCCGAGCGCCTTCCGCAACTCCGCGATCACCGGCGTGCTCCGCGAGCAGCTGGTGATCGATCCCGGGCCGAAGGAGATCTCCGGACGAAACCGGCATGGCGCGCGGTACCGCTGCGATCAGGGCTACGTGAACTTCAACGCCGGCAACGGGCCGCATCAGGTGCCGCTGGGCGAGCTGCGGACCGACGAACAGGGGCGCCTCATCGTCCTGGGTGGCTTCGGCAAATCGGCGTCGGACAGCGGCTCGCCGGCGACGACGTTCGCCAACAACGACGGCTGGTACGACGACGTGTCGGATGGGCCAGTGCGAGCGCGGGTGAAGCTGGCGGACGGCCGCGTGCTCGAGGCCGCACCGGCGATGGTGGCGGTGACGCCGCCCAATTTCGGCCAGGGCCTCTACGGCGCGGTCACCATGTACGACGTGGTCTACGACCTCTTCCTGCGCCAGGGCTGGCTGGCGCCGCCGGCGCAGCTGCGGTTCTGGGACGACATCTACCCGCTCTTCGAGCGGCTGGTGGGCAACCAGTGGGTGAGCGAGGGGATGTTCTTCCTGTTCGGCGCCGGCTCGCCGAGCGACCTCACGGAGCCGGCGCTGCTGGCGCGCCTGGCGAGCCCCGATGCGGCGCACCGCGAGGAGCGGGAGTCGCTCTGCCGGTGGTTCCGCAAGCCGCCGCCGCCCTGGGACGCCCCCGGCGAGCGGGCGCAACTGCCGCCGCCCCGGCATGCCAAGCTGCCGCCGTTCTATGGCGACGGCGTCGATTACCAGACGACCACGATCTACGACCTCGCCGTCACCACCACCCAATACGACTGGTTGCAGCGCTGGGCGGCGGGAGATTTCGTTCCCGGCGAGCGGCGGCCGACGCCGCGCCGCCTCGACGAGATCCCGCTGCAGGAGCAGCCGGCGGCGCTCGACCGCGCGCCGCTCGAGAGCTGCCTGGGTGGACCGTTCCACCCCGGGATCGAGCTGACCTGGCCGATGCGGGTGCCGGCGATGTGGCAGCGGCCGGACCCGCTGCCGTTCCGGCTCAACATCCTGCCGCCGGACCGCGAGCCGCGTGACGACTTCGGCACCATCCTGACGCCGGCGATCGCGCTGTCGGCGGAGGGTCCGTGCGCGGCCAGCGGCCCCGGCACGCTCACCCGCTGGATGGGCGTGCCATGGCAGACCGACGAGGCGAGCTGTCTCGACGGCTACGACACCTCCACCTACCTGCCGCTGCCGTCGTTCTGGGCGGCGCGGGTGCCCAACGAGGTGCTGAGCCTGGAGTCCTTCGAGCGGCTCGGCGCGGCCGAGCTGCCGGAGCTGCAGCGCACCAAGCACCTGGCCTACCGGCAGTTCTGGCTGCGCGACCTGATCAAGGGGGCGGGCAGCAGCTACCAGGGGCGCATCAACAACATGGTGAAGCAGTGGCACCTGCTGGGAATCGTCGCCGAGCATCCCGCGCCGGCGGCGGCTCAGGCGCCGGGCTGGCCGGAGCGCTACTGGGTCGAGAGCCAGCGCAGCCGGACGTTCAGCGCCAAGGATCCGACCTGGCGCCAGACCCTGCGCGCCGAGCACGCGGTCGCGGACGACGAGGCGGCGCCTGCGGAGTCGGCGCTGCTCAGGAGCGTGGCCCCGGCCTCGGCGCCGCAGGAGGAGCCGCAGCACCCGGTCCGGCGCGACGAGCGTTGAGGCCGCAGGTGGCGATCGTGGGCGGCGGCCCCGCTGGCGCGGTCGCCGCCCTGGTCCTCGCCCGCCGCGGGGTGCGGGTCACCGTCCTCGAAGCGCGCCCCGCGCCCGCGGCGAAGCCCGGCGAATGCCTGCCGCCGAGCCTCACGCCGCTGCTGCGGCGGCTGGGGCTGGACGACCTGCTCGCCGCGGACGGCCATCTGCGCTCCCACGGCAATCGCTTCGTCTGGGGCGCGGCGGCACCGGGCGAAAGGTCATTCCTCGCCGGGACCCGCGGCGACGGCTGGCACGTCGACCGCCGCCGCTTCGAGGCGCGGCTCGCCGAGCAGGCTTGCGCCGCCGGGGCCGAGTGGCGATGGGGGTGCCGCGTCGTGCGGTGCGTCCGCGGCGAGGCGGCATGGCGGCTAGAGATCGAGACAGGCGGCCGGCGACAGGAGCTGGCGGCGGCACTCGTCGCCGACGCCACGGGCCGCCCGGCGCGCCTCGCCCGCAGCCTGGGGGCGCGGCGCCTGCGCTACGACCGCCTGGTCGGGGTCGCCGGGCTGCTGGCGAGCGCCACGCCGGCGGCGGACTCCTACACGCTCGTCGAGGCGACGCCGGAGGGATGGTGGTACACGGCGCTGCTCGCCGACGGGCGGCTGGCGGCGGCGGTCTTTGGCGACGGCGACCTGCTGCCGCGCCCGCTGCTCCATCCGGCGAGCGCCGCGGACCTGTGGTGGCGGCTGCTGGGCGCGACGTCGGCGACGCGCGAGCGGGTGGCGGGACATGGATACCGGCAAGCCGATCTGGTCTTGCAGGTGGTGCCGGCGGAGAGCTCGCGCCTGGACGTCATCGCTGGGGAAGGCTGGCTGGCGCTCGGCGACGCGGCGGCGGCCTACGATCCCCTCTCCTCCCACGGCATCGGTTCGGCGATGGGCTCCGGCTTCTACGGCGGGCAGGCCGCCGCCGACCTGCTGGCCGGCCGCGGCGAGGCCCGGCCGGCCTACCTGGAGCTGATGCAGAACGCCTATGGTGCCTACCTGGATCTCCAGCGCCGATGCTACGCCCAGGAGCGGCGCTGGCCGGAGGCGCCGTTCTGGCGCCGGCGGCATGATCCGGCGTACTGCCTGGCACCCTTAGGGGGCGACCCGCCGGATCGGGCTCAGGCTTCCTGATGCTCGGGGCGGAGGAGGTCGAGGATCGTCTTGACCGGGGCGAAGGTGGCGTTCGGGATCTCGACGAAGACGGTGTTCCAGCCGGCCATGGCGCCGTTCCAGAGGCCGGGACGTTCGAGCGCCTGGAGCGGGCGCCCCTCGTGCGATTTGGCGGCGATGAACACCGTCGCGGGATCGACGAAGCGGTCGAGCTCGTAGGGGCGCCCGGCGTGGTCGTGCAGGGCGCAGGCGACGTCGACCGGATTGAAATGGGTGGAGGCGGCGAACGCCGCCTGCTGGTCGGGCTCGGGTCCGATCTGCGAGGCCTCGACGATCTGCAGCGACACCTCGCCCGCCGGCGATTCGACCCAGAACGGCCCACCGCCCGGCTCGCCGGTGTTGCGCACCACCCCGGCGACCCGCAGCGGGCGGTCGAGCGCCTGCCACAGCACATGCCGCTGCTCCGCCGGGCTCGCCTCGGCAAATCCCGGCGGCAGCTGGCGCGATAGCTCGAACTCCACGAAGCGGCCGGCCTCCTCGATCAGCTCTTCGTCGGGTAGGTCCGAGGCGAGCTCCGCGAGCAGCCGGCAGGTGCGGTCACGCAGGGCCAGCAGCAGCCCGCCCAGCAGCCGCTGCCAGCGCGTGACCTCCGGCTTCAGGCGGTCCGGCACCACGTTGTCGATGTTCTTGAGCACCACCACGCCGGCGCCACCATCCGCCATCTCCTGCAGGTTGGCGAGCAGCGCGCCGTGGCCGCCGGGGCGGAACAGCAAGGAGCCGTCGGCAAGCCGGAACGGCTGCTGGGCGGGGTCCACGGCCAGGGTGTCGGTGGCGCGGCGCTGGTGGGAGAAGGTGACCTCGAAGCGGCACCCCAGCCGGCGCGCCAGCACCGCCCCCTTGCCGGCCAGCAGCGCACGGAAATCCGCCTCGTGCTGCGGCGACACCGAGAAATGCAGGCGACAGACGCCGTCGCGGTCGCGGGCATAGTCCGCCGCCTCCACCAGGTGCTCCTCGAACGGCGTGCGCGAACCGTCCGGATAGCGATGGAACAGGATCAGCCCTTTCGGTCGCTCGGCATAGCCGAGGCCGTCCGCAGCGAGCAGGCAGGCGAGGATCGCCCGGCGCCCCGCCGGGGTCGCTGCCGGCGCCCCGGCGGCGGCGGCATCAGGCTCGAGGGCGATGCCGCGGGCCGCGGCGGCGGCCGCCAGCTCCGCGAAGAAGGCGAAGCGCGGCAGCTCGGCGAAGAACGTCCGCACCTCGGCGGCAGGCTCCGGCGCCGGCCCGCCGGCACCGTGCTCGAATCGTTCGAGCTGCTCGAGATGCTCGAGCAGCGCCTTGAACAGGCGCGAGGCCGCTCCCGAGGCGGGCACCAGCTTGTGGATGGCGCCGCCGGCCGCCGCTTCCGCGAAGCGCGCCACGAGGCCGGGCTCGTCGTCGGGGAAGATGGCGCGGATGCCGTCGCCAAGGGTACAGGCGTGCCGCACCCGGGTGTGCGGCGGCGGGTTCCGGAACAGCTCGAGGTGGCGCCGCGTCTCCTCAGGCGCGATGCCCAGCTCCGCCATCTGACGGTAGTCCCCCGCGGTGAAGGCAGGCGATTCGATCGATTCGGTCATGGCTGCATGCGGCTCCCTCGCTCGCTGGCTCCGGATCTCCGGCCCGCCGGGTCATCGGCATCCCTGGAGCATCGGGCCTGCAGCATCTTTGCCAGCTCGCCCCGCGCGATTTTGGAGATTGGCGATTGGAGATTGGCGTGCGGCGATTGGCGATCCTACCCGGACGGCGACAGCAGGCCACGGTAGGCGGCGAGCCGCGGTCGCAGGTCGGCAAGGCGCGGCCAGGTGCGGTCGCGGTCGTTGAGCAGCGGCTCGCCCGGCGGCCACCGGATCCCGACCTCCGGGTCGTCCCAGACCAGCCCGATCTCGTCGGGGCGGTCGTAGAGGCCGGTGCACTTGTACTCCACGTGGGCGGTGTCGCTCAGGACGAGGAAGCCGTGAGCGCACCCCGGCGGCACGTAGAGCTGGCGGCAGTCGTCCCCCGACAGCACCTCCGAGACCCAGCGCCCGAAGGCCGGCGAGTCCGGCCGCAGATCCACCGCGACGTCGAAGACCTGGCCGACGACGGCCCGCACCAACTTGCCCTGGGGGTGGTGGAGCTGCGCGTGCATGCCGCGCAGCACGCCGCGCACCGACGAGAACGAATGGTTGTCCTGCACGAACTCGCCGGGCAGGCCCGCTTCCAGGAACTTGCGGCGATGGAAGGTCTCGAGGAAGTAGCCGCGCGGGTCGATGAAGACGTCCGGCTCGACCACCAGCACGCCGGGAATGCTCGTCGGAGTGACTTTCACGCCAGCGTGCCCAGGCCCAGGCGCTCGCGCCGATAGCGGTCGGCCTGGACGGCTTCGCACCACGCGCGGTGATCCAGGTACCAGCGGACGGTGGCGGCGATGCCGGAGGAGAAGTCGTGGCTCGGCTCCCAGGCGAGCTCGCGCCGGGCCTTGCCGTCGTCGATGGCGTAGCGCCGGTCGTGGCCGGGGCGGTCGGCGACGAAGCTCTTGAGGTCGCGGTAGGCAGCGGCGCCGCGGGTCGCCAGCGCCGGGTTGGCGGCCGCCGGCAGCTCGCGCTCCAGCACCGCGCAGAGCTCGTCGACGATCTGCACGTTGGTGCGCTCGCTGCGCCCGCCCAGGTTGTATTTCTCGCCGGGCCGGCCGCGCTGCAGGGCCGCGAGCAGCCCGCGGCAGTGGTCGGCGACGTGCAGCCAGTCGCGCACGTTGCCGCCGTCGCCATAGATGGGCAGCGGGCGCCCCTCGACGGCGTTGAGCACCATCAGCGGGATCAGCTTCTCCGGGTACTGGTAGGGGCCGTAGTTGTTGGAGCAGTTGGTGATCAGCGTCGGCAGGCCGTAGGTCTCGCGGTAGGAGCGCACCAGATGATCGGCGGCGGCCTTCGACGCGGCATACGGCGAGTTCGGCGCGTAGGGAGTGGTCTCGCTGAAGGCGCCGTCCGGTCCCAGGCTGCCGTAGACCTCGTCGGTCGAGACATGCAGGAAGCGGAAGCCATCGCTGCTCGACGGCTGGCGGCGCGCCGCCTCCAACAGCTCGAAGGTGCCGGCGACGTTGGTGTGGATGAAGGCGCTGGCGTCGTCGATCGAGCGGTCGACGTGGGTCTCGGCGGCGAAGTTGAGCACCGCCCCTGGCCGGTGCTCGGCGAAGATGCGCCGCACCTCGGCGCGGTCGGCGATGTCGCCGGCGACGAAGGTCAGGCGGGGCTGGCCCCAGACGTCGGCGAGGTTCTCGAGGCTGCCGGCGTAGGTGAGCTTGTCGAGCACGACCACCCGGGCGTCGGTCTCGGCGAGCGCCAGCCGCACGAAGTTGCAGCCGATGAAACCGGCGCCGCCGGTGACCAGGAGTGTTTGCATGGGGCCGTCGCCAGCGGGAAGTATATACAATCGCCGCCGGCCGGCCGGGCACGCCGGCCTCGCGAGCCGACCTCCGGAGGAGCCCACCTTGACCCCCATGCAAGCGATCGTGCTGTCGCTGGTCCAGGCAGTGACCGAGTTCCTGCCGATCAGCTCGTCGGGCCACCTCATCTTGGTGCCCTATTTCCTGGGCTGGCCGGACCAGGGGCTGTCGTTCGACGTCGCCGCCCACTTCGGGACCATGCTGGCGGTGGTGGCCTATTTCCGCGCCGAGCTGGTCGACCTGGTGACCGGCTTCTTCACCGGCGCGCCCGGGCGCCACGATTTCGACCCGCGCCGCCTGGGGTGGGCGCTGGTGGTGGGAACCATACCGGCGGCCCTGGCCGGCCTCGCCTTCGCGTCGACCATCGAGGCCCGCCTGCGCTCGCCGGCGCTGATCGCCTGCACCACCCTGGTCTATGGCCTGGTGCTGCTCTGGGCCGATCGCGCCGGGCGCCAGCAGCGGGACCTCGCCAGCCTCGGCCTGGGCGCCGCCCTGGTGATCGGCCTGGCGCAGGCGCTGGCCCTGGTACCCGGGACCTCGCGCTCCGGCATCACCATCACCGCCGCGCTGCTGCTCGGCTTCACCCGGCCGGTGGCGGCGCGCTTCGCCTTCCTGCTGTTCATCCCGGTGGGCCTGCTGGCCGGCGGCCACGACCTGCTCAAGCTGTGGCGCACCGGCGAGCTGTGGCACCAGATCACTCCCATCACGATCGCCATCGTGGTGTCGGGAGCGGCCGGGTACCTGGTCATCGGCTGGCTGCTGGGCTGGCTGCGCAGCCGTCCGCTGACGGTCTTCGTGGTCTACCGAGTGGTGCTGGCGGGAGTGATCGTCGCGACGCTCCTCGCGAGGCGGTAGCGAGTGCCGGGGCCGGGTCCACGGCGCGGGAAAAACCGTCGGTACCGGGGAGGGGTGTTACGGTGTTTTTCCATATTGACAAGGATCAATAAGTCGGGATACGGTGCTCGATGCGGGGAGGCAAGCTCCTCCTCTCATCCCTCCCGAAAAGGAGCGCCCAACGGCGCTCCTCTTTTTATGTGGCGCCCGGAAGGCACCCGGGAAGAACCCCGGGGAAGGCCCCCCGCGAAAGCATCTCAAGGAGCGCCCAGGACGGCTTGCTTGAAGTCCTCGCCGGGTCCCGGGTGGGATCCGATCCAGGTGGCGAGGATGGCGTCGGCGGTGGCCTTGCCGGGGATCGTGCCCTTGGCCTTGCCGTTGACCTCGACCTTGGTGCCCTGGCCGGGGAGGTAGGTCAGCGCCATCTCGTTGCCCTTCGGGATCTCTTCCATGTAACCGCAGAGCGTCGTGAAACCGGCCTTGACCTCGGCGCCGGCGGTTGGCGTGTTGTCGGCAAGACCCTCCTTCCAGGCATCGCACATCTGCTGGGCGGAGACGCCGTAGAGGAAGTGGAAGGCCATGCGCCGCGGCGCATCGGCGGCCATGACCTTGGCCGGCGACCGCTCCTTGGCGGGCAGGTACAGGGCGCCAACGTATACTTTGACGAAGAACTTTTTGCGCAGCCCCAGGCCGTCCAGCACCAATGCCTGACCGCCGGCATCGACGCGGTCGGGCATGGTGACGTCGGCGAGGGTCGCGGCGGCGGCCGGCGGCGCCGGAACCAGGGCCAGGGTGGTGAGCAGGGCGCCCAGCAACAGCTTTCGCATCGCGAGTCCTCCCGCTGAGAAGGGGTCTGGCTTGCGCACCAGAGCGTCCGGAGTCTAGCCCAATCGGGGAGGCGCCCCGCCCGGCGGCACCGCGGGGCTTGAACTCGGCTCGCGGCCCCGCGTATCACGCTGCATCCCGGGAACGGCCCGTCGCGGCCCCGGATCTGAGATGATGCCGACCGATGCCGAGCTGGTGGCGAGCTCCCTGCGGGGCTCGGACGACGCGTTCCGGGACCTGGTGGTACGCTTCGAGCGGCCCGTCTACGCCCTGATCCTGCGCATGGTCCGCGATCCGGAGACGGCGGAGGACCTGGCGCAGGAGGTGTTCGTCAAGGCCTACCGGCACCTTGGCTCCTATGACCCGCGGCGCAAGTTCGCGAGCTGGTTGTTCAAGGTCGCGCACAACACCACGATCGATCACCTGCGGCGCGCCGAGCTCGACACCGTGCCGCTGGCGGCGGACAACGACGAGGGTGGCGGGCTGCTGGCGGTGCTCGCCGATCCCGCCGCCGAGAGCCCGGCGGCGGCGACCGAGCGGCACGGCATGGCCCGGGCGCTCGAGCGCGCCATCGCCGGCCTGCGCCCCGAGTACCGCGAGGCGGTCGTGCTGCGCTATGTCGAGGGCTTGACCTACCAGGAGATCTGCGAGGTGCTGAGGCTGCCGGAAGGTACGGTCAAGACCAACCTGCACCGCGCCCGCAAGGAGCTGGCCGCGGCGATGCGGGCCGCGGGGTGGGGACCGGTGGCCGCGGTTGCAGAAACTCTCCCGCGCGAGGAGCCGTAGGGTGGAGGGAGCAGGAAGTGACGATCGCGTGACGGCCATGCCCTTCGACGAACCCCAAACCGACGCCCTGAACCGCTGGCTGGCCGCCGAGCGATCCGGCCTCGACTCCGACTCCGAGGCGGCGTTGGCCGAGCTGCTCGGCGGGTTGCCGCGGCCGGCGCCGCCGGCCGGCTTCGCCGACCGCGTGCTGGCGCGGGCCCGGCCGCGGGCCGCCGCGCCCCGCGCCTGGCGCTGGCGATGGGTGCCGGCGCGCGGCGGCGCGGTGGGCTGGGCGGCAGCTGCCACGATCGCGGCGCTGGTGTCGCTGCTCGGACTGCTGGCCGCGCGCCTGGCGCCGGTGAGCTCGCTCAAGCCCCTGCATCCCTTGGCGCCGGCGGCGGTCCGGGCCATGCTCGACGCCGCCAACGTCGCCGCGGTGCTGCAGGCCGGGATCCATACCGTCGTGGCCCTCGGCGAATGGCTGGCGGCCACGGTCGTCTTCGCCAACCAGCTGCTGCTTCTGGTCAGGGCGGTGGCGGAGCCGCTCGCGACCCTCCCCGTCGCGGCCCTGACCGGCGGCTGCCTGCTGGTCTCCGCCCTTGCCCTGCGGTTTCTGTACGACCTCATCCAACGTGACAGGAGGTGGGTCTATGTGGACCCCATCTGATCGTTCTGCCCGCGCCGGCCGTGCCGCGGCGCGCGCTTGCCGCCGCTGGCTGCCCCTGCTGGCCTTTGTCGTGGTCGCCGTCGTGCCCGGCGCCGGTGCGCTGGCCGGGTCGGCGCGCGCCGCGTCGCTGTCGGCCGCCGCCAGCCGCGAGCTGCGCCAGCAGATCGAACAGCTGTACCGGGTGTCGAGCGTCCACAACGGCGTCCTCCTTCGGCCGCGCGGCGAGCGGGAAGGCATCAACGAGGTCGAGGTCAGCGGCGATTCGATCCTGGTCAACGGCGCCCGTGTCCCGACCGCGACGGTGCGCGAATGGCTCCGCGATGCCGGCGCCGCCCAGCTGTTGCGGCTGCTCGAGCTGCCGCCCGCCGAGCGCCAGGCGCTCTTCGACCTGCCGCGGGACGCGGCGCCGGCGTCTCCGGCCGCCGGCGCGCCCGGCGCCGGCGGTGCCTCGCCTGCCACCGCCGCCGGCGGTGCCGGCGTCGCCGGGGAGGCCGACCAGGGAGCCGGCCGCGGCTTGCCGTCGATCCCGTCGATCCCGTCGATCCCGTCCGTGCCGACGGTGCCGCCGGTGGCGATCGAGCCGCCGGAACCGCCGGAGCCGCCGGAGATGCCGGCGACGCCGGCGCTGCCGATGGTGGTGAACTCCGGCAGCCGCGTCATGTTCGGTCACCCGGTGACGGTGCGGAAGAACGAGGTCGCCGAGTCGGTGGTCACCATCGGCGGCGCCGTGCACATCGACGGCGGGGTGAGTCGCGACGTGGCGGCGGTGGGCGGCTCGGTGCGGGTCAACGGGCATGTCGGCGGCAGCGTCAAGGCTTTCGGCGGCAACGTCCATCTCGGTCCGCATGCCGAGGTGATGGGCGACGTGGCGGCGCTCGGCGGCACCGTGGTGCGCGACCCCGGGGCGTTGGTTCACGGCAGCATCTCCGACGTCGGCAACATGGCACCTTGGGGCCACACCGACGACGACTGGGACGACAGCTGGCTGACGCTGGCGCCGCTGGGTCACTCGCTGCACCTGTTCTGGTCGCTGGCCGGGCTGCTGCTGCTGCTGCTGGCGGTGACGCTGGTGGTGCTGCTGGCGCCGGGAGCTCTCGAACAGGTGCGGGTGCGGGTCGCCGACGAACCCTGGACGGCGGCCGCGGCGGGGTTCCTGGGTCAGATCCTGGTGGGACCGGCGCTGGTGGCGCTGGTGGTGGTGCTGATCATCTCGATCATCGGCTGCCTGTTGCTGGCGCTGGTGCCATTCCTGATCCTGGCGCTGCTGATCGCCGGGCTGGTGGGCTTCGCCGGTGTCTCCTACCAGGCGGGACGGCTGCTCGAAGAGCGGTTCAACGTTCACTTCGGTGGCGCCTACCTCGCCACCATGGTGGGCGTTCTGGTGATCGAGGCGCCCACCTTCCTGGGACACCTGCTGGCCGTCGGCGGCGGGCTGTTTCACATCCCCGCGACGATGTTCGTGATCTTCGGCCTGCTGCTCCGCTACCTGGCCTGGACCGTGGGCTTCGGCGCGGCGATCCTGACCGCCTTCGCCAACCGGCCGCAGCGCCTGCGCCGCCGGGGGCAGCCGGGGCCGGTCGCGCCGTCGGGGGCGCCGCCGCCGTCGCCTACCCCGCCCACCCCGCCCACCCCGCCCGCACGGCCCCTGGCCGGCACCTTCGAGCCGCCGGCGGCATCCGGTGCTGCCCCGGCGCCGCCGGCCGCGGCTGGCGACGTGGGGCCGCCGCCGCCGGCCGTGCCCTGAGACGGCTGGTCGGTGGCGGCCGGCATTGCGGAGCCGAGACTCAACCGGTGCGTTCGAAGATCGCTTGGACCTTTTCGATCAGCGCCGACAGGGTAAACGGCTTTTCCAGCAGCTGCGAACCCGCCGGCAGGACGTTCCTGCTGCCGGCCGCTCTCTCGAAGTAGCCCGACATGAAGAGCACGCGCGTCTCCGGCCGGACCGCGGTGAGCCGCGAGGCGAGCTCGGGACCGCTGCACCCCGGCAGTGTGATGTCGGTGAGCAGGAGATCGAGCGGACCGCGCAGCTCGCTGGCCAGCGACAGCGCGGCCAGTGCGTCCGGCGCGTCGTACACGGTGTAGCCGCCGCGTTCGAGGGCGGCGCGAATCAAGCGGCGCAAGGTCGCCTCGTCCTCGACGATCAGCACCGTTTCCGAGCCCTTCCTGTCGCTCCGGGGCACCGCGGGCGCGCTCGCCCCGCGCTCCGGTTCGAGATCCACGCGGGGGAAATAGACCCTGAAGGTCGTACCCCGGCCAGGCTCGCTGTGCACGTCGATGTGGCCGCCGCTTTGATGGACGATCCCATAGACGGTGGCCAGACCCAGGCCGGTGCCCCTGCCTTGCTCCTTGGTGGTGAAGAAGGGCTCGAAGATCTGGGTGCGAGTTTCCGGGTCCATGCCGTGGCCGGTGTCGCTCAGCGTGATCATCACGTGGGGTCCGACACGGGCGTCGGGCTGCTCCTCGGCATCGGCCGCGGTGACTTCGACCGGTGCGGTCTCGAGGATCAGCTTGCCGCCCTCCGGCATGGCGTCGCGCGCATTGACCGCCAGATTGACGATGATCTGCTCGACATGGCCGGGATGCAGCAGCGCCTGACCGGCGTTGGCGTCCAATGACGTGACCAGCTGGATCTCTTCGCCGATGAGCTGGCGCAACATGTCCACGACATCCACGATCACCGCATTGAGGTCGATGACCGCGGGTTGCAGCGCCTGGTTGCGACTGAAGGCCAGGAGCTGACGGGTGAGCGCTCCCGCCCGCTCGGCGGCCTTGCGAATCTCGTCGAGGTCGCGCAGATCGGCCGGCGCTGGGAGGCGGCCGGCCAGCAGGTCGGAGTAGCCGAGGATCGCGGTAAGGAGGTTGTTGAAATCGTGGGCGATGCCGCCGGCAAGCCGACCCACGGCCTCCATCCTTTGGGCCTGGAGGTACCGTTCCGCGAGCCGTTTCCTTTCGCTGACGTCGGTGACGATTTCCAGCCAGGCTCGCCGCCTGCCCAGGGTGATGGGGCTGACCGAGAGCTCGACGTCGAGGAGCGTGCCGTCCCGCCGCCGGCGCTGTCGCACTCGCGGCAGGCCAAATGCCTTCAGGTCCCGGTCCCAGCCTCGGCTCGCGACGAGGTCGTCGTGGGCGGCGGCCCCCTGGGGCGGCTGCAGGTCGCTGGTCGTCATCGCCAGGAATTCGTGGCGGGAGTAGCCATACTGAGAGACCGCGGCCTCGTTGACGGCAAGAAAGCGCAGCGTCGAGTCGTCATAGACCCACATCGGTTGCGGGTTGCGGTCGAACAGCAGCCGGTACTGTTCCTTGCTCTGCTCGAGGCGTCGCTGCGCCTGCCGCAGAGCGCCCTCGGCGGCGCGCTGCTTGGTGAGGTCGTTACTGCCGAGCATCTTGTAGATCCCCTTCCATAACAGCATAGACTTGAATCATAATAGCGTCAATGCTGTATTATCTCTTCCGGCAATAAAGCCGTAAGTCGCGACACGATAGAGGAGCCGTGGCCTGAGTTGGTGATTGACTTTGTGAGAATTCCCATCTAGAATTGGCGATAGAGCTAATATTGGCGATAAGGCTAACTGAAGGAGGTGGGAATGGACTTCAAGCGCTTGACCATCTTGGCCTTAGGCTCCGCCGCGCTCCTCGCGGGACCGTCGGCCTTCGCGCAGCAGTTGAGCACATTCGCGGTGCTGGGTGGCTCGACGGTGACCAACACGGCAACGCCGACGATCGTCACGGGCAACCTGGGCGTCAGCCCGGGAAGCGCGGTCACCGGCTTTCCTCCGGGTATCGTGATCGGCGGGACGATCCACGCCGCCGACGCGGTCGCGGCCCAGGCGCAGAGCGACCTCACGACCGAGTACAACATCCTGACGAACACGGCGTGCAACACCGACTTGACCGGGCAGGATCTTGGCGGCAAGACGCTGACGCCGGGCGTCTACTGCTTTTCGACCTCGGCCCAGCTGACGGGAACGCTGACCCTGGACGCGCAGGGCGACTCGAATGCCGTCTTTATCTTCAAGATTGGCAGCACGCTCACCACCGCCAGCGCCTCGTCCGTGCTCCTGATCAACGGCGCCTCCAGCTGCGGCGTGTTCTGGCAGGTAGGCAGCTCCGCGACCCTGGGCACCGGCACCGCGTTGGCGGGCACCATCGTCGCGCTCACCAGCATCACCCTCGATACCAGCGCCAGCCTCAGCGGCAGGGCCTTGGCGCGCAACGGTGCCGTGACGCTGGACGACAGCAACGTCACCGTCTGTAGCGGCGGCCCCGGCTTGCCGCTTCCTGAGGCGGCGGTTCCGACACTCTCGGGGTGGGCGATGGTCGTGCTGGTTGGACTCGTGGCCTGGTCTGGCCTGGCGGCGATGCGCCGGCGAGCTAGCTGACTCCCGACGGGCTGGCCAGGCGCTCGGCCAGGCGGCTGAAGCGCTTCTGCATGCGGCGGTTGGCGACCGCGGTCGCCAGCGCTCGGTACTCGCCGACCAGCACCGCCAGGCGCTTGGCGCGGGTGATGCCGGTGTAGAGCAGGTTGCGCTGCAACATCACGTAGTGTTGGGTGTGCAGCGGGATGACGACGCATGGGTACTCGCTGCCCTGCGCCTTGTGGATGGAGCAGGCGTAGGCCAGCGCCAGCTCGTCGATCGCGGCCAGCTCGTAGAGCACCTCGCGGCCATCGAACATCACCTGTAGGCGCTGCTCCTCGTCGTCGATGCCGGTGACGCGGCCGATGTCGCCGTTCCAGACCTCCAGGTCGTAGTTGTTGCGGACCTGCATGACCTTGTCGCCGATCCGCAGGGTATGAGTACCGCGGGTGAGGCTCCGGCCGTGCGGATTGAGCGCCTCACGCAGCACGGCGTTGAGGTTGGCCGAGCCCAGCAGGCCGCGCTTCATCGGCGTCAAGACCTGGATCTGCTCGACCGCGTCCAGGCCGAAGCGGGCCGGGATGCGCCGCGTCACCAACTGCACCAGGGTCCGCAGCGCCTCCTCGGGGTCGCGGCGCTCGACGAAGAAGAAATCGCCCTCCTTGTCGATCGATTCGAGCACCGGCATCTCGCCGCTCTGCACGCGGTGGGCGTTGACCACGATCAGACTGCGCTCGGCCTGACGGTAGATCTCGGTCAGCCTCACCACCTCGACCGCCGCCGAGCGGATCAGGTCGGCCAAGACCTGGCCGGGCCCCACCGAGGGCAGCTGGTCGATGTCGCCCACCAGCACCAGGCGACCGTCGTCGGGTACCGCCCGCAGCAGGTGGTAGGCCAGCACCGCGTCGATCATCGAGGCCTCGTCGACGATCAACAGGTCGCAGGCGAGCGGCCGCTCGCGGTTGCGATCGAAGGCCCGGCTCAGGGGATTGAGCTCGAGCAGGCGATGAATGGTGCTGGCGGCATCGCCGGTCGCCTCCGCCAGACGCTTCGCCGCGCGCCCGGTGGGGGCGGCGAGCAGGACCCGCTGGCCCTTGCGGGTCAGGATCTTGACCAGCCCGCGCACGAGCGTCGTCTTGCCGGTCCCCGGGCCGCCGGTGATCACCAGCAGCTTGCGGGTGAGCCCGGCGCGGATCGCCTGGCGCTGCTCGCGGGCCAGGGTCAGGCGCTCGCCCTTCTCGAACCAGGCGAGCGCGCGCTCGACGTCGATCTCGAGCGGCAGCGACGCCTGCGCCAGCAGGCTCCGCACCCGCGCCGCCACGCCGGTCTCGGCGGCGTGCAGCGGCTTGAGGTAGACGGCCTGGTCGCCGCCATCCCCGCGATCACCGCCATCCTCGCCGACACCACCCACCCCGGCGCCAAGGTCCGCGCCGGCAGCGGGCTCGGCGGCGGCGAGGGTCTCGACCTCCACCTGGTCGGCGGCGGCGAGCGCCGTCACCGCCGCATCCACCGGTCCCGGCCCCGCTCCCAGCAGGCGGTCCGCCTCTTCGACCAGCCGGCGGCGCGGCAGGTAGAGGTGGCCGCGGTCCGCCGCCTCGCCCAGCACGTGCAGCGCGCCGGCCGCCAGCCGCTGCGGGGCGAGGCGCGAGATGCCGAGCGAGGCGGCGATACGGTCGGCGGTCGCAAAGCCGATGCCGTGCACGTCGATGGCCAGCCGGTAGGGGTTGTCGCGCACCCAGCGCACCGCGGCGCTGCCGTAGCTCTTGTAGATCTTGATCGCGTAGCTGGTGGAGACGCCGTGCGACTGCAGGAAGACCATGACCTCCTTGATGTCGCGCTGCTCGTCCCAGGCGCGCCGGATGTCGGCGCTGCGCTTGGGGCCGATCCCTTCGACCTCCTGCAGCCGCTGCGGCTGACCCTCGATGACCTCCAGGGTCGCGAGGCCGAAGGCCGCCACCAGGCGGGAGGCCATCACCTTGCCGATGCCGCGGATCAGGCCGGAGCCCAGGTAGCGCTCGATGCCTTTGACCGTGGCCGGCACCACCGTGGCATAGGAGGTGACCCGGAACTGGCGGCCGTGGCGGGGGTCCTCGATCCAGGAGCCGGTCAGGCGCAGGCTCTCGCCGGGCTGCACGCCGAGCAGGTTGCCGACCGCCGTCGCCGGCTCGCGCGCGCCGGCGACCGCCAGGCGCACGACGCTCCAGGCATTCTCCTCGTTGGCGAAGACCACCCGCTCGAGAGTGCCCTCGAGCACCTCGGGCCCGTCGGCGACGGGTCCTGTGAAGGGGCCTGGATCTGGCTGGGGCATCGCCTCCATCCTATCGGGACTTGCCCGGAATGTGCCAAAATGACGCCGATGAGCGCAATCGAACGCCCTCTGGTGATGGTGGTGGACGACGAGACCGGCTCGCGCGAGTCGATGGCCATCGCCATCGAGAAGGCGGGCTACGCCGTGCGCACCTTCGACGACGCTCGCAACGCGCTCGACTTCCTCGAAGAGAATGACGGCGTCCGCCTGGCGATCTGCGACCTGCGCATGCCGGGAATGGACGGCATCGCCTTCCTCAACGAGGTGCGCGAGCGCCGCTACGACCTGCGGCTGATCCTGGTGACCGGCTACGGCACGATCGAGTCGGCGGTGGAGGCGATGCGGGTGGGGGCGGACGACTACCTCACCAAGCCGGTCGATCTGTACGAGCTGCGCCAGCGGGTCAACAACCTGATCGAGAAAGAGCAGCTCAAGGAGGAGGTCACGAACCTCCGCGAGATGCTCGACAAGCGCTACGGCTTCGAGAGCATCGTCGGCCGCTCGGCGCCGATGGAGAAGCTGTTCGAGCAGATGAAGCTGGTGGCGCCGACGCGCTCGAGCGTGCTGATCATCGGCGAGAGCGGCACCGGCAAGGAGCTGGTGGCCAACGCGCTGCACCGCGCCAGCCCGCGGCGCAACGAGCGCTTCCTGGCGATCAACTGCGGCGCCATTCCCAGCGACATCCTGGAAAGCGAGCTGTTCGGGCACGAGCGCGGCGCCTTCACCGGCGCGGTGTCGCGCAAGATCGGCAAGTTCGAGCTGGTCCACCGCGGCTCGCTGTTCCTCGACGAGATCAGCGAGCTCTACCCCGAGTTGCAGGTCAAGCTGCTGCGCGTGCTCGAGGAACGGCAGGTGATGCGGGTCGGCGGCAGCGACCTGATCGACGTCGACTTCCGGCTGATCGCCGCCACCAATCGGGATCTCGAGAAGGAGGTGGCAGAGGGGCGTTTCCGCGAGGACCTCTACTACCGGCTGAAGGTGGTGACGCTGCGCATCCCGCCGTTGCGCGAGCGGCCGGACGACATCCCGGCGCTGCTCGACCATTTCCTGACCCAGTTCTGCCAGGAGCACGGCAAGCCGTCCAAGGTGCTGTCGTCGGAGGCGCTCGAGCTGCTGACCCGCTACGGCTGGCCCGGCAACGTGCGCGAGCTCAAGAACATGATGGAATCGGTGGTGGTCTTCCACCAGGAAGGCGAGGTCACGCTGGCCGACCTGCCGTCCGAGGTGCGAGGGGCGTCGACGCTGTCGACCGCCGGCGCGCCGGTCCAGTCGGTGGTCGGAGAGCCGCGCACCATGGCGGAGATCGAGCGCCAGGCGATCCTCGAGACCCTTGGCCGCACCGGCGGCCACCGTGCGCGCGCCGCCGATCTGCTCGGCATCGGTTTGCGGACGCTGCAACGCAAGCTCAAGGAGTACAAGGACGACGGTTTCGTCCAGGATTGATCCGAGGAGAGCGGATGGAACTACCGGCCGAGGTGTTGATCCACAACGAGGTGATGAGCTTCAAGGGCATCATGGGCACGCTGATCACGGTGAGCCCCGACGGCTACTACGAGATCAACTGCCGGTTCGGCGAGCGCCTGCACCGCACCCTGTTCCCGATCCAGAGCACCGTGCTGATCGCCCGCGAGCCGGAGGAGGCGCTGGTCTCCGACCTGGAGATCGAGCGCTAGTGCCTTAAGTGCCGGTCAGGCTGTCGCTCAACGTCGACCACGTGGCGACGCTGCGCCAGGCGCGCCGCGCCCCTTATCCGGATCCGGTCGAGGCCGCCCGGCTGGCCGAGGCGGCGGGGGCGGCCGGCATCACCGCCCACGTGCGCGCCGACCGCCGCCACATCCAGGACGTCGACGTCGAGCGGCTGCGCGCCGCGGTGCGCGGCAAGCTCAACCTGGAGCTGGCGGCGACTCCCGAGATGATGGCCCTGGCCGCCGCCGTGCGGCCGGACCAGGTGACGCTGGTGCCCGAGCGGCCCGAGGAGATCACCACCGAGGGTGGCCTGGACCTGGTGCGCCAGCAGGAACAGGTGGCGGCGGCGGCCGAGCGCCTGGCCCGGGCCGGCATCGCGGTCTCGGCATTCGTCGATCCCGACGCACAGCAGATCGAGATCCTCGCCCGGCTCGCCGGCGGCGGCGGTACCAGTGGTGCCGGCGGTGCCGGCGGCGGCCGGTCTCGCCCGCCCGGCGCGCCGCCGCGGATCGCCGGGATCGAGCTCAACACCGACGCCTACACCAAGGCGGCGCTCGCCGGCGAGCCCGCGGCGGTGGAGCGCGAGCTGCGCCAGCTGCGCGCGGCGGCGGCGCTGGCCCGCGAGCGCGGCTTCCATCTCTATGCCGGCCACGGCCTGACCGTCGCCAGCGTCGGCGCGGTCGCGGCGCTCCCTGGAATGGAGGAGCTCAACATCGGCCATGCCCTGATCGCGCGCGCCGTCATCGTCGGCATCCCCGGTGCGGTGCGGGAGATGCTGGCCGCGATGGGCGATCGACAGGGGTAGGAGGCGGGGTGCCGGAGGTGACGCGCGCGCGGGTCAGCCGGCGGGCTGGCCCAGCTCGTCGGCGAGGACGCCGGCGAGGCGGGCGGCCAGGGATTCGACGGTTTCCTGGTCGGGGCCTTCGATCATCACCCTGGCGAGGGGCTCGGTACCGCTGTAGCGCAGCACCAGGCGGCCGTCGGCGCCGAGCTCGCTTTCGACCGCGCGAGCGGCGGCTGCCACCCGCGGCAGGGTGGCGAGGTCCGGCTTGCGGGCCACGCGGACGTTGACCAGGATCTGCGGATAGCGGCGGAAGCCGGCGAGCAGCTCGGAGAGCGGGCGGCCGGCGTCGCGGACCATGACGGCGGTCTGCACCGCGGTGAGCAGGCCGTCGCCGGTGACGGCGAGGTCGAGCCGCACGATGTGACCTGACTGCTCGCCGCCGACCAGGATGCCGTCGCGGCGCATGGTCTCGACCACCAGGCGGTCGCCGACCCCGCAGCGCACCACCGCGATGCCGTGGCGCGCGAGCGCTCGCTCGAGGCCCAGATTGCTCATCGAGGTGGCGACGATCGCCGGCGGCACGAGGCGTCCTGCCGCCAGCAGCCGCGTCGCCCATAGATAGAGAATGGCGTCGCCGTCCCGCACCTCGCCGCGCTCGTCGGCGAGGACGCAGCGATCGGCGTCACCGTCGAAGGCCGCGCCGAGGTGGGCGCCGGCGGCGACGACCGCCGCCGCCATCCCGGCGGGGGCGGTCGAGCCGCATCCCAGGTTGACGTTGCGGCCGTCCGGCGTGGTGCAAAGCACGACGACCTCGGCGCCGAGGCGTCCGAAAAGCTCGCCGGCGTAAGCCGAGGCGGCGCCGTTGCCGGCGTCGAGCACCACGCGCAGGCCGGCGAGCGGCGGCTGAGCGCCTGGCGCCGGCGCGGCCGGCGGCGCCGCCGGCGTGACAAGGCCGGCGCCGGCGGCGCCGACCGTGGCCGCAAGGTGCTCGAGATAGCGCTCCCGCAGGCCGGTCTCGGGGGCGAGGGGAAACGGCGGAGTCGGCGGGATCGGCGGGGCGAGGGGAAACGGCGGGATCGGCGAGGACTCGGCCGGCCCCGATGCCAGCAAGCCCAGCGGGGACGGCAGGGACGCGGCCGGCCGCGATGCCAGCGGAGCCGGCGGCAGCGGCGGGGACTTGGCTGGCGCCGATGCCGGCGGCGCCAGCGGCGCCCGTGGCACCGGCAGCGGCAAGGCGGTTTCGCCGTTGCCGGCGGCGGGGCCGGTCGTCGCGGTGGCCTCAACCCTCGCTTCGCTGGCGCGCAGGCGCTCCTCCAGCGCCGCCTCGGCTTCGTCGCTCCATTTGCGGCCCTGCCCGTCGAGCAGCTTGATACCGTTGTCGGGGTAGGGATTGTGGCTCGCCGACACCACCACGCCGGCCGCCGCACCCAACTCGCGGGCGAGGAAGGAGATGCCGGGGGTGGGGATGACGCCGGCGTAGCGAACGGCCGCGCCGCCGGCGGTCAGGCCGGCGGCCAGCCAGCCGCAGATCTCCGCGGTGCTCTCGCGGGTGTCGCCGCCCAGCACGACCTGCGGCCGCGGTCCGGTAGCGGCAGCAGGTCCGGCAGCGGCAGCAGGTCCGGCAGCGGCAGCAGGTCCGGCAGCGGCGGCCCGCGCCTGGTCCTCCACGAGTCCCGCCGCCAGCTCTCGGGCGAGCAGGGTCACCGTGTTGCGGTCGAGCGGCGGCTCGCCGGCGCGTGCGCGGATGCCGTCGGTGCCGAACAGCCGCTCCGCGGCGGCGGCGGCGCTCAGCCGTGCCTCCCGCGGCCGCGGCGCGCCGGATGCACCGGCGGCGCCTCCACCTGAGGGGGCGTCAACATCACGTGCACCAACACCTTGAACGGCTGCACCACCTGGATCAACGGGTCGGGCGACACCACGGGCACCTGCACCTCGAAGGCGATGGCGTGGCCGTCGAGGCTGATCGGCTGGGTGGAGAGGGTACCGGCCTTGGCGATGCGCGAGGCAGGGCCGGAAACCAGCACCTGGTTGGGGAGCACCTCCGGCTCCTCGAGCGTGGCGCCGCCGGCAGGCTCGCCGGTCAGCTTGGGCACCACCGGCAGGCGCTGCGTGACCTCTTTCTCGAGCTCTGCCCGGATGAGCGGCGGCTCGATCGAGACCAGCTCGAGGTTCTCCGGCATCAACACGTTCTCGGGCCCCAGGTTGACCGTCCAGGACCCTTCCCGGTATTGCGACAGGTCCACCTGGACGTCCACCTGGAAGGGGCTGACGCGGCGCACCGCCTTGCTGCTGCCGCGCAGCCTGACGTTGACCGTCTGCACCGGGTCGAGGACCATGTAGCCGCGCGGCCGGTTGTAGCTGACCGCGGCTTCGATCAGGCGCTCCGAGGGCGCCTCGCGCGCTTCGAACGAGAGGTTGAACCACAGCCCGATGGCGATGCCGAGCGCCAGCACCCGCAGCCCCCAGGTCTGCGTCGCGGCGTTCATCGCGCGCTGGCCCGCGGTCCCGGCGATCCCTGCGGCCCCGGCGGCCCCGGCGGATACAGGTCGGTGATCAGGTGCTCGTACAGCGCATTGCGCAGCGTCTTGCCGTCGAGCTCGCGCACGATCCTGCCGTCGCAGGCCACCGAGATGATCCCGGTCTCCTCGGAGATCACCACCGCCACGGCGTCGGTCTCCTCGCTGATGCCGAGTGCGGCGCGATGGCGGGTGCCGAGGTCCTTCGCCAGACCCGGATTCGAGGACAGCGGCAGGAAGCAGGCGGCGGCGGCGATGCGGTCCTCCTGCACGATCACCGCGCCGTCGTGGAGCGGAGTGTCGGGAGTGAAGACGTTGATCAGCAGGTCGAAGGAGAGCAGCGCATCGACGGCGATGCCGTTCTCGACGTAGGTGCGGAGCCCCTGCAGGCGCTCGATGACGATGAGGCCGCCGACCCGCCGCGACGAGAGAGTGGTGGCGGCGAGCACGATGTCGCCGAATCCCGACGCCGCCTGCTGCTGCTTGGAAAGACCCCAGAGCGGGTTGCGGCCGAAGTTGGCGAGCGCGTGGCGCACCTCCTGCTGGAACAGCACGATGATGGCGAACGGCAAGGCGATCAGCAGGCTTTCGAGGATGGTCTGCAGGGTCACCAGCTCGGCCCAGCGGGCGAGGTAGTAGACCAGGCCGACGAACACGATGCCCAGCAGCACCTGCACCGCACGCGTGCCGCGGATCAGCAGCAGCAGGTTGTAGATCACCACCGCCACCGCCAGGATGTCGACGGCGTCGTGCCAGTTGAGCAGCACGAAGAACTGCGTCCAGCCGGTCCAGCTCATGAGCCGGCCCCGGCGGCCCCGGTCAACGCGGCAGCTTCACCGGTCTCCGTGGCCTCCGCCAGGGCTCGCCAGGCGGCCAGGAAGTGGATGGACTCGGGGACGTCGTGGACGCGCACGATGGCGGCACCGCCGGCCGCGGCCCAGGCCAGCGCCGCCAGGCTGCCGGCGAGGCGGGGATGCCAGCCGGCTGGCGCCGCCGCGCCATCGGCGAAGGCGGCGAGGAAGCTCTTGCGGCTCGCGCCCACCAGCAGCGGCCTGCCGAGCGCGGCGAAGTGCGGCAGGCGCCGCAGTAAGATGAGATTCTGCGCGGCGGTCTTGCCGAAACCCAGCCCGGGGTCGAGGATCAGCTGCTCTTGCTCGACGCCGGCCGCCGCCGCTCGCTGCACCGCGAGCTCGAGCTCGCCGCGGACCTCGCCCAGCAGGTCGCGAAAGGCGATGCCGCGCTGCATCGTTCCCAGCTCGCCGCGGCTGTGCATCAGCACCAGCGGGCAGCCCGCCGCGGCGACCGCGTCGCCCAGCGCCGGATCGCCCAGCGCGCTGACGTCGTTGATCAGGTCGGCGCCGGCGGCGAGCGCCGCGCGGGCGACCTCGCCCTTGCGCGTGTCGACCGACAGCGGCGCCGCGGTGGCGCGGCGGAGCGGCCGCAGCACCGGCAGCAGCCGCTCGAGCTCCTCGGCGGCCGGGACCGGGCGCGCGCCGGCGCCGTAGACGCCGCCGCCCGGCCGGGTCGATTCGGCGCCGAGGTCCACCAGGTCGGCGCCGCTCTCGAGCATTGCCAGGGCATGATCGACGGCGCGGCTCGGATCGTTCCAGAGGCCGCCGTCGCTGAAGGAGTCAGGGGTGAGATTGAGGATCCCCATCACCAGCGGCCGCTGCGGGAGGGGCAGGCGGCGCCCCGCCGGCAGCCGCAGGGTCCAGCGCGCCGAGGTCGGGGTGGTGGTGGCGGTTCCAGGCAGGCGGGCGGTCTCCGTGAAAGCCAGCGCCAGGCTAGTCTATCGCGGGCGCCCGCATCGGGGTCCCCTTCCTGGCGGCTTGACGCGACGGCGGCGCAACGCCGCCCCCGCCGTCGAGGGCAAGACGGGCACCAGCGGTTCAGCTGAGACGGGACACTAGTATTACTCCGTTAAGTCTGGCTTGCCATTGGGGCAATCGGGGCGTACGATGGTGGCATGGACTCGCGAGCGTTGGCCTCGGCAGAGAGTAGGTTGCAGGCGTTCCTCGCAGACAAAGTGGCGC
>Ga0210405_10000136_pt1 | contig 100116 bp, 72 predicted proteins | sample IncBWH11MmetaG_FD_155492 | JGI IMG/M metagenome (GOLD analysis project Ga0210405, IMG submission 155492) | Forest soil microbial communities from Barre Woods Harvard Forest LTER site, Petersham, Massachusetts, United States - Inc-BW-H-11-M | ecosystem: Environmental > Terrestrial > Soil >... | reverse complement strand
TCTGTTGTTGCCCGCGGTCGGACTGAGAGTCAGGACAACGGGTGCGGTGGCTGTCTCGGTAAACGAGGCGGGTGTATAGCCTGAGCTGCTTGCACTGATCGTTACAATTTGAGCTGTCGCCGGCAGGGTGTACGTGCTCGATGCCAAGCCATTGCTGCCCGTGATCGCCGTTGGGGTGCCGAAGCCTCCGCCTGCGCCGCCGTCACTGAAGGTAACGCTCACGCCTTGGACAGGATTCCCATTACTCGTTGCCAGAACGGTGAGTGCAGCAGGCAGTGTGGTGCCAGCAGTGCCAGTCTGATTGTTGCCAGCGTTCGCACTTAGAGCTAAGACGTTGGCTGTTTCCGTGAAAGTTGCAGACGTGTAGCCTGAACTGCTGGCAGTGATGGTGACTGTCTGGGCTGTGGCCGGCAGGGTATAAGTAGTCGATGCCGTGCCGTTACTGCCAGTGATCGCTGTTGGGGTGCCAAATATTCCGCCTGCACCGCCATCGCTGAAGGTGACACTCACGCCCTGGACCGGGTTACCGTTACTCGTCGCCGTCACGGTGAGTGCAGTCGGTAGGGTGCTGCCTGTGCCTCCACTCTGATTGTTGCCCGCGCTCGGACTAAGAGTCAGTACCGGCGGAGTGGCGGTCTCGGTAAAAGACGCTGACGTATAACCAGAGCTGGTGGCACTGATGGTGATAGTTTGAGCCGTGGCGGGCAGAGTGTAAGTAGTTGATGCCATCCCATTGCTATCTGTGATTGCCGTGGGGGTGCCGAAGGTTCCGCCTGCGCCGCCATCGCTGAAGTTGATGCTGACGCCGGCGACAGGGTTCCCGCCGCTCGTTGCTTCGACGGTGAGTGCAGTGGGCAGAGTGGTTCCTGTGCCTCCAGTCTGATTATTACCACCGGTCGAAGTTAGCGTGAGAACGGGCGCGGTGGCCGTCTCAGTAAACGATGCCGACTTATAGCCTGGGCTAGTTGCGCTGATCGTGACAGTTTGGGCAGTGGCTGGCAGCGTGTATGTGGTCGTCGCGTCGCCATTACTATCTGTGGTAGCCACCGGAGTGCCGAATGTACCGCCAACGCCGCCATCGCTGAAAGTTACACTCACGCCCGCCTCAGGCGCTCCACCGTTGAGATTCGAGGCCAAAACACTCAGACTGGCCGGCAGGAGTGTGCCTGCGGTTCCGCTTTGATTATTCCCCGCAGTCGCAGTAAGACCGAGGTTCGGCGCTAAATACCATGGAATAGTTGTGTCATCCGTCTTCAGGAAGCTGAGCAACGCAGTCGCAACTTTCAACTGCCCATAGGTAGATGAGGGATGGGTTCCATCGGAGGAGAAGTCCTCACAATCCCACACCAGTCCGTCATTGCGGCCGAGCATGCCGTTCGACCAGTAGTAGGTTCCCCACGACATCCACGGCGCCACTACCGGCCCCAGGGCCGGGTTGTAGTTCAGATTGGCATTGCCATTGAGCTGATCCTGGATCGCCCACTTCACCGCGAATCCAACTTCGAACGCGTAAGGTTCAGGATTGTCGGGCTTGCCCACGCCGTTGGAATATCCGCCATACACACGCGTCCCGAAGTACACCATCTTCAAGTTCGGGAACAACGTGAGCATGGTCTGCATCATGGTTTCGTACTGGGACTGAAGCGCGTTGATGTCGGTGGGAAAAGTTCCAGTCGCGATGCCATCGGTATCTTCAATGAAAGCCGCGACGACCTGTTTCGGGGTAACGCCATTCTGCGGCAGGTAATTGTTGAGCGTGGTAAGCCAATACGAAGAACTCGTGCTGGTGAAGTTATTGGGCGTGGCTCCGCCTTGTGCTCCATTCACGATTACCAGATTCGGATTTTTCGCCGGATCGCCGTTAGCAATGGGAAGGAAACGATTGAACTCGTTTTGCAGAGTCGATTCTCCCACGGCCAGCAGGACGTACTTTCCCGTCGGGCTGGGATTCCCGTTGGCATCGAGAGGCTGAATGCCCCGCGCCAAGCCAACTCCGTAGGAGTCTTGTGCGGAGGGCCGTACGTTGCTGCCGTTGGGATAAAGCCCACCCTCGGAACCCTGATAGGTTCCCGTGCCAAGATCGTTCAGCGCAACCATTGGCGTTGAAGTGTTCGGGACATTGAAGAATATGTCGTTGCAGTTATCTCCCAGGCTGGCAAACACGCTGATCGTCAGCTTGCTGGTGGCCGTGGCCCCGAGCGAATCCATCACCTGCACGGTGAACTGATTAGCGCCGGTGCCTACGGAAGGATCGAGCGTACCGCTGATGACGCCGGCGCTGGAAAGCGTCAATCCCAGAGGCAAGTTGGACCCTGCCGCAAGAGAAAAAGTGTATGGGGCTGTTCCGGCGGTGGCAGAGAGAGTGGCCTGGTAGGCGGAACTTTTTGTGGCCTGTGGCAGGGTGGTCGCAGTTGAAATATTCAGCGCAGGGGACGCTACGCCGTTGCCGTTGAGGGTTACGCCATTGTCCGGGATTTGCGTATACGTCAGGTCTAACGCTCCCGTTTCCGAAATTACCTGGCTAGGTGAATAAAAGACGGAAAACGTGAGTTGGTTTCCGGCCAAAATCGTAGCCGGAAGCGTCACTGCGCTCGCCGTAAAACTCGCGGGCGACAGTGTGATCGTATTTAGTGTCAGACTGCCGGTACCGGTGTTGGTGACTGTGACCGTTTTTCCCGCGCTTATCGTCCCTACCGCCTGATTGCTGAAGGTCAACGATGTTGGGCTGACGCTTGCCGCCGCCGTGCTCGTCAGGCCGGTGCCAGTGATGGGGACATTGAGGAACGTTCCATCCATCAGGTTGACTACGAAGTTGCAGTTATAAGCCTGGGCGACGGTGGGCTGAAAGAAGATGGAGTAGTGCGTGATTTTTTGGCCCTGTCCTAAAGTAAACGGAGCGATGCCGGAAGAGATCCCGAAGCCCGGGCACGAGAAACCGATGTTCGTAATGATCACCTGACCCTGAGTGGTCAGGTTGTTGATGGTGATCACCGTGCTGCCGCTCGCTTTGCCCACATACGTATTCGCGAAAGACACGGAACTGGGCGACGCGGAAATCTCTGTGGTCTGGGCCGTCGACAGCGCGACCGCACCGAGCAAAGAAAAGAAAACAGCAAACCCCAATACCCGGCGCGACAGAACCTTCATAAAACCTCACTCGCCGAACATTTGATTGACGATGGGCCCCACAACACGATTTGTTTCTAACTCCGGACACGAGGGTCTACCGGTGCCCGCATGCGAAGCGTTTATGCGGGATTTCTGACAAAGCACTGCGGGCGCCGGTCGGCAGTCCGCTACAGCTCCAAGAAATCGTTCTTTTTCGTAAACGGGCCAACCCTGGCATGCCCGGGGACGTTCGGGGGAAACTCATTCTGGGTTCCTAATGTGCGCGCTGTCAAGGATGAAAGTTCTTGCACACTGGCATGTCCGCGGCAGATAAAGCTTTGAACCTCAAGTCGAACCCGGCGCTCGGCCCGCCCCTTACTCATCCAGGTGGAGACTTTCCTCTCCTAGGCAAGCTCGTAGGCTGGTGGTACGCTCTTCATTCCCCCCAGTTATTTCCCGCAGCTTGCACCGCAAGCGGAAACGCAGAGAATTCTCTATGACCATGAAGCCGACCATCCTGACGGCGCTTTTTGTCCTCGTCCTCGTCGTTTTCTTTGCGCCTGGCTTGATGCGGGCGCAAACCGTGACGTCGTTTGAAGGCATTGATGCTGCACAGGTTGCTGCGCCCGGCTACGACATCGACCCCAACGGCGCGGTGGGAACCAAGCAATACATGGAGTGGGTTAACACGTATTACCAGGCTTATGACAAGGCCACGCTCGCTCCGGTGTGGTCCAGTCCGCAGAACGGGGACACTCCCTGGCAGAACAGCGGTATGTCGAACTGCTACGGCGCTGGCGGCGGAGACGGCATCGTCACATTTGACCGGCTGGCCTCGCGATGGATCATTGCGCGGCGAGCTGTTCCCGGCACCAATACTTATTACTACTGCGTTGCCGTCTCCAGCACCGACGATCTGACTTCTTCTTCGCTAACCTGGTACACGTATGAATTCGATCTCGTCTCCGTTCTTGGAGTCAACTCGAAGGGAAATGTGTACTGGCCGGACTGGCCGAGGTTCGGCACCTGGATCGACGCTTACTACGTCAGCTTCGATCTGGAGGACGTTAACAATCAATACACGACCATTGCTGTAGTCGCTTGCGCGCTGGATCGCACCAACATGTTGATTAATGCCACTGCGCGCACCATGCAGTGTTTCAGCAATCCCAGCCCGATTCCGACCAGCGGCACTCTGTACCTGGCACACAGCCTGATTCCCACCGATGTAGGGGGCACTACGGCCCCATCGTCAGGACGGCACGAGTATTTCCTGAGTATCCAGAACCCGCCTGCCGACGGAAAGACGACGACCTCAACCAAACTAAACCTGTGGAACTTTCACGTGAACTGGACGACTCCCACCAAGTCGACCTTCACCAAGACTCAGATCATCGTTCCCAGCTACGAGCCGGGTTGTTACGACCTTGCACAAACCGTCAATACGTTTTGCGTGAACGAACCTTCGAGCAAGAGCACAGGCTTTTACGTGGACTCGGTGGGCGATCGCCTGATGCCGCGCCTGGAATACCGGAACTTTGGAACTTACCAATCGTTCCTGATCAGCCACACGGTGCAGGTGGGAACCGGCACCAATCAGCAGACGGGAATCCGCTGGTACGAACTTCGTGGCAGCACCGGCAACCCGACGCTGTTTCAGGATGGCACCGTGAGCAACGGCACCACTCTATATCGCTTCATGCCCAGCATCGCTCAGGACAAAGTAGGCAACGCGTCGGCGGGCTACAGCGTGTCGAGTAGCAGCGTTCATCCCGGCATTCGAGCGGCGTATTGGAGCCTGCCCAACAAAACCACACCCACAGAAATCACGATTCAGAACGGCGTAGGCGACGAAGAAAATTCTGCGCACTGGGGCGACTACACCAGCATGACCGTGGATCCGATTGACGGCTGCACCTTCTGGTACGTGAATCAGTATTACCAGGTGAGCGAAATCGGAAGTTCCATCGATTGGAATACGCGCATCGGGAAATTCAAGCTGTCGACCTGCAATTAAGAAGTTGTAGAACTCCAAGGTCCGCAAATAACAAAGCCCGCCGAGGTTCAGCGGGCTTTTTTCTGTGCGTTTCTTGACTCTTGGGCTCTAGTGGCAGGCCGCCACAATGTCGTTCGCGATTTGAGTAGCGCCGGTGCTAAAGCTGGGAATATCGTGCGCCACGCCTGTCATGCATTGGAATTGCGAGGCAGGAACGTAGGTATTCCAAAACATGCCTTGCGGCACAGCGTTGCTGGTATCCAAGGTGCCAAATAATTGCTTTATGGTCAGATTGGGAAGAGTGACGGACTGCGCTCCTCGATACAGAATGCTGTCAGAAAGAAACAGGCCAGCCGGCGCGGGGGTTCCGTTGATGGCGTCGGTGCAAGGAGTGGGCGTGGTAGCGCCTGCTTGCTGATACGCTTCGTCTATGATCGCGGCATCGCCGCCGGAAGCGCCGCCGGTCGAGTAGGTCATGTCTTGCTGCATGTTGGTGCAGGCGTTTAGAAAAGTGCTTGAACCGCTGGGGCTGCACCCCAGGTCAAGCCGCGTCATGACCGGGCCGCTGGTGGGCTCGATCATCTTCAACTCTGAATCGAGACCGTATTCATATGCGGCGTAGGCGATAGCGGCCGATCCTCCGCTGTTTCCTGTGGCGCACATGGGTGCGCTATTCGTGGCGGTGACGTTATTCGGGTTGATGATAGTTGGATGGTTGTAGACCCAGTCCGCGACGGTCGCGTAGCGGCAGGCCAGGCGACGGACTCCACCCGGCCCGGTCAGCCAGCCACGCGGTGTGGTGCCATTGTCAAAAGGCGCGCCAAACGACACTTGCACCGTGTTATACCCACTGCTCAGAAGAGACGTGACCACGTTGCTCCCGAAGTCGTACCCTCCAGCATTCGGATCGTCGTAAAGCCCGCTGCCGCCAGTCCCCGTGCCAAGCAGAACGGTTCCCGCGGGAGCTCCGATAGGGTTATTCATCTTCAGATACGCGGAGAAATCTGCGACTTGGGGACAGGAAATGTGCAGTTGATAGCAAGTCCCGCCGCTTACTGATCCAGCGCAGCTGCCGAGTTGCGAGGAGCTACTCACCGTTCCGATCGGGTCATTCGCCTCGATGGTCACGGAGATGGACGCGCTTGCCGAACTGTCGGCCACCGAGGTCGCGGTGATGGTAACCATCGCGGGAGTCGGCACGGTGTTGGGAGCAATGTAAAGTCCGGTGCCTGAGGCAATAGTTCCTGAGCTTGCGCCTGAGGGCGAGAGGGACCACGTGACATTCGTATTCGCCGCGCCAGATACCGAGGCGGAAAGTTGCCAGTTCGCGCCAATGCCGATTGGGCAGGGATTCGTCAATGAGGCGGCGCATCCCGAATTCGCAATGCTGACCGTCACATGCTGCTGGGTCGTGTTCGAGGAGGAGCCGCCGCAGGCTGCGAGGGAAAGGAGTCCAAGAAAAGGAAGTGTTCGACGCCAAGTCTTGAGATTGGGGTTGCGCAAAGGGCCACCGTCCGGAATTCGTTAAGATGCCGGGAATGAACCCGGCGCTCGTGAAAAAGTAGCGGTCCGACCTCGCAGCTTTCGTTGCGGGGGTCTGATTTCACAATGATTTGCCACGGCGTTTCCACGGCAGTACCGCACGGCAATGATAATCGGCAATGATCGCCGATTTATTGCAGTGAGCACACCGGTTTTATATTTTTCGCGGGATTGCCCACGAGCAGGTCATTCACGATCTGCGTGACTCCATCGCCGTGGGCAGCCGCGGGAATTGCATGCGGCGCATCGCCCACGCAGTTTTGCGTCGGGGTCGGACCAACCGACTTCCACCACCATTCTCCCTGCGGCACCGCGTTGCTGGTATCCAGCCCACCAAATACAAGGTTGATTCTTGTGCCCGAAATTGGAAGTGGCGGCGACTTCGAAGGAGAGATGTCAATGCTGTCCGATTGAAACCGGAGAGAGTTGTTTGGGTTCACCCCGGTAACGCCATCGCTGCAGAGAGTGGGGGTAGTAGCTCCGGCGGTCTGGTACGCTGTGTCAATAATGCTGGCTGTCCCGCTGGTGCCGGGCGAATAACTCATGTCTGTTGGCGGAGGCGGGCTCGTGCAGGCTGTGGTTCCATTATAGTTGGTTCCTGGGGGGCTGCATCCCACGTCGAGCCGGGTCATGACTGGGCCACTGGTGAGTTCGACTCCAGTAAAGATGGAATTTAAGCCGTACTCAGACAGCGCATAGCCGATCGCGCCTGATCCTCCGCTATTTCCCGTGGCACAAAAAGGTTCAGTGGTGCTGGAGTTGTGGATGTTCTGATAGACCCAGTTGGCGGCTGTCGCATACCGACAAGCCAGATGCCGCACTCCGCCCGGCCCTTGCAGCCACCCGTTTACCGCGTCGGCCGCATTGTTAAAAGGAGAGCCGAAGGAAACCTGTACGGTAGTGAATCCAGCATTAAAAATATCCTGCACAACGGCCAATCCGCCGTTCGTATTCACGCCGTTGTCGGTGTAGAAAAACTCGGGCGAGTCGTAGTCATAGAGCGCACTGCCGCCTGAACCAGTTCCGAAAATCACGGTGCCGATGGGCGTCGCGGGCGTATTCACTTTCAGATAAACGGAATAGTCGGCCACCTGATCGCACGACGTGTTGATCTGGTAGCAGGCCATGGTTCCGTCGGAGGCAGTGAGTCCTCCGCCGAAAGTGGGGCAGGGAATCGTTCCACTGCCCGAAGAGATCATTCCCAATGGATCAGTCTGATCTTCTGTGACCGTTGCGGTTGCGAATTGGGTAGGATCGAAGGCCGACGTAGCGGTGGCGCTGATGGTTTGCGGAGTACTTACGCCCTGTTCGAACGGCGCCGAGATGTAAAGGCCAGGATTATTGGGATCGAACGAGCCGCCACCTTGTCCGCTAGCACACGCCGTACAAACTGCTTGCCAGTTGACGGACTGGTACGCCGCGCCACTCGGCGTGCCGGTCAAAGTGACATTGAATTGCAGGTTGGCGCCTTGACCTATTGTATCGGCGGTGGGAGAAACGCTGATAGTGATGTGTACATTAGCCAGGGCCTGCCCTGAAGCGGTGCTATCAGCCTGAGACGTGGCCACGACCTCTACCTGAATCTCGCATGGAGAGACACCTGCGGCACAGGCTGGAACAGTCGGCGGAGCCGTGTACATACCGGTCGAATCGATCTTGCCAAGATCGGTGGCCGGGGAGTTTGAATTCGGACTCAACATCAAGCTCCAAGTCACGTTCTGATTCGTTGTGTTGGTCAAGGTTTGCGTAAACTGCTGTTTCGCCCCCACCGCAACCGACTGCGGCGATGGAGAGACCGAGACCAGAATTGGCTTCTTCTGCCCACCACCGCCGCCGCCCGGCGCCGAGGCGATGCAGCCCGCCATCGGGAGCAGACCCAATAAGACAATCGCGCGATACCACGCCTGTAGCTTTGAATTTCGCAAGGACACCTCGGATGTCGAGATCGACATAGATAGCCTATGGGGGTAGATCAAAGGGGAGTTGTACCGAGTATATTCCACGTCTCCAGCCGCCGTGTCAAATTATCGGATTCAGCCAAGGTGGAACCCTCGACCTCGCTGACCGCTGAATCTACATTTTGACGCCTTTCCCAGGTTAGAAGGAAAATCCTTAGTCACATGGTTCAAACTGCCGGTCCGATGCCCAGTCTGTGCCCCGCCGTTCCGCCGTTATTGCTTTGGAACCAGCCACTTACGGGACTCGGCGCGTGGCGCGAAACTTGCAAGTTAAGCTCTGATCAACCCGTGCGCATAATTAGATCAAGACCGGGAGTGTGCAAATTTTTTCAGGCTTGGCTTAATGTGCAATTTCTGGTTTACTAGATAACACGGCGCGCCTTAAAAAGTAGCGTCCTCCTCCAAACGATCTGCATTTTTCCTCAACTTAGGAGAACCCTTTATTGGGGGAATTGTGGACAGTGCCTTTTCAAACCTGGCTGTGATTAATAATCCGGATACTTCAGCGGCATTTGGGTGGTGGTACCAGTTGTAAGAAACAGCGGAGCAAGCAGCATCGGTTTTTGAAAACATCTTTTGGGAGAAAGCAGCAGACATGAATTCATCGGCACCTGATTTCGAGGTAGGCATTATTGGCGGCGGTCCTGCGGGATCGAGCATGGCGGCCTACCTGGCCAAAAATGGCATCAACTGCGTGGTGTTCGAGCGCGAGTTAATGCCCCGTCCGCACGTTGGAGAGTCGCTGGTCCCGTCTTCAACCCGGGTTTTCAAAGACCTCGACTTCCTGCCCAAGATGGAGGAAGCGAAATTTCCGCACAAGTTCGGCGCGGCCTGGACCGCGGCTTCCGATGCCAAGGTCTACAACATGGATTTCGGTGGAGTCTCCGCCGACTGTCACGTGGACATTCGCTTCGAAGAGCGCAACCAGCCCGGAGTGAGCCAGAACTACACTTACCACGTGGACCGCAGCAAGTTTGATCTGATGTTGCTGCAACATGCCAACGGGCTTGGCGCCAAGGTATATGAAGGCGTGGGCGTGAGCGGCGTTGATTTCAGCGATCCCAACTGCGCCGCCATCAAGTACAAGATGGGTAGGAAAGAAATGAGCACGACTTGCCGCATCGTGGTCGACGCCAGTGGACGCAAGACACTTGTCGGCAACCAGATGAAGTGGCGCATTCAGGACGATCACTTCGACCAGTATGCGATCCACACCTGGTTCAACGGTTACGACCGCCGCTGCATGGCATCCAACAAACAAACCCAGGGCGATTTCATTTTCATCCACTTCCTCCCCATCACCAACACCTGGGTCTGGCAGATTCCCATCACCGATCAGATCACCAGCATCGGCGTGGTGACGCAGAAAAAGAATTTTGCCAAGGGCAAGGAATCGCGCGAGAAATTTTTCTGGGAGTGCATCCAGAGCCGTCCTGAGCTGTACGAAGGTCTGAAGGCGCAGGGCTCGATGCAGATGCATCCGTTCAAGGACGAAGGCGACTACAGCTACGCCATGAAGCAGCTCGCCGGCGACCGCGTGGTTCTGGTTGGCGATGCGGGACGTTTCGTCGATCCCATCTTCTCGACGGGCGTGAGCATCGCATTGAACTGCTCGCGATTCGCCCACAAGGACATCATCGGCGCGCTCGAGACGGGAAACTTCAGCCGCGAATCGTTCAACACTTACGAGTCCACGCTGAAACGCGGCACCAAGAACTGGTACAACTTCATCACGGTGTACTACCGCCTGAACGTGCTGTTCACGGCGTTTGTGCAGGATCCACGTTATCGGCTCGACGTACTGAAACTGCTCCAGGGCGATGTTTACGATGATGCCGAGCCGCCAGTTCTGACCCGTATGCGCAACATCGTACAGCAGGTCGAGAAAGATCCCAATCACGCGCTGCACGGTTTCCTCGGAGACCTCACGGCGGATGCGTTTGTGGAAGCGGCTTCGGTCTAAACGGCATAACGAACTTTTGGGAGAGAGCACCGAATATGAATCATTCCGTACCCGATTTTGAAGTAGGAATCATTGGCGGCGGCCCGGCTGGAGCGGGCATGGGGTGCTACCTGGCCAAAGCCGGCGTCAAGTGCGTCGTGTTTGAACGCGAGTTGTTTCCGCGCCCCCATGTGGGCGAGTCGTTGGTCCCATCTTCCACGCGCGTTTTCAAAGATCTGGATTTCCTCGGCCAGATGGAAGAAGCCAAGTTCCCGCACAAGTTCGGCGCAGTCTGGACCACGGACGACGAAAAGCCCGCGTATGTGCACGACCTTGAGGGGTTGACGCCGGAGTACAACGTGGACATCCGTTTCGAAGAGCGGAAACAGGAAGGTATGGAAGACAGAAACTATACCTACCACGTGGACCGCGGCAAGTTCGACCTGATGCTGCTGCAGCACGCGCAGAAACTGGGCGCGACCGTCTATGACGGCGTCAAAGTGGCGCGCGTGGATTTCGGCTCGGAGCATCCTGATGTTTACTTCAACATCGGCCCGAAAGAAATGAGCGTCAGTTGCAAGATGGTTGTCGATTGCAGCGGCCGCCACACTTTCCTGGGCAACCAGCTCAAGCTGAAAGTCAAAGACACTGTGTTCGACCAGTACGCCATCCACTCCTGGTTTGACGGCTACGATCGCAAGGTCTTCGCGAAGCGCGACACGAATCTGGATTACATCTACATTCATTTCCTGCCGATTTCCAATACCTGGATCTGGCAGATTCCGATCACTGACACCGTCACCAGCCTGGGCGTGGTCACGCAGAAAAAGAATTTCGCCAAGTCGAGAGAAGACCGCGAGAAGTTTTTCTGGGATACAGTGGGCAGCCGGCCTCTGATTGCCGAGACGCTGCGCAAGTCCGATCGCATTCGTCCCTTCAAGGACGAAGGCGATTACAGCTACGCCATGAAGCAGTTGGTCGGCGACCGGTTCATGCTGGTCGGTGACGCGGGACGCTTTGTCGATCCCATCTTTTCTACCGGCGTAAGCATCGCGCTCAACAGCGCTCGTTTCGCGCACAAGGACATTCTCACGGCGCTCGAGAAGAACGATTTCTCGCGCGAGGCATTTTCCGAATACGAGACTAAGTTACGCCGCGGCACCAAGAACTGGTACGAATTCATCTCGGTGTATTACCGGCTGAACGTACTGTTTACTTACTTCATCAGCGATCACAACTACCGGCTCGACGTCCTGAAGCTTCTGCAAGGCGACGTGTACGACGAGGACGCGCCCGAAGTTCTGACCAAGATGAAGGCAATGGTCTCGAAGGTAGAGCAGAACGAAAAGCATCCGTGGCACAAGCTGCTCGGCAACTTGACCTCGGACGCTTTCCGCCCCCAGTTCTAACTGTCGCTTTACGAGTAGCGCCGGCGTCTCGCCGGCTGTGGCGAGAGCGACTCGCTCTCGGCACGACGGCGCTACTTTCGAGGGGAGAAACGCATGTCGCACTCGAACCGCAACTTCGTCATTGCGTACATCCTTCTGGTGGGACTGCCCTTGCTTGGCCTTGTGGGAGTCCTGCGGAGCGGTCGCAGTCTTAGCGCACCATTCTCGGTAGACGGCGCGTGGAGAATACAAGCGGGCGCCGCTCATACCGCGGCCGCGCCCTGCGGAGATTTTCTGTACTCGGTCTCGAACTCCCCGGTCTCGATCTCTCAATCCGGCGCGTCGCTCGTGATTGGCCTCGGCGGCAAGACAACCACCGGCACGCTGGACGGCAAGACCATCAAGGCTCAATTTGCCGGCGCTGTTACCCCGAACGCAACCGATTGCAGCGATCGCAGCCTCACCTTGACCGCCACACTCGATCCGCTGACTGAACCGAGAACGCTAAGCGGAAGGCTTACAGTTGAAAGCTGCGAGTCGTGCGCGCCCGTGGAGTTTCGCGCTGTAAAGCAGCCACGCCCGGCGGGAGGGACGCGCTAATGCCTAATCTCTTCATTTTAGTATTGCAGGTTGCTGTAGTTCTGTTTGCCTGCCGCGTGACCGGCGCTCTCTTCAAGAAGATCCAGCAGCCGCGCGTCGTTGGTGAAATGTTTGCCGGCATCATGCTGGGGCCGTCATTGCTGGGATGGATCGCGCCCCAGTTTTCCGCATATCTCTTTCCGGCATCGAGCCTCGGTTTCCTGAACGCGCTAAGTCAGATCGGCGTGATCGTCTTCATGTTCCTGGTCGGGTTGAAAATCAACCCGATGGAGTTGAAGAAAGAAAGTCACGCGGCCGTGCTGGCCAGTCACGTCAGCATTACCGCTCCGTTTGTTCTTGCGGCGTTCCTTGCGCTCTATCTGTATCCGCGTCTTTCCGATGACAGCGTCGCCTTCACCAACTTCGCCCTGTTCATGGGAGCGGCCATGAGCATCACCGCCTTTCCGGTGCTGGCGCGAATCTTGCAAGAGCGCAGAATGCTGAGCAGCCGCCTGGGAACGGTTGCGATTGCCTGCGCCGCCGTCGATGACGTCACCGGCTGGTGCATTCTCGCTTACATTGTAGTGCTGATCCGCGCCGCGCATTCCGACACTTCCATCTGGATGACGCTGGGCGGAATCGTAGTCTTCGGCCTGGTCATGGTTTTCGGCGTGCAGCGCCTGCTCAAGGGCGTCTTCTTAAACGCGTACGAAAAATGGGGACACCTCAGCGAAAACCGCATGGCGTTCATGCTGCTGCTGGTGCTGGTCTCGGCGCTGTTTACTGAGAGGCTGGGCATCCACCTGCTGTTCGGCGCGTTCCTGATGGGCGCCATCATGCCCAAGGAAGACAAATTCGTCCGCTACGTGCTCGACCGCTTTGAAACCATTACCGTCACTCTGTTGCTGCCTCTGTTCTTCGCCTTCACCGGCCTGCGCACCAACATCGGTCTGGTGAAAGGCCCCCAAATGTGGATGTACTGCGGCCTCATCATCCTGGTGGCCACCGCCGGCAAGCTGGGCGGATCAACCCTCGCCGCGTGGATGAGTGGCATGCCCTTTCGCGAAGCCGCCGGCCTGGGCACTTTGATGAACACTCGCGGCCTGATGGAACTGGTGATCCTCAACATCGGCCTCGATATCAAGATCATCTCGCCCGCGCTGTTCTCGATGATGGTAATCATGGCGCTGGTCACGACTTTCATGACCACGCCGGTGCTGAATTTGATTTGCCCGAAAGAAATGCTCGAAGGCGAGAAAGTAGGCGCAGAGCGCGTCTCAGCCCCGGCGGTTGGCCTGCAGGAAACCGGCGTCGCATAGATCGCCCTCTTCTGATTGCATCTCTTAACACGTTAGCATCAGCGGCGTTAACGTTTGATCTCGAACACCGAACCGTCCCGAAAAGCGCCGCCGCTTTCCGTTGTGCTGTAAAGATTTCCGGCTGCGTCGAGGATGATGCCTGCGGCGGGATATTGCCCGTCGGGCGGCCCGCTGAACTTATGGAGAACAGTCTCCGTCCAATTTCCGCCGGAGCCGGGCTTTAGCTCGAAGACTGCGCCGTAATCGCTGATGCCGCCCTGTGTGGTTGTCCCGTAGAGATTTCCGGCCGCATCGAATGTCACGCCGGCTGAGGGCACCCGCGCGTCTCCGCCGCTGTCTTGGAAGGCGTAGAGAATGTGCTCCTTCCAGCTCCCAGCAGCGGTGGGTGTCAACTCGTACACAATACCGGAGTTATGGGCGCCGCCCAGCGCCGCCGTGCCGTACAAGTTTCCGGCGGCATCGAAAATAACGCCGCCCTCAACGTTATCGCCGTCGTAGTAGCTGCCGTAGAAATTATGCAGGATCTTCTCCGTCCAGTTGCCGCTCACCATGGGTGTTAACTCGAACACGATTCCGCCCTGGTTATTGCTCCCGTAAGCGCCTCCAAAAGCCGTAGTGCCATAAAGGTTGCCGAAGGCGTCCAGCGTCAATCCACCAGTTGGTATGAACCCGTCCTTACGGGCCAAGTCAAACGTATGGAGGGTTTTCACTTTCCATGAACCGTCCGCTTGAGGAGTCAATTGGAAGACGGTGCCAGATGTTGTGCCATACAGATTACCCGCCCCATCAAAAACCAGACCCGCTAGGGGTTGTTCGCCGTCTGTGGCGGGATTGAAATTATGCAGAACTGTCTCAGCCCACTCCCCTTCGACCGTAGGCGTCAACTCGTAGACTGTCCCGGCATTGTAGAGGCCGCCCAGGGAGGCCGTGCCATAAAGGTTGCCGGCGTCATCAAAGATCAAGCTGCCGATGGGACCATTTCCGGCTTTACCGAAGGTGTGCAGCACCCTCTCCTTCCAGCCTCCTCCGGCTTGAAGAACCAGCTCAAAAACCGTTCCGCAGCCGCCATCGCAGTAGTTGGAACTACCGCCGGAGGCCGCTGTGCCGTAGAGACTACCGGCGGCATCGACGATCAGTCCGGAGGGGATGTTATCCCCGCCGTGGTCGAGGAAGTTGAAGCTGTGCAGCACTCGTTCCTGCTGCGCGCTTGCGCGCGTGGCTGTCCCGAAGACGGCGACAGTAACGAGCGCCAGCGCCATCAATCCCGCCGAAAAGCTTTTGCTTCGCTGCATTGATTCCTCCTTCGCGTGGAGCGCCCGCGGACGCGGCCCGAGGTGTCTCGCCGAGAGCCGCGAGCATCCCACCGGGCGGTGGGGGTGTCAAGATGCAGGATCTTGCACGCATCATTTATGCGCGAAACGCGCCGCCAAAACAAATTGTCTTCCTGAGCGGAGCGTGCCGATTCGCGAATGCGAATCGGCAGGCGCAGTCGAAGGACCCCTTGCACCAACGGGCCGGCAAAGGCCTCGCTGGGAGTTCTCTCGATGCCGCGTGTTGCCGCCCGCGAACGCGCCAGTGCATCGTGCGAATTCCCTGACGCGACGGAGGTGCGGTTGAGTTTGTAGGGGTCCTTCGACTCCGCAGATGGTTCGCTATCGCGAACCATCTGCTCCGCTCAGGATGACATTGCTTTTGCGCGCTGGTGCTGCATCCACCTCCACGCCGTGGTCACAATATCATCCAACGTCCGCGTCGCCTTCCAGCGCAGGACCTGCTCCGCCAGCCTCGGATCAGCCACCAGCGCCGGAGGATCTCCCGCCCGCCGTGCCGCGACACGAAAGGGAACTTTACGTCCCGTCACCTGCTCGATCTTGTCCAATACTTCCTTCACCGAGTAGCCAGTTCCAGTGCCAAGGTTCACCGCGATCGAATCCGCTCCGCCCGCCAGATGCTCAAGCGCCGAAACGTGCGCATCCGCGAGATCATTCACGTGAATATAGTCGCGCACGCAGGTGCCGTCAGGCGTGGGGTAATCGGTGCCGAACAACTCCAACTCCGGACGTGCCCCAGTCGCGGCCAGCAGCGCCGAAGGAATAAGGTGGCTCTCGGGTTCGTGCAGTTCGCCAATCTCTCCACTCTCGTCTGCGCCGGCGGCATTGAAGTAGCGCAGCGCGGCGAAGCGCAGGCCGTAGGCGCGGTCATAGGCTTCGAGCGCGTATTCGAAAAACAGCTTCGAAACGCCATAAGGATTCACCGGCTGCCGTGGAATATTCTCCGGGATCGGCACTTTGGCCGGAACTCCATATACCGCGCAGGTCGAGGAAAAGATAATCCGGCGCACGTCGCAATCCACGCAAGCATTCAGCAGGACGAGCCCTCCCTCCACATTGTTGCGGAAGTATTTTCGCGGGTCCGTAACAGATTCGCCGACATAGGCATGCGCTGCAAAGTGCATGACCGAATCCACACGGCGCAGGGCAGAAGAAAGGCTCGGCGCGTCCGCAATATCGCCGCGTACCAACTCGAAGCCGGAGGCCAGAAACTCATGCCCGGTCGAGAGATTGTCATAGATGATGACCTCATGCCCGCGCCGCCGCAATGTCCGCGCCGCATGGCTTCCGATGTACCCCGCTCCTCCAACCACCAGAACGACCAATGTTTTCCTCCGTTTGGGACCTTTCAGTCTAACGGCTTGACCAAGCTTTTGTCTTATGACCACCCGGCTTCTGCGGACCGATTTCAGGCCGAAACATCTGCCTCGCTTCCTGCGGCGGTCCACGCCATAGTATGCAAAAATTTTCAATCTTGACAGGCAGACGGCAGCAGCTAAGAATGCCAGAACGGTCTTTCTCCCTTGGGGAGATTGATCTCCGGTTTGAGTTTCCCCCCGAGCTTAACCCTAAGGTGGCGACACTGGGAGGCCGTCCCCCCAGTTCCCAGATCGTCATTCTGGAGTTGCGCGCCATCGTTTCACCGGTGTGGAGTCGTTCGTTGAGTCGCTCAAACCCTGATATCGAGATTGAGCTTGTTGGCGAAACCTATCAGACCGAACGAATTGGAGAATCGAACTATGCTGACCGCAATGCGCCAAACCCTGCACTGCCTTGCAACCTGCCTGCTAATGAGCGGGCTTCTAAGCCTTAGCGCGTCCGCGCAGCTTACTTCCACCCCGAGTTCCCTGGCTTACGGGACCGTTTACTTGGGGACGATCTCGACTTCCAAGAGCGTCACCATCAAGAACACCGGCACCACCAGCGTTACCCTTACCGCCGTCAGCTCCAACTGCCACGAATACAAGTTGTCGGCAGGCACAACGCCGATCACGCTAGCGGCGGGCAAAACCACTTCTTTTTCCTTCATTTTTCAACCCGATCTCAACCAGGCCTTCAATTGTGATTACACGCTGACCGCGACTGGAACGAGCAATCTCTCGATCCCCGTGACGGGAACCGGCGCAACCAGCAAGGCCGTCGTCAGCCTCAACGCCACTTCCCTGAGCTTCCCCAATCAGACTGTGGGAACCTCCAGCGCTGCTCAGAACATTGTCATCTCCAACACCGGCACGGCCACGATCAAGGTGAATACCATCACGGTTGAGCCGGCAACATTCTCGATCGGTCCCGTCACTCTGCCTTTCAGCATTGTGGCCAAAGGAAGTTTGACCATCCCCGTGACCTATAGTCCGGCATTTGCGATCACGGAGAATGGCACGATTGGTTTTGGCTACAACCAGGTTGCCGAGCAGGTGGTTGATCTTAGCGGCAACGGCACGGCCCCCACTTCGCTGGTCATCACGAATATTCCCAACCTGCCGCAAGGCACGATCAACGCGGCGTACCAAGCCCAGCTCATCGCGGAATCCGGCACTTCGCCCTACACCTTCGCGCTTCAGACGGGATCGACTTTGCCCACCGGCCTTACGATTTCCAGCACCGGCTTGCTCGGCGGAACCATCGCCTCCACTGTGATTGCAGGCAACTACACCTTCACCGCGCAAGTGACCGATGGCGCAAGCCATGTCACTCCCAAAGCCTTCACCCTAAACATTGCTAAGGCCACGGGTTCCGTCTGCAACAACATTTCGTTTAACGCTCCGGGCACCAGCACACCGATCGTTCCTCTCAATGATCTGGCGACTGGAACGTATGGCGGAGAAGAGGGCGGCTTGTATCCGAGCGGCAGCAACGTGCGGCCCACATCGCAGGATTCCTTCGGAAAAGGACTAGCCGCAAACGTTCAGCCTCTGGATGCGAATGGAAATCCCAGCCCGACAGGAAGAATCGGCTTCCTCGGCATTGGCGAATCTCTAGCCCTGGATGAGTTCGGTATGGGATTCATTCCCATCGCCACGCATGACCCGGGAATCAATCCCAACATCACCTTCGTCGACGGAGCGCAGGGGGGCGCCACACCCAAGCTTCTGACCTCCACCACTTCCGCATATTGGAACACGATTCTGAACAACTACATTCCCGACCAGGGCCTGACCGCGAACCAAATTCAGGTGGCCTGGATTGAAACCAGCGACGGCATCACGACCGGAACCTTTCCCTCGGATATGACCACGATGCAGGGTCAATACGAAAGCATGATGGGCACCATGCACAACCTGTTCCCGAAGCTGACCATGGTGTATTTCTCCGGCCGTATTTACGCGGGCTACTCCAATGGCGTGGCGAAAATCGATCCCGAGCCCTATGCGTATGAGTCAAGTTTCGCGGTAAAGAACGCCATTGCCGATCAGATCAACCTCAAGTCCACCCTCTGCGATGGCAATGGCTGCTCGCCCGTTAACTCTCCCTGGATGTCCTGGGGACCGTACTACTGGGCCAACGGCCTGCTCGCCCGCAGCGACGGCTTTGTCTGGACCTGCCAGGACTTGCAGAAGGACGGCACGCATCCCACCACGTCGGGAGACTTGAAGGTTGCCGGCCAGATTCTGACGTTCTTTAAGACCGATGACACGACGACGCCCTGGTTCCTGCATCCGTAGCGGTCGGGAATCGGTCTGGTTGTCGAGAAGACCGTCTCCGGGCCTGCGCGAGGCGGGTAGTACGGGCCATGCACGTTGTTACAAAGGAGAGACGCTTCATGCGAGGTTTGCTGCGGAAGACCCCTTCTCTCGTCGTGTTGGCCGCGATCGCGGTCGCCTCGCTTGCTGCAAACTGCTGGGCGGGCACGGAATCGACGATCCTGACATTCCCCAATAACGGCGGCACGTTTCCCGGCGGCGCGGGCCCGTATGCTGGGCTGATTTCCGATGCGTCGGGAAATCTGTTCGGCACGACTCTCTACGGCGGCAAGGCTTACGTGGGCGTGGTTTTCGAACTTGTGCCGCAGACCTCCGGAACCTACAAGGAAGTGGTTCTCTATTCGTTCCGGGCATCCCCTGATTGCAACAGCCCGATGGGGCGCTTGCTGCTGGACTCTGCCGGAAACCTCTATGGAGCGGCCCAGGCCGGATGCGAGCATCTCAACGGTGGCGTATTTGAGTTGTCTCCCGCGGGCGGCGGCAAGTATACCTATTCGGTGATTTACGCCTTTCCCGGCGCCTATACCGGCCAACCCGACTCCCCCCTCAGCATGGACACTGCCGGCAACCTCTACGGGATTATCGGCTCTGGCGGGTCCCAGGGCTTCGGCCAGATTTACCAGCTCACGCCTAACGGTAGCGGCGGCTGGGTGCCGAAAATCATTTACACCTTCGGGCACCGCGGCGATGGCACGTACCCGACCGGCCCGCTCACCATCGATTCCGTGGGCAACATCTACGGGACCACAGCCTATGGCGGACTAGGCAACGGCACGGTGTATGAACTGTCTCCCGTCGCCGGAAATTGGAGAGAAAAGATCCTGTATAACTTTAAGGGTACGACGGATGGATTCTTTCCGCTGAACGGCGTGACTCTCGCTCCTACCGGCGATCTGTTCGGAACCACGGACGGCTCCAACGGCACGGTGTTTCGCCTGTCTCTCTCCAGCAGCACTTGGGTGAAACATATAATCCATAGCTTCAATGCTGCCGGCGATGGTGCGGTGCCCGCCGAATACGGCTCGCTGACCATGGATGCCGCGGGCAACATTTATGGAACGACCTTCCAGGGAGGTGCGGACAACTTGGGTATTGTCTACAAGCTGTCTCCTTCCGGCGGAACCTGGTCGGAAACCATTCTGTACGCGTTCACCGGAAGCAACGATGGCTCGCAGCCCAACGCGGACTTGCTGCTGGATTCCTCCGGCAACATCCTGGGCACAGCTTTTACCGCCGGCCATACGGGTGGCGGCACTGTTTTTAAGATCACGCCGTAGGCGGCGGCTGGACATATAACCAGCTTTGCTGTTTTCCACGGGGATTCAATTGGAGGCTCGCATGAAGTCGTGCAATCTTCTCCCTAAGGTATTGGGCGCCCTCGTTTTCATCGCGTGCACGTTCTCTGGCGCTGCGGCCCAGAATTACACGCTTGGCGCCGCAGTCTCCGGACTTGCTTCAGGCGCAACTCTGAAGGTGCAGGACAACGTCGGCAACCAGCTGTCGTTCACGATCAACGAAACCCTCACTTTCGCCAGCACCTACGCCAGCGGCGCAAGCTATTCCGTAACCATTTTTAAGCAACCCACGGGCCAGACCTGCACTCTGGGAAGCAACGCCAGCGGCACTATCACCGGCAACACCACGGTTGCGATCACTTGCGTCAACAGTTACACGCTGAGCGCCGCCGTCTCAGGACTTGCCTCGGGCGGAACTCTAAAAGTGCAGGACGACGTTGGCAACGAACTCGTGTTCACGACCAATCAAACCCTTAATTTCTCCAGCATGTATGCAGGCGGGGCCAGCTATTCGGTAACCATATTTGCGCAACCCACGGGCCAGACCTGCACGCTCGGAAGCAACGCCAGTGGAACCATCAGCGGCAACACCACAGTTGCGATCACCTGCGCCGCGACCGCCAATTACACCATCAGCGTGGCGGCCACGGGCCTTACTGGAACGCTGGTGATGCAGGACGATAAGTCCGAAACCTTGACCTTCAATACGAACAACACCCAGACGTTCGCGACGTCCTATGCGAGCGGTTCCACTTACTCGGTAACGGTGAAGACGCAGCCTTCCGGCCAAACCTGCACTCTAAGCGGCAATGCCAGCGGTACCATCACCTCGAACATCACCGTTACGGCCACGTGCACGACGACTAACTACAAGATCAGCGTGGCGGTCACTGGCCTCACAGGGACGCTGGTCATGAACGACAGCAAGAGCGACACGTTGACCTTCACCACGAACAACACCCAGACGTTCGCGACGTCCTATGCCAGCGGGTCCACGTACTCGGTAACGGTAAAGACGCAGCCTTCCGGCCAGACCTGCACGCTCGGCAGCAACGCCAGCGGCACCATCACCTCGAATGTCACCGTAACGGCCACCTGCACCACGAACTCGACTAAATACACAATCAGTGTGGCGGTCACGGGACTCACGGGGACGCTCGTCGTGAAGGACGACAAGAGCGATAAGTTAACCTTCACCACGAACAATACTCAGACCTTCGCCACTTCGTATGCCAGCGGTTCAACCTACACCGTGAGCATCAATTCTCAGCCTTCCGGCGGGACCTGCACGCTGGGCAGCAACGCCAATGGAACAATCACGTCGAACATTACCGTCACCGCCACATGCATCATTAAGTACAAGATCAGCGTGGCTGTCACTGGACTTACTGGCACCCTTGTAGTCAAGAACGACAAAGGCAATAATTTGACCTTCACCACGAACAACACCCAGACATTTAGCGCATCCTATACCAGCGGCTCGACGTATTCCGTCACGGTGAAGACGCAGCCCACTGGACAGACCTGCACTCTTGGCAGCAACGCCACCGGAACCATCACTTCGAACATCACTGTCACGGCAACCTGCGCTACGAACGGGGCCACTTACAAGATCAGCGTGGCGGTCACAGGGCTTACAGGAACTCTGGTGGTGAAGGACGATAAATCCGATAACTTGACCTTTACCACCAACACCACCCAGACGTTCGCCACTTCGTACGCCAGCGGCTCAACCTACACCGTGAGCGTCAAGACCCAGCCTACTGGCCAGACCTGCACACTGGGCAGCAATGCCAGCGGTACCATCACTTCGAATATTACGGTCACAGCCACGTGCAACGTGGTGAATTACAAGATCAGCGTGGCGGTCACAGGCCTCGCCGGAACGCTAGTGATGCAAGACAGCAAAGGCGACATATTAACTTTTACCACGAGCAAAACCCTGACTTTCACCACTTCGTACGCCAGCGGCTCAACCTACACGGTGAGCGTCAAGACTCAGCCTACTGGCCAGACCTGCACACTGAGCAGCAATGCCAGCGGAACCATTACTTCGAACATCACAGTTACGGCTACGTGCGCAGCGAACGGTCCCACAATCAGCGTCACCGTCACCGGACTTTCCGGAACCGTGGTGCTGGAGGACGATCAAGGTGCAACCTTGACCTTTACCACTAACTCTACCCAGACATTCTCGAATTCGTATGCGAGCGGCGCTCTGTACACGGTCAGCGTCACCACTCAGCCTTTGACGCAGTCCTGCGTTCCGACCTACTCCAGCGGAACCATCACGTCAAACATAACGATCTCCGCCGCGTGCGCGACGGGATCGACCCGGCAGTTAGGGACAGTCAGCGGCGTTTCAAGCGTTAGTTGTCAGGGGTCGATCAAGAACGGCGTCTGCCAGCAAATGACGGTTTCATGCCCTGGCGTGCCCGACGTTTCCGCCTACGTGAAGACCAACAGTCCTACTGGAACTTCCAAGGGAACCGTCACCTATAACACTGGCGCCGACGGCAACGGCTTGTACGAAAGCATTTTCACCTTTGGCAGCACTGCGGTGCAGAACGTCCTGAACGCGGGGTTCACCACCGTGCAAATTGACTGGGGAACTCCATTCAACAACAATCAGCCCAACGGCTGGGTTCAAGGTACAGGCGGCGTGCTGGCGGCTGCCTGCCGGTACGCGACCGTTACGCAGTGGATCTACGACAACATCCAGAAAAGCACGACCGTTCCATACTGCGCTACTGGAAACAGCGGCGGGGCGGGAGTGCTGGCTTACGCTCTGTCGCAATATGGTTCCAACAATATTCTCTCGATGGCCGAAGTGACCAGCGGGCCTCCGACGGGCCGGCTGGATTGGGGCTGCGCCTGTCTGGAGGGCAAGTTAGCGGTGCAGTGCGGGTCGAGCACTACGCTGGGAACTTGTTTTGGAAACGCGGATGCTCCCATCTGGGACCCGGCGTACAATCCGACCGCTACCACGGGAGTGTGCACCGCTGCGGTGAACGGCACTCTGCCGCCTGGAGGACTGAACTTCTTCCTGGGCGACAGCGCCGAAGCGCCGGGAGCGACCGTGAGCTTCCCGAAAACCTTTGTGAACCTGGTCTTTGGCGGCGCAGATAACAGCTCTGCCATCCCCATTGGTCAGGATTGGTTCAACACCATCACCAGCTCGAAAGGGCAGGCTTGCGTGCCAGGCGGCGTCCACTCACTGCCCAATACGCAGGCTGGCGCGGACCAAATTGCGAACGACCTGATTAATGACTGCAAATTGCAATAGAAACGAAGGATGCGGGGGCAACCGGCTTAATGTTCCGACTGGAACAGTCTGTGCATCCATAAATGTACGTACTGTGTATATGTATAATTGGCCTCTTTAAGTGAGGCGGCCCGCTGCCGAGCGCTGCTTGGACGGCCGGAGGTCAGGCCCGCCTCTGAGAAAGTGCCGCGAAAAAATCAGGAAACGTCGCGTCTGTACGCGGGCCCCCCAGGGTCTCCCCTACTTTTGTTGGGCCGTGGGAAGTAACGGACGAAGTGTGTATGTTTTTCTATCGTGCATGTAGATTCCCGGTGTCCGCATCGCGCGTCGAGCCAGACCGTACCAATCAGGGTGGAGGTGAGGAAGAACAGCACCGTCAACAATCAGCACGTCGGCATCGCGACAGCCTTCCTCGATTCTACTGAGTTGACCGTCAAAAACAACTACGCGATGTCCGATGTACGCCAGCCCAGTGAGAATGCCGACAAACGGGATAGCCCTATTGATCTCAACAGTGGAACCCGAGACCCGAGTGTCGGCAATCACAGCCACATTGCGCCGGGGCTCCGGTGGAACTAGGCGTCGTGCGCCATCTATTTGCGCTCTTGACACCGATTCAGGCAGCGGTGCTGGTATGAAAAGCAGATTGCACGAGGGACCGACGATAGCCACCTGCTTGTGACCTTGAACGCCAGCGGCCCTGCCAGCGGTCGCAGCCCTAGCCTCGGCGAATGCTCGTACGCAGTCGCCCTGCTCAGCCGCGAGTGCTTTCTGAGACGAACCCATTACCCTTGTTATAAAGCCACGCAGCAAAGTCGTTTTTCCCCAAGTTCGAGCGAAGTTCGAGGCCCCCGCCCCGCCCACTCAGTCCCCATCGTCCTCATCGCCGGGAGCCATGGTCAGCGGCGTAGTGCGAGGCGCGCAGGTGCGCTGGGTCAATACCAGCGGTGGCCGGGGTGATTGTTTGAAGTTGAAGGCATCCTGCAAGTCGTTCGCGATGGTGTCTGCTCCACCCAGACTCGGCAGCGCGAATGTCTCCTCCATAAACCGGAGCACGCTCGAGAACTCGACCTCGGTGTGATACACGCCTTGAATTGCCCAGGGGCTGATGATGATGAAGGGCACGCGAATGCCCATGCCAAATTGATCGCGGTAGGGCGGCGGGACGTGGTCGTAGAAGCCTCCCCAATCGTCCCAGGTCAGGAAGATTACGGTGCTGTTCCACTGCGATTGCGGGCCCTGCATGATGGCGTTGATTTGCTGCACGGTCCAGTTCTCGCCGATGCAGGCGCTGTCGGGAGGATGGTCGGTGTCTGCGCTGGGCGGGGTAAGCCAGCTGATCTGAGGCAGATTTCCCGACTGCGCGTCGGTGATGAACTGGGATTGGTCGACCACTTTCGTCCCCCAGTCGGCAGTGCCGTAGATGGTGCTGAAACCGCGATAGGGATTGTAGACATAACCGCTGCTGCCGGACAGGCCAGAGTAATCTTTCCAGGAGACGCCCGCGGTGTCCGCCAGATTGCCCAGAGTGGTCGCGTTGAAGCAGGGAAACACACTGCTCACAACGAAACTCGTGTTCATAATCGCGACCGTGGTCCCAGAGATGGCATCGCATCCCCATTGCGCCTGGTGCGTGCTGTGGGGATTGTCCAAGACTTCCTGCGTACTGCCGGAAACCAGCATCAGATGCGCCGGGAACGAACCAGACTGTACGCTGCTGAAGGCTTCGTCGGCTAACTCGTAGGTTTGCGCATAGGACCAGTAGTTCGGGATGTCCGACTGCTGAAACTGGGTATAGCACAGCAGGTCGCCATTCTTGGAGCAATTAAACCCCAGGTCGAAGCGGTCCATCAGCCCGGCATCGACATCGACGTGAGCGTCGCGCCATTCGTGGCCAATGTCATGGGAAGCTGGATCCGGAGTATGTCCGAGAGTGACAGTCTTGCCCGTGGACATCTTGCCGGTGGTCGCGCCGTTTGCTCCTGGGAAGGTGCCGAAATAATTGTCAAAGCTGCGGTTCTCTTTGATGATGAACACAATGTGCTCGATTTTGCCGACGGAGCCATTGCCGGGAGGAACGCTGATAAACGGAGTGAACTTGCTCACGACTGTGCCAAAGCCGGCGATGAAGGAAACTTTTGCCTGGATTACGACCGATCCGTTGCTCTTCATGGTGACCAGTCCGGTGCTCGACACGGTGGCGACCGACGAGTTGAACGTAGACCATACCGCTCCCGTGGTGGTCATATCTACCACCGCTCCGGTCTGATAGTAGGCGTAGGCGTGCAACTGCTGCGTCTGTCCCTTCACGAGCAACACCTGTGGCGGAGTCACAACGACCAATACGGGCGCGGTCCCGGCGGCGAATAGCGGCGTGGCGAACAGCAGCAAAGAAAACAAATATTTCATGCACATCTCCGTTTTAGTACCACAACCCCAGGCATCGTGCGCATAGTAAGAATCATGGAACCGGCTACCTCGTCTTCGCAGATGAACGCAGGCTGACGTTTCGGCTTAATGAGCCAGGAACCAGATCGAAGCGGTGTCATCCGTTTTAAGAAAATTCAGCAACTGTGTCGACGTTTTCACGCGCCCGACGGGATCAGAAGGATGGGTGCCGTCTTTCTGCAGATCCTGGCACGTCCATACCAGACCGTCACTGCGCGGCAACATGCCATTGGCCCAATAATATGGCCCCCAGTCAATCCATGGGGCCAGCACTGGCCCTTTTGTCGGATCGAAATTCAGGTTGGCGTTGCCGTTGATTTGATCCTGAATCGCATTCTTCACGGCGAAGCCGGTCTCGTAGGACCAGGGTTCGTTGCTCAGGTTCTTCAAGCCGTTGGAGTAGCCGGTGTAGTTGGCCGTCGAGAAATACGCGATCTTGATGTTGGGAAATTTGATTAGCAAGTTTTGCGCAATCGACTCGAAGTTAGCTTGCAACTTGGTCATGTCGCCGGGGAAAGTTCCGCTCGGTCCACCGTTGAGATCATTCACCCACGCGGCCACTACCTGCTTCGCTGTCACTCCCGCGTTGGGCAGGTAATCATTCATAATCACGTTCCAGAAGTTGTTGTTGGGGAGTGCGAGAAGAGATGCAGTCGCGCCTCCGGTTGCCCCATTCACAATTACCAGGTTCGAATTGACACTGGGGTCGGCCTTCGCAAGAGCAGTAAATTCAAAGAAGGGTTGCTGAGCGATTGATTCACCGATCGAGATTAAGGCGTACTTTCCCGTTGGACTCGGATTGCCGTTGCCGTCCAAGGGCTGGATTCCCTGGGCCAGGGTCACGCCCGAGGCATCGTGGCCGGAAGGCCGGACATTGCTGCCATTGGCGTAAAGGCCGCCTTCTTCCGCACCCAGATAATAACCGGTGCCCAGGTCATTGATGGGGACCAGAGCCCCCGAACCGTCGGCCGCATTGAAGATGATGTTATTGCACTGGGAGCCGGTGGCTGCATATACGGGCAGCGTGAGCACGGCCGTTGTCTGGGACGATTTGCTATCCGTGGCCTGCGCGGTGAAGGAATAGCTTCCGGTCGTAACCGTGGACGCCAGGGTCCCACTGATGACGCCCGAACTAGACAGACTGAGCCCGGAGGGCAGTGTGGAACCGGATGTCAAAGCCCAAGTGTAGGGCGCGACTCCTCCCACTGCGGTCAGAGTGGCTTGGTATTCGGCATTTTGAGTGGCGCTGGGAATTGTGGGGTAACTGCCAACTGCGAGCTTAGTGGCCGCCCCTCCTGTTCCAGACAGGCTTACGCCTGCGTTGGGGAGACTGTCATAGACAATCAGTATGGTTCCATTGGCCGCACCGATTGCCGTTGGAAAGAAACTGACCTGCATGGTGAGGGACGCGCCCGGGCTAATTTTCGTGGACGTGCCGGAGAAGCCGGTCTGTGAAAAAGGATTCGTGATGGTAACGCCCGTGACCTTGAACGAAGTGGTTCCTGTGTTCGTGATGGTAAGCGCCTGAGATGCGCTGATGGTTCCCAGCGGCTGGCTGACGAAACTTAACGATGTGTGGTTTAGAGTCGCAATCGCCGTGGCGCTCGTTCCGGTGCCGTTCAACGTGACTTTCTGGGATGGAATGGTATCGAAAGTGACGGTCACGGTTCCGGTGAAGGCCTTGGCCGTGTCGGGATCGAAGGTGACGGTGAAGTTTGCCCACTTTGCGGGCGCGATGGTGATGGGGATGGTGCCGCCGACCAGGAACTCCCGTGCTGAGGAGGTAAAACTGGTGACAGTGACGTTGGTCGTGCCAAGGTTATACACGGTGACGATTTGCGGTCCGCTGATCGACCCTGAGCGCTGGGGTGCGAAGCTGAGGCCGGTCGGAAGCACTGAGGCCGAAGTTCCTGCAAACGCGGGCATGGTCGCAATCATGATTGCGCAGACAGTCAACAGGCGCAGACAGGTCTTCACCATCGGCACTTTATGCAGCTGGTGTGGCATAGGCTCCTTAAGGTGACAACGCGATTCGGGGAAAATCGTTGTAACGCTGGCCCGGCTGACTGGCCGAGATAGTCGATTACGGACAAAACTCACAATGTGCCGAAGACGTCTTGCAGGACTGTCGCCGTTCGCGTGTTTTTCGAACCATCCGACATCCGGGCAACAGCCAAACATTCCTACGGCTTACGAGCAAGCGAACAGTATTCGACCGCACTGTGGTAGGGTCATTGTTATCCGTAGTAGAGGAAGCGTCAAGAGTGAAAGAAATTGCGTACTTTCGTTGCGGCCAGGGTGTCTCCACCAAGCCCAGGCGGACCTGACGTTACCCAAAGCCGTCCGGGGTAGTGGCACTCAAGTGCCATTTACGGTCGCTGCCCTTGAGACTAAAGTCTCTCTAACAATGTACCCCGAGAGGGTGGTTCTTGAGGCATGAGCCGCCTTTGAACGGGTTACAGTGCGCTATTTCATAGCGTTGCGGAGCCTGGCTGTCCCCCCTGATTATTTTGTGTATCCGCGTGATTTGCTTTGTTGAGACCAGCTTTTATTCAGAGGAAATTAGGAGAAGAGAGAAATGGCCCAACATGTGATTCCGGCTCCAGAGAACGCGGAGAGGATCCGAGTTCTGGCGGCGGACAGCACTCGGATGAGCAGCCAACTGCTGGCTGAGTCGTTGGCACAGGACCGCCAATTCGAAGTCACGGGGATCGAGCCCAAAGGAGCCGCAATCCTGGAAGCTGTAGCGCAGAAGAGGCCTCACGTTGTTTTGGTGAGTTCTGTTCTGGAGGAGTCCGCGAGTCTTGGTTTTGATCTGAGCCGCCAGATTCGGGCTTCTCACCCCCAGACCCGGGTCGTACTCTTGATGGATACTTCGAACCCTGCGGCGGTGGTTGAGGCCTTCCGTTCTGGGGCGCAGGGAATTTTTTCGCGCACCGAATCTTCGAAAACCCTGGCCAAGTGCATCAATAGCGTGCATCAAGGCCAGGTGTGGGCGAACAGCGCGGAGCTGCGCTACCTGCTCGATGCTTTGCGTGAATCAGAGCCCATGCGAGTAGTCGATTCCCGGGGTGAAGCGATTCTCTCCAAACGCGAGCAGGAGGTGGTTGGCTGCGTGGCCGAGGGATTGTCCAACCGCGAGATCGCAAGCCGGTTGAAGCTGACTGAACACACCGTGAAGAATTATCTATTCCGCATCTTCGACAAACTGGGAGTATCCAGCCGGGTTGAGGTTGTGCTTTATGTCTTTCGCCTGCGCAAGGATATGGCGGCGGTGTCCGGAAATGGCAACCAGCATGCCGGGCCCACTCTGCTAAGCCCGGCTCCGAAGACGACCGCCAAGATGGTGCCGACCACCGTGGAGTCAGGGAAAGAGCTGCGTCGGACGCGAGTCTAACGAGGTCGCAGGAGGCTCGTTGTGGCCGCCAGAATACGACCACTGGGGCTGAAGCCCGCAGCGATCGCGGAGGCTACGCGGCGCTGAAGCGCCGATCTTCCACGGCATTGCACGCATTTGTAATCTGTGTCTCGGTAATCTGTGTCTTCCGGACTTGATGCTCTGCTGAACATCTCAACTTTTCCCGAGTTCCCAGCCTTCTTCGGCGGTGCGAACGATGGTGCGTCCGATCACCAGCGAGGCTGTTGCGGCGGGTGACGGCACGTTGAGGACGTGGAGCATTTTTCCTGAAGGGACAAACTGAAAATCGTCGACCAGCGCGCCGTCGCGGCGGAGAGCCTGAGCCCGCACTCCAGAACCACCGGAGGTCAAATCCTCCGCGCGTACTTCAGGGAGCAAGCGCTGCAAGGCGCAAACGAATGCGGACTTGGAAAACGAACGGTGAAATTCGTGGAGTCCGCTGCGCCAATGCTTCGCGGCCATGCGCCAGAATCCGGGGAAGGCAAGCGACGAAGCCAGGTCATGCAGGCTGAAATCGGTGCGCCGGTAGCCTTCGCGACGAAAGGCGAGAACGGCGTTGGGGCCGGCATCCACGCTGCCGTTTACACGGCGCGTGAAATGCACTCCGAGAAACGGAAACTGCGGATCGGGGACGGGATAGATGAGAGCCCGCACGAGCGATGAGCGCTCGGAAATGAGATCGTAGTATTCGCCGCGAAACGGAACAATAAGTACGTCCGGCTCTCCGCCGGCCATGCGGGCGATGCGGTCGCTGAACAGGCCGGCGCAGTTGATCAGATAAGTTGCCGAGAAGACCGGGCCGCTGCTCTCCACCACTACCTCACGTGTAAGATTCCGCACACCGGTGACGGCAGTGGATGTAAGAATCGTTCCGCCCTGAGCGCGAATCAGTTCGGCGTACTTCCCGCAAACGGCGGCGTAGTCCGTGATGCCGGTGGAGGGTACGACCAGCGCGCGCAGTCCGCTGGCGTGCGGTTCGATTTCGTGCAGCTCATCGGCTCCAATGATGCGAAGTCCGGTGAGCCCATTGGCCTCGCCTCGCCGCCTTAATTCTTCCAGGCGCTGGAATTCCTCCGCGTGCGTGGCCACAATGACTTTGCCGCAGAGCTGGTGAGGCAGGCCGTGTACGCGGCAGAACTCAATCATGGCCTGCGCGCCTTCGACACACAATTTAGCCTTCAGCGATCCGGGCTTGTAGTAAACGCCGGAGTGAATCACCCCGCTGTTATGGCTGCTTTGATGCTGGCCTACATTGGTTTCTTTCTCCAGCAAAACGAGACGAAGCCGGGGGAAGCGTTGCGTGATCTCGAGTGCGACGGCGAGGCCGACAATGCCTCCGCCGACGATGAGCACGTCGTAGCGGGAGTCGATCATGAGCGATGATCGTGTGGCGAATCTTCGTTCTTACCGCGCATATTCACCTCTTCACGACGCTACGGGTTCACAACCAGAGTAACGGTGGGAGCTTGATGACTGAGCGTGCCCGATGTCCCAGTCACAGTGATTGTGTAGGTTCCGGGCTGTGTGCCTTGATGCTGGCCCCCACTGCTATTGCCGCTGCCGTTGCTGCCTCCGCCACCGCACGAAGGAAGCAAGAACGCCAGGAAGAACAGTCCGAGCAGGGAAGCGGGCAGTGTGAGCCTGGCGTGCTTTCTATTACGGCCTTTGGTTCCTAACAGCGCAAGTCCAGGCAGTGCCAACCATAAGGCATAGAAGATCGCGGGCTGGCCCGGTCCGGGTGGAGAGAGGCTTGCCGACTTGGAGGTTGAGATTTTCAGCACGACGTTCACTCCGGTGGCACTGTTGCCAGGAGTCACCGTGCTGGGCGAAAAACTGCATATCGAGATGGTGGGCGCGCCAGAACAGGACAAATTAACCGCATTGGTGAACGACGAGCCTACGGGCAGCACGTTGAAGTTGTAGCTGGCGGATCCTCCTGCGGTGATGGTCTGGGTGGCAGGCGTTAGCGAGCCGAGAGTGAAGTCCTGAAATATGGTCAGCGCAACCGTCCAGGTGGCGGTGGGAGTCCCGCTAGCGTCTTGCGAGTTGATGTTGATGTTGTACGTACCGGGAGCGGCGTCACTCGGAACATTGATGGAGGCGGTCACCGGCGCAACGCTCACCGCGTTGAGGGTGATGGGATTCGGTGGACTGAGCGTGCATTGCGCGCCCGGCAGTGCCGTAGGGTCGCACGTGGCGTTGATCTGGCCGCTGTAGAAGTTTGTTGAAGTTAAGGTAAGATTCACGGACACGGGGACACCGGGAGCGGAGGAAAGCGTCAGCGGACCGTTTATCAGGTAATTGCCTACGTTGAACGGCACGCCCACAGAATGTATGGTCGAACCCGACGTGCCCTGCACCGCAAGCTGGAAACCGCTGCCGGCGCTGTTGAAACTGCTTCCATTGATGGTGAGGGTGACGGTGGCTGGGAAGGTGTTGACCGATGTGGGGCTGATGCTGCAACTGCCGACGCCGAAGGTTGTCCCGCAATCCAAAACGACCGTCCCTACGAAGCCATCCTGGGAGGAGATTGTGATGGGGCCGCTGGTGCCGGTGCTGCCCAGTTTTACATTGGGGAAGGGGCTGGGCTCGCTGAGAATGAAGTCAGGGTTCAGGGTGATAGCCAGGGTGAACGATGTGGTCAAAGGCGCTGGCGCTCCCGAGGTTGTGGCTTGCAACGTGACCGTGTAGTTTCCTGCGGCGCTTCCAGCGGGAACAGTGACGGTCGCAGTCATGTTCACGGGCGAAGCGGAGGTCGGATTGACGCTCGCGCCGGGAGTGAAAGCGCATGTCGCGCCCGAAATGCTGGGACTGAAACCGCAGGTCAGGGTCACGCTTTGATTGAACGAACCTTGAGCTGTGACTTGAAAACTTACCGGTGGGGAAGGCGCGCCGCGGGGTTCGGTCACCCGCGTCGGCGAGGCTGGGGTCATGCCGAAGTTCACCACACTTAAGTTGATGGCGGCGACATGCGTCGTGTTCTTGGAATCAGAACCTGCGGCTTGCACATTGAAGCTGTAGTCGCCGATTGCGCTGCCCGTTGTAAGCGAGAACGCGGTGCCGGTGGAGGCTGGAGTGAAACCTGTGGGGTTCGGAGTGCACGGGCTGGGTGGGCTCGTGGAGCCCGCCGTGCAACTCAACGCCACCGAGCTGCTGTATCCGTTCACCGCCGTCACGGTGCCGTTGAAGGTGGGTGCAGTTCCGGCGAAAGCGGTGAGCGTCGGATTCGGAACCAGGATTTGGAAATCCGGGGTGGCGATCAAATTGAACTGCCACACACCGCGGCCGTAGGTGGACGCGCGTAGCAGCTTCTGACTGCCGGGATTGAAAAGCGCAAGGGCAGTGACTGCCACGTTGGGGAGGAATCCGGTAGTCCCACCTTGCGGATTGGGAACAGGTCCTACCTCGATCCATGCTGGAGCGGTAGTGGGGCTCTGGAAGACACCGACGTCGGTGCCGACATAAACAATATGTGTGCTGGGATCAACGAGCACTGCGTTGACCGGGTCATCGGGAAGCGGAGCTGTGCCTCCAAAGCCGGTCCAGTCCGTCCATGTGGTCCCGGCATTCGTGGTTTGCCAAACGTGCCCCGGGCCGCCGGTGAAGCCCATCACGGTGACGTAGGCGGTGTTGCCGGTGACGTCCGAGTTGTCGATCGCGACCGCGGAAATGGGAAACTGGTTGGGATTGATGCTGTTGCCGCCGGGGCCGTTCAGGGTGACGTTCTTGAAAGTGGAGCTCACACCGGACACCGCCGCGGCGTTCGTAGTGACCCAGACATTGCCGCCACCCGGAGTCGTGGGGGTGTTGGGGCCGAAGCCGTCGGTGGTGGCATAGATTACCTTGGAACCACTCGTGTCGGTCGGACCTCCAGCAGCCAGAGCGCGAACCAAATTCACTTCGCCGCCCGAGCAGGTTCCGATACCGAGCGTATCGAAATTGAGACTTAGCTCCGAGTATGCGCCGCCCAGTCGGGGCCCGCGCCACACCCGGCAGGTTCCTACCAGCAACGACGTCGTTGACTGCGGATCGAGAATGTAGGGGAAATAGAAGCCTCCACGGTCGCCGCCCAAGTTGCTGCCGCTTACCACGACATTGAAGAGGCTGTTGTTGCAGTTCACTCCGGAAGAGCATTCTAGAATGTTCAATACGCTGGGCGATGGGTCGGGATTCGAAGCAAACCAATTGCCAGTATTGGGATCGATGGCGTTGTATCCGCCATCGCCACCCAGGACATTTCCCCAACTCGAACTCGTTGTGGCAGTCGCGGTTGCAGGGGAGCCGTTGTCCTGCGTGCCCCCCAGAATCGTATCGACGTTGCTGGGATGCTCGGAGAAGCTGACGAACTGGGTCATGGAACCGAGGTTCTCATTGAGGTCGTCGAAAAGATTCGTCCCGGAACATGAACCCGTGCTGAGTCCGGTGAAGCCGTCAAGCGCGCGATAGATCCCGCCGTCGTTGGCGAAATACATCAGGTCGGTTCCTGAAGACGGGATGGTGTACGCCAGAGCGTGCTGGTCGGGATGCACGTGGGCCGGCGCCCCATAGACTGGAGGACAGCCGTAGACGTGCGTGAGATTCAGAAACGCCGGGTTGGAGCACGTGGTGTTGTTGGTCGTGACGGAACACTTGTAGATGTTGATCGCACCCGCATACAGATCCGTTGCAGTAGTTCCGTTGGGAACGGCGAGCAGTTCCAGATCGTAGGCTCCCTGTTGCACGCCACAGCCATCGCCTCTCGGGTCGCCGCAGCTCGTGATGCCGCTGTCGCTGATCTGTGTCCACGTAGCCCCGCTGTTCTTGCTTTGCCAAATACCTTCGTCCACCGTACTTCCGGAACTCAACGAGACAAACCACACGTACATTTCGTTGCGCCCCGGAACGACGGTAATTTCTCCGCGATAGATGGGACAGGTGGTGAGGAAGTTCTGAGGACAGTTAGTCGTGCTCAGCAATCCCGGGGTGCCAGGCTGGTTGGTCAAACGCGTCCACGTCAAGCCATCAGGAGAAGAGTAGAAGCCGTGGTAGCGTTCCGCGGCGAAGAACAACCCAGCGGCGGCGTTGTACACCACAGAGGTCGCCGACGTCGCCTCGCTGGCTCCGGCGAAGAGAGCGTTGTAAGTCCAGGTCTGTCCGGCATCGATGGAAGTGTATAGGCCGCGGTAGGTGTTGGTGGTCAACGAATCATCCTTTTGGCCTACGGCCGTGGCCGCCATGGCCGCAACCACTGTGTTCGTCTGCCCGCTGGCGGTGCTGAAAGCCATGCGTGTGGCGCCGAGGCCTTTGAAAGAGATCGGGCCACTGGCACCGTTCGCGGTGGAGGCTAGAGTCCACGTGTTGCCGCCGTCGGCGGAACGCAGAATGCCGAGGCCGAAATAAGAGTCGCCGGAATTGTCGGCCTCGCCCGTACCTACCAGAATTACGCTCTTGGCGGGATCGGAGTTTCCCGGCTGAATCACAATCGAGCCGATCGATAACGTTGCCTGATCGTCGGTGACTGCCGTCCAAGTCACGCTGTTGGCATTGCTCGATGCCGCATTAGTGGACTTCCACACTCCGCCCTGCGCGCCACCGATGTAAACAGTGTTGCCCGTGGGATCCGCGGGATCGATTACCACTGCGGTGGCACGTCCCGAAACCTGACGGTAGTCCTGAAAACCTCCGCTAGCGTCAGAGGCCAGCGGCGCCGGGCCCAAGGGCACCCATGTGCCGGAGGATGCTGGAGGTGGAGTGTCCGGGTGGGCGGCTTGAGCACGTGCGAGCCGAGCAGCGCGCGCCTGCATTTTGGCTTGATACGCCCGGTGACGCAGCTCCGCAGATGGCTTCCCGGGAACCACGCGGCCGCGCAAGAACCATTCTGAGCGTTCTTGCACATGATCGGCGTCGGCATCGGCGATGGGAATTTCGGGCGACGTTTTCTTGGCGCCCTGAGCCTGCGCTACTGAGAGCAAGCAAAATGGCAAGAGTGCAAGCAGGGAAGCGCGAACGATGCGGCGGAACCTGAGAGGGGTCATAGATGCTTAGCTATGCCAGTATGGGAGGGCCAAGCAGAGCGGTCAACGAAAAATGCGCACAAAGCCCCTCGGGGGACCATTCCGGGAAACAGGTATAGAGGGCAGTCCTTGTACAATTTCCATGGATTCTTATGTTTGTGCGGCCGGGTGAAACTATTTATGGTGCGTTTTATATGGCTTAGTTTGATGGCTTGTTTCGTGCTGGCGCCGGGGATTGCGATTCCTCATGCCGAAGCTGCGGACCGTGAGATCAACGTGGCTGCGGCAGCGGACCTAAGCGCCGCATTACAGGAACTCGCCGCCAGCTACGAAAAGCGAACCGGCGTCGTGGTGAAACTTTCCTTCGGCGCCTCTGGAGCGCTGACCCAGCAGATTCAGAACGGCGCGCCCTTTGACGTCTTCTTTTCCGCCGATATGGACTACCCCAGGCAGTTGATAGCCGGCGGCCAGGCCGATGGCAAGACGCTATATCGCTATGCCGTGGGACAATTGGTGCTCTGGGTTCCTAAGGATTCACCGCTCGATGTCGAGCACAAGGGCATGGATGTGCTGCGTGATCCGTCGGTGAAGAAGATAGCAATGGCTAATCCGCAGCATGCGCCTTACGGACGCGCAGCCGCCGCTGCGCTGAAGCACTATGATCTGTATGAAAAAGTCAGCGACCGGCTAGTGCTGGGGGAGAATGTCTCGCAGGCGGCGCAGTTTGCGGAGTCCGGCAACGCGCAGGCTGGGTTCATAGCCTTGGCGCATGCTGAAGCACCTGCGATGCAGGGCAAGGGAAAATACTGGGTCGTACCGGTCGAGGCCTACCCGCCTCTGGATCAGGGTGTGATACTGATCTCCGGCTCAGCTCACCATAAGGATGCGGCGGCATTTCTGGGATTCGTGAGGACCGAGGAAGCGGCTGGGATGCTCCGGCGCTATGGATTCAGCTCGCCTGACCAGAAATACAAACTGAAGTGAGGGACTGGCCAACAAAGCAATGCTCATCGATTGGCAGGCATTCCGGCTCACCATAGAACTGGCAGTGGTCGTGTCGGCCATCCTTCTTGTAATCGGGCTGCCTCTGGCTTACTGGATCGCCTTCTCGCGCTGGCGCTGGAAATTCCTGGTGGAAGCGATGGTTGCCCTGCCGATTGTGCTGCCGCCAACGGTGCTCGGATTTTATGTGCTGGTTGCCCTGGGCTCCCAGAGCCCGCTGGGCCGTTGGTGGCAGGCCTTGACCGGACACACATTAGCATTCACTTTCAGTGGGCTGGTGATCGGGTCAATCCTCTACAGCCTGCCGTTTGCAGTGCAGCCCTTCGCGGCTTCTTTCTCGTCGGTTGACCGCAAGCTGCTTGCGGCCTCCGCCACGCTGGGGGCCTCACCGTTGCGCACCTTCCTCCGCGTCGTGATTCCTCTTTCTGTACCGGGACTGGTCACAGGTGTGGTCCTGACGTTTGCTCACACCATGGGCGAGTTCGGAGTGGTGCTGATGATTGGGGGCAATATTCCCGGCGTGACGCGGACGGTTTCGATCGGCATCTACGATCAGGTGCAGTCCTCCAACTACGCCGCGGCAAATGCCATGGCGTTGCTGCTGCTGGTATTCTGCTTCGCTGTGCTGACAGTGGTTTACGGGCTGAACCGCCAACCGAATCAGGGAGTATGGCCGATGGGTCCGGTCAAGTAGGCAGGATCGATGCCATGCTCCTAGAGCGAACATCCGCAAACCCAACTCTGACGGCACACATCGGGAAGACCTTTCGTTCGCACGGGCGCGAGTTTTCCCTCGATGTTGCGTTCACCGCTGAACCTGGATTCACCATATTGTTTGGTGCTTCGGGATCGGGAAAGACCACGCTGCTCGACTGCGTGGCCGGGTTAACCACTCCAGACGCAGGGCGCGTCGCCGCGGGCGACCGCGTTTTGTTCGATTCGGACGCTCGCATCGACGTTCCCGTAGCCAAGCGCGGTGTTGGATATGTTTTGCAAGAACTTGCGCTCTTCCCGCATTTGACGGTCGAGCAGAATGCCGAATATGGCCTCGCGCATCTGCCGCGGGCGGAGCGGAAGGAGCGGGCCGGGGTAATGCTGCGGGAATTCCGCATTGATCACCTGCGCCGTCAGCGTCCCGCGAAAATCTCGGGCGGAGAACGTCAGCGTGTGGCTCTGGCGCGAGCTCTGGTGACCGATCCATGTCTCCTCCTGCTCGATGAGCCTCTTGCCGGTCTCGATGCCGCCACCAAGACGAAGATCCTCGACGATCTGCGGTGCTGGAATCAGTCGCACGGCATTCCCATTCTGTATGTCACGCACAGCCGCGAAGAAGTGACGGCGCTGGGCGAACGCGTGCTGGTGATGGAGCAGGGCCGAATCATCGCCCAGGGCACGCCGCATGAGGTGATGCGCGCGCCGGTCCAGGAAACCGTTGCGCAGTTAGCCGGCTTTGAAAACATCTTCGACGCCACGGTTTATTTAATCCACGAGGATCGCGGCACACTCACGTGCCGCTTGCCGGGTCCCGCAGGGAAATTTGTTCTCCTGGAAACGCCTATGATTCGCGCCGAAGCAGGTTCTCGGCTGCGTATAGGCATTCGTGCCGGCGACATTCTTCTCGCGATCGCAAAGCCGGTGGGACTGAGCGCCCGTAACCTGATTGCCGGCCGAGTGGTCTCGCTGGAGAGGCACGACATGATTATTTCAGCCCGCGTGGATTGCGGGGTTGAGATGGAGATCTACCTGACGCTGGCGGCGCGAGACGCTTTGGAACTGGCAGAAGGCAGGGAAGTGTGGCTTGTGATCAAGACGCACTCGTGCCATTTGATGCAGAAATAAAAAGTCAGAAGTCAAAAGTCAAAATGCAGAAATATCGTTCTCACTTCTGAATTCTGACTTCTGCGTTCTGCACTTCGTTTTTTGCCATCTCAATCACGGCAATCCACTGTCCCTGCTTCTCTTCTGAAAACACGATGCGACCGCCAAGAATCTGCGCCGCGGCGGCGGGCGGTAAATCGCGGTGAAAGCCGAAGAAACGGGACTTCAGTTTTGTCCAGCTCTGCAAGCGATCCCACAGCGCTGGGCCGGGCTCATATTTTGTCGAGAAGATCAGTGCAACTTCATAGTTCGACCGAAATTCGGCCGCGGAAAACACTTCGTCCAGGGAGAAGTTCTCGATGCGGACCACACGCATCGGCCGGGTCGTGTACCCGAGCCAGGGCCGGGTTATTTCATCGGAGGCGGGCCATGCCGTGAGCACTCGCGCCATGGGATAACGAGCTTCCAGAAAGCGCTCGCCATCTTGATGCAGCACAACGTAGTCGCGGTAGGCGAGATTGTCCTCGGGAGAGAATCCGTACCAGGGATTCCAGAACCAGGCCGCAACGAAGGCCAGAGCAACACACCCCATTGCGGCGGGCCAGAAACTCAGCCGCCGCCACAACGTCGAGACTGAAAGAATGATGACGAGCGGAACTGCCGGGAGCATATACCGGGCTAACACCGCGCCGCCTATCAGTGCCATTGCGACGACATAAGTAAGTATTATGACGTAGAAAACCATCTGCACCGGGATACCGATACGCGGACGCCCGGAAGCGGAATCGCCCAGCGGCGGCAGCATCCACATTGCAAGCAGCATCGGCACCGTCAACATCCATAAGTGGAGATAGCCGCTGACTTGCCAAAGGCGCATGGCCAGTGCCAGAAGAAAGCGCGTGGGGCTGAGAGTCGCCGCCACGTTGTAGCGGAAGAATTCTGGATTGCCGAAGACGTAACCGGTGTTTGCGAAGTGATAGGCGTACCAGAAAGCAAGGGGTAGTGCCGGGATTAACAGCGACGGGATGCGCCGCAGGAAACGATCGTTCGATTCCGAGTGATTTGCCAGCCACAGCGTTTGCCGCGTTTTCTTGCGCACAAGCAGGCCGATGATTTCCCATCCAGCTAGCGCAAGAGGAGCGAGAATCGCGGTCTCTTTCGCCAAGGCCGCGAGCCCGAACCAGACTGCCATTGTGACCGCCTCACCTTCCACATAGGCCGAGAGAGCCCAGAAGGTAAATCCCGCCGCCACCAAATCAACCTGCGCATGAGAACTTTGTGCGAAGAACACGGGATAGAGCGCGGTGCACATCGTCGATGCGATCGCGACCTGGGTGTCGGCAACGCGTTCGGCCAGACGAAACACACCCAGCAGCGAGAAGGCGGCGAGCAGCAGCATCGCTGTCCGAGTTACCAAAGGCGCATAGCCTACCACTTTCCACCATAAGGCCAGCCATGCCATCACCATCGGAGGGTGCGCGTTTGAAACCGTGGAATGAGGAATCAAACTCCCGGTGAGCAAGATGTCGCGTGCGGCGGGCACATAGTAGCCGGCCTCGTCCCAGAAGTAGGGCAATTGCAACAGAGGCAGATGCAGCAGAAAAATAAATAAAAAGATGATTGCGAAAACCAGGGCCGGGTAAGTGCCTGACCATCGCACCGTACTTCTCTGGTCAGACCCTCGAGATCTCAGAATCTTCCTCCTGGACGTGACTGCGGCGAAGCATTCGCCACCCACCCGCGGCGTTACGGTTCAAATCAGAAGCTGTTCCTAGTGCACCGGCCCTGATGGACTCATGCGCGGGTCCAGTTTAATTTCCCCGAAGGCGCTCTCGTAGCCGGAGACGTTCTGTTGCAGCAGTCCGAGCAGTGCCTTGGCCTGTTGGGGACTGAGGTAGATGCCCTGAAAGTTGCGAATCTCGACTTGAGATTCGGTCTGCTGTTGCAGGGTGCCGAAGACCATAAAGAAGTCCCAGACGTTGACTCGCATCTGCACGCTGTTGGCGTAGGCTTCGCGGTAGTCCGGAGCGTTCATCAGTTTGACGTTGGGTTGTGCAGGAAGGCTCATAGAAAGGCAGTGTAATGACTTAGGGGCCGGAAGGGAAGCAGCGGCAGTGGAAATCCGCAGCGGTGGGAGCACAGTCGATCTAAGAGCGACAAAAAATGTCAATCGGCCTGCGGATTTGTGGCTAAATCGCCTGCCGCGAAAGGTCATGGACGTAAGCTACTTTGCTGAAACCAAAGGGGTTGTAGGATGTCATTACAAGTGTCGTGTGGCGTTCAAAGTGCGACAACGTGATGCGTTCTTAAATTGAAATCGGTGCGACTACTCTATGACCCATAAGCCTGAAGACGCGGCCCTTGAAGAAATCATTCTCCCGGAAAACCTGCTCCCACTGGGCTCCGTGCTGGGGGCAGGCGTCACGCCACTGGATGTCAGCATGATATTGGCGAGGGTGTTTAAGGTTCAACATGCGGAAGTCGCGCTGCTGCGATTGGAAGGCGGCCTGCTCAAGTTCGTTTTTCCCGAACACCTGCGGACCACTGGAGCGATTCCGATTTCCAGCAAAGCGGTAGCTGCCCACACTGCGTTGAGCAAGAAAGCCGAAATCTTCAACAATTTTGCCCGTGTCAAGCATGCCAGCATCTTCGAGACCATCAAGCCGGTCGGAGCCGAAGTTGAAGATCCAGCGCCGCCCGCGCCCATCCAGAAGCTGATGTCGGTGCCCATCCTCGACCAGCACTCGACCGTGCTGGGCGTCATCCAGATCTCACGCAAAGGGGTGGATCCGCGCTTCACTCAGGATTTCAGCCGTGAAGACCTGCACGATCTTGAAATCGCGGCCGGCGTGCTGGCCGCTTCTTCTGTGATGCAGGAGAGTTGAAAGGCCAACGCTCCCGCAATACGCTTCCTTTCCGAGCCCTGCCGTTACCCTGAGAGCCGCGCTTCTTGCCGCCCAAACCCGTCTGCACTTTGCGGTTATCCACTCCGGCGAATCTAATTCTGTTTGCTTTATCGGATTGCAGAAAGAAAAGAAAATTGCGATACATCGCGGAGCCGCCTGGCTGTTACGGTCTTCAACGTATGAAGAATGTTTCATCTTGACGAGTCGTCGACTGTTGACCATATTGAGAGCCATCAAGTCTGGAAACACCCGGTTCTTTTTCGGACGGAGGCTGTCATGCGACAAATCTGCATGGTTATTTCTGCGCTTCTGCTTGCCTGGTCTTGTTGTGCCTTTGCGTCAGACCAAAATCGTAACAGTCTGAGTAGTTTGCCGCTTGCCGCACAATCCGGCATCTCGGCAGCAGTGGGGCGTGACATTCCTGAATATTCCGTTGAAGTTTCGAACCGCCAGGTCCGAGCTACCAACGAGCATCATCAATTGGAGATGCAATTCACATCCACCGGTGTGAACGTGAAGCAAGGGAATAGCCGATGGGGACTGGCGCTTCAAGGCTACGGTTATGGAAATGACTTGAGGCTTGTCCGGTCAGCAGATCCTCGAGCACGCGCCAACCGTGTAGAGTACCAGCGCGAATTGCTGACGGAGTGGTACGTCAACGGACCCGTCGGTTTGGAACAGGGTTTCACGATTGACAAGGCGCCGGGCAAAGCAGAGGGCAAGCCGCTGACAATTGCAATTTCCCTCACCGGCAATCTGAAGGCTGTTATCGATGAGGGCCGCACCAGCCTTAGCCTGATCTCGCGCGGCGATGGGGCGCAACTCCGTTACTCAGGACTCTCGGCGACAGATGCCACAGGAAGAGAGCTGCAACCCTGGCTCGAACTGAATGGCACAACGCTTTTGCTGCGAGTGGACGACAAGGGCGCGCTCTATCCCATCGTTGTCGATCCGGTGATACAACTCGCCAAGCTCACTCCATCGAACGGCACCACGGCTGGCCTTTTTGGCGCGGCTGCGATCAGCGGCGACACGGTTGCCGTGGGAGCCTATTCGAGCAGCCTGGGACAGGGCCTCGTTTATATCTTCGTCAAGCCATCAAGCGGGTGGGCAAATATGACGGAGACTGCACAGTTGACAACATCGCAGACTCCAAATTGCTGCGGCTTTGGTCAGTCTGTGGCGATCAGCGGCGATGTCGTCATTGCCGGGAGCGGCGGGGACGGCGCGAACCAGGCTGGTGTGGTGTATGTGTACATAAAACCGGCTAGCGGTTGGACGAACATGACGGAATCCGCCACGCTCTCCCCCTCGGACGGTTATTCCGGCTTGGGCTTCGGTGCATCGGTGGCCAGCGATGGAAACACAATCGCTGTTGGAGCGACCTCCTGCAGCGGAGATGGGAATTTCGGGAACGGCGAAGCCTATGTCTTTGTGAAACCGGCGAGTGGCTGGAGCAACATGACAGAAACGGGAATACTGGGCGAGTCTGACCCGGCACAATGCGATGAGTATGGATACTCGATCGCGGTAAGCGGGAACACCGTGGTGGTCGGGAAAACGAATCCAGGGTTTAGTCCGCCTGGGTTCGGCGCTGGCTACGTTTTTGTCAAGCCAGCCAGCGGTTGGGCCAACCGGACACAGACCGCCAAGTTGACCACGAGCGACATAGTTGCCGGCGACGGACTGGGAACTTCCGTCGCGGTCAGCGGGGATACTGTCGTGGTTGGGGCGCCCGGCACCCAAAACTTTGCCCAAGAGGGTGGCGGCGGCGCCTATGTCTATGTGAAGCCTGCGACGGGATGGGTGAACATGAGCCAGACCGCCAAGCTGACCAATTTACGCGGGAGCGCCTCTGCCTCCTTCGGTGATGGCTTGGCGATCAACGGTAATACCATCTTCGTGGGAGACGATGCCCCCGGAACCAACAGCACCTCGCCCGGCGCGCTCTACATCTTTGTGAAGCCCTCCAGCGGCTGGAAAAATGCCGCACAACCCAATGCCAGGTTAATCGCAAATGACGGAAAGAACGGCGACGGATTCGGGAAACCGGTATCGGTCAGTGGCAAAACAATCGTGGTGGGAGCGCGGTGCGCAACCGTGAACGGAAATACCTGCGAGGGCGCGGCGTACGTCTTTGGATCGCAGTAGCAATCCAAACCGAAAAAGACTGGACGAACGGGGAACGTGCCGATCTCAGATCGGTCCTGAATTCTCGGCGCGTCGCGCTTAATTGCAGAAGTTAAGAGCTACAGAATGGCAAAAACAAGCCCGTTGGCGAGAGCCAACGGGCTTAGTTGCAAGTGCACGAGTATCGTTATCAGATCCTAGTGCAAGTATCCAGCGAGGAAATCCTGATCGATGCCCGTTGTTGTGTCGGTGTAGGTCACATAGAACGTGTGTGACCCGCCGGCAAAAGCATTTCCAGTGTAGTCGCCAATGAAGAATCCGCCGAAGCCATCATTGAATGGATTCGATGGCGCCGCCGACAGATCGACATTGGCTGTGAATCCAGCACCGCCGCTGTGAGAGAACGCGGCAAATGCTTCATAGTTGATGTTAGACGGATCGTTGCGCCGGTCCATCCAACTCACTCCCACCAGTCCCTGCCGGCTGACGTTGAGCCAGGGAAAGAACTGATCGTGCGTAGCCGTTGCAGGTGCAACCGCTTTGCTCGTCCAGGTGGCTCCACCGTTGCTCGAAGTCGCGACCCTTGCCTGCATGTATGTGCCCGTCCAGTTGTAGTAGGCCACGTACAGGTTGCCGGCATGAGCACCGGTGCTGGTGTCGATTCCGATCACGGGGATATTGCTTACGCGCTCCGACGTGTTCGGCAGAGAGCCGTAGAAACAGCAAAAGCCGGGATCGGGAGCTAGCCCCGCGGTGAACATTGCGGTAGCCGCACTCCATGTAGTCCCCCCATCGGTGGACTTGGAGAACATCATGCTTGCAGTCGTGCCTCCGCAATCGCCGCTGGAACCGGTGGCGCTGCAGCGCATCCAGGTGAGATACACGGTGCCGTCTTTCCCAGTCGTGAGATCGCTGAACTGGTCAACGTTGGGGAAGATCTGCTTGGTGTCTGCAGTCACTTCCGTCCAGGTAGTGCCGCCGTCATGGGAATTCGAGACCGTAATTTGCGAGTTCGAGCTCGAATCAAACTGAGTCACAGAAATGTACAACGAATTTGCGTGAGGGCTTGTTGGATTGGTATCGATCTGAAGCCACGGTTTGTCCGCCAGGCCGCCCGAGAAAAAAGGCGGAGCTGCCACTTTCACGGCGCTCCAGGTCGTGCCGTTATCGTGGGACGTTTCGAAGACGATTCCGTGGCTGGCATCGATTCCGCTGATGTAGGCAGTTCCGTGGAGATCGTAGCCAACTCCGGGATCGCCCTCGCCGAAGTCACCCGAAATTGCATTCAGACAAGTGCGCGCCCACGTGTTGCCACCATCGCTGGATGCGTAAAAGCCCTGAATGTTGGCGCAGTTGTAATCGTTGGCACCGGAGAGGATTTGTAGAGGGTTACGGGGGTTAACGACCACAGGCGTTTCGTTAGCCAACACGGGACTCTGCGAAACATTCACATTCGGGAAAACGCAAGGCGCGGGACTACAGGTGAGATCGGGACGAATACTGTTTTCGAAAGCCGATCCGTTTATGTGTACTCGGCCCGCGCGAATTGCGCGTGACATAAGCACGCCAGTTGATATGGGTGATTTTTCCAATGGTGAGTTGTTTGACTGAGCGATCGTGAAAGTTGCCATCGAGAGCAGCAACAATGTCACGAGCGGGAGAGCAATGATGCGAGGTGCTGTTTTCAAAGAAGCCTCCTTAGGGTTTGGCTGGTTCCTGGGTTGCTCGGTGCGGGTGGCTTTCAAACGCCTGCAGGAAAGACAGCGGTAAGGACTGTAGTACCACAAACCCCGCCTGTCAATATGCAAGAGTTTGCACAATTGTGACCCGCCAAGTACTCCATTGCCCGCGACATTCGGCAGAGGATGACCCAGACCGAAAAAGTTGCGTACGGTGCGATGCCGTAAAGTTTTGTAAAGGGAGCAGACACTCGTAAGACGATAGTATTAGTGTAATAGTAAATTTATTACTATGGGCAATAGTGGACAACACGCCCGGAATGCACGAATTGCACGGCTGGGGCTTGCAAATCCGGAACAGGCGGCCAATTAGGATCACTGGCGTCAATGTGCAATGTTTTGCATGCTTGACGGCTGGCGATTCCGGCCTCACAATGCGTGTGCTACTACTGTGAGCTTTAGTTCGCTGCTTGCCACTCATTTGCTGTTGGTGGGGGCTTTACAGGCGGCAGATGCAGGCGTCTTCAATTTTTGAACGAAGAAGGAGTTTCCGGTTGACCAGTGCTCGGGTTGCTTCTTGTCATTTCTTGTTGCTAACCGTTGTGGTCGGTCTCGGCCTCGCCCAAGATTCTGGTACCAAAGAACGTGAGAGCAAATCACCAGCCTCCGCAGCTGCAAAAAAGATTGAGCCTTCAGCCAACCGGGTGATTATGAAAGTGGGCGGGGTGCAGATTACACGGGCGCAGTACGAGTCGACAATCGGCGAGATCGAGCCGAAGGTTGATCCTGACAAGGCCGAGGCTGCTGAAAAAGATCGCCGCAAGTTCGGAGACGACTACGCTTCCGTACTCATGCTCTCGCAGCAAGCCACCGCAAACCACCTCGACTCCTCGCCCGACGTTCGCCAGAAATTGGAAGTAGCTCGGCTCCAGATTCTTTCCGACGCGCAGTTCGCCATACTAATGAGTCAGAGCAAGGCTTCGCCGGAAGAAATCAGCCGGTACTATGACGCGCACCTGTCTGACTACGACAGAGTGCGGCTACGCCGGCTGTTTATATGGAAGGTGGGAGGTGGCTCGAAAAATACGCGCGGATTACCGGCCGAAGATGCGAAGGCCCGCTCCGCCGCGATACTGCAGGCATCGGCGTCGGGTGGCGACCCGGTTAAACTCGCGCAAGTGTTTAAAGACAGCGATCTGGGGATCTTTGATGCCCAGCCTCTGACCTTTGAGCGCGGACAATTGCCCGCAACCCTGGATAAGGTTGCATTCACGATTAAGCCGGGCCAGTGGGCTGAAGCGGAAGACACGCCCGACCACCTGATCCTTATTTATCTGGTTGCGCGCGATCGCCAGCCGCTTCCGGAGGTAGCTTCGCTGATCGAGAAGTTGGTTCAAGGCGAAAAGATGCAAGTGAAGTTGGATGAGCTGAAAAAGAAGACTGGTATTTGGATGGACGAGTCGTACTTCGGTAGTGGCAGCGCGGTGGCGAAAGACCCAGGAGAGCACCGGCCTGTTTCCAAACCACTTTCGGAAACCAATTAGAAAGATCACAAGGACACTCAATGAAAAGGAAGATGTACGGCAGAACACTGATTTCTCTTGCGCTTCCAGCGCTGTTGCTGGGAGCGTGCGCGCTTACGCCCACTTCAGCACTAGCTCAGATGACCTCGGTCGGCATCGATTGCTCTCAGATTCAATCGTTGGGAATTATGAAACAGGACAACCTCGGCGCGGGGCGTGTGCTCATTGAGTGCGGCATCGCGCAGGGGGGACAGCCCGAAAAAGGCAGTGCCCTGGCTCTGGTGTCTCCTGTTGTCCGGGTCAGCAACCGCAATTGCACCAGCTCCTCGAGTTGTACGAAGAGCGAGAATATGGTCTTTGGCAACACCTCCAACGCCCTGAACATTGTCGTCAACTACAACGACCACAATGGCTCCAGCTATACAGGCACGTCCTACTCCAATGACGGCGGGGTGACTTTTACGGAACTTTCGCCAGCGCCTTTTGCCTCCGGGCACGGCACGAACTACGGCGATCCGATCGTTGTCTACAACAGCAAACTGGGGATGTTTTTCGCAGGCGATTTGGTGACCGGGTGCGGCGGCTTTGGCATCGGGCTGTGGACTTCGACCGATGGCGCCACTTGGACCACGGGAGCGTGCGCTCACAACGGCAACAGCGACGATCGGGAATCCATGTGGGTGGATAACGAACCGACGAGCGGAGCCTACGGACGGATGTACGTTTCATGGAACAATTTCGCTGTCGGGGTGGGAGCGCTTGAATTGACTTACTCCGATGACGGCGTGACCTGGGCAACTCCGGTGAAAGTGGCCAATGGCAATACCTTCATTCGCGACGTTCAGATCACCGGTTCGCCGGTGGGCGCGGCGCGCTATGAAGGTAACGACAGCACGGTGTTTATCGCCGGCATGGATGAAGGCGGCGGAGGTTGCGCAACCCGCCAGAACCTGATGTACAAGTCTCTGGATGGCGGCGTTACCTGGACTAATGTCACGATGGGGGCGCGATTCAGCCCGATCTGCGACGGAATCTGCAGCAGTAACTCGTACTTTGCCCAGGTGAACCCCATCATCCGGCATATGGGCTGGGGAGAGCCGGGAGTAGGCCCCAACGGCGTGGTGCATTACGTCTACGCTGGATTGGGGACCGGCGGGGATCCCGGCGACATCTATTACACGCGTTCCACGGATAATGGCGTGACCTGGTCGGTGGGGACGAAAATCAACGGCACGGTGGACGCACCATTCAAGGAGCAGTGGATGCCGTCCCTTTCCGCGGATGCTGCTGGCGGGGTGACGATCTCATGGTACGACCGTCGCAGGGCTACGGCCGCTTGCAAAAAAGTCAGCGATCCGGGTTGTAGATACGAGCGGATTGCGCGCCAGTCAACCGACAACGGCCTCACCTTCTCCAAGCTGATCGCCGTCAGCCCATTGCAGGGGCAGCCAGCGCAGCCCGATCCTTCGATTGTGAGTTGCTACGCGGGTGATTACGACTACGACACGACTCTAAACGGCAACGCCTTCATTACCTGGACATCCGGCAGGCGGTCGGTCGGAGGGGTTCGCGTCCAGGACGTGGACTTTGCCACAATCTCGGTGCCGTAGCTCTAAAACATGATTCAATTCCCTTTGCCCCTTGGGCGCACATAGCGCTCCGGGGGCGTTTTTGTTGGAGGTGACGGAGAGCTGGTTTTTGTCCGGGTGAAGTTGATGCCTTGCGATTTGCTGGTGCGAACGGGGGGACTCGAACCCTCACGGTTTTACCCGCCAGATCCTAAGTTCAACGCGCACGAGGAATCAATAGTTTAGCCGACGTTGGATGTATTCGTATCCGCTAGTAAACACAAAGGGCGCAGCACTCATCGGCACCTTAGAGACAAGCACATCTAAGTCCACACGGGGCACAATTTTGGGCTCAGTTGATGGCCCAATTTCCTATGGCCCGGATTTGGCTATCTGCCTTGACCCGAGACCGTTAACTACCTGGGACGCGCCTTCACCATTTCTCCGGTTTTCGGGAAGACACCAGTCACATACCGAGCGAAGCTGTCACAGAAGTCCGCAAGTCCAGCAGGACTACATTCAGCTTGGGCACGGAGGCGCCAACCTGATTCGCGAAAGCTTGGAAGCCGTTGAGCAAACCCGCTGCCGTGATCCTCGGGGGCATTGCCCGATAAGCGCTAACTTAAGAACTAGACTTTTATCGTGGCCAGCGGAATGCTGGGAATTATGGGCATCGGGAACGGTAATTGGCAAGCACCTCTTTGCAGACCTATCGAGCACGGATGAGGTCATTCTTTTCTCCAAAGTGGTCCGTCTGAATCGGAGTGAGAAATGAGGCAGTGCACGAATCGCGCCCATCCTCGTGCGAAGACAAGCCACACGATCAAACCTAGTGCCAACCCTAGTCCGATGCCACATCGCACTGGGAACGGGGCTGATGCGGGCCTGCTCACCAAGAACGCTCACTGAGGCGGAATTTCGCTACGGCGTAGCGCCGATCCCCAACCGAAAAGTGGGCACAAAATTGGGCACTACGGAAAAAGGGCCGATTCAAGATCGGCCCTAAACTATTGGTGCGAAAGGGGGGACTCGAACCCCCACGGTTTTACCCGCCAGATCCTAAGTCTGGTGCGTCTGCCAATTCCGCCACTTTCGCAGAGCTTTGATTATACAAAGAAAAAACCGGTGAAGCGCTGCCCGCGCTTACGGCCGGAACCATGTCGTGTAGGCCGAGGTTGTGTAGAAGCCCATCAGAAGATTCACTACTTTCGTTGTGCCCTGTGCGTTGGGGTGCGTTCCATCGGACTGGAAATCGCTGGACAGCCACACCAAATTGTCGGAACGCGGGATATTTCCATCCGCCCAGAGGTATGTGCCCCATGCGGTCCAGGCAGCTGGGCCGCCGTTCGTATAGCTCATATCTCCCGCGATGAGATCCTGCGCACCGCCTCCCTCCTGGACGATCTGCGCTTTGAGCAACCATTTCGCTGAGAATCCATATTCATAGGCGTACGGTTCCGGGTTCAAACCGTCGGTGGCGTACCCGGCATAGATGCGTGTCGAAAGAAACACCTGCTGGAGATTTGGATATCTCAACTTGGCAGCGCGGACAATCTGCCCGAGCTGAGACTCATACAGAATCGCTTCCGTGCCGGCGATGTCGTTTACACAGCCGACAACGCTTGTGTCACAGAGCGTGCGCATATTTGCGATGCCTGGCCGTGGATTCGCATTCTTGATCCAGAGGACTTGTACTTGGTTCTCCGTCAGGCAGGGTGTGGGATTTGGCGGTCCGCTGCAACCTGCCGGCGCCGAGGGAGCTTTGGTTGCAGTGGCCAGGACCTCATCTCGCACACGGTCATACTGGTTCTCTAGCAAGACGCCTTTTGCACCGGGACAGACTGTCGTCTGTCCGGTCGCGACCGTCCAATAACAAGCGGTCGCGGCGCCGCTGGCGCCGTCTTCCATGGCCAGCGTTGTGTGGTTCACCAGCGAACTCGATGCGGCCGTGGCCAAAAAAGCGCTGAATTCCTCCGTGGCATTCGACATCCCAATGCCCAGGAAAACGACGGCACCAGTCGCGCTCGGCTTGCCGCTCTGATCCCGTGCCTGCACTGCTGCTGCCGCCGTTTTGCCCGCGGTGTCATGGCTGGCAGGCACCATGTTGCTGTTGTCCTCGTAAAGTCCTCCCGCAAAGCCTAAATAGTTCTGTGAGGAAGAGGTCATATCCATCAAATCAACGGGCACAGCGTTCGTGACCACTGTAACGTTTGTGCTCTGAATAAGGCCGCCGAAACTTGCCGTGATCTTGACCGTGCCGGCCGCCCCGGCTGATGCGGTAACCAAACCCGGGGAAGTTTGGCCTGTATCCTGAATAGCCGCCACGGCAGGGTTGGAAGACACCCAGTTCGTGCTGCTGGTGACCCAAACCGCCGAGCCATCGCTGTATTCCGCATACCCAAACATCTGAAGCTTCGCTCCGGGAGCGATCGAAGGATTGATTTGGCCGATGAAAAACGATGTCAGCGTCCCGCTGCCGGTGACATTCAAAACAGTGACCGCGCTCACTCCGCCGAACAACGCAGTGATGTTCACATTGCCGGGCGCCATTCCTGATGCCAGGCCAGGGCTGGATTGTCCGGCTGACTCAATTGGGGCGATGGTCGAATCCGAAGAAGACCAGGTTGCCGAAGAGGTAACAATCTTGCTCGAACCATCGCTGTAACCTGCCGTGGCGCTGAACTGCTGTGTACCTCCAACGCTCACGGATGCATTAGTCGGCGCCACCGTCATCGATGTGACGACCGGAGTCACGCCGCTCACACTTAAAGCCGTGACTGCGCTCTTCCCGCTGAACGAAGCCGTAATGTTTACCGTTCCCGAGGACACACCAGTTACCAGGCCGGGGTTCGATTGCCCTGTGGATTCTACGGAAGCGACCGCCGAATTGGAGGAGGACCAGGCTGCGGAAGCCGTAACGTCCTGCTGCGAGTTGTCGCTGTAGAGTGCCGTTGCGGCAAACTGTTTGGTGCCTCCGACGGTGGTCGAAGCTCCAGTTGGCGATAACGTTAGCGCAGTAGCCACCGGAGTCGATACCGTGCCGGGGGAACTGCTGCTTCCGCTGCAAGCACTGAGGACGAGCAACGTAAGAACAAGGCAAACCAGGCGCAATCGGAATGTCAGTTGCTTCGGGTTACAATGATTCGCGTGCGTCACAGGTAGCCCCGATTTCTGATTGGTATTCTCATAACGCAAATATTGGATTGCGATTCGATCAATTCTTTTGGCTACTACCGGCCGCAAGGGTTAACAGGAAATTGCGCCCTGCTCTGGGGAACCCCAGGACACGACACTAGTTGCTATTGATTATAGAAGGCGGGACGAAGCGGGTTACTTCAGCTCACGGTCACAGGTACAGTTGGGAGAATGCAAGGCGCACTTCAGTCAACCCACCAGTTCAACCCACGCCCGACGAAGCACGGCCTCTGCGACACCGCAACTGCGCTACTGTACGGCGTTCAGTCCCTGATAGATGAACATGCCGGCCAGCACCAGCAAGAACACACCAAAGCCGGCGCCGAAAACCCAGACCGGGATCGTGAGCCGGTCCACTTTCACGAGCAGTTCGGTCTGCTCCTCTCGCATATGCGAGCTCGCGTCGTCGAGATACAACTGCTCATCCTCGTGCATCGTGAGCGTGCTGCGGTAGATGAGGAGGATGACCAGGCCGACGGCAAAAAAACCACACGCAATCGCAAGCCCAACCATTAAAGGAGTCCATGTCCACGTCATAGCCCACCTCAACAAGTTTGCAAGCCTGATAGGCAACTCCCCCGTATTCCAAGATGTGTAGCCAGCATCCCGAATCCTGAAGGAGGGCCCAACGCAGACATTATAGACCCGTTGGCAAGCGCCGTTGGCAGGAATCTTCCACAGCTCCCCGGCATCCAAACGATGAGGAGTTTGGAGGCCTCGGCACAGTTTTCCGGCTGCTGCCGGTTTGCCCCTCTGCTATAATTGAGAGACTTTAGAGCCAAGGAGATACGAATGGCTACGACCACCGTCCCAGATGTGAAAACAACCGTCCCGGAAGTTAACCCAGAGGCGAAGAAGACCCCGCCAGTTTCGCTTACGCCCAGCGCCGTTTCCAAGGTGAAGGAAATCATGGGACAACAGACTCCCGTGCCCGCTGGCTTGCGCATTGGCGTAGTCGGAGGCGGCTGCTCCGGTTTCTCCTATTCCATGGCGTTCGAAAACGCCGCCGGAATGATGGACAAGACCTTTGACATGGAAGGCTTAAAAGTATTCGTCGATGCCACTTCCGTGATGTATCTGAATGGCTGCATCGTGGATTACGTCGAGACTCTCGAAGGCGCGGGCTTCAAGTTTGAGAATCCGAACGTGAAGAGCACCTGCGGCTGCGGATCGTCCTTCAGCGTGTAAGCTTTTCGGCGACGAAATTCCAGTGTAGAGAAATGGCCTCATCCCACGATGAGGCCGTTTTCTTTTGCGGGAGGGATTGCGACCGCGCTTACTGTGGGGGCGGATTCGCGGGCGGCGGCGTTGGCGACGCCGATCCGCTCGAATTCGAATTGTTGCCATAGCCGTTCGAGCTCCCGAACGCGCTGCCATTGTTGTTTCCCGGCTGCGTGCCATTCAGAGGCTGGGTTCCAAATCCTTGCAGCAAAGGCTGATTGGGTGTGGTGATGAGGCCGTTGCGGGGTTCCGTGGTGGGATCGTACACAAACTGCCACTCGTTGTATTTCTTCTTCTTGTTGAATTCGCGAATCGTCGTGTTCTTGCTCACGCTGGCCACGCCCACGATGGGCCCACCGGAGACTGGCTGTTGTCCCGATGACTGATCACTTGCGCCGGCCGAGCTAATCTTCGCGGAGGAACCAGCATCCTGCGAGTTCAGGGATGACGACGAGTCCGTACCAGTGGCGGGGTTCGTGCCCGGAGTATTCGATCCGCTTGCGGACGGGTTGGAATTTGCTCCGGACCCGCTGTTGGAGTTTGCGCCGAATCCGGACGACTGCGCGAACACACCGGAATTGTTGACTCCGGAACCGGAATTGCCGAATGTCGAGCCGCCAAATGCGGAATTGCCAGGGCCTGAACTAAGTCCCCCTGGAGCGCCTACCGGGTTTGCGCCGGGAATAACGCCCCCACCCAGACTGATGCCGCCGCTGCCCAGCGTTACACCCTGTTCGCCGAAGTGCAGCAATCGGAAGTCCTGGTTCTTGTTGACTGGATCCTTGTAGCGTTTGCGAAGGTAGCGCTGGTTGTTGGTGTTCTCGAGATCCTCGAGGCGCGTGGGATATCGCCCGAACTTCTTGTAATAGCCGCGGATGGCGCGCGAATATTGCACTCCGCGGTGGATCATTTCCTGCTCCTGGTCGCGCTTGATCGTAAATTTCATCTCAGTAATCACGGTGAGGGCGAATATCGCCATCAAGGCGACCACTAAAAGCAGCGTTAGCAGAATGTATCCTTTTTCGCGGGGACGCTGGCGGGCCGCAGCCTGCCGGCAGCCTGCCCCTGCTCGCGATTGGCCTGCGAACTGCTTCACGGTTTCTCCTGCGTCAAAGGTATATTTTGCGGAGGGCCGCTGACCACCAAGTCCTGGATTTCCACCGAGGTCGGAGAAATTCGCACAACCTTATAACGGCGGTCCACAATCTCGCCTTCACCCGCGATAAAGACGTCCTCGGGGGCCTTGGAAAGGAAAATCTTTTTGGCCTCTCCAGGATGACTGGCGAAGCCAAAAAACTTCAGAGGAATTGGCGGCGGTGGCGCCGCTGCTTGTATCTGGATTATCTTATCTTTCTCGGCGTGGTCGGTCGTGCCATTATTCCCCGGCTGAGGAATAGGGATGTCTGCCTGCGCTACAAAGATGTTTCTTCCCGAGCCTTCATACTTGATCTGCTCGGTCAAAGCGAGTTGATCGAGGTGCAGGGTGGGGTCGAGGCTCTGCGGAGCGCGATCTTTTCCCCCCGGTGCGGCTCCAGGACTGCGCCGGGCTGCTGCGCGGGCGCTGCCCGTCGAAGATGATTGCGGAAGGCTTGCCGTTGTCGTCGGCGCCGTTACGGTCGAGGCGTTGGTCGAGGAAAAGGTCGTGAATTCGTAGGCGGCGATCAGCAGCAGCAGAGCTCCCAACACCGCTGCCGCAATCATCTGCTTCCGGTTTTCAGTCCCCAGTTTCACTACGCTCCCGCCTTCAGATAGGTTTGCAGTTTCATTTGCAGCTTGATAGGGCCCTTCTGCTCGCCACCCAGCGAGATGCTGCTGATGATGAAGAACATGTCATCGCGTTCCAGCGCATTGATAAACTTCGCCAGGGAAACGTAGTTGCCCGTAAGGTCCGCATCGATCTCGACCGGATGCAGCCGCCCCGCATCCTGGTCCAGCACCTTGTACTTGGTCTGTTCGACCGCGACCCCATTGGCGGCGGCCAGCTTGTCGAATTGAGTGACAATCTGCGATTGCTGGGCGGAAAAACGCTTCTGGTAAAAGTCTGTTATCTGCCCGTTTGCGGTTTTTACTTTGTCCCTCAGATTCCCCAGCGGCTCCACCTGGCGCGTTTTTACCTGCAACTCGCTCGACAACTGGCTGAGTTCCTGCCGCCGCGAGTCGGTTGAACCCACCAGCGGCGAAAACAAGACCGCCACCGCCACCACATCCACCGCCAGCATGATCGCCAGCGAGGTCTTGATGTCTTTCCGGGTTTGCCGCAGATCTGGCATCAGGGCTTGTTCCTCTTGGGCGTCTGCATCTTCGTTGATGTCTTTGGGGTCGGCGTTGCTGTCTTCAGTGCGGGAGTCGATGTCATCGGAGCCGCTGCCGAGGCCAGCTCAGGAACGTAAATCCCGTTGATGTTAAATTGCACAGTATCCCCGCTACCCGGGGGCGCCGAGTGTTCGGTCTCGATGTAGGTCTGCGCGAAGTGCCGCGAGTCCTCCATGCGGCGGGCCAATTCGAGGGCCTTGTCGCGAGAATCGCCCGCTACCACCATCTTCAGCGTGAGCTGGTTCTCTTCATCCAGTTCAGGATGGATCGAAACCAGATGCACCCGCGAGGGCATCACTTTCTCCAGATCTTCCAGCACATACGTCCAGGAAAGCGACTTGCGCTCAATCAATGCATTGATAAATTGGGATTGGTCCCGGGTGGCGCGATTCTCCGGCTGATTGAGGAACGCCTCGGCCTGCTGGCGGGTTCGGTCGCGCTGCGCAATTTCGGCGCGCAACTCGGCGATCTTGCTGTGGTCGCGCCTGGCGTTAAACCAGCCCGTGATCGTGATCGTCATCAGGGCCAAAGTCAGAATCGCCACCGCCGCCAGACCCGTCCCCCAACGCAGCCAGAACTGCCGCGCATCTTCATAGGGCTGGCTCGCGAGATTGATGTCAAGGCGCATATTTAATTCAGTGGCCGGTGATCGATGGTCAGTGTTCAGTGGATCTTTCTGACCACTGGCCACTGGCCACTGCAGTTACGAAATCAAAGCTCCCACCACGCCGGCCATTCTCCATCGCGGTACCGAACCTCCAGTGGTCACTCCCAGCTGCGAAGGGCTTATCAGTTCCTGCACCTCGGCGCCGGTCTGCGCGCGCAGCGCCGGAGCCGCACTGCCGGTGTCCGATATTCCCGCGACGAAAATCTTTTCGATGTTCAGATGATACGTATCCTGGAAGAACACCACGGAAGGGTAGACCTCCTCGGCCAATTGCTCTCCGGTAATCGTGACCCCGCGCGTATTTTCAAGCGTGCGGAAAAGCTGAAGCTGGTCAGCGTTGAGGATAGCAATACTCGTAGTGCGCGCATCTACCTTCACCACCAGAGTGGGACGCTCTGCCTCCGCTGCGCCCAGCGCTGCCAGCATGGAAGGCAACACCACGCCGGGACTGTATCCCGCATCGCGGATGGCGGCTTCGTAGTCTTCCACCACACTGGCCAGGGCGACGGCGGCCACCACTCGAACGCCGTCCTTTGATTTCTGCGCGTGATAGGAAACTCTGGCCTTGTCGACATCAAAGGGCAGAGATTTCTTCAAACGAAAGCGCACCACACCAGCGGCCTCTTCGGAGTCGGACGGCAGGGTGTCGAATTCCAGCAGCACCACGCGCACTGCGGCGTCAGGCACGACGGCAATCACATCGTGAGTGCGCCCCGCCACACTATCCAGAGTCGATTCCACAGCGGCTTTTACAGCGTCGCGCTGGCGCAAGTTGCCCTCGACCAGGTCGGGAACCACGCAGCCCGGCGCCAGTTCGCGGGCGGCGCAGGCTTCCAGGCTGCGGCCATCTTCGCCCAGTCGCCCACCCAGAACGCGGTCGGCGGCGATCTCACACGCCAGCTTCGGTTTCGCCGTGTTGGAATTCGAGCTCATTCAGGTCTTTCTATAATTCAAACGCCATATCGTATTAATTGCAATACCTGACAGGGCACTTCAGGAAGTGATCAGTGGTCAGTGGCCAGTGGTCAGCAGAATTCAGGACCGGCCACTGATCGCTGGTCACTGACCACTTTCTTCTACCGCATGGCCTCGATGAAGGTGACCTTATTGATCTCTTTCAGCGTGGTCAGGCCGAGCCGGACTTTATCCAGCGCGGACTCGCGCAGGAAACGCATGCCTTCGTCCCGCGCCGCCCGCCGGATTTCCGACGTCGGCTTCTTGGCCAGAATCATTTCCCGGATGCGGTCGCTCAGGTCCAGCAATTCGTGAATCGCAGTCCGTCCGCGAAAGCCGGTTCCTGCGCACTCAATGCATCCCGGCCCTTCATACAATGCCACCTTCGACCACTGCGCGGGATCGAGCCCGCTGGCCTCCAGCACGTCGGGCGAATAGTTCACTTGCGTCCGGCAGGATTCGCAAATCAACCGCACCAGCCGCTGCGCCAGAATGCAGTTCAACGCCGAAACAAAGTTATAGGGTTCAACGCCCATGTTCAGGAAGCGGCCAATCACGTCGACTACGTTATTGGCATGGACCGTCGTAAACACGAGGTGGCCCGTGAGCGCGGATTGAATAGCAATCTGCGCCGTCTCCGTGTCGCGGATTTCGCCGACCATGATTTTGTCCGGGTCGTGGCGAAGAATCGAGCGCAAGCCGCGGGCGAAAGTCAGCCCCTTTTTCTCGTTGACCGGGATCTGCGTGATGCCTCGAAGTTGGTACTCGACCGGGTCTTCAATTGTGATGATCTTGTCTTCGTCGGTCTTGATCTCGTTCACGGCGGCGTACAGCGTCGTAGTCTTACCGCTGCCCGTCGGCCCTGTGACCAGCACCATGCCGTACGGTTCTTTAATGTAACGTCGGAACTTGCGCAGGTCATCCTCGTCAAAACCAACCACGTCGAGCGTGAGCGTGCGGAACTTCTCGCTCATCGACTCTTTATCCAGCACGCGAAGCACGGCATCTTCCCCGTGAATCGAGGGCATGATGGAAACGCGGAAGTCGATGGCGCGCCCGTTGTACTTCACCCGGAAACGGCCGTCCTGGGGGACGCGGCGCTCGGAAATATCCAGCTCGCTCATGACCTTGATGCGCGAAATTACCGTCGAATGATGTTCTTTACCAATCGGCGGCATGGCCTGGGTCAGAACGCCGTCAATGCGGAACTTGATCACCACTGAGTCGTCGCGCGTTTCAATATGAATGTCGGAAGCGCGCCGTTGTAGCGCGGTGAAAATTGTCGTGTCCACCAGGCGGATAATTGGGCTGGTATCGCCGGCCGCCGTCAGCTTATCGATGGTCAGCGTTTCTTCGGCGCCCGTGGCCTCATCTTCGCGGATGATCTGGAAACCTTCGCTGGCTTCCTCCAGAACGCGCTGCGACTGCTCCGTCTTCTTGAGAATGTCCGAGATCTGCTTCAGCGTAGCCACTTTGGTGACGATGCGCTTCTGCAGCAGCAGGCTGATCTCGTCGATCATCATCAGTTGACTGGGATCGGCGATGGCAATGGCCAGCTTGCCGTCCGCCGTCTCTTCCAGCGGCACGAAGTTGTAGCGGAACATCAGTTCAGGAGAGAACTTCTTGAAGAGTTCGTGGTGAAGCTGGAAGTCGGTGAGGTCGACAAACTCGCAGCGATAGCGCCGCGCCACGTCCTGCGCGCGCTCCAGGTCGGTGATGGGATTCCCCGTCGTCACCACCTGCCCGCCGTTCTCGCCGTGTACGAAAAGCGATTTCTTGTCTGCTGTTGCCATTCTAAAATCCCCGCGTTTATCCTGTGTCTCCGCTCAGTGGGCTCCCTGCATGCCTAGACTAAAGATCGGCAAATATAGCGAAATCAATACCCCGCCCACGAAGACCGCCATAATGATCAGAATCAGCGGTTCAATCAGCGCCATCGATGCGCCCAACGCGGTCTGCACATCTTCTTCATAGAACTCGGCCACCGAATTCAACATCGCCGGCAGCGCTCCCGTGGATTCACCGACTTCCAGCATTTCCACCGCCAGATCGGGAAAAATCTTCTGCTCTTCCAGGCTGCTCGCCAGTCCTTGCCCTTCGCGAACCCTCACGCTCGCCCGCATGATGCCCTTCACGATGCGGCGGCTGGTCATGGACGCGCCCGCCGTCTCCATCGACGGCACCAGAGGCAGGCCGCCCTGTAGCAGGGTAGACAGCATCCGCGAAAAAGTCGCTACCTGATGCTTCAGCCGGATATCGCCCAGCAGCGGCAGGCTCAGAATCACGCGGTCAATCTGGTCCCCGCCGCGCTCGGTCTTGCGCCACTGCCAAAAAAGAAAACCCGCCAGCACCAGCCCAATCGCGATAAACGGAAAGTATTTCTGTGCGTTGACGCCCACAGCCAGCATGAACAACGTAATCGCCGGCAGCTTGGCGTCGAGACTACTGAACAGCTCGGCAAACTTCGGCACCACATAGGTGAAGAGAAACATCACCATGATCGTCACCACGGTGACCAGAAGCGTGGGATAGATCAACGAGACAAACAGCTTCTTGCGGAAGGTCATCGCCAAGCGCTGAAAGTTGATGTAGCGGGTCAGCACCTCGTCAATGTTTCCGCTCTTCTCCCCGGCCATCAGCGTGGTCGTGTAAATTTTCGGCACCGCGGCGTGCGTGGCAAAAGCATCCGACAGAAGCTCTCCGCCCTTCACCCGCTCCCGCACGTTCTCCAGGATCTGCTTGAGATTCGCGTCTTTCTGCCGCTTGATCAGCAGGTCGAGCGAGTTCAGAATCGGCAGCCCGGCCTTGATTAGCGTAAGGAACTGCTGGTTATAAACCAGAAACGAACTGTTTTTCAGCTTGCGCCGTCGCCCCGTCCCAAACCCGCCCGCGAACAACCCCTGCGGCTTTACCCAATGAACCAGATAGCCCTGCGCGGCAAAGCGGTCGCGCACCTCCGCCACCGAATAGCCCTGTTCCACCTGCTGGTGGGTGTGCCCACGCTCATCCGCGAGTTTTACGACGAATTCCGCCATCTAGTGTTCTTTTCGCCCTTGCAAGGCGCACCACCCTCTCGGCTCAGTCTAACATTCCGCCTCGTGATCCCGAGCGCAGATCACCTCAACTCCAGGTCCTACAAGTATCGCAAGTAACCAACGATCCTGATTTGAAAGGGGCGTGGCTCTCAAACCGCGCCGCTAACGGACAGAAAGGATGCGAGGCTTTGGCCCTGGAGGTCTCTCCATGCTTCCCGGGAGCCTTCCATCGTAAGCCTCTCTGCATCAATGCGATACAGCCTTCAATTGCCTACAAACCTTAAGGCCGCAGCTCACTCTCAACCGTCTCCGTCCCAACTGGCGGAGTAAACCGGAATCTCGCATCCAAAATCGCCTCGTCTTCCTTCTGCCCGCTGAACCTGTACTCGGTCACCGATCCATCCACTTCATTAATTACGATGCGGACAATTCGATGCTCGGGCGTCACCTCCAGCAGAATCTCGCTCACCCGCCCAGCCAAAGCCTGCGGCACCCCCCGCAGTACCACATCCCCGGCGGCCGCCGGCGCAACGTCAGGAGCCAGCGACAAACCCCGCAACTCCTTTTCCAGCTTGCTCTTACCCAACAAAAATGCAAGCGGAGAGCGAACATCATCCAGCTTCCGCGCATCCGTCCTGCGCGCCTGCCGGTCGCCCGGCACGTAAAACCACGCATCCTTCCCGTCGCTGACAAACAGCTTCTCCCTGGGAGAACGGTACTCCCACCGCATCTTGCCAGGTTTATTCATCCCTCCCTTGGCCAGCCATAACGTCCCGGATTCCGTCCGCTCCATCCCCGAACCGCGATACACCTCGGTAAACTCCGCCTGCAGAGTGTGCAGATGGTTGTAATGATCATCCACGGCAGTTGCGATCGAACGGATGTCTTCTGCGGCACTAGGCGGGAGTGCTATCGCACTCAGCAGAACGCCGGCGGCAAGCGTGATCATGGTCTTGATCATTCACTCTGATTCTACGCTGCAATTCCGGCAGCTCGCGGACGCAGGCATGATTCGTATCAGGGTGTGCCTTCAGGCATACCGTAAGTGCCGCGTTGCGGGACCTCCACTGGTTTCGCAGACCACTGTCCACCAAAATGAGGCGCACATGATTTACTATTGAACTAAGGCCGAGGAGGTCCTTGAAATTCACAAAAATATTTCCTGGCGCCGTGCTCTTCGAATCTCGCCTCTTGCGTCTAGGGCGTACTGACTGGGGCGGCTAATCACTCCAGGAAGCCTTCGTGGGCTAAGAGCTTACATGACAAAAATTGCCCGCCCTAACCGGCGGGCAATCTGTTCTAGCCGTCGCTTACATCGATTACCACTAAAGGAGTCCGACCATCCCGATGAAGAACCCACCCCACCCCGGCGGCTTCGTGCTGCGCCAGTGCATCGAGCCCTTGGGCCTGACCATCACCCAGGCCGCCGAGGCCCTCGGCGCCACGCGTACAACATTGTCAGAGCTGGTCAACGAAAAGCGCGGCATCTCCCCCGAAATGGCGGTGCGCCTCTCCAAGGTATTCGGCGGCAGCGCCGCCACCTGGCTCACCCAGCAGGCCCACTACGACCTAGCCCAAGTCCGCGCCGACCGCATCAAGCTCAAGCGCCTGGAATTCGCCTAGTACCCGCGGCCGGTAAGTCCCATACCGGCTTCTGCATTCTGACTTCATACTTCTGCCTTCAGAAGCCTCTTCACAATCGCACAGTACAAGTCAATGGCATCAGCCAGTTGCTTCTTCTCAATGAACTCGCCATCAGTATGCGCGACGTGAATCGATCCCGGACCAATCAGCAGCGGCTCTCCCCAGTTCGTGAGCTTGGGAATGTCAGTAGTGAACGACGCGATCATCGTCGGCAATCCGTCGACAGTGCGTAAGCGCAAGAAGGGAAGTTCGAGCGGGAAGTCGACCGTCACTTGGTCGCCCGCGGTTTCAATAATCTGCCTCCGCAGATCTTGCGATGGACCGATTAAACGATAAAGCAAGTCAGCGTGTGCATAATCAGGAATCACATTCGGCGCCCTTCCACCTTCGATCAAGCCAATATTCAGCGTGCATGGACCAATCTCCGGGTCAGATGGCAAAGGCATCGCGCGCAATCGCGTGAGCCCCTCAATCAGCTTGTCGATCGCAGATTCACCCAGTTCCGGATAAGCGGAATGCGCCATTCGTCCTGAAGCTGTGATTTCCACCCGCAGCGTCCCCTTAGAGGCGAGTGCAATGCGATTCTCGGTAGGTTCACCATTCACCAAATATTTGCAGCGATGCTCGGGTTGACTCGCCGCATATTCATTGGCCACTCTGGCGCCCAGACTATCGCGCTCTTCTCCCGCCACAAACAGCAGCCCCACGTAAATTCCTTGCTGCTTCAACCGCTCGGACGCCGCAATCTGCGCGGCGATGATCCCTTTCGCATCGCAAGAGCCACGACCAAAGATGCGCGTCGCGTCTTCGGAGGACGGAATGAATGGAGGAACAGTATCCATGTGCGTGGAGAAGACCACTTCCGGATTCGCCTGTTCCGGCGAGGTGGCGTAAATGTTGAAGCGCTCGCCTTCCACAGGCATTCGCCTGGTCTGATATCCGACGCGGCAAAGCTCTCCATAAAGATAGTTTCCGACCGCAGACTCGTTGCCCGAGATGGATTCGATGTCAACGAGTTGGCGAGTGAGCGTGATAGCGTCCATCAGGGAAGAGAATAGCAGACGGAAACCGCCGTAGACTTCATGTAATCTGTTTGCAAGTGATCGGTCAGAATTCAACCATCAAGTCACTCTTCCTCGAAGGACCAGCGGGAAGATTGGAAGCGCTGCTCAACGCAGGCGCGGAAAACGCGACTTATGCAGCGATAGTCTGCCATCCGCACCCGCTGTTCGGCGGAACTCTGCACAACAAGGTGGTATTCCACACCATGAAGGCGCTGAATAGTTTTGGTTTTCCCGTGCTGCGCTTCAACTTCCGCGGCGCCGGACTCAGCCAGGGCGAACACGACCACGGCAACGGCGAGGTCGAAGATGTTCGCTCCGCTCTCAACTGGCTGGATGCGGAGTTTCACCTGCCAATAATCTTTGCAGGATTCTCATTTGGCGCAGCGGTTGGGCTGCGAGCGGCCTGTGCAGACGCGAGAGTGAAAGTGGTGATCGGAGTTGGCGTTCCTGCAATTCCAGTGGCGGCAAACAGCGAATCGCCGCGCACCTACACATTCGATTTCCTGCAAGGCTGCGTGAAGCCGAAGCTGTTTGTCAGCGGCGCCCGCGATCAGTTCGGTCCGCGCGCGAAGTTGGAGGCGCTTGTCGCATCGGTACCGGAGCCGAAGAAGTTGGTGGTGATTGAAGGCGCGGACCATTTCTTCGAAGGACGCTTGCGCGAATTGCGCGAGACGATCGAGGCTTGGATGCGTCAAGAAATCATACGAGAGCCGACCTTATAATCCTGTCCATGTTCGATGCCGACCGTGAATCGCAGTTTCGCCAGATGCGCGATATCGCTCGCGAAATCTTTCTTCATGCGTTGGCGAAGGCTTCCATATCGAATGCATTTGCGCGACACGTGCATTGCGAGCGTGGAGTGTTGCGGATCTGCGAAGACCTTTACGATCTGCAGGCCTATTCGCGAGTCTTGGCAGTCTCCATCGGCAAGGCCGGACACACGATGGCAGCGGCACTGGCGCAGCAAGTCGGCGAGTCTTCGCTCGAAGGCATTGTGGCTAGTTCGGTCGAGCCGTCGGCTCAGGTGCGAGGCTTCCGCTATTTTCGCGGCGGACATCCCACGCCCAATGCCGAATCCATCCAGTCAGCGAAAGCGATTCGCACGACGCTGGAAGCGCAAACCGCGGCTTCACTGGTCATCTTTATGCTCAGCGGCGGAGGTTCCTCGATCGTCGAGAAGCCCATCGACGATGAAATCTCGCTGGACGATCTGATCGCGACTTATCGAGCTCTCGTCCTTTCGGGAGCGCCCATCGCCGAAATCAATGCCATTCGCAAACATCTTTCCTCGGTCAAGGGCGGACGGCTGGCGCAAGCGGCATTTCCGGCGCAGCAGGTTTCGCTGCTGGTCTCCGATGTTCCCGATAACACGCCAGATGCTCTGGCGTCCGGTCCGACCCTGCCCGACTCAACCAGCATTGACGATTGTTATCGCATCGCGGAGAAATACGGCCTGCTGGCGCAGTTTCCGCACTCCGCGCGCGAGCTGTTTGAGCGCCGTGCTCTGGAAGAGACGCCAAAGTCTGACGATCAGGCTTTTTGCCGTTCGCGATGGTGGACAGTTCTTTCCAATCAGACAGCAATCGAGCAAGCCACAGCCGCGGCCGAGCGGGCCGGTTTCCCTGTGCATGTGGACAATTCTTGCGATGACTGGGACTACGAGCGCGCGTCCGAGTATTTAGTGAAACGCCTTCGCGAGTTGAGAACAGAGTTTCCACGGGTGTGCCTGATTTCAGGCGGAGAAGTGACGGTCAAAGTCACGAACGGCGGCATGGGCGGACGCAACCAACAGTTTGCGCTGGCATGTGCGGCGCGAATTGCAGGAGAGAACATCACCGTGCTCAGCGCCGGAACGGACGGAGTGGACGGGAACAGTCCAACTGCCGGTGCGGTGACGGACGGAACCACGGTGACTCGCGCCCACTCGATCGGACTGGATCCCCGCGCGGCGCTCGAGAAGTTCGATGCGTATCCGTTCTTCACAGCGCTGGGCGATACGATCGAGACTGGGCCAACGGGCAACAACCTTCGCGATTTGCGAATTCTGCTGGCCTACTAGAACCATCGACGCGTCAACGCGATTATGCGGCTTCGCCCTTCACCTGCACGCCCGCCCACTTTTCCAGCAGCGTGAGCGTCGCAGCGTAGTCGAGGTCACGGTGGCCCTCTTCGGTGGCCAGGTCGTAGATCTCTTCCACGGTTTCGAGGGCGGGCAACTTTACGCGCGCTTCTTTGGCGGCTTCGAGCGTGAGTAGGATGTCCTTGTGCATGAGCCGCAGGGGGAAGTTGGGCGTGAAGTCGCGCTGCAGGACGAAGGGCGCCTTGTACTCTACAACTCCGGAGCGCACCATCGTGGCCTCGATCAGGGAAACCAATTGCTTCGGGTCCACACCGAGTTTTGTGGCGAGCGTGAGGGCCTCGGCAAAGCCCTCGAAGATAAGAGCGATTTGCAGATTCATGGCTAGCTTGGTGGCCTGGCCCTTTCCGGTCTCGCCCATGCGAAAAATCTTCTTGCCCATGGCGGCGAATAGGGGATTGAGACGATCAATGGTTGCTTCGTCTCCCCCGACCATGAAAATCAATGTCCCATTTCCTGCGCCGATTTTCGATCCGGTCATGGGGGCGTCGACGTAGGCCACGCCCTTGGCCCGAACGCGCTCGGCAAACTTTACTGTGGCGGAGGGCGAGATGGTGCTGGAATCCGCGATGATCATTCCCTCGGCCAGGGACTGCTCGACGCCCTCGCTGCCAAACAATATCTTCTCGACGGCGGCGGTGTCGGAAACACACAGCCAGACCACTTCCGCCCCTTGTGTTGCCGCCGCCGGTGTGGGAGCAATGCCCGCGCCCTCCACCATTTTGCCCGGAGTGCGATTCCAAACCGTGACTTCATGGCCAGCCTTGACCAGATTCGTGGCCATGGCATGGCCCATAATTCCCAGACCTAAGAAAGCGACGCGCATTTCTGGATTTCTCCTCGCGGAAAGGACTTTTTGGATTAGAAATGAGCGACCGGATCGGGGTCAAGCAGAGTTGCTGGAGATTGTCTATTTAATACTTTTCTTGGCCGGAGGAATGTGATCTGCCTTTTCAGAGCCGCCGGCATTCCAACGCTGGAGGCCATTTGAATTTGGCGCTCTAATCTTCCTGACATGTATTTCCGTGCCCCGGTCGGAAAAGTTTTGCGGGAACCGCAGGAATTACGGACTTTCTTCGACGGTCTCAACTAAAATAGAGCCAGCAGCTTGCAGCACTCATCCAAGAGGTAGGCCATTTTAGGATGATCAAGGCATCGCTTCGCAATCCGGCCCTTCGCAAGCGCGCGTCGCAGTTTGGGCGCCTGGTAAGACACTCCGCGGTAACTCCACTTTGTGGCCAGACGCATAAGCCGCGACTTGCCTCTAACGGCGAACTGGGTGTTACGTTCATCGGCCATTCCAGCTTCTTCGTTCAGATGGGCGGGCAGAGCGTGGTGATCGATCCCAACTTCGCGCGCTGGCTTTTCGTGCTGAAGCGGCTGCGGCGTCCGGGGCTGCGCGTGCGAGATTTGCCCGCGATCGACCTGGTACTGGTGACGCACGCGCACTTCGACCACCTGCACCGGCCTTCGTTGCGGGCTATTGTGCAAAACAATCTGCGCACGCGCGGAACTGCCCCAGCCATCATCATTCCAAGCCACGTGACGGACTTGGTCTCTGATCTGGGCTTCTCCGAGATTATCGAACTCGACTGGTGGAACAGTTCGCGGCATGGCAGCTTGTCGGTGACGCATGTTCCTTCACGGCATTGGGGAGCGCGCATCCTCAAGGATTCGCACCGCGGCTATGGCGGTTACGTGCTGCGGGCAGGGAAGCACTCTGTCTATCACGCGGGAGACACGGCTTACTTTGCCGGCTTTCGCGAGATTGGCCGGCGCCTGTCGCCAGAATTGGCGCTGCTTCCCATTGGCGCCTACAATCCACCGGACTCGCGGAATGTGCACACCAGCCCTGCTGACGCTACCCGTGCCTTCCTCGATCTGAAATCGCGCTGGATGGTGCCCATGCACTATGGAACCTTCCGCTTGTCGCACGAGCCGGTGGACGAGCCGCTGCAACTTTTGCAGCAGGAGGCACACCTGGCTGGGATCGAAGATCGCGTGGTGGTGCTGGAAGAGGGCGTCACACGGTTCTTTTAGTTGCGGACGCCACACAAGCCAATGTTTAAGAGCTTCCCAGCCCAGGGAGGTGATTCCCCGGGGCAGATTAGGGCGCGAACTAGCAGGCCACCCGCGGGTGTTCTGGCCTCACCCTCAACGATCACGATTGTGATAATTCTTGGCAACGGACCTTGCGACAATGATCACGACAAGGCAGAAGACACCAATGAGGATGTTGTAAAGGCGGCCGCCAGGTCGATGCCAGTTTTCGCGAAGTGAGTAACCCACCCAGATCCACAAAAATGACCACGTGGTGATCCCAGCAGCGGACCAGGCTGTGAATTTTAGAACCGGCATCCGCATCATGCCGGCGGGAAGTGAAATGATGGAACGCAGGATCGGCATGCACCGGAAAACGGCAACCCAGAGAACGCCGCGATCTCGAAGAGCGACAAAGAGCCTGTCGATCACCTGGCCCTCAGGAAAAACCAGGTCTATCGCTTGTTGGGGTACCTTCATCGCCAGGGCCCAACGCCGGGCGGACTGTACCCATGAATAGCCGAGGCTCCTGCCGAGGAAGTAGAGGGCTAGGGCACCAGCCAGATTGCCGGTGATCGCTGAACTAGATGCTGAGAGGAGAGATCCGTAGCCGAGGCTTGCCATGGCCCCGGCTGCAGCAAGCACAACCTCGCTTGGGGGCGTGCTTATTATCCCATTGGAGAACATCAGCAAGAAAATCGCCACGGAGCCATATGTCTCAATGTAGCGATTGATACTTTCGGGATGCATGCACTACAGAACCCACATAAAAAATGGCGTGAGATCCCTGTACTTCGGGTAGATGTTAGGAAATCGCGTCGCGAGGTCCCTGTCCTCTCTCCGCGCACGGCATATGTTTGCAACGAGTATCCCGACGGGGAAAAAAACGATCCACAAATTGTTTACCATCATTACTGTCCCTAGCGTCATCAGGAACTGACCGTCATACATAGGGTGGCGGGTCCTCTTGTAGATGCCGCTGATGACAAGCTCATTGCGCGCCCCGTAATCGTAGATGTTGGGGGCCCAGAACCCGTTGATGCTGGCTCGCCCCCAGCACAAGAGAAACAAGCCGCCAGCCATGACAAACCAACCGAGAAAGCCGAGTATCTTAGCGAACGGCAAGCGCCACGCAGTTCCGTAGAAGAGGGTGAGGTGATGTACAGCAATCGAGGTCGCGCCGAATATGTACAAGAAAAATGGGTAATTAAACTTTGTCTTCGTCCGTACGTTCGCAAGGCTAAGATTGTGAAGCCTCTCGTATTCCGCAGTGTAGACGTAGATCAATATCAACATCGACCAGAATATATAAGCAAACCGACTCGATACGGTTGTCTGACCGTACATGTTGATCACAATTTGGGTGACCGTGACCATCGGCTTATCCTCCCTGTTAGGAACGCCATAAACGGAATCCAACGTCGGTTGGTCCGCTTAGGGGTAAATCCTACACTAGCCGGAAGGAAAACCGAGCTCGTCTTGATCGTGTGACGGCAACCTCCCCGACATTTCAAGGGATGAGGGCGATGGTGAAGGAAATGCCGAAAAGCGCTTGGGTATTGCGGGAGGGAGGGTCTTGCATCGCTTGACGGGCACGGCTTTGATGTACCCGTTTGTTATGGCTCTTCACGATACCTCCTAGTACTTCCGTAATGCCCCTGAATGCCGCTATTACACAAGTATTACAGTGCTGCGCTCGATCCCTTGATAAGTTAGAAGTGTGCGGTAGCGGACTCAAGACCAGCCAAAATGGGGACCCTCGTGGACATGGAACTGGAAAGCCTGGAAAAACGACAAGCGGCAAACGGTGAAATCAATTGGGTGACAGCGGTATTCATGGGGCTGTTTCACGTCGGCGCCGTAGCGGCTCTTTTCTTTTTCACATGGAAGGCGCTATTCGCCGCCATGTTCTTGTGGTGGGTTTCGGGCAGCCTGGGCATCGGCATGAGCTATCATCGCCTGCTCACGCACCGCGGCTACAAGACTCCGAAGTGGGTGGAGTATTTTCTGACCGTCTGCGCCACGCTCGCCCTCGAAGGCGGGCCGATTTTCTGGGTGGCCACGCACCGCATTCATCATCAATATTCCGACGAAGATGGCGACCCGCATTCGCCCATCGACGGCAAGTGGTGGGCGCACATGGGCTGGATTCTGATGGGCAAGTCCATGCACCATGACACGACCACGCTGGCCCGCTATGTTCCCGACTTAGCCAAAGACAAATTCCACGTCTGGATTACGAAGTATCACTACGTACCCATGATTGTGCTCGGTGTCATCCTGCTCGCTATCGGCGGACTTCCATTTCTGATGTGGGGCATCTTCATGCGTACGGTGGTCGGCCTGCACGCCACCTGGCTGGTCAATTCGGCGACGCATTCATGGGGCACCCGGCGCTTTGCCACCCGCGATCTTTCCACCAATAGCTGGTGGGTGGCTTTGCTGACTTTCGGAGAAGGCTGGCACAACAATCACCACGCGCATCCCACCGCCGCGCAGCACGGCTTCACTTGGTATGAGGTCGACGTGAACTGGTACGGCATCTGGGCGCTGAAGACGCTTGGACTGGCCTGGGACATCAAGCGCGTAAGGCTGGCTGACCTGGAGAGTGGGTTGGTCGCAGCCCCGAATGGACGATTGATTACTGGAGGTCTGGCGGAGGGCGCGGCGGCGGGCGACTAGTCCCCTTCGATGCACGGATATCGCCCCCCGATCATCTCGGTCGGGGTTTTTGCTGTCTGCGAAAACCTTAACCACAGAGGCCACAGAGAAACACAGGGTAAATATGGTTGTGTGATGTCCACCCTGTGGGCCTCTGTGTCCCCTGTGGTTAAGATTTGCTTCCTGTAGCGGAGGCAGGCTCCTAACGCGGTAAAATCAGCGTGACGCCATGCGCATCACGAGCCGCCGCGGAACCATCGTTTTCTTCCTCCTCCTGGGCATCACCCTGGTGGCGCTGGCGGTTGCCCTCAATGTTGGATGGATCATTCTCAACTGGCGCCAGGGAGTGTTGCTGTTCTTCGGCATCATCTTCTTCGCCCTGATCATCGCGGGCATGATTGTTAACACCAGCTTTCTGGTGCGAGAGCTTCGCCGCAGCGAGCAGCACGACAGCTTCATCAACGCCGTTACCCACGAACTGAAAACACCGGTCGCCTCCATCCGGCTGCATCTCGAGACCTTGCAGCGGCGCGACCTGCCGGAAACCCAGAAGCAGGAGTTTTACCGCGTGATGCTGAGCGACACCGACCGGCTGACGGAGACGGTGGAACAGGTGCTGCGCGCCGGCCGCGCCGGGGACAAAAGAGCCGGGCGGGAGAAGTCGGCGGTCGATTTCCGGCAACTGGTGCGCGAGTGCATGGACGCGGCACGGACCCGCCATCATTTGCCACTGGAGGCCATCCGCTACGAAGAGGAATCGACGAACGGGTCAGCAATTCGCGTGCTGGGCAGCGATGAGGATCTCCGTACCGCGGTTTTCAACGTCCTCGACAACGCCATCAAGTATTCCGGCGACGAAGTCGATGTGCGCGTGTGCCTGAATATGCCTGACGAAAAACGCGTCGTGCTCAGCGTGCAGGACCACGGGGTCGGTATCCCTGCCGATGATATGAAAAGTATCTTCAAGCGCTTCTATCGGGTCAACGACCGTTCTCTAGCGCACGTGAAAGGGACCGGGCTGGGACTGTTCATCGTGAAGTCGATTGCACAAAAGCATGGCGGCAGAGTCTTCGCCGAGAGCGCCGGCGAAGGCCAAGGCACCACAATTACGATGGAGTTGCCGAGGTCCATCGCATGAGCCGCGTTCTCGTGGTGGAAGATGAAGCCCATCTGGCCCAGGGGCTACGCTTCAATCTGGAGGCCGAAGGCTACTCCGCGGAAGTGGTTGGCGATGGAGAGGCCGCCACGGATCGTTTGCTCAGCAAGAAAGAAAACTTCGACGCCATCGTGCTCGACATCATGCTGCCGGGCAAGGATGGTTTCAGCGTAGTTTCGGAATTACGCGCGGCCCGGAATTATGTGCCGGTGCTGATGCTGACTGCCCGCAGCCGTCCCGAAGATGTGCTGAAAGGATTCGCCGCCGGTGCGGATGATTATTTGCCCAAGCCCTTTGACCTGTCCATCCTGCTGGCGCGTCTACAGGGATTGTTACGGCGCAGCCAATGGATGCGGGCCACCCTTGCGAAAGGGAATACGGGGGATGTTCCTGCCGCGTCCGACCCGGGCGGCGTCGGCGACTTCGGAACGTTTCGCTTCGATGGAAAGTCGATCGATTTCGGCACGCTCGAATTGCGAACCACCGACAATGTGATCCATCTGACGCTGATGGAATCGGAATTACTGCGCCACCTGGTGCGCAGCGAAGGGCGCATCGTTTCCCGCAAGCAGATTCTCGAAGAGGTTTGGGGACTGCACGAGGACACCGACACCCGCGCCATCGATAACTTTATGGTACGGTTGCGGCGCTACATTGAAGACGATCCCGCGGAGCCTCACCACCTGCTCACTGTGCGTGGAGTGGGTTATCGGTTCTTGGCGAATCCGAAGAAGAAATGAGCGCTGGCCGATAAGGCGAGAGGCTTTCAACCAGAAACCCTTCCGCCGGAATCACGCAGGCGGAAGGGCATCGGCTCGGTGGTCAGCGATTGTCTTACTGCTTGTCGTAGACAGAAGTGCCCTCGACCTTTTTCCCCGCCGCATCGGCTCCACTCACAGTGACTGTGCGGGTCTTGCCGTCCGCGGAAATCACGGCCTTACCAGTTATCGTAACTTTGCCACCTTTCTTGACCGTCAGCTCGTAGTGATGGTCGTCGATCTGCTTGATCGCCCGCGAGTCTGAAGTCGCATCGCCGGTGACCGGATAGTCTTTGCCGTCGAACTTGCCCGTCCACTCGTTATGCGTGGGCTTCCCCATCCCATCGACACCGTCGATCGTACCTTTAATGTTGTCGCCTGCGGCCTCATATACCACGGTTAGATTCTTAGGCATTCCGGCACTCAACTTCGACTTGCCTTCGTTGAGCTTCCAGGTCCCCAGGGTTGGGTTTGCGGCGGCGAAGCACATCGTTGCTCCGACAAAGAGCGTTACGAACGTCAATACGGCTATTTTTGTTTTCATGTTGCCTCCAGGGTGAGAAACGGATGGCTCGCGAGCGAGCAAGGCATTCTAGGTCGCGCATGCCGGTTTGCGCAACCCTCGGTATGGCTTCAAGTCATGGATGACGCCACTACGCTCTGCACAGTTCGGAAACCAGCGTTTCCTGTCTTTCCAGCGCCAAACCATCCATGCGGTTGAGAATCATCTTATAAGCCGCGAGCGAGATTCCCGCCAGCGCTAACAGGATCACGGTCGCGATCCAGAAGTTGCCGTAGTGTCGCGCAACCCAGAACACCGTGACCCCCACGCCGATGACGAACAGTTGCACCGCCATGCTGATCAGAACGCTCATCTGCGAAGGCTTTTGATGTCTAAACGAGGAATAGTCCACTTTCTTCGGCGCATGGATCGAGAGCAGATTGCCTACGGCAAAATTCAGCGGCGCCGCGAATAGTAGGCCCGCCAGTGCGGCGACAGTGACGGAAAGAGTGGGTGGGCCATAGAGAAAGCTGACTGCGATCCAGGCCACGACGGTCTCTACGGCCAGAATGCCGGCATGAGTGAGATTCTTGGCCAGCACAATCTGACGGAAGGTCACGGGAGCAGCGAAGAAGAACTGGATGCCTGCCGCGTCCCCGCCAAAGCTGTTGCAAACCAGATTGGTGAGCATCAGGAGCGTGTACGCGGCAGCCCCCGGAAATGCCATGTCGGGAAGGTGAGTGAAAGCAGCGCCGGATTGCTTGGCGGCGTTCAGAGCCCCAAACCGCAGAATGATCAGCACAAAAATCGGCATGATCAGGGTGAGCAGCATAGGGCCGCTACGAAGCAGATAACGGACTTCTTTTTCGAAGACCGCTGCCACCGGCGTAGAAACTCCAGGAAGATTCCACCCCAGTCGCAACGACCGATCCCTTGGCAGCGCGGATGCGGCCACTTCGCTCAAGTTCTCACCGCGATATTGCGCCAGCAGCCGCACATGCAGGCAATAACCAACGACCAGAGCAAAGGCGCACAGCAGCGCGAATGAGGTGAAGCTCACCATCACCCGGGGATAAGCCGCTTGCGCAATGGCATCGGCGGCAAGGCCGGGTGGAAGAATGCGCTGCGCTGGGGCAAGAATTTCGATGTATCGTTGCACGTCTGGCCGGGAGGACTTCCTCTCGAAATGCCGCACCAGCGGGCCGATCAGTTGAAAACTTAGCATCAGCAGAACAAACAGGATGCCCATGAGTTCGCGCGTGCGGCGCTGTGCCAGCCAGCGCTCCACCCAGGCGAATATCATTTGCATGAACAGCAGATTGAAGGCGGCGAATGCCAGCAAGACCAGCAGCGTCCACGGCAGCAACGCCGGCTTCGCAAACCCCACGCCCAGCAGGATCCCAAACGACCACAAACAGCCGACAGCAGTCGCCGGATCGAATGTGCCATAGGCTATCCGTACCAGGAAATACGAGCGGTAGCTGAGCGGAAAGCGCAGCAAGTCGGAAGAGTCTGAATTGCTGGTGAAGGCCGTCGCCATGATGGGAAAGACTTGCCAGAAGACGAACACAAACCATAACAGCAGCGCCAGCAACTCTGGCTTGCCTGCCGAGATCATCATCGACGCCGCGATGCCCATGCCGAAAGCGCCGCCGACTCCGCCGAGAGCGAACGCAAATCCTATGAGAATTTGCGAGAGCAATTCCAGCTTACCCCGTGTGCTGCGCAGCGCATTCACGAAGAGCCGCCAGCGCAGTTCGGCGATGGTAGCGTATTGGGTGCGCGGGCGGAGGGTCAGATTGAGTTCACTCATGATCGTGACTTTGGTAATCCTCACAGCGGCTTGCACTCGATCTACACTGAAATCCCCGACCAGACTTGTCCCGAGAAACTCATGGGCCGTCGCTTTATTCTAATTCTCCTGCTGCTGCAGACGGTGGCAGCCACGCACGCTCAGGATGCAACTCCTCAGCCAGCGCGTAAAATCGTACTCAGGGTCAATCCTGCCTATCCCGACTTGGCCAAACGGATGCATCTTTCCGGCATAGTGAAGCTCCGGGTCACAATCGCGGCAAACGGTTCAGTTAAATCCGTCGAACCGGTCGGCGGAAATCCCGTGTTGCTCAAAGCAGCACAAGACGCTGTAACCAACTGGAAGTTCGCCACTGCTCCCGATGAAACGCGAGAAGTGGTTGAGCTTCGCTTCGACACGCGGTAGTCTCCTCCACCCATGAGTTTTGCAACCCCTGCCTTCTATCCCAACCACGAAAGCTCCTGCTCTGTGCGCCGCGAGCCGCCCACCGTACGCAGAAAGATTTGCTCCAGAGTCATCTTTTCTGCAGATGCCATCGATCCATCGCCTGGCCCCGCCGGCGTCTGCGCCTCAACCCCGGCTCGCAGTTCTTCCAGCGATCCTTGAGCCACCAGGCGTCCCTGATGAATGATAGCGACGTGACTGCACAGCCGCTCCACAATCTCGAGCACATGGGATGTCAGAAAAATCGTGGCCCCGCGCGCAATCATGCCTTGCAGCATCGCCTTCAGCGTTCCGGCGGCGATGGCATCCACGCCTTCGAACGGCTCGTCGAGGAACAACACCTTCGGACCATGAATCACGGCCGCCGCCATCGCCAGTTTCTTCTGCATGCCGTGGGAGTAGTCGGTGACCAGCTTCTTCGGCTGATCGGCGAGCTGCATGAAGTCAAGGAGTTCCGCGGCACGCTTGGCTGCGGTTTCGCGATCCAGTCCGTACATGCGTCCGGCGAAGTTCAGAAACTCCGATCCGGTTAGGCGACCGAACAGCGCCATGCCTTCCGGGACGACGCCGATTTGTCGCTTCACTTCAACAGGATGCCTGGTGAGATCAAGACCGAGGATTTCGATTCGCCCCGAACTGGGCGCCAGCAGCCCGGTGAGCATCTTGATGGTGGTCGATTTCCCCGCGCCATTGGGGCCGAGAAAGCCAAAGAACTGCCCCGGCGCAACGCGCAGGTCGATGTTGTCGACTGCGATCAATTCTCCGAAGCGGCGGGTCAAGCCCTGGGTCGAGATGGTGGGAGCGGCGTCCATGAAGCTTCTGAATCTAGCATACCCAGAAAATCCCCGCGGCAAAGTATTCATGATCAGGATGCCCGGCGATTTTTTACACGCCGATGACAACATGCTTTTGCCCACGGAATATAAGACGAAGAGTTAGCTGCCCCTGCAACAATCTGTGGTCCCAGGAGAAGTCCAATGAAAGGAACGTTCGCATTTGTCACTTGTTTTGTTTTGCTGGCAGCCTCTGCCTACGCAGCCAGTCCGAAGCCAGTCGCCGTTTTCACCTTCATCTGCAATAGCACAGGTTTGGGGTCAGGTTCGTGTCCCAACGGTGGTAGACCCGATTCTCTTATCCAGGGTTCCGATGGAAATTTCTATGGTGCCGCCCAGGATTCCATGGAGGGAAGCTCAACGCCCAACGGTGGAACCGTATTTTCGGTCTCGCCTGCCGGGAAATTTACTCTACTGCACACCTTTGCGGCGGGCACAAACAAGACATACCCCAACGGCAACCTTCCAGGCTTTGTGGCGGAGGGCTCTGACGGCAAGATCTACGGCACAACGCTGTTTGGCGGAGTGGGCGGCTGCAATGGCTACTGCGGCTCAGGCGTGTTATATCGCGTAAGCAAGACCGGCACAGGTTTTCAGGTGCTTCACAAATTCTGCTCCCAGTCGAACTGCACGGACGGTGGTGGCGGTGCGGTGCTTCCGGGCATCGACGGCAATCTGTACGGGGCATCGTTTCAGGGCGGAACCGCTAACTGCGGCTCTTTCTACCAGGGTTGCGGGACGATCTTTCGGGTAACTCCGTCCACTGGAGCCTATGAGGTCGTTTTGGACTTCAACGGTTCAACCGATGAATTCCCTTCAAGCTTCATCCGGGCGTCTGACGGAACATTCTACGGGCTCGACTCCGGGCCACAGGGCCAGAAACTATTCCATTTCACTCCTGCCACCGGAGCCTTCCAATCGGTTGCGCTGAATTTTCCTTCGATCAATGGCTTGCCATCCGCCGGAGGCTCGTTGGCCTTCGGTGCCAACGGCAATTTTTACGGCCTGTATCACATTTACGGAGAAGATGGCGAAGGACTCTTCGAAGTTCAGCCCGACGGCAGCAACCTACAGCTGTTTCCGTTCTATACGACTCGTGCCGGCGGCGGCAGCCCGGATGGATTGCTGCTGGCCAGCGATGGTAATTTTTGGGTCGCCGATTACAACGGCAGCACCGGTTACGGAGACATTGTCACTCTTTCGCCTTCGACCGGGAAGCTGATCCAGACGCTTACACCCTTCGGCGCATCGGGCGCCGTGGGTGCCTATCCGGCGGAGATTATTCAAGCCAAAGACGGGACGCTCTGGGGCTCGACCTACCAAGGGGGTAACGCCTCCGCCGGCCATTTTGGCGACGGTACCGTGTTCAGCCTGAACGTGGGCTTGCCGCCGAAGTAAAGTAACATCCGTGAAATAGTGTTACCCGATCCCTTCCCCACGGGCGACCATGGGGAAGGGATATGTTTTCTTAGCGAACGGTCGCTACTGTTTTTCTTTCGGCGCTTCTTTCTTCTCCGCCGGCTTCTTCTGCATGTCCTCGGTCCAGGGCGGAACTATGCCCACGAATCGGGCATAGGCGATGGATTGTCCCAGGTGCTCCGCGGCGTGGCGGACAATGAAAAGCAGAATGCCGCGCTCCGTATTCTTCCCGCCAAACCAGTCCATGCTCTTGTCCAGATCGGCGTCCGGCATGGCGGTGATCGCCTTCCTGGCGTGAGCGAAGGAATCTTTCAGAGTGGCGATGACTTTCGCTTTGTCAGTGGTGGATTTCTCAAATCCTTTGACGTCGAAACCCGCCGGCGGGGGCGTGCCGACGAGTTTGTACAAGTTGTAGTTGGCCGCTGCAACATGCAGAAACACTTCGGCGAAGGAACGCACATCCGGCGCGGGCCGCCATGTGTACTTCTCTGCGGGGATGGCTTCCGCGAGGCGGGCGAATTTGTCTTCTTGGACCATGACTTCCGCCATCACCTCAGAGCGATATCCCGTAACCCCGGGAGTGCCGTCCTTGTACGGGTTCACTTGCGCCGAGAGGCGAACCGCAGCCAGGGTCAGTACAAACAAAAAGAATGTCGGGAAAGCGCGCTTCATGGAATGTTCTCCTTTGTTTCGGAAACAGTCTACTCGCTCCGGAGGTTTTGTCTAGAAACGGAAACAAAAGCCAGGACGCCGTACCTAGAATCCCGGCGGCCTCTGGTCGACAACGCCGAAGGCGCGCTCGAGCGCGAGCCCTGCCTGCGCCAGCGTGCCCTCGTCAAACAGTCGCCCGATCAGAGTGACCCCGTGGGGAACGCGCCGCGGCGGCGAGAATGTCGGCATCGGGTTGTTGGGGTCGGGCACCCAGTCGCTGCGCGCTTTTGCTACCTCGACGAAGCCCGCGCGCAATGTCAGCGAAGGATGGCCGGTGAAGTTGGTCGCGGTCAGCATCTCATCGCGTAACGAAGGCACGAGTAGCAAGTCCACCTGGGAGAAGATGCGGGCCAGTTCTTCGGCGACCTTCCGACGGAACCGGTCGGCCTGTACAAAATCGACCGCCGAGAGGAACCGCGCTTCACGAAAAATGTTGGGCCAGGCGTCGGGTACCTGAGCTTTGAGTTGATTCATGCCACCGCTCAACCCAAGTTCTTCGAACGCAGCCGCACCCTCGGCAAAAAGAATCAGGTTGAGCGAGTCGTACGGCCAGTCGGGAATAGACACTTCCACCGGAACCATGCCAACTTTTCTGACTGCATCGACCGCAGCGCGATCCACGGCAGTTGCGGGATTCTCATTCAGCCAGCGAGGAACGTAGCCGACGCGCAGCCCCTGCACGGAAGCGCCCGCATCGAAGTCAAGCTTGCTGGGCACGCTTGCCAGGTCGCCGGCGTCGGGCCCGGAGATGGCGAGGAGCACCAGCATCGCATCCTCAACCGTGCGCGTCATGGGTCCGAGCTTGTCGAGCGACCAGCACAGAGTCATCGCGCCAGTGCGCGCCACGCGGCCATAGGTGGGACGCAGTCCGGCAATCCCGCAACGCATTGCGGGGCTGACTATGCTGCCGCCAGTCTCGCTTCCGATCGCGAACGCAACTAATCCCGCGGCAGTGGCCGCGCCCGGCCCAGCGCTCGAGCCCGACGATGCTTCCTCGAGAAGCCACGGGTTCATCGTCTGGCCGCCGAACCAGATGTCGTTGAGCGCGAGCGCCCCCAGACTCAGTTTCGCGACCAGCACCGCTCCGGCTTCATGCAGGCGCTTCACCACGACTGCATCCTCGGCCGGTACGCGGTTGCGGAAAGGCTCAGCGCCATATGTGGTGCGGATTCCGGCGGTGTCGAGAAGGTCTTTTCCGCCCCAGGGAATGCCATGCAGTGGCCCGCGATAATGGCCGGCGGCGATTTCCTCATCAGCCTTCCTGGCCTGCGCCAACGCCAGCTCACGCGTGAGTGTGATGACGCAGTGCAGCTTGGGATCGAACTGCTCCAGGCGCTTCAGATAAATGCGGGTAAGCCGGTCGGAACTCAGCTTGCGATGCTCGATCCACCGTGAAAGCTGGGTGAGAGAGGCAAAGGCAATATCTTCATCGCGCGCGGGCAATGGACCGGGATCATTGTTGCTGCGAACAAACCTATCGCGCTCCGGCCCGCTCTTCAAGCCGGGCAACATCGGATTCCAACGCGATGCTGGGGCCAGCGTTGTTTCGAGTGCGACCTTGCGTGGTCCTGTGCGCCGCTCATAAAGCGCCGCCATGGTCTTGCGCCAACTGCTCGCCGCCATCGCTCGCTCGGGGGCAGTCATCTCAACCTGAACCAACTTCTCAGCTTCCGCGAAACTTGAAGGCGAGACCTCAGGCCCAACCGCTGGCCCCGTGCCGAATGCCGGAGGCGCTCCAGGCGGCAGATCGCCCGGCTGTTGCGCGTAACTGCGATACACAGTTGCGGCACCCAACAAGGCGAGAGATGTCTGGGTCAGGAACTGCCTGCGCGATTTCGACATGAATCCTCCGACAGGCATTGTAGCCGCTGCACTGTCGCCGAATTGTCATAACAAGAACGCCCAGCCTGAGAGGGCCGATACCACCAATACCCGAGATTCCTTAAGATTTTTTTCCCCAAACCTTACAGCCCTCGCCGTATGGACTCCGGTGATCACCTGATTCAGAGTTACGGGGTTTGCGCCATTTCGTCAACAGCCTACACGAGGGTACATTCCATGACATTCCGTTACGAGAGCAACCGCGAAACGGCTGTCCTGCGTTTCACAAAGACACTGCTTCCCGGCCTTCTCCTCTTTGCGAGCGCGTTATTTCTGTGCGCTCGCGACATTCACGCCCAGGCAACCTTCAGCAACTACGAACTGGCGGGTAACCCCTTCGTCAACGGGTTCAGCGTTGGAACCACCTGTCCTAATTCGTCCGGAACCTGTACCAACACCGAGGGAGAACCCTCCATCCGTACCGACAAGGCCGGCAACTTCTACGGCTCTTCCGAGAACGTCTTCTGCGTCATCGGAGGCCTTTGCGGCGGTACCTTCGCATACAAATCAACCGACGGCGGAGCCCACTTCACCACCCTCGCGCTGCCTAACAGTGTTTCTTCCGGGGGTGTTGGCATCTCGCCCGCGGGCGGCGACACCGACATCGCGGTAGCGCCTCAGAAAAATGCCTCCGGAGCCTACAACGTATACGTAGCCAGCCTCCAGAGCCGGCCGCCTCTACTGGATATTTACGTCAGCACCAGCAAAGACGGCGGGAACACCTGGTCCATTAATCCTTTGGGTGCCAGCAGCCCTGTGGATGACCGGGAGTGGATCGTAGCCGACGGAGCCAGCAAAGTCTGCATTTCCTATCACTCGACAATTACCACCAATGAAATCGTCGTGGACTGCAGCTCCGACGCAGGCCTGACTTTCACACAACACGCGCTTGCATTCGATGTCAGCCACCAGTTCCATGCCCTGCTGAACAATGAGATCGGAAATCTTGCCATCGATCCCAGCAATCACGTGATCTATCAGTCCTTTAGCTCCATTCACAGCGCTGCCGAAGAAGATCCTGTGAACGGGTGCGGCACCAGTTGTGGCACCCATTCAGTGTGGATCGCCCGCTCGATCGATGGCGGCGCCACGTTCACTGACTACGAGGTGTACAACAACCCCAATGTCCTGCTTAGCTATGGACACCAGTTTGTAAATGTTTCGGTGGACCGCGCTGGAAATGTTTACGTGGTTTATAGCGACAACCACAATCTGTTCTACAGTTTCTCCACGAATTTCGGACAGACCTGGTCCGGTCCTTATCAGATAAACCAGTCGCCCTCAAACACCGCGATTTTCCCCTGGAGCGCCGCGGGTGGGTCGGGTGGATTGGACGTGGTCTGGTACGGTACCAGCTATTACGATGGCGTCAATCCGCCTGACAGCTATCCCAATTCTGCGTCGTGGTACGTTTACTTCGCCCAGAATCTCAAGGCCGTCACCCCGGGCAGCAGCTTCACGCAGGGAACGGCATCGGGCATCGTTCATTATGGTGGCGTCTGCGAATCCGGAGTAACCTGCACCGGCAACCGCGATCTGCTTGACGACTTTGGGATCGCCGCCAGCCCCACGACCGGCTTCGCTGCGATTATCTACACGGCGGACCAGTACCTGAACACAGCGGCAGAGCCGGCCAACAGCCAGGGTTCGGCGCCGTGTACGGCGAGCACCAGCAACTCGTCCAACTGTTCCCACACGGACATTGCGGAACAAACCGGCGGTTCCGGCATCAATCAGAGACACGGCCATCACTTTGAAGTCGAGGAAGAAGACTTTGAAGAGACGGACCTGAAAAACGATGGGAACCACTCCCCGGACTTCAATATGCAATTCCTGAATACGGGAACCGTCCCCATTTCGTCGATCACGGCCCAGGTCTCTGGATTGCCTGTAACACTCACCTGGCAGTCGGCGTTCCCGCTACAGGCAGGTCAGACGATGACGGGTTCAACCACGAGCGTGCCCGCGGGACTCAGTCTCGTGGTCGGCTCAATCTATCCCGTCACCATAAGCGCAACCATGTCGGACGGAACCACCGAGACTCAGTCAACCTACGCAATTTACACGTTAGGTGCGGGACTTGGGTTGTAAAACCGGGAATTGTTTTCTGTTTAGGTCCGCATCAGTCGAAGAGCAATAAGAACGCCCTGGTTCTTGCCAGGGCGTTCGCGTTTGTTTTGTGGCTGATTCCTGTGAAAACAGCTCTCGATTTTTCTAGAACAGATTCCACAGGAACTGGTTATAGACATCGTGGTGATACTGCACCTCTGGCGCCTTCACAAATGTTCCCAGCATGCGCGGACAACGGTCAGCCGCGGCCTGCTTCAGGTCGGCATAGCGGCCCTTCACGTCTTCGCCGAGAAGCTTCGTCGTCCACTCTGCTTTGCGAAAGTTGGCGAGAGCGTCGTAGATGTTATCGGGTAAATAGCGCTCGGCTTGGCGCAGATTCTTGATCTTCGACGTCTCGCCATCGATACCTGTCTTGAAAATCGACAGCATGACGAGATACGGATTCGCATCGGGAGCGACCGACCGTACCTCCACGCGCATGCTCTTCTCGTTGCCGATCGGAATACGAATCATCGACCCGCGGTCTACCGGCGACGCCTTGATCTGGTTCGGCGCCTCGAAGTGTGGATCAAGCCGCCGGTAGGCATTCACGCTCGCATTCAGCAGTAGGCAAATGTCGTTGCCATGCGTGAGGATGCGATCCAGAAACGCCCAGCCCATCTTGCTAAGTTTCTCTTCGCCCTTCGCATCCCAGAACAGATTCTTGCCGTTCTCGCTGATCGAAACGTTGGTATGCATGCCGCTGCCGTTCACGCCTACTACCGGCTTGGGCAGAAACGACGCCGAAAGTCCCATGTTCGTCGCCACCTGCCGGCAGATCAGCTTGTAGAGTTGAATCTGGTCGGCGGCCGCAACCACTTCGCCGTAGCCATAGTTGATTTCAAACTGCGAAGGCGCAACCTCAGGATGGTCCTTCTCATTCTGGAAGCCCATCGAGCGCTGCACCTCGGCGGTGGTGTCGATGAACGTGCGCAGCGGATCGCCCGGCAGCGAGTGATAATACCCGCCCGTGTTGACATATTCGAACTTGCCGCTTTCGTGATAGGTGCGCTCGGCATCCGCTCCCTTGAACAGGAAGCCTTCAATCTCATTGGCGGCGTTGAGCGTGTAGCCCTTTTTCTTGTGCAAGTCGTCGGCATAGTTTTTCAACACGCCCCGAATGTCTGCCGAATACGACGTGCCGCCTTTGTCGATGACTTCGCCAAACACCAGCACCTTGCCGGAGCCGAATACATCCGCTGGCGCCCAGTAGAACGCCGCCCAGTCAATGCCCAGACGCAAATCGCTCTCGCGCTGCGCCGTGAACCCACGAATCGACGAGCCGTCAAACGTAAGATTGTCCCAACTCTTGATCAGAAACTTCTTGTCGTAATCCAGCATGTGCAGCCGGCCTTCCAGATCGCTAAACATCACGGTCACGGCCTTGATCCGCTTCTCGTCGGTCAGGTACTTCAGCCGCTTCTCCTGGATCTTGCCGATGGGGACGCGGTTCCTGCGCTGCTCCTTCGCTTCCAGATTCAGGTCTTCGAGTTCGTCATAGCTGAGTGCCAGGAAATTGCGCAGTTCGTTAGGCATGGATGTCCTTCAGTCTCCTATTAGTCTTCAGCAAGAATGTTGGCAAGTTAGTGCACGGAACAGCAATTGAAATGGCTGGGATTTCAACAGGGAAGAATAACGCGAGTGCCATGTCGCCGACAATCGAAAAAGCTGATGCCGGGCATAAAAGAGATTTATTTGGAAGGACTCCGAAATCATTCCTTTAGGACACACCCAATCCCTGTCCGGGCATCAGCCAGATGATTACGCCCAAGGCCGCCATCACTGCGACAAAATAGACCGTAATGGCGCGGCTGGGACGCGGCGGCAGGTCTCTGGAAAAGAACGCTCGATAGCCCGCGCCCAGAGCTACCAGTAGAAACAACCTCTGCCCCAGCGCCAGCCACAGAGCAAACCCAGCAATGATCAGCGCAATGCGTTCCGCCTTGTTTAAGGCCAATGCGGCCTGGCCACCATCCAGCGCCCAGACTGGAATGAGATTCAGCAGGTTCAGAATCGCTCCGGAACGCGCCAGCGCTGCCCAAAGTGGATTGCCTGTCTGCCACCACAGCGCAGCACATAGAACCGAAGCGAGCAGTCCGGCGAGCGGTCCGGCCAGGCTGACTGCGGCTCGTGTCTCCAGCGGCACGCCCAGCGCCTGCCAGCGAACGTAAGCTCCCAAGCCTGGCAGAAACACCGGCATATCCGCGGGCAAGCCACGGCGTTTGATGTCGATGAAGTGGCCCATCTCGTGAATCAGAATCAGTACGGCGAAGCCCATGCCGAACTTCATTCCTGAAGCTGCCGAATAGATCGCGACGAATGCTAAGAAGCTCAGGATTGAAGTCAACTGGAGGCGTACAGTCCGCGGAGTGCCCCTGGCACTGGGCACGCTAATCGGGCCTGCGGGGGCAATCGCTTGAGTCCGGAACCCGTCGCCCGGAGCAGACGATGATCCAGTGTTCGCTGCGTCGTCGAGTTCTTGCACGTGTTGCCTGATCCAGTCAGCTTGCTTCGATGTTGGGGGCAGCAGCCGGAGCGCGGCAAGCCAAACTTCTCGCGCGTGGCGCAATTCGCCCCGAGGCTCAAGCGCCTTCGCCTCGGCCGTCAGGCGTTCCAGCTCTTCAGAGTGTACAAGCGTGTGGCAGCGGTCGCACACCAATGCTCCGGGTTCAAGCTGCTGCGAACAGCGCGTGCAGCGCCGCATCAGTTCTGGTGAGGTGGTAGACACGGCCGGGAAAAAACGCCCAACAGACCAGTGTAAAGCTTCAACGCGTTGTTGGAGCAGAATCGACAAACGGTCCGTAGATTCCAAAGGGCCGGCCCTGGGCAATTCTGCATGCGATGCGGATGCCAAAGAAGAGGATCAGCAAGCCCATGGCGCCCCAGAAGGGATTGCCGGAAAGCTGAATAAATGGAGACGTCAGCCCGAGCCAAACCACCGGTCCCAGCCATGAGCTTATGTTTGCCAAGCTAAGTTGAAACCGTCCGCCGGCAAGATGAATCCAGATGGGAATCGCGGCCATCGACACTGCCGCATAAGTCAGCAAAGCCGCTGCAATCTGGTAGGGGCGGCCGCCCACTCCATTGGATCCTTTCATCATGGCTGTGCCCACGATCCACCCAACGCCAATCGACATATAGCTGATCACCCAGCCTTGCAGCAGGATGGCGATCGTGGCGTATCCAATCAACCCCACGACGGCCGCGCCAATTCCGTACGCGAGCGCGCGAACATATGCGGCATGCTTGTCCTGCGCAATTTCGGTGCGCATCTTTTCCGCACAGCCAGGGCAGGCCATCGCGGCATTCACTCGATAGTAAGTTCCACTTAACGGTTGCTGACAAAACTCGCAGCGGCTGCCTCCTGGCTCGGTCGCGTACTCAGCCGTGCCGAACTGCGGCGTGGGATTGCTGAAACTGTCACTCATGGCCCGGAACAATAGCACAGCGGCCGCTGCTAAGGAAGAGGAAATCCACGGATTTCAGCGCGCTAGGGCATCGCCGAATGGCGCGCAGAAATTCAGCGATGGCAGTTGTCGGCTCCGTGCAGTCGGAGAGCGCCAACTCTCAAGGCAACAGACCATAAACATCCAGCTCAGTCTGAGTGCCGACGTATACTTTCCCGTTAGCTACCGTCGGAGCGCTGAACTTTACGGCCGGACCAGCGGTATCTCGCGTGGCGTTGTCGCTGCTGTAGAGCTGGCGAGAAATATTGGAGGCGTCGAAGGCCCGCAGAGTTGCAGGCAGACTATTCGTATACCGGTCTACCTGCAAGATCCAGACGATCCCGTTGTTATTGCCATTTGCCGATACCACCGGCGCACCTCCGGGGTAGCCGAAAAGCTTATTGGACTGCGCAATTGGAACCGTGGAAATCAATCCGCCCTGCAGACTAAATTGCATTGGGTAACCAAGGGAGCTGGCATAGTAGACCTGTCCTTGCCAGTAAGCGGGGCCGCCACGGTTGCCCGATCCTTGCAGATTGGCCGATATCACCGCCGGAATCGTAAGCAAATTCTGATTCGCCGTCGCACTGTTTCCCCCCAGGAAGTCGCGATTGAGTTCGTAAATGGTGCTGCCCTTGCCTCCTGCCAGCATGACGTGTGGATAAGGACCGGGTTGATCCGGCAACAGCATTGCTCCTCCCCCACCCAGGTCCCAATTCAAACTCGACAGGCTTGCCTGATTGAAAGGAGAAAAATAATCGCCGACGGACAAAACTCCATTGCTCGCCGTCAGCTTCAATACACTGTCACCGTAGTCCAACCCGCCCGTGCTGGCATCGAAACTGCCGTTGCTGGTAACGACAAAGATGTTCCCATTGGCATCTGCGGCGATTCCGTCTCCGCCCTGCCAAATGCCGCCCTCACTGCCGTTGGGCGTCGTGTTGAACACCCCGGCCTGTTGCAAATTGCTTTCGTTGTATCCAATCACCCACCCGTGGAACGGCAGGATATCTTCCAGCGAAGCCCAGCTTATGTAAACCGTCCCATTCGCCAGCAATAGAGCCGGGCGCGGATTCTCACGCAGTGAATCGAAAGACAACTGGCCACCTATGCTGCCCACACCAGTACCGCTCACCGTGGCTTGAATCACCACCGGACTCCCGGCCTGCTCGAAGCCCGTCCTTATATCCAGAGCGTGAAGACGCTGCACATAGTTGGTCACACCGCCAGTGATTTCCTTAGTTCTTGCGATCACGAACAGGGTGTTGATGGCGGGATCGATCACGGGGGTGGCAGTGATCCCGACCTGAACGGGAATGTCGTTGCCGTTTTCCACGGCTCCCTGAGGCACCGTGGTGACACCATTGGCGGGATCGAGGAATGATTTCTGCCACAATTGCCCGCCGCCAGTTCCATTAGTGTCTGCATCGAAGGCAAACACGCTGTCGTTTTCCGTCGCTACGTACACGACATTGTGAACTCCCAGGTTTGAAACGTTCACGCCCTCAACATAAAGCGGCTGCGCAAAAACGTAGCCATCTACCGGGTAGGAGAAGAGCTTCCCGAACTGAGTTCGGTTCACCGTGCCGGTGGTCAGCGCAACCTCATTCAAGTTCTGTCCGGTGCGAAGCGTGTCATTCCTGCCGGTAAATGTGCCCGGATAATTATTGGCCGCGACAAAGGCTGTGGCGGTCTGCTGCGGGTTGCTGATGTTCGTCGCCTGAATGGTGTGCATCGCGGCTATGCTGGAGGGCGTGAAGAGGCCGGAAGCAGAAATTGTGCCCACCGTGCTATTTCCGCCTGAGATCCCATCGACTGCCCATGCAAAAGTCGCAGTGCCTCCGCTGAGTGTGGCGGTGAACTGCTGAGTTTGCGACGGCGTTATCGAGGCCTGCCCTGGGTCGATATTCACCAACGCATTCGCCAATGTGCCCGTACCGCTCAAGGTCACTGTCTGCAGGAATGAAGGATCGGTGTCATTTATGGTGATGTACCCGGTTCGTTTGCCGGTAAAAGACGGAGTGAACGTTACGCTGATCGTGCAATTGGCGGCTGCGTTGAGCGAGCCCGGACAGTTATTCGTCTGCGAATAGTCGCCACTGGCCAGAATGCTGTTGATGTTCAACGCAGCAGAACCCGGGTTTGTCACGGTGAACGACTTCACCGAGCTGTTGGTTCCCACATTCTGGCTCGCGAAGTTCAATGAGGTCGCGGATACTTTTGCAGCCGCTCCGCTATTCCCCATCCCCACCAAAAACACCACTTGGACTGGACTGTTGTATGCGTTGTCAGTGAGCACAATGCTGCCGCCACGGGACCACGCGGCCGTCGGAGCAAAGTTCACGGTGATTGTGCAGAATCCTCCAACTGCCACCGGCACTGCCGTACAGTTATTGGTTTGCGAAAAATCTCCTGTAGCGATAACGCTGCTGATCGTCAGGGCTGCCGTTCCCGTGTTCGTCACCGTGACCGGCGCTGCTGTGCTGGTCGTTCCTACCAGCACACCTGTAAAGTTTAGGTTGGCGGGCGACAGGGTTGCGACGGGCGCCACGCCGGTGCCGCTGATGGGCACGCTTTGCGGGCTTCCGGTCGCGTTGTCCGTAAACTTGACTGTCGACGATCGATTCCCCGTCTTCGTAGGGGTGAAAGTAACGCTGATCGTACAACTGGCACTTGCTGCCAAAGATGAAGGGCAAGTATTGGTTTGAGAGAAGTCTCCCGTGTTGCTAGTCGCGATCTTGATGCTTGTCACAGACAACGTCGCATTACCAGTATTCGTGAGCGTGATCACCTGTGGCGTGCTGCCGATGCCCACCTGCTGATTGCCGAAGCTCAGACTGGTCGGAGATAAACTCACAACCGCCTGACCAGACAGAAAAGTCGAGCACGCTACGACGGCCAAAACACAAACACCTCGAACGGAAGTCAGCATATTAGGGGTGAATCAGGGCAGACAACGAGCGGGGGATGCTCACTTGCTCCTGTGGTCAATAACTATTTTGCACGCCTGAACTCTTTAAAGCCAGAAAAAAGAGTGAGATCGAATATCTTTATGACTGTATGCAACTTTCTGCATCATTCGCCTTCCATATCGAGGCGCCCATGTTTCAATCGCTACTGCCGGTGGGCGGAGGCTCCCGCGGCGATCTCACGCAACGCGCTGACAAATCCTGCAGCCGCGGCCGGGTCAGCCAGCGCTTCCAGGTGCACTGTTGCCGAAAACTGCGGCGACTCCGGACGGAAGTGCACCTGCAGAATATCCTGGCGCCGCGCCGACATCAACGCATTCAGTTCCGCGCTCGGGTCTTGCTTCCAGTGCGTTCGCGTAGTCAGGATGGTGGGCCCGGGCTGGTACAGATCCCACTCCTGTTCATCGCGCTTTCGCGATAACGTTCCCCGGTTGTGCGCCGACCAGCGATGCCTCACCACTTCCAGATGAAAGCTGGGAGAACCGCCCAGATCGGCCTCGAACGTCAGCGTTTCTTTTTGCCGATGCCAGCAGCTCAGAAGCCACTGTACGGGCAAGGCGCGCGGTCGGAACTTTACGGTCACGCGCGCATTTTCGAACCAGCGGGAAGGAAAATGCAGCTGCGCCTGTAGCCGCGAACTGCCCATCCAGTGCGACTCCAGAATGCTTCCCTTGCCGGCGCACGCCGCCTGCACCCAGCGCAAGGCCGCTGCTCCTTTTTTTCGATTGTAAGTAGAAAATACGAAGTACCACAGCCCCAGAATGGCGACCGAACCGGCCACGTCGATCAGCAGAAGGCGTTCCACTACGCTACCTTTGATGTTCATGGTACGTCTGCGGTTGCGGCGAAGCAAGGGGACAAAGGCCCCCAATCCTTCCCTCGGGGCAGCCCTGCCAGGATTAACTGTGGAAAACCCGCTAGATTCTGCCTCTAGCCGGGCATCCACGATTGCCGCAGACTCCCGCTCTAACTCACCGGGGATCAAGGGCCCTCGCAGATATCCGACGGCCACATCCGCAGCCGCCCCACTCCCCGCTACAATGGCCCGGTGCCTTTCACCATTCGGGACTTCCAGCCCGCCGACTTCGATACGCTGTGGCGTATCGACCAGGATTGCTTTCCTCCCGGTATCTCCTATTCACGCGCCGAACTCAGGTTCTACATCCGTCGCCCCTTATCGTTCACGCTGTTGGCTGTGCAGTCGGCGCAGTCGGCAACGGCCGCTCCTATTTCCGGGACCGGCGAGAAAAATTCCTCCCCCATCCCCTTGCCCAGCGCAGTTGCCGGTTTCCTCGTGGCCGAAGCCAAGCGCGGCTCAGGTCACATCATTACCATTGACGTGGTCGCCGCTGCCCGCCGCGCCGGCGTAGGCTCGCTGTTGCTGCGTGCCGCCGAAGATCGTCTGCGCTCTGCCCAATGCCGTTCGGTCGAACTGGAAACCGCTGTGGACAATGTTTCCGCCCTATCCTTCTACAAACGCCACGGCTACTCCGTGATCAAAACCTTCCCGCGTTACTATTCGAACGGCATAGACGCCCTGGTGCTCGAGAAAAATCTGGTCAGCCCTTCTTAGCGACTTCGCGGGCCCTTCTTAGCGATCTCTGCGGTTAAAAGCTTTTCCCCCAGCCGCGACCGATTTGCACTTTCCCCCCTTCTCCAGCTACCTTGCCTGTGATGAAAGTTGCCATCCAGGGCGAACGCGGGTCCTTCAGCCACGAAGCCGCGGAGCGCATGCTCCCACATTGCACGGTCGTCCCCTGCGCCCGATCCACCGAAGTGTTTGACCGTGTACAGCGCGGTTCAGTCGCCGCTGCCGTGATCCCCATCGAGAACTCGCTGGCCGGAACAGTCGCCGAACACGCCGACCTCCTGGTGACGCATGATGTCTTTATTCAATCCGAATTCCTGCTCCGAATCGTGCACAACGTAATCGCGGCGCCGGGCGTGAAGCTGAGCGCCGTGCGCAGGCTGCTTTCACATCCGGTTGCGCTCGACCAGTGCCGCGACTTCTTCCGCCACCATCCCCGCATCGAGCCCGTCCCGTTCTACGACACCGCCGGCAGCGTGAAACACGTCGTCGCCCACCGCCTGCCCGACTCCGCCGCCATCGCTGGACGCCACGCCGCCCGCGAATACGCCGGCAAAATTCTCCAGGCCGGTATCGAAGATGACAAACGCAACTTCACCCGCTTCTTCCTGATCCGCAAGTCGATGGGCCAAACGCGAACCGCGCGCGGGAAGGGAAGTACCGCTTCCGCTCCCGGCTACCAGCGCCTCATCCCTCCCGGCGCCGACAAAACCTCCATCGCCTTCAAAGTGAGGAACCTGCCCGGAGCGCTCTTCAAGTCGCTCAGCGTCTTCGCTCTGCGCGACATCAGCCTCAGCAAAATCGAATCGCGCCCGATGCGCGGCCGCCCCTGGGAATATGTGTTCTATGTAGACTTCCTCCGCGGTGACGACGAACCCGCCAGAAACGCCCTCCACCACCTAGGCGAAGTCGCAGAGTTCGTAAAAGTCCTGGGCATCTACCGAGCAGCGTAAACAGACCATGTGGGGACGGCCGCCTCGGCCGTCCAGCGAAGCGCAGCGAGCATTAGTGTGGAGCGGACACTCCTGTCCTCTGCCTTTGACTTTGCTCTTGAACTTGATCTTGAGGTCTGCGATCCCTCTCACCAATAACCCCTGTCATCCTGAACCCCGCGTTCTTTGCGGGGCGAAGAGCTTGCCCTGAGCTTGCCGAAGGGACCTCTGTAGTTGCTGGCAACATCGCCCAGTTGCCGTGTTTGACGAGTGTGCAGATTCCTTCACCTTGACGGCCACTTCTCGCATGGACTATAGACTGTTCAGCCTTGGGTTTAAGGATGGTTCTATGCTCCTCCGCCGTTTCCTCCCTAAGCTTGCCGCGTCAATATTGATTTCACTAATGCTTGTCAGCGCAAGCGCGGCACAAACTCCGGTTGCTCACAAGCCTAACGCTCCCACGACTCCGGTGTTGACCTCTCTGCTGACCTTCGATTACACAAATGGCGCCTACCCGGGACCGATGTTCCTCGTCCAGGGCACGGACGGAAATTATTACGGCGTTACGCAAGATGGCGGCGTTAGCGGCAACTGCACCTATTCAAATGGCTGTGGAACGTTTTTCAAAATTACGCCTGCGGGCGTGTTGACCACGCTTTACAGCTTTTGTTCGCTCTCGGGTTGCGCCGATGGGGAGTTTCCCAACGCTGGCGTGGCTCTGGGCGCGGACGGAAATTTTTACGGCGTCACCGCCCGCGGTGCGTCTACCAACAACGGAACGATCTACAAGATTACTCCCGGCGGAGTACTCACCACGCTGCACACCTTCCTGGGCAGCGATGGCGCAGAGCCGCTCGGAACATTAATCTGGTCCGGCGGATATCTCTACGGCACGACCTACGGCCAAGGATCCACTCCGTACAGTTACGGCACGGTGTTCAAAGTGACCCCCAGCGGCGTTCTGACCACGCTGTACGCCTTCTGCTCGCAGCCCCAATGCGCCGACGGTTCTTATCCGTATGCTGGGCTGATTCAGGCGAGCGACGGAAATTTCTACGGCGCCACCAGCGAAGGCGGAGCCGTCAATCCCTGTCCTCAGACGGGATATGCAGGCTGCGGTACGATTTTCCGGATCACTCCCAGCGGAACGCTAACGACACTACATAGCTTTGCCGGGTATCCGAACGACGGAAGCTTTCCCACGTCAAATCTGATCCAGGCCTCAGACCTCACTTTCTACGGCACCACTGGATACGGCGGGGCCGGCAGCGGGGTTGGCGGCACAGCCTTCAAGACCACGCTGGATGGCTCACTGACCGTGATCTACAACTTCTGCTCGAAGGTGTTGTCGGGCAAATGCTTCGACGGTTTCAATCCTTTCTCCGGACTGATCCAAGCCACGGACGGAAGTCTCTTTGGATCGGCTGAGGGCGGCACGAACGGCAACGGACTCGTGTACCGACTCACTCTCCAGGGAAGACTAACGGTTGAGCACGATTTCGATCAATCGGATGGCGCAAACCCCTACGGCGGGATCGTCCAAAGTACAGACGGCAGCTTCTATGGCAGCACACAAAATGGCGGTACGAATTATGAAGTTGGTACCATCTACAACCTGAACGTGGGCCTAGCCCCATTTGTGGAGACTCTGACCACCTCCGGCAAGGTGGGATCGTCGGTCGTCATCCTCGGAACAAGTCTAACCGGAGCGACCAGCGTCACGTTCAGCGGCATCACCGCGGCCTTCACGGTCATATCGAGTTCGGAAATCACCGTCACCGTCCCCACCGGCGCGACCACTGGTCCCGTCGTCGTAATTACGCCGAACGGCACGCTGAAGAGCAACAAGAAGTTCCGCATCGCTCCGTAATTCCAAGAGTGTCGCGATGCCCACGCTGATCAGGTTAGCAGCTACAATCCCTTGTCTTCCTGAGCCCCGCGTTCTTTGCGGGACGAAGAGCTTGCCCTGAGCTTGCCGAAGGGACCTACGTATTCGTTGGCAGTGTAGAGACAGCGGGCAGCTCTCTTCCGTATGCATTGACTCTTCGGGAACGGGACAAGAGTTCGTCCGCATTAGCTGCTGCACCTTTGATACAGTGCGAACGATCTGGCACAGGAATAGAATTCATTTGCCGGGTACCGAGGGAAGGGCTGAAACCTTTCCCTAGAAGTGTCATCTAAAGCTTGAGTGAGTTACACTCAAGGAGAGCCAATGAGCCAACAGCCGCTTTCCGAGCAAGTTCCTAAGCATCGGGAAACAAACGACGTACGGGCGTTGCCCGTGCTGCCTGTGCGCGATACCGTCCTGTTCCCGCACGCCGTCCTGCCCCTTACCGTAGGCCGCGAAAGTTCGGTCCAACTGATCAATTCGCTCGGCGAAGACAAGACCATCGTCGTGGTGGCGCAGCGCGAGGCGCGAGTCGATAGCCCGCAAGCCAGCGATCTTTATACCGTCGGCACTTCCGCCATCGTCCACAAAGTCGTCAAGATGCCGAACCAGAGCCTCTTTGTGTTTGCCGAAGGCCTGGAGCGCGTGCGTGTGGGCGAATTCACGCAATTAGCTCCTTTCATGCGCGCGACGGTATCTACTATTCCTGAAGCTATACCTCCCGACAGCTCCGAAATCGAAGCGCTCCAGCGCAACGTGCTCACGTTGTTCCAGCAGATCGTCGCCGGTTCGCCCACGCTTTCCGACGAGCTCTCCACCGTCGCCATGAACATCGACGAACCAGGCCGCCTGGTGGACTTCATCGCTTCATCTTTGCCGTCACTGTCGACCCCCGACAAGCAGGACACGCTTGAAACTTTAGACATCCGCGTGCGCCTGGAAAAAATCAACCAGCATCTCGCCAAAGAACTCGAAGTGCAACAACTGCGCAACAAGATTCAGAGCGAAGTGCAGGACCGCGTGCAGCAGACCCAGCGCGAGTACTACCTGCGCGAGCAGATGAAGGCGATTCAAAAAGAACTGGGCGAGCAGGATGAAGGCGCGCGCGACGTCGACGATTTGAAAAAGAAAATCGACGAAGCCGGCATGCCCGATGAAGTCAAGAAAGAAGCCCTCAAGGAATTGGGCCGCCTCTCCCGCATGTCTCCGATGGCCGCCGACTACTCGCTCACCCGCAACTACGTCGAGTGGCTCGCGGTTCTGCCTTGGGCCAAGACCTCCGGTCAGGAAATCGAGATTCTAAAAGCCAAAGAAATTCTGGACACGGATCACTACGACCTCGAGAAGGTCAAGGATCGCATCCTCGACTACCTTTCCGTCAGACGTCTGAAGCCGAATATGAAGGGCCCAATCCTGTGCTTCGTCGGACCTCCGGGCGTGGGCAAGACGTCTCTCGGCAAGTCGATTGCCCGCGCGCTGGGCCGCAAATTTGTGCGGTTGTCGCTTGGCGGCGTGCACGATGAGGCGGAAATCCGCGGCCATCGCCGCACCTACATCGGCGCATTGCCGGGACAAATCATCCAGGGCATTCGCCGCGCCGAAACCAAAGACCCCGTTTTCATGCTCGACGAAATCGACAAGGTCGGCCGCGACTTCCGCGGCGATCCCGCTTCCGCGCTGCTCGAAGCGCTCGATCCCGAACAGAACTCGAGCTTCCGCGACAACTATCTCGACGTCACCTTTGACTTGTCGAAAGTTCTCTTCATCACGACCGCAAACATGCTCGACCCAATCGCCGAACCGCTGCGCGATCGCATGGAGATCATAGAGCTTCAGGGTTACAGTGAAGAAGAGAAACTGCACATCGCGCGCCGCTATCTGGTTCCACGTCAGGTGGAAGAGAACGGAATCACGACTGAGCAGATTGAATTTCCCGACGAAGCTTTGCGTTATGTGATTCGTCACTACACGCGCGAGGCCGGCGTGCGCAGCCTCGAACGCACCATCGGAACCATCTGCCGCAAGCAGGCGCGCCGATTGGCCGAAGGCAAGACCGAGAAGCTTGTGGTCACGCAGGAAATCGTCCAGGAATTTCTGGGCGGAATCAAGATCCGGGTGGAAGGTGAGATCGAGGAGCGGACCGAGCGTCCCGGCGTGGCGGTTGGTCTGGCTTGGACTCCTTCAGGCGGCGACGTGCTCTTCGTCGAAGCCAATGCCATGAAAGGCAAAGGCGGATTCACCATGACCGGACAGATTGGCCAGGTGATGCAGGAGTCCATGCAGGCCGCGCTGACGTGGGTGCGCTCGAACGCCGCGCAGCTTGGCATTGCCGAAGACTTCTTCGCCGACCACGACATTCACATGCACGTGCCGGCGGGAGCGATCCCGAAGGATGGTCCGTCGGCGGGCGTGACCATGGCCACCACGCTGGTGTCGCTGCTGTCAGGCCATCACATCCGTCCGCTTACCGCGATGACGGGCGAGATCACGCTCAGTGGCAACGTGCTTCCGGTGGGCGGCATTAAGGAAAAAGTTCTTGCCGCCAAGCGCGCCGGAGTCACCACGATAATTTTGCCTGCCGAAAACAAGATGAACGTTGAGGAGGATCTCACGCCGGAACAGCTGGCCAACCTCAGCATTCACTACGTGAAGACAATTGAAGAAGCGCTGCGCGTTTCGCTGCCGGTCGTTGCTGAGTCGCTGGCCGCCAAGGTCTTCATGGAGACTGAGACAAAGGATTCCAAGCCAGCGCCTCCGCCGACGCGCCCCAGCCCGACGCCGGTGGTGGTTCACGACAAGGTGCTCACGGGACAAGCGTAGTTAGTACCGAGTACCTGGTACCTAATACGCCCGCGGAGAGTGGAAACCGCTCTAGTGTTCCGGTGGGAACATTAGAGCGGTTTGTGCTTAAGTGTTCCAACCGGAACATATGTGAGAGATGTTCCAACTGGAACCTTTTGTGCATCCACAAATGTACGTACTAGTGTATATGTATAATGGCCTCTAAGTGAGGCGAATCATGGGAGTTGAGGCGTTCAAAGCTGAGGCTCAAAAGGGCGCTTGGACTGGCACTCGTTGTTGCTGAGTGGTGCTTGAACGGAGGTCGGAATTAAAAAGGCTCCCTTTCCCGCGCGGGGAAAGGGAGCCTGTCCTGTTGTGCCGCAAGCGTTCCGATTAGGCCACGCTGCGGACAGTTGCGGGTGTCAGTTGCGGCTCTTCGCCGGTCACGTCGCGGCGGACTGGTGCTTTCATCCGGCGCAGCACGAAGAAGGCCAGCACCGCGGCGATCGCATCGAAAACGATGGCCACGCGGAACACGCCTTTCCAGCCCGTGTTCGGCAAGGCCCACTTCGCCGCGAACGGAGTCCAAACCGTGGGAACCACTGTGAGGATGATCCCGTAGGTAATCAAGACTCCAGCAACAGCCAGCAGCGCCGCCTTGGCGTTTCGACCCAGATGAATACGAAGCACTGTAGGCGCCAGGAATACAGCGAACATCACCAGCACGCCACCCAGCAGGAGCAGGATGTCGGCGCGGAAGTCGAAAGCTTTGCCCGCGGCCAGCGCCGACCCGATGGGCACGAACATGGCGGATGTACCCTTGGCGGTATACAGGAAGCCGTAGTTCTCGGTAGCGTGCTTGCGGCCAAAGAAGTCTCCGCAAAGCGCCGGAAACAGCGAGAAGATCTCGCCCCAGCCGAAGAACGTGAACGCGCTGAAGACGACGAACAACAGCGGGTTGCTGGCGAACCGGATGAGCACGTAGATGGCTATGGCCTCCAAACCAAACGCAATGGTCATAGTCTTCTCGCGTCCGATGTGGTCGGAGACCCATCCCCAGAAGGGGCGGCACAGTCCGTTGACCATGCGGTCAGCGGAAAGTGCGAAGGTCAGCGCCGGCATGGTGAGCCATAGCAAGTGGACCGGTATTTTATCCACCTTGAAATCTACCGCCATCGGCTTGAGCTGGGCCACTGCCATCAAGCCACCGGTCGCGACCATCGCCATCATCAAGTACATGAGCCAGAAGTTAGGCGTGGCCACCATTTCGCCGGACGTGAAATCCACCTGCGTCTGGCGCTTCTTCACTTCCGGGCTGCCTTTGATTCTCCAGGTCTTAGGCATCCAGCCGGTTGGCGGCGACTTGAGAAAGAACGCCGCGACGATCACGGTCAATCCCTGGATGATCCCCCAGCGGATGAACGCGGCCTGGTATCCCGCTGAGGCGATCATGTTGGCGATGGGAGCGACGGTGAAGGCGGATCCAGCGCCGAAGCCGGCAGCGGTAAGTCCTGCGGCCAGCCCGCGGTGGTCAGGAAACCATTTCATAGCGAGGCCGATGGCGGTACCGTATACGATGCCGGCACCTATCCCAGCCACGGCGTACGAAAGATACAGGGCGGTCAGCGACTCGGCTTTGCCGGCTCCGACCCAACCCAGACCGGCCAACACGCCCCCCAGCATCACCAGTAACCTGGGGCCGAACGTGTCGACCAGCCAGCCCTCGAAGGGAACAAGCCACGTTTCGAGGAGCACGAAGACGGTGAAGGTTACCTGAATGAGAGCCTGATCTACATTGAGGCGCTTTTGCAGCGGTGGCACGAACAACGTCCAGCCGTACTGGAAGTTCGCCACTGCCACCATTCCGAGAATGCTGAAGAGGAGAATTACCCAGCGGTTGGATTCGCTGGGAGTAGAACCTACCGCGGCCGTAGAAGCAGCCATAGATACACCTCCTGGGTGTCTCGTCAGACGTTTAGGGTCACTTCAAACCGCCAGTTCCCCTTGCCTGCGATCTCGTTCCACAGAGGTGCGCGACCAACTTTACACTTGCCCCCGTCGTTTTCTAAGCCGGCGGGGCGTCGGCCTCCACTTCTGTACGGAATGGGATCACACCGGGAACCAGCCACTTTTCCCACATCTCATCGACCTTACTCTGGAAATAATCGATATCATCGTTGGTAAAGTGCGCGAATCTACCTTGCCTTAGTAAGTAATCCCGTACCGGCTGCCGCTGGATCTTCTTGGCGGCAATCTGCTGCGTCCTGCCGGTAAGTTTTAGCACGCCGTCTTCCACTTCATAGAGCGGCCAAACCCCTGTATTGACGGCCAGTTCACCCAGTTCGTGCGAAATGTAAGGGTCGTAGTCCCAACCCTTTGGACAGGGATCGAGCGAGTGAATGAACGTGGGACCGCCAATGGCCAGCGCTTTGCGCATGGAGTTCATTGCCGCCAGGCCGTAGGACATGCAAACCGTTGCGACATAACGGCACGTGGGATGTCCTGCCGCCATCATGCCCGCCATGTTCTTCTTCCAGCGGCGATGCATAATTCTTTTCACCTTGCCGGGCGTGCTGAATGTGGTGTTAGCGCCCCACGGCGTGCTGCCTGAAAGCTGTATGTCGGTATTGGCGTATGACTCGTTGTCATACATCAGAATGAGGCAGTTGTAATCGGGATGAGTGAGCGTTGCCGAGATTCCTCCTACGCCCATATCCGCCCCGCCGCCATCGCCGCAGAATGCTATCACATTGATGGGCTCCTGCTTCATCTTTCCTTTGCGCATGAGCACTTTCAACGCGGCTGAGGTGCCCAGCGCAGCCGATCCGCTGCTTCCCAGTTGAGTGTGCATCCAGGGAAGCACCCACGAGGTGCTGTAATACGTGGTATTCGCCACATACATGCACCCTGTGCTGCCCAGCACGATGGTTCTAGGGCCCGCGGCCTTCGCCATCATCTTCATCACGAGCGCGGACTCGCAACCCTGGCAAGTGCGATGGCCAGAGGTGAAATATTCTTCCAGCGGAATTTTCTTAACCGCTTTGAACGGATCTAATTTCTGGGTCGGATCGATCTGTACGTAGGTGTCCATAGATTCTTTATCCTCTCTGATGTTGTAGAACCATCAGCAAAAAACGGATTACTCTCGCAATCCGATCCATTGTGTTAAAGGCTGCGCTTTGCCATCCGCGGCGTTGTAGACGGCGTCGGCCATCTGCTGCACGTTAGGCAATGTAACTTCGCGCCCGCCCAGACCGCAAATGAAACCCACCACCGGCGGCTTTTTGCCGGCTCCTGGATACAGCGCGTGCCGAACTTCGCCGGCCAAAACGCCTCCGGCATATGGCGAACCGAAAGAATAGTCGCGATCGATGACCCCGATCGCCGCAAACCGTTGCAGCGACTTCGCCAACTCTTCCGCCGCAAACGGACGGAACCAGCGCATGCGTACGAATCCCACTCGCTTGCCTTCCTTGCGCATCTGCCGTATCGCTACCTTCACCGAGATCGACAGCGTTCCCATGCCCAGGAGAACGACATCCGCATCGTCGGTCATGTACTCTTCGAAGAACGGATTGCCGTAGGAGCGTCCAAAGATGCGCTCGAAATCGGCATACGCTTCCTTGATCACGCCAGCAGACCGCTCCATGGCCGCGAAGTTCTGGCGGCGAATCTCCATGACCCAGTCTTCATTGCCCTGGGGCGCGACTGTAATGGGATTGTCAGGATGGAGCAGCAAGTCCCCGCGGTTGTAAGGCGGCAGGAATTCGTTCACCTTGTCTTGCGATGGGATCTTGACCAGCGCCTGCGAGTGAGTCAGAAACGCTCCATCGCAACTAATGGCGCAGGGCAGGAAGACGCGCCGGTCCTCAGCCACGCGATAAGCAATAAGGGCTGTGTCCAGCGCCTCTTGCGCATTGTCCACCCAAACCAATTGCCAACCTAGGTCGCGGACGGTCAGCGCGTCGTTGTGCTCCACGCCGAATGCACCAGGATCGTCCAACGCCCGATTACCCACCATCGCGATCATGGGAATACGCAGCGCAGGCGTCACCGTGAGCGCTTCCATGGCATACATCCAGCCCACGCCGCTGGAGCCGCAAAACACGCGCGCCCCGCAAGCCGAAGCGTGCTTCACAATCTCAAACTGCGAGTGCTCACCTTCCGCCACGATATACTCGCAATCCATGTCGCCGTTAGCGACCAACTTGCAAACGTACTGCATGACGGTGTCGTAGGGGCGGATGGGGTACGCTGTGATTACGTCAACGTCGGCCAATTTGCAAGCCACAGCGATGGCCTCGCTGCCGGTGATCAGGGCTGTTTCTTCAATCTTCTGTTTCTGTTCTTCGATTACTGTGGCCACTGCCATGACGGACTCTCCTCATAAGGGACGCTCGACACCCGCATCTATTTCTCGTTCGCAATCTCCAGCATCTCCGGAATCTGTTCCGCGTATTGCCCACGGTAGCGGAACCCGTGAGACCGTTCTGGAGAATGCGACTTGATCTTCTCTTCCAGCCAGACTTTGTAACCGTCTTTATCTTTGCGCCAGTCTTCCCACTGACTGCTGTTGTCTTTAAATTCCGTCTCCTTCACCATGGTGACGCATTCCTTGACCGGGCAGACCGCCTCGCAAACACCGCAGCCGCAGCAAGCCTGCATGTTAGCGTCATACAGGCCTTCCGGAGTCACATCGAAACACGAGTCGGGGCATTGCAGCCAGCACAGCGTGCACTTGATGCAGGTATCGAAATTCACCACCGGCCGCATGCTTCGGGTGCTGAATTTCTTGAAGGTGGGATTGCGATCGGGCTGGAATCCGCCGTTGGCGTGAGAGGTGGGATCGTCCATCTTGTGTCCGGCGGGAATGCTGGGGATGGCAATGCCTTCACCCATTTCATGCCACTTCGGCAGGTCAAACTTGTAAGGCACTTCAGGATTGCCCTGATCGGGATTCACCGTGATGCTGGTGGTACGCTCGTACGACTTAGCCGCGGACGTTGCTTTGAGTTCATCCTTCCACTCGGAGACAATCGCTTTCTGAACGGACGCGAGGCTGAACAATTCGGGCAATATCTTGGCGACCGCACCAAGAATGCGCACGTCAGTGTGATCGTCCTTGTAGACCCACAGGCCTGAAAAGCTAACCGTGCCCTTAAGGATCGACAACTTATACGGAGTCTCCTTGCGGTGTGCCATGGCGATGATCGCTTCCGGCCCTTCGCGTGAGGTGACAATCAACGTGCCGCCTGGCTTCAGCAGGCGGTTGACGGGTTGCAGACCGTACCATGCCCACGACTCCACGCCCTTGCACAGCGTGTCATCTACGCAAATGGTGACGTCGACCTCCTTGGGCTCGTACTTCGCCATTCCTTCCTGAAGGGTTTGCTCATCGGTCGCGACGATCGCGAAATTCTTGGCGGGGATGCCGTTGCGCTCGGGACTGTCCCCGTAACGGCCAAAAGAGATGCCCGGCTTGCCTTCGTGATGGGCGGCAAGCACGATCGCCCGGCTAATTCTGCCAGCCATGGTCTTTTGAAAGATTCCTCGATAAATGATCTCGATAGCAAATAGCCGGCCCATGGCGAAACCCTCCGTTAGCTGAAGTTTTCTAAAACGATTTCCTCAACGTCTTCAATATGCCGCCGCATGGCAGACTTGGCAGCCTCGGCATCACGGCGCTTGATGGCAGCCAGAATCCGCCGGTGGCCGGCAAGAGACTTCTGCGGTCGCCCTTCCAGTTGGAGAGAGCGTTCGCGCGTGTCGCGCAGCAGGTCCATGAGAATGTCGAGGACCTTCAAGACGACGCTGTTGCCAGAGGCCAGTGCGACGTTGTAATGGAACTCCGCGTCCTCGGCGACTGCGGCCTCTCCCTGACCCTGCTTCTCCTCCTGCCGTTGCAGTACCTCTTCCATCTCGGAAATGTCTTCGGCGGAGGCATGAGTGGCGGCCCGCGCGGCCAGCGGCGGTTCCAGCATCTTGCGAAAATCCAGAAGCTCGCTTACCAGTTCCCGCCGGCGCTTCAGGGCAATGGCAAAAGGAT
>Ga0210405_10000134_pt1 | contig 100625 bp, 79 predicted proteins | sample IncBWH11MmetaG_FD_155492 | JGI IMG/M metagenome (GOLD analysis project Ga0210405, IMG submission 155492) | Forest soil microbial communities from Barre Woods Harvard Forest LTER site, Petersham, Massachusetts, United States - Inc-BW-H-11-M | ecosystem: Environmental > Terrestrial > Soil >... | reverse complement strand
AGGCGAGAGGGAAGCGGGCGGTCCGGGTCGAGGCCTGCTCGGTGATGATCTTGAGGCTCTCGACCACTCCCGGCACCACCACGTGCTCGAGGCCGCTGTAGAGGTCTTCGGTGTTCTCCCGCACCACCACCACGTCGACGCCCTCGAAGCGGTTGGGGATCCCGGGCAGCGAGCGCGAGGGCCGCAGGTTGGCGTAGAGGTCGAGCTTCTGCCGCAGCTGCACGTTGATCGACTGGAAGCCACCACCCACCTCGGTGGTCACCGGGCCCTTGAGCGCCACGCGGTTGCGGCGGATCGACGCGAGCACCTCCGGCGGCAGCGGATCGTTCCAGCGCTCGAACGCCTCCTTGCCGACGACCTGCGGCTCCCAGGCGAGCTCGGCGCCGGCGGCCTCGAGCACCCGCACGGTGGCGGCGGCCACCTCGCCGCCGATGCCGTCGCCGGGGATCAGCGTCACCAGCGTCTTGCTCCGCTCGCTCATCGCCGAAAAAGGCTATCACGCCTGCTAGAATCCCGGCCGGCTCGGCCCCCGAGCCGCGCCCCCGATTCGCGCCCCCGATTCGCAACCCCGATTTGCAACCCCGATTTGCAACCCAAAACCACCCGGAGAGCGCCGCCGCCATGCACGAGCCAAAGTCCCGCCGGCACCTGGCCGGCAAGGCGATCAGCCCGCAGCCGATCACCGGCAACGAGACCGCCGCCGAGCTGGTCCGCAACGCCTTCACCGCCTACAACGGCGGCCGCCTGCGCGAAGCCTGCGAGCTGCTGGCGGGCAAGATGCTGCAACCGGAGGTGACGGTCGGCGTGAGCCTCTCGGGCGCCCTGACCCCGCCGGGCTACGGCAAGTCGTGCCTGGTGCCGCTGATCGAGGCCGGCGCCATCGACTGGATGGTCTCGACCGGCGCCAACCTCTACCACGACACCCATCACGCGATCGGCCTCAAGCTCCACGCCGGCAGCCCGTTCTGGGACGACGTCGAGCTGCGCGAGCAGGGAGTGGTGCGGATCTACGACATCGTCTTCGATTACTCGGTGCTGCTCGAGACCGACAAGTTCTACCGCCGGCTGCTGCGCCTGCCCGAGTTCCAGCGCCCGATGTCCACCCCCGAGTTCCACTACCGGGTCGGCCGCTACGTCGCCGGGATCGAGCAGCGCCTCGGCATCGAGGGCACCTCGCTGCTGGCCGCGGCCTGGCGCCACGCGGTGCCGATCTTCACCTCCTCGCCCGGCGACAGCTCGATCGGCATGAACGTCGCCGAGCTGGCGCTCGAGGGGGGCAAGCTGGTCTTCGACGTCAACCTCGACGTCAATCTCTCCGCCGCCATCGTCTGGCAGGCCAAGGAGGGCGGCGGCAAGAGCGCCTGCTGGATCCTCGGCGGCGGCAGCCCGAAGAACTTCATGCTGCAGACCGAGCCGCAGATCCAGGAGGTGCTCGGGCTCTCCGAGGCGGGCCACGACTACTTCCTGCAGGTGACCGACGCCCGCCCCGACGTCGGCGGCCTGTCCGGGGCCACCCCCGGCGAGGCGGTCTCCTGGGGCAAGGTGGATCCCGAGCGCCTGCCCGATGCCGTGGTGGTCTACTGCGATTCGACGATCGCGCTGCCGCTGCTCACCCACTACGTGCTGGCCGCGGGCACGCGGCGTCCGCCACGGCGGCTCTACGAGCGGCTGCCGCGGTTCCTGGAGCTGCTGGTGGAGGGTTTCGCGCAACAGCGCGACGAGCGGATCCGCGAGGGGACCTTCAGCGAGGACGACCCAGCTCCTCGATTCTAGCCACCAGGTCGCGGTAGTTGGTGTTGATGCCGTAGGCCTCGACGAAGGTCTTGTAGGCGCCCGCCTGGTCGCCCATGGCGAGGTGGGCGCAGCCCATGTCGTAGAGCAGACCGAGGGTGTCTTCCTCGCCGATGGCCTCGGCTTCGAGGCCGCGCCGGTACCACTTGATGGCCAGCTCGGGCAGCCCCTTGTCGAGGAAGCACAGGCCGAGCATCGAGCAGCACGACACCAGGTACCGGGAGTCTTTGGCCGAGAGCTGGAACTCGCCGATCGCCTCGTCGAGCAGCCCCATCTCGCGGTAGGCGATGCCGAGGTTGAAGTGGGTGTCGTAGTCGGTGGGCGACAGGTGCTCGGCGACGCCGCGCTTGAAACCCTCGACGATCTCCTCGAGCGACTGCTCCTGCGGCGCCAGCGGCTCGCCACCCTGGAACACCGGCTCCTGCGACAGGTCGCGCTCGAGCTCCCCTGCCAGATCGAAGAAGTCCTCCTCCTCGTCGAACAGGCTGGCCGCCCCGGCGGCGATCTTGTGCTTGCCGGAGTCGGCCTCGTCGAGCCAGCTCATGCCGCCGGTGTCGTCGAGGCTCGCGGCGGCAGCGGCCGGGGAGGCGGGGCGAGGCGGCGGGCCGGCCGCTCCCGCGCCCGTGGCCGTGCCCGACACCGCCGGCGGTGCGGCACCGCCGGTGCCCGACACCGGCGGCAGTGCGGCACCGCCGGCGCTCGCCAGGGGCGACGCGAGCGGCGGCCCGGCACCGGCGCCGCCAACGCCGCCGAAATCGATTTTGGCGGCGGCGCCGAAGCCGTGGTCCGACGTGCCGTCATCGTCCCAGTCAATGGCCTCGCTCTCCACCATGGCGCCGATCTCGAGCGGGTTGAAGATCTCTTCTGCCGGCGGCTCGGACATCCTGCCGGCTTCGAGCAACGGCGGCAGCTCGAGCAGCTCCGGGACGGGGGCAGCCGGCACCGGCGGCGGCTCGATCTCTGGTCCGGCCGCCGGGAGCGCGACCGGCTCGACGGCGCCCGCCGGAGGCATGGCCGGCGGGATCGCGGGAGCCTCCGGGGTGGGCACGAGCGCCGGCCCTGCCGCGGCCGCCGCGGCCGCGGTGGGCGGGAGGGCGGCCAGGTCGGGTGCCGCGGGCGCGGCCTCGGCCGCCGGAGTCGACTTCTTCGCCGGACGACCGGCGCGCGCCGGTCGATCCACCAGGCCGTGCAGCAGCCGCTGGATGTCGGTGTCGGGAGCCTTCCGCTGGCGGCGCGAGGCGGCGGCCGCGGTGGGTGCCGGCGCGGCGGGCGGCTCCGGCAGATCGGCGGCGGCCGGAACCGCGGGGGGGGCCGCCGCCGGCTCCGTCAGGGCCGCCGGACCCGCCGCCGGCACGGGTGGCGCATCCGGCGCGGCGCCCGGCGCAGCCGCCTTGGGGGTGCGCGGGCGCGCGATGCCGCCTGCCGGCTGCGGACCGGCGGCGATGCGATCGCCGTCCAACCGGTAGCCGGCGGCCAGCAGCCGCCGGCGCAGCTTCGCCCAGGGCTCGCGGTCGCCGCTCTCGGAAAGCCTGGCGACCTCGTTGGCCAGCTCGACGACCCGGCCGTGCCGGCCCTTGTCCATGAGCAGTTGGATGAGCAGCAGATAGGCCGCGAACTGGCGGGGCCTGAGGCGCACGGCTTCGCGCAGCCGTTCGATCGCCTTCTCTTCGAGGCCGTACTTGGCCAGCACCTCCGCCTCGGAGACCAGGTCCTCGTAACGCTCGACCGGCGGCCGGTGCAGCTCGGCCGCGGTGCGCTCGAGCAGATCGGAGTCGATGTGGAGCGCCGGCGGCTGCCCATCGGCGGGGGCGGGCGGCGGCGTGGCGCTCGCCGCGGCCTCCGCGGCTGCGGGCGCCGTCTCCGGCACGGGCGCCGGCGGTGCCTCCGGCTGGGGCGACAGCGTCTCCGGCAGGGGCGGCAGCGCCTCCTGAAGAGGCGTCAACGCCTCGGGCAGCGGCGGCAGCTCTTCCGGCAGCGGCGACAGCCAGGGGTCCAGGGGCTCGCCGACCGCCGCCGGCTCGATCAGGGCCGCGAATGGATTGATCAGCTCGAACGTGCCGGTGAGCCGGAAGTCGGCCGGCTCCGGCGCCGGCGGCGGGGCCGGTGGCGTCGCCGAGGCTGGCGTCGCCGGTGCGCCGGCCGCGCCCGCGGTCGGCGCCAGGGCCGCGGGCGCCGGCGGGGTCCGCGGCGACTGCGGCAGGGGCTGGTAGAGACGCGGCGGTGGCTGGGACGGCGGCTGAGGCGGCGGCGCCGCTTCCTGCGCCCAGGAGGGACGCCGCGGCTCGTGGAGCATGTCGGGAGGCGGCTTGACCAGGCTGGCCGGTTCCTCTTCGTCCTCGATGTCGAGGACGAAGACGTCGCCGAGGTCCACCTCACCGGTGTCGCGCGCCGCCGGCGGCCGCCGCTCCGCGGCGGTGCCTGACGGGGTGCCGGGGACGCCGGGGGCGCCGGCCTCTTCCTCGATCTCGAAGGCCGGATCGAAGCCGGCGGCCATGCCGAAGCGAGCCGACGGCTCCTCGTCGGCGGCGGCCGCCGGCGAAGCCTGGCGCGCGCCGGGCGAGTCCTGGCGCGCGACCGGCGGCTCGTCGAGGACGAGATCGGACCCCAGGTCGATCTCGATCTCCATGTCCTCGTCGTGGTCGGGCTCGAGGCGGCCGCCACGGGCGCCCGCCGGCGGTGGCAGCGGCCCCCTCGCCGGGGCCGGCGCCGGGGGCGGAGGCTCAGGCGGCGGGGCCGTCGCCGAGGCGTCGCCGGCCGGGCCGGCGACGGCGACCGGCGCGGCGGCGGCGGCGCCGCCGCCGATGATGCGCGCGACCTGCGCCGCCTGCGGGTTGCGCTCGACCGCGGCCGCCAGGAAGCGGGCCGCAATCGCGGCGCCCGCCGCCTCCTTGAGCTTCAACGCGGCGTCGGTGATGAAGGCGAGATTGGTGGAGTCGATGGCGAGCGCCCGCTCGTACACCTGGGCCGCCTCGTGCGGGTGCCCATGAGTGATCATCAGCTCGGCGATGATGCGGTACTCGCCCATCGCCTTCTCGATCAGCTGCTGCTGCTGATACAGCTCGGCGAGCTTTACGTGATAGGTGGGATTGCTGGGTTCGAGCTCCGCCATCTTCTGATAGATGGCGATGGTCGAGGTGGCGTTCTCGTGTTTCTGGTAGTAGTCGGCCAGCACCTGGTACTGGGTGCGCGCCTCGGTCACCAGGCCCTGGCGGTGATAGAGCTCGGCGAGGTTCTCGTAGACGTCGAGCCGCGTCGGGTCGAGCTTGATGATCTTTTTGTAGATGGCGATGGCTTTGACGAAGAAGCCCTCGCCGGCATACTGCTCGGCGATCTGATTGAAGAAATCGACCGCCTCGTCGATGCGCTGGATGCGGGCGTAGAGATCGCCGACGCGATTCAGCGTATTGATGTCGTTGGGGTTCTCTTCGAGGAGCTTGCGGTACTCGCGGATCGCCGGTTCGATCTTGCCCCGCGCCACGTACTTCTCGGCGGTCTGCACCACCTGTTCGCGCTTGACCGCCATCAGCCATCTCCCGCGCAGCCGCGACGGGCGCGGCGGGGAAGGACCGGCTGGAAGGTGAGCCGGTGCTCGGGGCACGGCCCGAGAGCGGCCAGCGCCTGCAGATGCTCGGGCACGCCATAGCCCTTGTGGGCGGCGAAACCGTAATGCGGATACCGCCGGCCAAGCTCGACCATCAGCCGGTCACGCTCCACCTTGGCGATGATGGAAGCACAGGCAACAGCGTAGCTTATGACGTCGCCGCGCACCACCGGCAGGCAGGGGAAACCGAGCCCCGGCAACGCCACGGCATCGACCACCGCACAGTCCGGCGGCGGCGCGAGCCCTGCCAGCGCCTGCCGCATGGCCAGCCGGGAGGCCTCCAGGATGTTGAGGCGGTCGATCGACTCGGCCGACACGCTGGCCACCGCCACCGCCAGGCAATGCTCGCGGATCGCGCCCGCCAGCCGCTCCCGCTCGGGGGGCGCCAGGCATTTGCTGTCGTCGACGCCGGGAAGCAGGCAGGTCCCGTCCAGGATCACCGCGGCGGCCACCACCGGTCCGGCCAGCGCGCCGCGCCCGACCTCGTCGGTGCCGGCGATGCGGACGAAGCCGCAATGCGTCAGCTGCTCTTCGAGCGAGCGCAGCAGGCGCAGCCGGTAGGCTTCGGCGAAGAGGTCGCGGATCTGGACGCCCACCGGCTCAGGCGGTCGGTTGCTCGTCGCGGCGCTCTTCGATCCGGGCCGCCTTGCCGCGCAGCGCGCGCAGATAGTAGAGCTTGGCGCGCCGCACCTTGCCGCGCCGCACCACTTCGAGGCGGTTGATCGAGGGCGAGTGCAACGGAAAGATGCGCTCGACGCCGATGCCGCCCGAGATCTTGCGCACGATGAAGGTCTCGCGGGTGCCGCCGCCGCGCCTGCCGATCACCACGCCCTGGAAGATCTGGATCCGCTCCTTGTCGCCCTCGACGACCCGCACGTGGACCCGCAGCGTATCGCCGGCGCGGAACTCCGGCTGCGTCTTGTGAATGTAAAGACTCTCCACCTGCTGCAGCTGATTCATCACATCACCTCGCCATCAAGGCCCGGCGCTCCGCAGTTGGAACGGTTCCGGTCATTATTGGACAACTCCGCGGGGCCGCGCAAGCACTGACGGCACGCCGCCGCTCTCAGACGCGCGCCAGCAGGTCCGGCCGCTTGTCGCGCGTCGCGCTCTCCGCCTGCTCGCGGCGCCAGCGGCGGATGGCGGCGTGATCGCCGGACAGCAGCACCTCCGGCACCGCCAAGCCCTCGACCACCGGCGGCCGCGTGTAGTGCGGGTGATCGAGCAGGCCGTCGCGGAAGCTGTCCTGCGCCACCGAGTCCGCCAGCCCCACCACGCCGGGCAGCTGCCGCGACACCGCCTCGATCACCACCATCGCCGGCAGCTCGCCGCCGGACAGCACGTAATCGCCGATCGACACCTCCTCGTCCACCACCGTCTGCCGCACCCGCTCGTCGATCCCCTCGTAACGGCCGCAGAGCAGGATCAGACTGCCGCGGGCCGCCAGCTGCCTCACCTTGGCGTCGTCGAGCCGCACCCCTTGCGGCGACAGCAGCACGCGCCAGGCCGGGGCCGCATCCGGCTCGGCCGCGAGCGCCCGGACCGCCCGGATCCAGGGCGGCGCCGTCATCACCATGCCGCCGCCGCCGCCATAGGGCTCGTCGTCGACGCTGCGGTGCCGGTCCTCGGTGAAGTCGCGCAGGTCGCGCACCTCCACCCGCAGCAACCCCCGGGCGATCGCCCGCCCCACCAGGCTGGTGGCCAGGAACGGGCCGAACAGCTCCGGGAAGATCGTCAGCGCTTGAACGCGCATGTCTCGATCAGCCCCGCCGGCAGCTCCAGCTCGATCCTGGCGCGCTCGACGTCGACGGCGCGCAAGAAGCGCGCGGCGAAAGGCACCGGCACCTCGCGGCGCCCGTCCGAGATCACCAGCAGCAGGCCGCCGCCGTCCTCCACCACCTCCACCACCTCGCCGAGGTCCTCGCCGCCGCTGGCGCAGCGGCACCCCAGCAGCTCGTAGTGGTAGTAGGTGCCCGGCGGCGCCGGCGGCACCAGCGACCGGTCGATCTCCAGCCAGCCGCCGCGCAGCGCCACCGCCGCCTCGCGATCCTCGATGCCGCCGAACCGCAGCAGCACGGTCGCCTGACCCACCCGGGGGGAGGCCTCGGCACGGCGCGCGGCGACCACCAGCCCGAGCGGCGGCCTGCCCTCGCGCGTCAGCACCAGTGCGCTTCCCGGATCGAAGCGCCGCGGCGCGTCCGTCAGCACCGCCACGACCACCTCGCCGCGCAGGCCGTGCGGGCGCAGCACGCGGCCGACGGCCACCGTTTCCGGCAGGTCGCCCCGCCCTCCTGCCGGGCCGACATCCGGCGCGGCCGGCGCGGCGGTGCCTGCGGTGCCCGCGGCAAGGGGCCGGGCGCCGGCGCTAGTCTTCGATGATGTCGAGCTCATACCGCTCGCCACGCCGGTCACCCCGGGTCTCGAGCAGCGTGCGCAGGGCGCGTGCGGTGCGCCCCTGGCGACCGATCACCTTGCCCAGATCGTCGGGAGCCACCCGCAGCTCGAGGACCGAGCCGCGGTCCCGCCGGCCCGCCGGAGGATGGATCCCGGCAACCGTCACCGCCTCGGGATCGTCGACCAGCAGGCGCGCCAGCTCCCGGAGATCGTCGGCCAGCTCAGGCACGGCCGCGCTCCTAGCCGGCCGCCCGTAGCAGCCGCTTGACGGTGGGCGACAGCTGGGCGCCCTTGGCGACCCAGTAGCCGATGCGCTCGGAATCGAGCTTCACCTGCGCGGGATTGGCGGTCGGGTTGTAGTGGCCCAGCTCCTCCACCGCCGAGGCGGTCGGGACGTTGCGCGAGTCCGACACCACAACGCGGTAAAAGGGGCTGTGCCGGGCGCCCATGCGGCGCAGGCGGATCTTCAACATTCTGTTCGAGCCTCCAGCTTCTGTGGGTAGGCGCGCCGGGGCCCCCCGCGCGCGGCAAAGACGGGAGAGTATAGCAGAGCCTGCCCTCCACCCGCGCCTACATCCCGCCCATCGCCTTGCGCAGCCACTTGCCCTGCACCCCCTTGAACATCTTCTGCATGCCCCGGTACTGCTTGAGCAGGCGGTTGATCTCCTGCACCGAGGTGCCCGCGCCCACGGCGATACGGCGCTTGCGGCTGCCGTTCAGGACGTCGGGGCGGCGGCGCTCGTGCGGCGTCATCGAGTTGATGATGGCCTCGACCCGCCGCAGACCGCCCTCGTCGACGTTGGCGCCGTCGAGGCCGCGCAGCGGCCCCACCTTCGGCAGCATCTCGAGCACCTGGCCCAGCGGCCCCATGCGTCGCAGCTGGCGGAGCTGATCGCGCAGGTCCTCGAGCGTGAACTGCTGGCGGGCGATGCGCTGCGCCAGGCGCTGCGCCTCGTCACGGTCGAGGCCGCGCTCGGCCTTCTCGATCAGCGACAGCACGTCGCCCATGCCGATCATCCGCGAGGCCATGCGCTCGGGATGGAAGAGCTCGAGGTCGTCCGGCTTCTCGCCGACGCCGACGAAGCGGATGGGCACCTGGGCGACGGTGCGGATCGACAGCGCGGCGCCGCCCCGCGAGTCGCCGTCGAGCTTGGTGAGGATGACGCCGGTCAGCGGCAGCGCCTGGGCGAACTGCTCGGCGCTGCGCACGGCGTCCTGCCCGGTCATGGCGTCGGCCACGAACAGCGTCTCGGCCGGCGCCACCCGCCCGGCGAGCGCCGCCAGCTCCTGCATCAGGGCCTCGTCGACGTGCAGGCGGCCGGCGGTGTCGATGATGACCACGTCGTGGCCGCGGTCGCGGGCGGTGGTCACCGCGCGGGCGGCCAGGTCGAGCACCGCCTCGCCAGGCTCGGGGGCCAGCACCGGCACCTCCACCCCGCGGCCCACCTGTTGCAGCTGTTCGACCGCGGCGGCGCGCTGCAGGTCGGCGGCGACCAGCAGCGGGTGGCGGCCGCGCAGCTTGAGGCGGCGGGCGAGCTTGCCAGCGGTGGTGGTCTTGCCCGACCCCTGCAGGCCGCAGAGCAGCAGCACCGCCGGCCGGCCGTCGAGACGCAGCTCGCCGCCCTCCTCGCCGAGCAGCGAGACGAGCTCGTCGCGCACCACCTTGATGACCTGCTGCGCCGGGGTCAGGCTCTCCATCACCTCGGCGCCCAGCGCGCGCTCGCGCACCCGCTCGACGAACGGCTTGACCACCCGCACCTGGACGTCGGCTTCGAGCAGCACCAGGCGGATCTGTCGCATCGCCGCCTGCAACGCCTCCGGCGTCACCTTGCCTTCGCCGCGCAGCTGGTGGAAGACGTCCTGCAACTTGCCCTGGAGACCGTCGAACATCGCGCCACCTCGAAGAAACGATCGCTCCGCGGCACCGGGGCACCGGGACGGATCGGCTCGGCATGGTACCATTCGCCGCCCCGCGGCCGCCCTCGCCCGGCAGGCGCCGCCAACCAGACCATGCGACGCATCCGCAGATCCCGGCTCCTGCTGCTGGGCCTTGGGATCGCGCTGCTGCTGGGCGCCCTGGACGCCTGCTGGCTGGAAACCCGGGTGCTGCTGGTCGAAGACGCCGTCCACCTGCCGCTGATCGGGCCGCGCCTGCGCCTCGTCCACCTCTCGGACCTCCACATCGGCGGCGATTCGCCGCTGCTGCGCAAGCTGCTCCGCCGGGTCGCCGCGGAGCGGCCCGGCCTGATCGCGATCTCCGGCGACCTGATCAAGGACGTGCACGATCCGCTGCCCCAGGCTCGCCATACCGCGGCGGCGGCGGCGTTCGTGTCGCAGCTGCGCCGGCTGGCGCCGCAGGCGCCGATCTACGCGGTGCAGGGCCACAGCGAGTACCAGGGAGAGGTGGTGGTGGCGCTGCGACGGGCGGGGATCGCCTGGCTGTCGGACGAAGGGCGCCGCGTCGGTCCCGGCGGCGGCCTGCTGCTGCTGGGCCTCAACCAGCAGGTCGGCATCGACCGCCTGGCCCTGGCCGGCAAGTCCCCCTTCCGCACCGTCCGGCAGGATGGCCGCGGCGTGCAGCTGGCCCGGCTCGGCGCGCCGGTGCACAACTTCTACCGCCACTACGATCCGGCGCCGCGCAATACCGCGGACGACTCCGGGCCGCTCTCCTGGAGCGGCTACGACACGCTCTGCGACGTGCGCATCGACCGAGCGAGCACCGGCGCCGGCATCGAGGTGCACAGCCGCTACGTGCTCGGCGAGGACCGCATGATCCGCCTGCGGCGCATCAGCCGCGAGGACGACGGCAGCGGCAGCTTCAGCCTGCTCCTGCACGGCTCGGCCTTCACCGGCGGCGCCGCCGACCGCCTCGACACCGGCGTCGAGCCGCAGCCGCGCCGCTGGTACCGCTTGCGGCTGCGCACCCGGGGCGAGCCCGGCGCGGTGCGGGTGGCGGCGCGGGTCTGGCCGGTCAGCGAGCCGGAGCCCGACCGCTGGCAGGCCTGGGCCGTGGACCAATCCGCCGATCGCGTCACCGCCGGCACGGTGGGGATCTGGGCCTGGGGGCGCGGCACCGTGCTCTATCGCGACATGCAGGTGATCGACCCGGCCGGGAGGCCATTGCTCGCCGAGCCGCTGGGCGATCCGCTGTCGCACGCCTGGCGCGACGAGGCGCGCGATACCCGCCTGGGGTTGGCCCTGGCCCGCAGCCCGGCGGCGCCGCCGGGCACGCCGCGCCTGGTGCTCACGCACACGCCCGACGTGGTGCTCGAAGCCTCGCAGCGCGGCATCGAGGCGGTGCTCGCCGGCCATACCCACGGCGGCCAGGTGCGGCTGCCGTTCGTCGGCGCGCTCACCACGCGGTCGTCGCTTGGCGCTTACTACGACTACGGGGTCTTCGACTTCGCCGCCCCCAACGCGCGCGGCGTCACCACGCTGTTCATCAACGGCGGCGTCGGCACCTCGTTGCTGCCACTACGCTTCCTCTGCCCGCCGCGCTTCGCCGTCCTCGAGCTCGGTAGCTGAGGCCGGCGCGCGGCCGCGGCCCTCGCTCCATGCCAGGTAGGCGGGCAGCAGGGTGATCGCGACCAGCGAGGTGGCAAGGGCCCCCAGCACCGCGACCTTGCCGGTCGACTGCAGGCCGGGGTAGTGGGAGAAGACGATCGAGCCGAAGCCGACGATGGTCGAGATCGCGGCCGCGGCCACCGCCTTGCCGGTTTCCCGCAGCCCGCCGGCGAAGGCATCGGCGGGCCGGCCACGTAGCTCGCGGTGACGATGCACGATGTAGATGCCGTAGTCGGTGCCGATGCCGATGATCATGGTGGTCACGAAGATGTTGATGAAGTTCATCGGCACCCGCAGCACGGCCATCGCGCCAACCATCCAGGTGATGCCGACCAGCAGCGGCACCAGCGCCAGGAGCATCGCGCGGGCGCTGCGGAAGTCGATCCACAGGATGGCCGCGACCAGCGCCAGCCCGAGCACGCCGGCGAGCCAGGCATCGCGCACCACCAGCTTCTTGATGCTCTGGTTGATGACGTTGATGCCGGCGAGCTGCGCCCGGGGGCCGAGCGACGCGGCCAGGCGGGTCACCGCCGGCGGCACCTCCCGCCGCCAGCGGCCGTCGGGCGGCGCATAGAGGTAGACCGCGGCCCGCCAGCCCCACGGCTGCTTCTTGAGATAGCGGTCGAGCAGCAGCTCGCTCTGCGGCACCTGGGCGAAGTCGGCGATGCCGATGGGCCTGGTCAGCGACAGCGCCTGCGCCAGCAGGTCCAGGCCGGGCGCGAACGGCTCCGGCCGCAGCCCCTCGCGGCGCAGGGCCGCCCCGAAGCGGGCGCGGATCCGGCCCATGTCGAGCGCCGCGGCGCGCTGGCGCTCGAGCCAGACCAGCACCTGCTGCTGCTGGTCGAGCGGTGGGATCAACGAGGACGGGGCGCTGACCCCCTGCAGGGCGCCGCTCTCCACCAGCCCCCGCGCCGCCGTCGCGGCGCGCTCCGAGAGGGCCAGCACCTCGTCGAGCGAGCTGCCGGAGAGCGACAGGATCATGGCGTCGAAACCCGAGCCGAAGCGGCGCCCGACCTCGGCGGTGATGCGGCCACCCTGGCTCACCGTCGGCCGCATCGTCGCCATGCTCTCGTCGAAGGTGAGCTGGCGCGAGGCGGCGAGCGCCGCCAGGGTGAGCAGCGCGCCGGCGCCCATCGCCGCCAGCGGATGCCGCATGCACAGCGCCGTCAGCCGCCGGGTGCCGAAGCTGTGCAGGAAGAGCCGCGGCGCGGCGCGCCGCCGCCGGGTGCGGTCGGCGCTCCACGCCAGCATTGCCGGCAGCAGCAGCAGCACCGAGACCATGCAGAACAGGATGCCGGTGCCGGTCAGCAACCCCATCTGGCGCAGGCCGGTGAAGCCGGTGAAGGTGAAGGCGTAGAAGGTGGCGGCGGTGGTGACGGCGCCGGCGATCACCGCGCCGCCGGTGGCGCTGCTCATCGTCGCCAGGGCGGCTTCCACGTCGCTGCCGCGCCGCCGCTCCTCGACGTAGCGACCGTAGGAGACGATGACGAAGTCGATGCCCAGGCCGATCAGCAGCGCCGCGCAGACGCTGGTCGCCGACGACAGGGCGCCGAACGCCACCCCGGCGAAGCCGAAGGTGAGCAGCAGCCCGGTGAGCAGCGGCACGAAGGCGTAGGCGAGGGCAGCGGCGCGGCGGAAGGCGAACAGGAAGAGCGCCAGCACCGCCAGCGCCGAGGTCGCGGCGTTGACCACCATGTCGTGCCGGATCAGCGACGCGTCGCCGAGCGCCGAGAGATAGGGGCCGCCGATCTCGACCGCCGGCCGCGGCGGCGCGCCCGGGCCGGGGCCGGCGAAGCCGTTCCAGCGCGCCAGCGCGCCGGCGACGACGGCCGCCGCCTTGCGGCTCAGCCGCTCGTCGAACGGGATGTCCTGCGGCGGCCGGCGCGGCTCGGCCAGCACCAGCAGCAGGCGATGGTCGCGCGACAGGTAGTAGCCGCTGGCCCAGTCGACCTTGAGCGTGCCGCGCGAGCTCTCGACGTGGCCGAGCACCACGTCGGCGAGGCCCAGCGGGTCGAGCTTGGCGACCTCCTTGACCGAGAGCGCCTGGGGCGTCGCCAGCTGCCGGCGAAGCTCGCTCACCCGCCGCTCGATGGCGGCGTCGCTCAGGCGGTCCTCGACCTCGCGCCGGCCGGCGGCGTCGAGGAACAGCACCGACTTGGGGAAGAATGCCGTCAGCAGCTCCTCGGGATTGCCGAGGCGATGCTGCACCGACTTGATCTCCGGCAGCTGCGACAGGCTCGCCGCCAGGTCGTCGGCCAGCGCCTCGTAGGGTTCGGGCACCGCGCCCTCGGGCAGCTCGATCACCACCAGCAGATAGGTGTTGCTGCCGAAGTCCTGCAGCATCTGCAGATAGGAATGGATCGCCGGGTCCTGGCGCGGCAGCAGGTTGAGCATGTCGGTGTCGAACGACAGCCGGGAGATCGACACCGCCGCCAGGGCCACCAGCACCGCGAAGACCGCGAAGATGGTGCGGTAGCGCCGGCGCGCCAGGCGCGCCAGACCGGCGAGCAGGCGGCTCACGCCGAATCGCCCCGGGTCGAGGACGCCGCCACCGGCGGTGCGATCTCGCCGGCCAGCAGATAGCGGCGGAAGCGCACGAAGTACTCGACACCGGAGTAGACGGAGATCAACACCGCCGCCCACAGCGAGATGGGAGAGGCGTGCCTGAGCTCGTCCGGCAGCTGGTTGTGGATGATCAGCACCGCCACCGCGACGATCTGCACCACGGTCTTGAGCTTGCCCGAGAAGCCGGCGGGGATCACCAGGTTCTCGGCGGCGGCGACGCTGCGCAGGGCGCTCACCGCGAACTCGCGGGCGACGATCACCACCACCATCCAGGCCGGCACCATGCTGGGATCCATCTCGACCAGCGAGATGAACGCCGCCGAGATCAGGATCTTGTCGGCGGCGGGATCGAGCAGGGTTCCCAGGCGGGTGACCTGGCGCCGCCGGCGGGCGACGTAGCCATCGAAGAAATCCATGATGGCGGCGAGCAGGAAGAGCCCGAGGCCCCACCACTCCTTGTCCTCGAACTTGGTCAGCAACACCACCACCAGGGGCGGGACCAGCAGGATCCGGCAGATCGAGAGCAGGTTGGGTAGGTTGAGCATCGGCGGCGGGACGCGCCTTGGGCGCGCCCGCATTCTATCGCCGCTGGCGGCGAGGATGGGGATGTGGCCGGCTGGCGGTCTGGTGGGGCGGTCTAGCGGAGGCTCGACAGCGAGGTGGTCACCAGCAGGCGGCCGCTGGCGCCGCGGACGACGTAGGGGGCGGGACGATGCCCACCGTGCCACTGCCAGTCCACCCAGGTCGAGGCGGGGTCGTCGCCCCGGTACAGGGCCATCACCCGTCGCACGTAGTCGACGGTTTCGGGATAGGGCGGCACGCCGCGGTGGCGCTCGACCGCGCCGGCGCCGGCGTTGTAGGCGGCCAGCGCCATCTCCAGGCTGCCGGCGAAGGTGTCGATCAGCTGCCGCAGATAGGCGGTGCCGCCGCGCAGGTTCTCGTCGACGTCGTAGGGATCGCGCACCGCCAGCTCGACGGCGGTGGCCGGCATCAGCTGCATGAGTCCCATGGCGCCCTTGTTGGAGCGGGCGCGGAGGTTGAACCCGGACTCGACCTGGATGACCGCCCGCACCAGGCGCGGGTCCAGGTGATGGCTGTCGCAGTGGCGGCGGATGAGCGGTTCGAGCGCGATGCTCGGCAGGCCGGGCAGGTCCGGCACCGGCAGCAGGGCGGTGGCGAATCGCCGCGCATGCTGGACCGGGGTCTCGTTGAGGATCACCCGGCGCCCGTCGGCGCCGCGGGTGACCTGGACGGGCGACGACGGCGGCGGGCCGGAGTGCTGGAAGGCGTGGACGGCGATCGTGGAAGGGGCGGCGGGGGTGGCCGGGGCGGCGGCTTGCGGCGTCGACGCGGCGAGCGGCGCCGGCGAGGCTCCCAGCGCCGGCAACGGCGCCAGGCAGGTCAGGCACAGGAAGGTACGAGCGGCGTTCGCAACAGCCTTCACAGCGATGGTGCTCCCTTAGTGGGAGCGGCATGGTAGCACAGTCCGGTGTTCTATTGAGATCGCCCCCGCATCCCCCGCCCCCCTTCCCACCCTCGGGGGGCGAGGGCGGGCGGAAGGGGGGGCGCCGTGGTCCCTCTTTGGTCGTTCCGTTCTAGGCCCGGCTGTCCCAGAGCGTGTCGGGGACTCCCCGCTTGAGGTTCTCGTAGCGGGCCATCACGAACAGGGCATCCGAGAGGCGATTGACGTAGGGGAGCACGAAGGGGCCGATCGCCTCCTGGCGGGCAAGCGCCACCAGCAGGCGCTCGGCGCGCCGGCAGACGGTGCGGGCGACGTGCAGCCGGGCGGCGCCGGGGCTGCCGCCGGGGAGGATGAAGTTGGCCAGCGGGCCGACCTCGCCGGTCAGCTCGTCGAGCAGCTCCTCGAGCGCCGTCACGTGGCGCTGGTCGACGACCGGCACCGGCTTGCGCGCCTTGTCCTCCTCGCGCACGCAGAGGTCGGAGCCGAGGTGGAAGAGCTCGTTCTGGATGCGGCGCAGCGCCGCGCCGAGCCGCTCGTCGAGGCCGCCGGCCAGGGCCTCGCCAAGGATCGAGTTGAGCTCGTCGACGGTGCCGTAGGCGGCGATCCGGGTCGAGTCCTTGGGCACCCGCTGGCCGCCACCGAGGCCGGTCGAACCGTCGTCGCCGGTGCGGGTGTAGAGGCGGGTCAGGCGCGGCATGGGCGAGCCGGAAGCCAGCCTACCGCGCCACTGCGTCGGCAGCCGGCGCCAGCTCCGCGGCCAGCCGGCGGAGCAGCTGCCAGAGGTCGTCGAGGTGCCGGCGGGTGGTGCGCAGGTTGCCGATCGCCGCGTGCAGGGTGTAGCGGCCGTCGAGCACGGTGTGGGAGAGGAAGAAGGGGCCGGCGGCGTTGACGGCGGCGAGCAAGCGCTCGTTCAGGGCGTCCTGGGCGGCGTGCTGATTGGCGCCGTGGGCGGCGCCCTGAGCGGCGCCGTGGGCGGCGCCCTGATTGGCGCCGTGGGCGGCGCCGTTCGCCGGCGGCGCCGTCCGGGCACGGAAGCAGACGACGCTGAAGGGCACCGGCGCCGCCAGCTCGAAGGCCGGATCGGCAACGATACGGTCGGCCAGCTCGCGCGCCATCGCACAGTGCTCGCGCAGGCGCTCCCGCAGCCCCTCGACGCCGAAGGCGCGGATCACCAGCCAGAGCTTGAGCGCGCGGAAGCGCCTGCCGAGCTGAAATCCGAGGTCCATCAGGTTGGTGGCCCCGGTCTCGCCGGTGCGGAGGTACTCGGGGACCAGCGCGAAGGCGTCGCGCAGGTTGGCCACGTCGCGCACCAGCAGCACCGAGCAGTCCACCGGGGTGAACAGCCACTTGTGGGGGTTGACGACGATCGAGTCGGCGCGCTCGAGGCCGGGCATCAGCTCCCGCAGCTCGGGGCAGAGCGCGGCGACGCCGGCATAGGCCCCGTCGACGTGCAGCCACAGGCCGTGCTCGGCGCAGAGGTCGGCGATGGCGGGCACCGGGTCGACGCTGGTGGTCGAGGTGGTGCCGACCGTGGCGACCACCGCCAGCGGCCGGCGCCCCGCCGCCAGGTCGGCGGCGATGGCCGCCGCCAGGGCCGTCGGATCGAGGCGAAACGCCGCGTCGCTCGCCACGTGCCGCACCTGGTCGTGTCCCAGGCCCAGCACGATCGCCGCCTTGTCGACCGAGGAGTGGGCCTGGTCGCTGGCATAGACGACGAGCGGCGGCACTTCCGGGCGGCCGGCCAGACCGCGGGTCCGCGCCGCGAGGCCGGGGGCGCGGTGGCGCGCCGCCGCCAGCGCCACCAGGGTGCTGGTCGAAGCGGTGTCGTTGATGTGGCCGTGGAACTCCGCCGGCAGCCCCAGCATCTGGCGCAGCCAGTCGCAGACCCGCTCCTCCAGCTCGGTGGCCGCCGGCGAGGTGCGCCAGAGCATGGCGTTGTTGTTGAGGCCGGCGGCCAGCGCCTCGCCGACGATGCCGGGAGCCGAGCCGGTGATGGCGAAGTAGGCCAGGAAGCCGGGGTGGTTCCAGTGGGTGACGTTGGGCTCGATCAGCCGCTGGTAGTCGTCGAGCAGCACGTCCAGCGACTGCGGCCCGTCCGGCGGCGCGGCCGGCAGCCGCGCCGCCACCTCTCCCGGCGACACCAGCGGCAGCACCGGGCGCTCCCCCACGCCTTCGAGATAGTCGGCGAGGAGGTCGGCGACCCGGTGCATCGCGGCACGGAACTCCCGCGTCGGCAGGTCCTGGCTCATGGCGCGGGTCCGGGGCGAGACGAAACCGAGTGTGCCTGAGGGGGCGGCGCCCCCTTTCCTAGCTGGCTCCCTTGCGCTTCAGCTCCTCGTCGATGACCTTGGAGAGATCGTCGGCGGACACCACGCCGGAGATGAAGCGGCCGTTGACGAACATCGCCGGCGTGCCGTTGACCCCGGCCTTGGTGCCGGCCTTCACGTCCGCCTGGACCACCGGCGTCTCCTTGCCCGAGTCGAGGCAGGAATTGAAGTTCGCGGCATTGACGCCGGCGATGCCCGCGGCCTTCGACTTGAGCCCGTCGACCGCCAGCCCGGCCTGATCCTTGAACATGGCGTCGTGCATCTCCCAGAACTTGCCCTGCTCGTTGGCGCACAGCGCGGCCTCGGCGGCCTTGGCGGCGTTGGGGTGCATGGGCAGCGGGAACTGGCGGAAGACCAGACGGATCTTGTTGCCGTACTTCGAGACCACGGCCTCGAGCGTGGGAGTGATCCGCGAGCAGAACGGGCACTGGAAGTCGGAGAACTCGACGATGGTGACCGGGGCGGTGGCGGGACCCTTGGCCGGGAAGCCGTTGGCGGCCACCTCGACGCGCATCGGCTCGTAGAGGTAGTCGACCTTGTACTTGTCCTCGAGCGTCTTGAAGTACTTCTCGCGCGCCTCCTGCTGCCCGTTCTGCTGCAGGTAGGCCTTGATCTGGGGCATCAAGGTCTCCTTGGGGCGGGGCGGCAGCTGCGCCTTGTTCTTGTCGTAGAACGCCTCCGTATCGGCGTCGGTCACCTCGGCGGGCTTGATCTCGGCGAGCAGCTTGTCCTTGGTCACGCCCTTCGCCGCCGCCTCCGCGTCGAGCAGGCGGTCCTGCACGATCTTCTTGATCTGGGCTTCGGCGATCTCGTGCCGGCGCTGCTGGTACTCCCGCTCCAGCTGGTCGAGCTGATCGGCGGCCTCGGCGTGGACCTCGCCCGCGGTGATCGGCTTGCCGTTGACCCGGGCGACGACCTGGCCGGGATCCTCCTTCTGGCTGTCGGCCTTGGGGCCGGCCTTCTTGTCCTGGGCCGAACACGCCGGCACGCAGCAACCGAGGGCCAGGGTCAGCATCAGCAGACCCGGGACCACCTGCCTGGAAGCGGCTCGCTTGGGATCCAGTGAACTCATTTGCGGTAACTCCTTTTCCGACCGTAACTCTAGATACGGCAATGATTTGGGCGATGACAGCAGCCTTCGGCGGCGCAAGAGCGGAATTTTAGCACACAGGTCGCCGGCCACCCGGCTCGAAGCCGGGCGCTGCCGAGTGTCCCGTGAGCCGGTTTACGGCTGAGGTGCCCGCAGCGTCTAGTGGGGCTCCTGCCGACGCGCCGCCGGCGGCGCGAACGGCGCGAGCGGCGCGAGCGGCGACAGGTGGCGGGCGACCAGGCCTTCCAGGATGCGCTCGGCGCCGATGCCGCGCAGCCGCATCACCGGCCCGGTGAGCAGCGCTTCGGCCAGGGCCAGCCGGGCGGCGCGCCCTGGCGCGCGAGGCGGAGCGGCGGCCCCCGCCGGCCGCTCCGGCGGCGGCGGCAGCGAGCGCAGCACCGCCGCCGCCGCCACCGCCCAGGGCCGGGCGGCCCGCGGGTCGTCCCAGCCGCCCGCCTCGCCGCCGGCGCCCGCCAGCGCCTCCGCCGCGCTCAGCAGGTACACCGCGGCCCCGGTTTCGGCATGGGCGCCGGCAGCGGCGGCGAAGGCCCTCGCCAGCGTCTCCACCCGCCCCGGATCCGCGGCTACCGCCGGACCCAGGAACACCGCCAGCGAGCGGCTGCGCAGGGTCGGCAGCAGATCGAGGCGCGAGGGCGCGAGCAGCAGGAAGTGGCGGGGCGACGTGACGTGGGGCTCTTCGAGGCTCTTGAGCAGGGCGTTCGCCGCCTCGCCGGTCAGGCTCTCGGCGCTGGCGATCACGAACACCTGACCGCGAGCCTCGAACGGCGAAACCTGCGCCATGCGCATCAGCTCGCGAGCGGCGTCGACCGAGGTCGAGGTCTTGAGATCGCGCTCGAGCACCTGGAAGTCGGGATGGAAGGAGGCTTCCGGCCAGACGATGCGCCGGCAATGGCGGCAGCCGCCGCACGGCCGCTCGGCCGGCACCGCCTCGCAGAGCAGGACGCGGCCGAGCTCGCCCGCCGCCCGCCGGCGCGTCTCGGCGTCGCCGCCGTGCAGGATCACCGCCGGGTACAGGCGGCCCTGGCGCGCCGCCGCCAACGCCGCCGGCAGGTTCACGCGCTCTCCCTGCCGGCGGGCAGCAGGGCGGCCAGGGCGGCCCGCACCTGCGCCGCGGTGCTCGCCGGGTCGCCGTCCGATTCGACGACGCGGAAGCGCTCCGGTTCGCGCGCCGCCTGGCTCAGGAAGCCCTGCCGCACCCGCTCGTAGAAATCGAGGCCCTCGGCGTCCAGCCGGTCCGCCTCGCCGCGGCCGCCGCTGCCATCGCCGGCGGCCGCTCGCCGGCCGGCGGCATGCCGCCGGGCACGGGCCGCGACCGCCGGCAGGTCGAACAGCAACGTCAGGTCAGGGCGCCGGCCGCCGGTCGCCAGCAGCTCGAGCTGATCGATCAGCGCCGCCGGCACGCCGCGGCCGGCGCCCTGGTAGGCGCGGGTCGAGTCGGTGAAGCGATCGCAGAGCACCACCTCGCCGGCCGCCAGCGCCGGCTCGATCACCTCCAGCAGATGCTGCCGCCGGCTGGCGAACACCACCAGCAGCTCGACGGTGCCGTCGAGCGCGCCCCAGCCGGGGTCGAGGAAGATCCTGCGCAGCGCTTCGCCGAGCGGCGTGCCGCCGGGCTCATGGGTGCAGCGGCAGGCGACGCCGTGCCGCCCCAGCCAGGCCGCGGCGCGCCGCAGATGCGTGGACTTGCCGCTGCCGTCGATCCCTTCGAAGGTGACGAAGCGGGGTGGCATGGCCGGTCAAAGTACCACGCGATCACAACAGCAGCGCGACGCCCTTGACCACCGCGTAGACCGACAGCCCGGGGCGCAGCTCAAGGCCGGCGAGCGACTTGCGGGTGATCTGGGCGAGCAGCGCGGCGCCGCCGGCGTCGAGCTTGATCAGCGGCTGGGAGGCGGCGGCGCTCGGGGCGAGGCTCCCGCGGTCGCCGGCTGCACCCGGGCCGCCGCTTGCCCCGGCCCCGCCGATCTCGGCGATCTCGGCGATCTCGACGATACGGGCCGGAAAGACGTTGAGCACGCTGGTCCGCTCCGGCCGTTCGAGCGCCAGGCTGACGTCGCGCGCCAGCACCCGCACCCGCTGGCGGCTGCCCACCGCCGCGGCATGGCGCGGCAGGCTCAGCTGCCCGCCGGCAAAATCGAGATAGGTGAGGTCGAACCGATCGTCGTGGGCCACCACCCGCGCCTCGATCACCACTCCCAGCTCCGCCTCGGGACCCCAGGGCAGCAGGTCGAGCCGGGTCGAGACCTCGGCCAGCGGGCCGGCCGCCCGCACGCGGCCGGCCGCCAGCAGCAACAGATGGTCGGCCAGCCGTTGCAGCTCCGCGGCGGCGTGGCTGACGTAGAGCACCGGGATCTCCAGGCGGGCGTGGAGCCGCTCGAGATAGGGCAGGATCTCCTCCCGCGCGGCGGCGTCGAGCGCCGCCAGCGGCTCGTCCAGCAGCAGCAGCCGCGGGCTGGTCAGCAGCGCCCGGGCCACCGCCACTCGCTGGCGCTCGCCGCCGGAGAGCGCTCCGGGGGCGCGCGGCAGCAGCGCCGCGAGACCCAGCCAGTCGACCGCCTCGTCGAAGCGCACCCGCCGCTCGCCGATCGCGGTGCGCCGCCACCCGTATTCGAGGTTGCGGCGCACCGAGAGGTGTTGGAACAGTCCGGCCTCCTGAAAGACATAGCCCAGCCGCCGCCGGTGAGGCGGCAGGAAGACGCCGTTCGCCTCGTCCTGCCAGACCTCGCCGCCAACCTCGAGCAGGCCTGCCGGCGCGCGCTCGAGGCCGGCCACGCAGCGCAGCAGCGTGGTCTTGCCCGAACCGGAGGGGCCGAAGACGCCGGTGACGCCGGCGGCGGGCGCCGTGAAGTCGACGTCGAGCGTGAAGCCGCTGCCGCGCGCCAACCGGAAGCGTCCTCTCATGGCCGCGGCCGCCTGACGTTCAAGGCGTAGACCCCCCACAGCGTCGCGAAGGAGAACAGCAGCATGCCCAGCGCGATCTGGTGCGCCTGGGCGTATTCGAGGCGCTCGACGTGGTCGTAGATGGCGATCGACAGCACCCGCGTGCGCCCGGGGATGTTGCCGCCGATCATCAGGACGACGCCGAACTCGCCCAGGGTGTGGGCGAAACCGAGGGTGGCGGCAGCCAGGAAGCCGCGGCGGGCGAGCGGCACGGCGATGGTCGCGAAGCGGTCCAGCGGACCGGCGCGGAGCGTGGCCGCCACTTCGAGCGGCAGGCGGCCGACGCTCTCGAAGGCGCCCTGCAGCGGCTGCACCACGAAGGGCAGGGAGTAGAGTAGGGAGCCGATGACCAGACCGGAGAAGCTGAACACCGGCGACTCGAGGCCAAGCGCCGGCCAGACCGCCCCCAGGCCACCCCGCGGTCCGAGCAGCAGCAGGAGGTAGAAGCCGAGGACGGTGGGCGGCAGCACCAGTGGCAGCGCCACCACCGCCTCCACCGGGAAGCGCAGGCGGCTGCCGGTGCGCGACAGCCACCAGGCGAGCGGCGTGCCCACCGCCAGCAGCAAGGGGGTGGTGACGCCGGCCAGACGCAGGGTCAGCCAGAGCGGGTCGAGATCGGCGCCGGACATGCTCGCGAGGTGCGGCGCCCAACTAAGACGAAACTGCCCGAAGAGGGGGTGTGAGGGGGCGCCCCCTTCCCCCCCGGAGGGGTGGGAAGGGGGTCGGGGGGATGCGGGGGGCGATCCGATAGATGCTTCGAGTAGGCCTGAAGCGGTCTGATCTCATGCTTTGAGAGTCGCCTGGCAGGCGCCGCCGACTAGAACAAAACTGGTCCGGATTCATGCGCCGGGGTCGCCGGGCGCCCATCATGACCAGGACGCCCCGGCATGGGAAATTTGCCACAAGGCCGGGGATTTGCATAACGTCTGCACCGGCCCGGGTGGCTGTATCGCAGCCAATCAGTTCCCTTTTCACCTGTCAGTGGAGGATCCTCTATGCCAGCAAAGAGCCCGAAGACCAGCACCAACAGCGGCTTCATGAAGCCCATGCAGCCGGACCAGGCGCTGGCGGCGGTCGTCGGCAACGAGCCGCTGCCCCGCACCGAGGTCACCAAGAAGATTTGGGACTACATACGCAAACACAACCTGCAGGACCCCAACGACAAGCGGACCATCCGCGCCGACGCCAAGCTCAAGCCGGTCTTCGACGGCAAGGATTCGGTGAGCATGTTCGAGATGACCAAGCTGGTCAACGGTCATCTGAAAGAGGTCAAGTAAGAGCGCCCTGACGCCGAGGAGACGCCGTACCCGCGGCGGTGCACGCGAGCGGCGGCCGGAGCGCGGCGGGCCGCCGCTCCTTCGGCCGCCGGGCGCGCCCGCTGAACCGCCGCCCGCCGGAGGCCTGCCATGACGGCGCCGGTCGGCAGCGGCGCCGAGTGGGCCGGCTTCCTCGCGCTCATCGCCGCGCTGCTGGCCCTGGACCTCGGCGTCTTCCAGCGCCGCGAGCCGCGCCCTGGGCTCGCCGAGCCGCTGCTGTGGAGCGGGGCGTGGACGGCCCTGGCCCTGGTCTTCGACCTCTGGCTGGGCTTCCACTTCGGGCGCCGGATCGGCCTCGAGTTCCTCGCCGGCTACCTGGTCGAGCGCTCGCTCAGCTTCGACAACCTGTTCGTCTTCCTGCTGCTCTTCGACTACTTCGCGGTGCCGCGCGCGCAGCAGCGCCGGGTGCTGTCGTGGGGCATCGCCGGCGCCCTCGCCGCCCGCGGGCTGTTCATCGCCGCCGGCGCCGCGCTGCTGCAGCGATGGGGATGGCTGCTGCCGCTGTTCGGGCTGTTCCTGATCTACGCCGGTGCCCGCATGACGCGGCGCGGCGCCGTCCGCGTCGAGCCGCGGCACAATCCGGTGTTCAAGCTGTTCCAGCGGTTCGTGCCGATGACCGCCGGCTACCGGGACCGCAGCTTCCTGGTGCGGGAAGCGGGGCGCACCCTGGCGACGCCGCTGCTGCTGGTCCTGCTGGTGGTCGAGGCCACGGACGTCGCCTTCGCGGTGGATTCCCTGCCCGCGGTCTTCGGGGTCACTCGCCACGCGTTCATCGTCTTCAGCTCCAACGCTTTCGCCATCCTCGGCCTGCGCGCGCTCTACCTGGTGGCGGCGGACCTGATGGCGCGGCTGCGCTGGCTGCCCAAGGGCCTGGGGCTGGTCCTCGCTTTCGTCGGCGCCAAGATGGCGCTGGAACCCTGGGTCGCGATCCCGATCGAGATCGCCCTCGCCGTGGTGGCCCTGGTGCTGGGGATCGCCGTCGCCGCCTCGCTGTACAATGGCGGCGGGTCGCACCCCCGCCAGACCGAGGGCGACGCCGGCTGAGGGCAACGCTTAGGACACCGAGGATGAGCATGCCCCGCACCCGCCTCCGCCCGCACCCATCGATCGCGCGCCGTCGCCTGTTCGCCGCTTGGCTGCTAGCGCTCGGGCCGCTTCCCGCGTCCGCCGCGGGCGCCCCCGCCGGCCGGCCGGTGGACCCGGGCAAGCAGGCGAGCCCGGCCAATGCCGGCGCGCCGGCCGGGGCCGTCGCCTCGGGGCATGTCCAGGCGACCGCCGCCGGGCTGGCGGTGCTCCGGGACGGCGGCAATGCCGTCGACGCCGCGGTGGCCACCGCGCTGGTGCTGGCGGTGGTCTACCCCGAGGCCGGCAACCTGGGAGGCGGCGGTTTCGCCGTGGTGAGGATGGGCGGCAAGCTCGCGGCGCTCGACTTCCGCGAGACGGCGCCGGCGGCGGCGCACCGCGGCATGTACCTGGATGCCGCGGGAAGGCCGGCGGCCGATGCCTCCAAGGTGGGACCGCTCGCCGCCGGCGTTCCGGGCAGCCCCGCGGGCCTCTACGAGCTGCACCGGTCCCTCGGCAGGCTGCCCTGGCGGCGAGTGGTGGCGCCGGCCCTCCGCCTGGCGCGCGACGGCTTCGAGGTCGATGCGCACCTCCACCGGCTGCTCGCCGCCGAGCCCCAGCGCCGCCTGCTGGCGCGCTTTCCGGAGAGCGCCGCCGTCTGGCTGCCGCACGGTCAGGCGCCGCCGGTCGGCGCGCGGCTGCGGCTCCCCGACCTGGCGGCGACCCTGGCGCGCTACGCCGAGCTCGGCCCGGCGGCCGTCGTCGAGGGGCCGGTGGCGGCGGCGGTGGCGGCGGCCAGCCGGCGCCACGGCGGCGTGCTCGCCGCCGGGGACCTCGCCGCCTACCGCCCCAGCTGGCGCCAACCGCTGCAATTCGCCGCCTTCGGCTGGCAGGTCGCCACCATGCCGCTGCCGTCGGCGGGCGGCATCGCGCTGGGCCAGGCGTGCGGCATGCTGGAGCGCCTGGGATGGGCCGCCCTGCCGCGCGACGGCGCCGACCGCGCCCACCTGCTCGCCGAGTCCTTCCGGCGCGCCTTTGCCGACCGCGTGCTGCTCGGCGATCCGGCCACCAGCCGCGCCGGCCCGGCGGCGCTGCTCGACCCGCGCTGGATCGCGGCCCGCGCCGCCGGCATCGATCGCGGCCGCGCCACGCCGTCGGCGACGCTGGCGCCCTGGCCCGGGCCGGCAGCGGCCGGCGGCGTTGCCGGCGGCGCCGGCCACGCCGAGACCACCCACCTGTCGGCGATCGACGGCGAAGGCAATGCCGTGGCCCTGACCACCACCCTCAACGGCCTCTTCGGCTGCGGGCTGTACGTGCCCGAGCTCGGCTTCCTCAACAACGAGATGGACGACTTCGCCACCGGCCAGGCGGTCGCCGGACCGGGCGCCGGCCCGCCGCCGCCAGCCCCCTGGCAGTCCATGCAGGGCGAGGCCAACGCGGTGGCGCCGGGCAAGCGTATGCTCTCTTCGATGACGCCGACGATCGCATGGCGAGACGACGAGGTGATCGCGCTGGGCGGGCGTGGCAGCCTGCGCATCCCCACCCACACCGCCCAGGTGCTGCTCGATCTGCTGGTGGACCACGATGGCCTGCAGGCGGCGGTGGACCGGCCCAGGCTCCATCATCAGGGACTGCCGGACGTGCTCGAAGCCGAGCCGGGCGCGCTGTCCCCCGAAGTGGCCCGCGAGCTGACGCGGCGCGGCCACCGCATCGTCGTCACCGGACCCGACGACACCGCGCGCATCAACGCCGTTCGCCGGCTGGCCGGCGGCGGCTACGAAGCGGCGGTGGACCCGCGCGGCGCAGGGGCGCTCGGCGGCCAGGGCGTGCTCACCACCAGGGAGATCCCGCAATGAAGACTCTCGCCCACCTCGCCGCCGCCGCCACGCTGGCGGCAGCCGCCGGCCTCGGCGTCACCGCCGTCCGGTCCGCCGTGGCCGCGTCGGCCGCGGCCGGCGCAGCAGGGGCGCCGCCCAGCCGGCCGGCGACCGCGCCCCGGGCCGCCGCCCCCCAGCCGCCGGAGACCTTCTCCGAGAAGGTCCTGGTGCGCGAGATCGAGGTGGTCGTCGAGCTGCCCGAGTCGCTGCGGGAGTCGCGCCGCAAGGCGCTCGGCCCCCAGGACTTCCTGGTGACCGAGGACGGCCGGCTGCGACAGGTGGTGAAGGCCTCCCCGGTCGCCGCCGGCGAGTCGGCTCCCTGGCAGGTCGTGATCTACGTCGATCGGGTGCTCGCCGACCCCGAGACGGTGTTCTTCACCGCCAACGCCCTGGCAAAGCGGGCGGCAGAGCTGACCGCGCTGGGCACGGTCGCCCTGGTGGTGGCGGACCCGGCGCCGCGACTGCTGTTCGCGGAAACCCGCGAACCGAGGATGCTCGAGCAGGCGCTGACCGACATCGCCGCGCAGGCCGAGCGGCAGCGCGACGCGGCGTCCTCGGCACCGGGCCGGGAACAGGCGAAGGGCCAGAGCCAGGAGCCGGAAGCGGGGAGAGCACCGGCCTCCGCATCGGCCCCAGGGCGGCAGGAGAGCCGGCCGCCGGCAGGGCCGCCGAGCCAAACCGCCGTGCGCCGCCAGGAGGACCAGCTGGTGTCGCTGCTGGCCGGCCGCGCCGGCGGCGGCCCGCGCGCCCTGGTGCTGGTCGCCGACGGCTTCGACACCTCCCACTCCGGCGGCGGCGCCGACAGCGCCACCCAGGCGGTCGCCGAAGAACCGGCGCGCACGCTGGCCGCCTACGGCTGGATCACCCTGGCCGCGCCGATGCGGCGGCAGGACCTGGGCGACCCGCACCGCGAGACCACCGATCTCGAGCGCATCCGCCAGAGCACCGCCGGCCCCAAGGCGCCGGAAGGCCACGTGCCGCCCGAGATCCTGCCGCAGGCGGCGCCGCGCAGCCGGTTGCAGTACGACGGCGTGCTGAACTTGTTCGTGCAACCGGCCTCGGAGAGCCTCAACGCCATGGCGAGCGCCACCGGCGGCACGGTGATCGGCTACCCCGGCCAGCTGGCGTCGGCGCTCACCGGACTGGCGAAGCGCTGGCACATCTTCTACCTCGCTCCCGATCCCGAGGATGGCCGGCCGCGCCCGGTCGAGGTGCATCTGTCGCCGGAGGGCACCCTGCTGCGAGCGCCGGTGTGGCGCCGTTCCTCGACTCCCGACGAGGTGGCGGCGGCACGCCTGCGCGAGGTGCTGGCGGGCGGCGCCGAGCACGGCACGCTGCCGGTGACCGCCACGGCGACCCTGCCGGCGCCGGCGGCAGGCGGCGGCGAGAGCCGCGGCTCCTTGCGGCTGACGGTGGGCGCCTTCGCCGCCGCCGACTCGCTGCCGGCGGGCCCATTCCGGGTGTCCCTGGCCTTCGCCGGCACTCCGGAAGCGGCGAAACCGCCCACGGTCCAGCACCGGCTGCTGACCCGCGCCGACCTCACCGCGAAGGGCTGGACCGAGACCCTGACGCTCGACGTGCCGTCCGGCGCCCGCACCCTGGGCGTGGCGGTCGAAGACCTCACCCATCAGGTCTGGGGGGCGACGGCGATCGATCTGGGACCGGCGCCGGCCGCGCGCTGAGCCGCCACCGTCGCGGCAGGGGAAGCGGACGGGGCGCGACCAGACATCCTGCTGAGATGCTATCCTGGTCACCGAAACGGCCGGCCCGAGGGCGCGGCAGGCCAACCGATCCAACCCGAGAGGAGGCGCGGTCATGGGCTGTTTCCACGTCATCTGGGCGCTGGTCGTAGGCTTTTTCGCTGGTCTCATCGCACGCTATTTCGTCGGCGGCCCGCACATGGGCCTGATCGCCACGACGGTGCTGGGCATCATCGGCTCACTGATCGGCGGCTTCGTCGCCGGGCTGATCTGGCGGCCCACCAACGACAAGTTCCATCCCGCGGGCTTCCTGCTCTCGATCCTCGGCGCGATGCTGGCGCTCTGGCTCTGGAGCAAGTTCGGCATGCGGGTGCACCTCTAGTCGGCAGCCGCACGAGCTCCTGCCGCGTCGAGCTGCAGGAGGTCACCAAGCGCTTCGGCGAGGTGACGGCGGTCGACGCCGTCAGCCTTGCCGTGCGCGAAGGCGAGCTGTTCTCCCTGCTGGGCCCGAGCGGCTGCGGCAAGACGACCCTGCTGCGCCTGGTGGCGGGCCTCGAGTGGCCGACCTCCGGGCAGGTTTGGATCGGCGGCCGCGACGTGACCCGCACCCCGGCTCACCGGCGGCCGGTGAACCTGGTCTTCCAGCACTACGCCCTGTTCCCCCACCTGACGGTGGCGGACAACGTCGCCTTCGGCCTGCGCTACCTCGGGCCGCCGCGCCCGCGCCGTTCCGCGGCGGCCGCCAGAGTGGCGGCGGCGCTCGAGCTGGTGCGGCTGCGCGGCCTCGACCGCCGCTACCCGCAGGAGCTCTCGGGCGGCGAGCGGCAGCGCGTCGCCCTGGCCCGCGCCCTGGCGCTCGAGCCCCAGGTGCTGCTGCTCGACGAACCGCTGGCCGCTCTCGACCAGGAGCTGCGCCAGGCGATGCAGCTCGAGATCAAGCGTTTGCAGCGCGCCGTCGGCATCACCTTCCTGCTGGTCACTCACGACCAGCAGGAAGCCCTGGCGCTGAGCGACCGGGTGGCGGTGATGAGCGAGGGCCGTATCGAGCAGGTCGGCACGCCGCTCGAGATCTTCGAGCGGCCGGAGACCGCCTTCGTCGCCACCTTCACCGGCGCCGCGAACCTCTGGGAGGCCGAGGTGCTCGGCATCGCCGGCCACGGGCGGCTCCGTTTGCGGCTGGCGGACGGCCTCGAGGTCGAGATGCCGGCCGCCGGCGGCGCGGCGCGCGCCGGCGACACGGTGCGCCTGGCGGTGCGTCCCGAGAAGCTGACGCTGCGTCCGCCGGCGTCACCGCCGGGCGCCGTGCCGCCGGGCGCCGCCCTGGCGGCCCTGCCGGTCACCGTCGAGGAACGGATCTACCAGGGGACTCGCACCGTCTGGCTGGTCCGCGACGCCGCCGGCGGCCGCCGGGTCGTCCACCGGTCGAACGCCGGCTCGCCCGGCGGCGACCTGCCCGAGCCGGACCCCCAGCCGGGCAACCCCGCGCTGCTCTGCTGGGATCCCCGCCACGGCGTCGTGCTGCGTCGCTGACCGCCCCCGCGCCCGCTGACCGCCCCGCGCCGCTGGCGGCCCTTGCGCCGCGGCGCGGGGCCGGGGCATCATCGGCCGTCATGGCTCGACATCCGCGGCAAAACGGCGGGCCGGCTCAGCCGCCCGACCGGCTGCCGGCTCAGCCGCCCGACCGACCGCCGGCTCAGCCGCCCGACCGACCGCCGGCACCCGCGCGGCCGCGCTGGCGGCTGGGCGCGGCGGCGCTGGCGCTGCCGGCGTGGCTGGCGCTCGGGTTGTTCTTCCTGCTGCCGCTGGTGCTGATGCTGGGCGTGAGCGGCTCCCAGCGCGGCGTCTACGGCGGCCTGCAGCCCATCCCCGACCTCGCCGCCTACCTGCGCTCGGGAGCGTTCCTGGCCAGCTACCGGCAATCGCTGCAGGGCCTCTACCTCGGCATCGCCTGGCGCTCGCTGTGGATGGCGGCGCTCACCACCGGCGTCTGCCTGGCGATCGGCTTCCCGGCCGCCTATGCCCTGGCGCTGCACGCGCCGCGCCGCCGCAAGGGGCTGCTGCTGGGCCTGGTGGTGGTGCCGTTGTGGAGCAGCTTCCTGATCCGGACCTATGCCTGGATGTTCATCCTGCGCACCGAAGGCCTGCTCAACCACCTGCTGCTGGGCACCGGCCTCATCTCGCGACCGCTGCCGCTGCTCTATACCGGCGGCGCGGTGATGGCCGGCCTGGTGTACGGCGAGCTGCCGTTCATGATCCTGCCGCTCTACGCCGCGCTCGAGCGGCTCGATCGCAGCCTGCTCGAGGCGGCGGCCGACCTCGGCGCCAGCCGGGCCGCGGTGCTGCGGCGGGTCACCGTGCCGCTGGCGCTGCCCGGCATCGCCGCCGGCGTGGTGCTGGTGTTCATCCCGAGCCTCGGGCAGTTCGTGGTCTCCGACCTGCTGGGCGGGGCGCACACCATGCTGCTTGGCAACCTGATCCAGAACCAGTTTGCCGTCGCCCGCAACCAGCCGTTCGGCGCCGCGCTCGCCTTCGAGCTCACCGCCGCGGTGCTGCTGCTGCTCGCCGCCGGCACGCACCTCGCCCGCCGCGCTTCGCCCGGCGAGGCGGGCGGCCGGCCGGCCGGATGGGAGCTGCTGTGACGCCGGCGCCGGTGCCGGCCGCCGCGGGCCCACCGCGCTGGCCGCGTGCGCTGCTGGCGACCCATACCGCCGCCATCTATCTGTACCTCTACGCGCCGATCGCCGTGCTGGTGGCGTTCTCCTTCAATCGCGCCCGCCAGACGGCGGTCTGGGAGGGCTTCACGCTCTCCTGGTACGGCGAGCTGCTGCACGACGACCGGCTGCTGCGGGCGGCCCGCAACAGCCTGCTGATCGCCGGTCTGGCCACCGCGCTCGCCACGCTCATCGGCACCATGGCGGCGCTCGCCTTCGCCACGCCGGCGACGCCGCGGGCGCGCGGCCGCGCCATCACCCAGGTGCTGCTGCTGTTGCCGGTGATCCTTCCCGAGGTGGTGATCGGAGCGGCTCTGCTTACCCTTTTCGGCACCCTGCGCCTGCGCCTGTCGCTGGCCACCGTGCTCATCGCCCACGTCGTGTTCAGCATCTCCTACGTCGCCCTGGTGGTGCGCGCCAGGCTCGCCGGGCTCGATCCGGCCCTGGCCGAGGCCGCCCGCGATCTCGGCGCCGGCGGCTGGGAGGTCCTGCGCCGCGTCACCCTGCCGCTGGCCGCGCCGGGGATCGCGGCGGGCGCGCTGCTGGTCTTCACCCTGTCGATCGACGACTACGTGATCACCTCGTTCGTGGCCGGCGCCGGCGCCACCACCCTGCCGCTGCACGTCTATTCGCTGCTCAAGTCCGGCGTGACGCCGGAGGTCAACGCCGTCTCGACGGCGCTGCTGGCGGTGACCGTGGCGCCCATCGTCACGGCGCACCGGCTGCTGCGGCGAGAGGCCGGAGGCCCGGCATGAGGCGGGCGGTGCTCCCTGCCCTGCTGGCCCTGGCGGCCCTGGCATGCGGCGGCCCGGAAGGGGCGCGCCGGCTCAACGTCTACATCTGGACCAACTACCTGCCGGCGGCGGTGGTGAGCGACTTCGAGCGCCGCACCGGCATCCGGGTCGAGATCGACACCTACTCCTCGAACGAGGCGCTGCTCGAAAAGCTGCAATCGGGGGTCGCCGATTACGACCTGGTGGTGCCCTCCGACTACATGCTGCAGGTGCTCGGGCCGCAGCGGCTGCTGCGGCCGCTCGACCATCGCCGCCTGCCAGGCATCGCCAACCTCGAGCCGCGCCTGCTCGACCGCGTCTTCGATCCCGGCAACCGGGTCTCGCTGCCCTACCTCTGGGGCACCACCGGCATCGGCTACGACCGGCGCAAGGTGGCGGAGCCGGTGGACAGCTGGCAGGCGCTGTTCGATCCTCGCCATGCCGGCCGCATCCTGATGCTCGACGACATGCGCGAGGCCTTCGGCGCCGCGCTGAAACTCGACGGCAGGTCGATCAACGAACGCGACCCGGCGGCCCTGCGCCGCGCCGCCGCACGGCTGCAGGAGCAGAAGCGGCTGGTGCGCACCTACAACAGCAGCGATTTCGCCAACCTGCTGGCGGCCGGCGACGTGGATCTGGCGCAGGGCTGGAACGGCGAGCTCGCCAAGGTGGTGGCACAGGACCCGCGGCGCTTCGGCTACGTGGTGCCGAAGGAGGGGGGCACGCTGTGGATCGACAGCCTGGCGATGCCGAGCACCGCCCGCCACGTCGACGCCGCCTATGCCTTCCTCGACTACCTCCTCGAACCGGCGGTCGCCGCCCGCGTCGTCGACGGCGTCCGCTACGCCAGCGCCAACCGCGCCGCCCGCCGGCTGGTGGATCCGGCCATCCGCGACGATCCCGCGGTGTACCCACCGCCTGCCGTGATCGACCGCTGCGAGCTGATCCAGGACCTCGGCGCCACCACGCCGCTGCTCGACCGGCTGTGGACCGAGGTGAAGGCCCGCTAGACCACCCGAGGTGAAGGCCCGCTAGACCACCTACTGATTGACACCGTTCATTGCGAAACAGTACAGTCTAGTGTCGTCGAGGATCAGCGATGATTCGCCCACGTCCAACAGCGTTGATTCTCAGGGTTGCCCTGACGGGTATCCTATTGGGAACGCTCGCTTTGTCGGGCGGCGCCGGCGAGGCCCGAGCGCAGCAGGTGAGCTCCGCCAGGTTCGTGCCGACCTCCATCCCGGCACCTCCTGCAGAGCTGTCCACCACGCCGCCGGCGGCAGCGCCGGCTTCCTCGCCCGCGAAGCCCGCCGGCCGCCCGCAACAGGCCGCCCAGGCTGCCGCCGCCACGACTGCGGCTACCGCGGCGCCCACGGCTCCCGCGACGGCGAAGCTGGTGAAGCCGGGAACCGGTCTCGCTGGACGGGTGAGTGGCAACGCCTCGCCGCTCGCGGCGGCCGGCGTCTACGCCTACCAGCTTGCCGACCTCGCGCTCTACAAGGTGTTGACGGATCCGCAGGGCAACTTCCTGTTCCGCGACCTGCCGGCAGGCCTCTACAAGATCATCGCCAACAAGCCGGGTTTCCTGCCGGCGGTGATCATGGTCACCCGCGACACCGGCAAGGCCTATCAGTTCCTGGAGCTGCAACTGGCGCAGCGGACCGGTGCGGCGAAGGCCGGCGGCGCGAACCCGGCCAGCACCGCGCCTGCCGGAAAGACCGCGCGGCCCGACCAGGACGCCGATTTCTGGGCGCTGCGGGCGAGCATCCCCCCGGACGTGCTGCGCGACATCGACGCCGCCGACGGGCCGCAGTCCCAGGCGGGCTCGACCAAGGCCGCCAGCGCGGCGGTGCCGGCGGGTGCAGGCAGCGGACTGACCCCGGGCGGCACCCTGTCCGACGCGGCGCTGGCGGCGGCCGGCGGCGGCCGCTTCCACACCGAGGTGCAGGCCATGACCGGGATGGCCGACGTCGCCCAGGTCGGGGTCGGCCAGGTCTCGAAGGGCAAGCTGGGCATCGAGGGCCAGCTCGGAGAGGTGCAGGTGGGACTCTCTGGCCGCTTCTCGCAGGTGAGCTCGGACGGCCTCTTCGCCGGCGGCGGCAATGCCGCCAGCGGCTCCGCCGACGGCAAGACGAGCGCCCTGTCGCTCAACCTCGAGGCGGGACCCAGCAGCAGGATCACCGTCACCTCGCTCAGCAATCACCTGCTGCCGCGCACCGCCAACGGGCCCGGCGAGCCGGTGGGACTCGATCACTACCAGGTGAGCTGGAGCCAGAAGCTGGGCGAGAACAGCCACTCCGATTTCGCGGCGCAGTACACCAGCGAGAACAACTACAACCGCCAGAGCGCCATCGATCCGGCAACCATCCCCGGCGCCTCCCGGACCTGGAACGTCGAGGGTTCCTACACCACGGGCCTCGGCGAGAGCGGCGACAACACGCTGCAGGCCGGCTTCCGCTACAGCGACAGCCTGCTCGACCTGGCGCCGGTGGCCAGCTTCCTCGCCGGCATGCCGAGCGGCTCGGGCTCGTACGCGCCGCTGGCCCCCCTGGGCACTCTGGCTCCCCTGGCTCCAAACACCCCGTCGAGCTTGGCCAACCTGGAGGCGGACCACCAGAGCATCGATTTCTTCAGCCGCGGCGGCACTCGGTTGCAGCCGGCTTTCCTGGTCGAATACGGCCTCTACACCACGCTGCTCGACGGCAGCGTGTCGCTGACCCCGCAGGGCGGCATGGTGCTGCAGATGGATGACGGCTGGCAGGCCCGCGGGTCGGCGACCCATCGCGTGTACCAGGAGAGCCCGATCAATCCGCAGTTCCTGCCCGCCCTGTTCAAGGAGTCCGAGCTGTGCGAGCAGGACGCCAGGGCGTGCTACGAGCTGAGTCTTTCGCGCCACGGCAGCGACGACGACGCGATCTCGTTCAGCGGCCTGGAGCGCATCGTCGGCCAGACCCTGCGGCTGTACTTCAGCGACCAGGTCTTCGATCGCCTGGAGAGCATCTACCTGGTGCCCGGCGACCGCGTGCCCGAAGCGCGCTTGACGGTCAGCCACCGTCTGTCGCCGGGGGTCAAGACCTCGTTCGAGTCGAGCTTCGCCACCGGTGGCGGCGGCGTGTTCGTCGGCGCCGACGGCCGTCCCTACCGGAACCAGCTCCGGTACATGGTGACGTCCCTCGATACCCGCTTCCTGCACACCTCGACCGGTGTTTTCCTCGCCTTCCAGCATCTGACCCAGGGCCAGGTGCCGCTGGCTTCGGGCATCGGGGTGCTCGGCGCCACGGCCAGCATGGCGCCCATGGCGCCGGTGGATTTCGACCGCTTGCAGCTCATGCTCTCCCAGGATCTGAGCATCCTCTGGAACCTGGCTTCGCAGTGGGCGCTGCAGGTCGACATGGAGCTGAGCCGTGGCACGGCGCCGTACCTGGTCAGCACCGACACTCAGCTGCACCGCAGCATCCTCGGCGGCATCGCAATCAAGTTCTGAGTTGGTCGGCCGGCCGCGCGGCGCGGGGCCGGGTCCGAGGACCGCGAGGCGCGGGTCGGGGCAAGGCGGGGTTCTGTGCACCTCGGCCGGGCCGGAGGACGGCCGGACCTGAGGACCGACGTACGGGCTCGCGGTGGGTATGTGCCTTGACCGAATCTCTTTGCCTCGCCCGTTTGAGTCGGGGGTCCTCAGGTCCGGCCGTCATGGGCCCTCCGTTTCCTCTCCGATCACCGGTGTCACGCTCGATCCAATGGGGCGGTGCCATGCCCATCGCCCGGCCAACTGGTTTTCTGGTATCAGGGTCCGGCCCGTCATGCGCGGCATTCGTTTGGATCCACTGGACCGAATTCTCTCCGGATTTTTGGATTGCTATCGTGGATCTCCCGTGGATTCAGGGGGTTGGAGCCTGTTCAAAAAAACGTTGGCCTGGCATGGAAAGTGCTTTTAGGTGGCTCGGGATTTGAACTGTCTACCTGAATGATGCGGTCTCGCGCGCTTCGACTTTCGCTCTGCCTGCTGCTGGCGGTCGCCACCATGACGCTGGGTGCGCTGAGCGTTCGGCGCAAGGTGGCCGCCTTCCAGCCGCTGGGCTTCACCGCCGACCGCGAGCACTCCGGCGGCGTGGTGCGAGTCGATCGGGTCGACGATCCGCAGTGCGGCGTACAGGCCGGAGACGAGATCCTGCTCGTCGACGGCGGCGAGGTCGGCGGCGAGGAGGCGCTGGCGCAACGGCTCCGCGGCCGGCCGGCGGCCGAGCTGGCGGTCCTCCGCGCCAACCAGGTCCTGCAGGTCGCCTACCATCGCCCGCCGCTCGCGCCGGACATCCCCTATCTCATCCTGGCGGTCGTCGGCGCCCTCTATCTGCTGATCGGGCTCTATACCCTCACCCGCCAGCGAAGCCGCGAAGGGTTCATCTTCTGCCTCTGGTGCCTCGCCTCGGCGCTGCTGTATCTGGTGTCGCCGGTGCCGCCGGTGGACGGCGAATACCGGCTGGCTTACTTCGGCGACCAGCTGGCTCGCAGCTTCCTGCCGGCCCTGACGCTCCATCTGTTTCTGATCTTCCCGGCGCCGCTGCTGCCGCGACCGGAGAGCTCGCCCCGCCGCGGCGGGGACTCGCGCCGGCTGGCCGGCCTGACCGCGTTCCTCTACCTGCCGGGCGCCCTGCTGCTGACCCTGCAGCTCGATCTCATGCTGGCGAACGGACGCTGGCTGTTCGGCGGCCATCCGACCGCCGCCGCGCTGCGGACGCTGGACCGGCTCGATCTGCTGCACCTGGTCTCGTTCAGCTTCGCCGCCATCGCCGCGCTGGCGTATCGAGCCCTGCGCGAACGCAGCTGGGAGCCCCGCCGCCAGATCCACTGGATGATCTTCGGCCTGGCCGGCGGCTACCTGCCGTTCCTGGTCTTCTACGTCGCTCCCTTCGTGCTCGGGCTGCGGCCGCCCGATCTGCTGGCGGCAGTCGCGGTGCTGCCGCTGGGGCTCGTGCCCCTCACCTTCGCCTACGCGATCCTGCGCTACAAGCTGTGGGACATCGAGGTCATCGCGCGCGACGTCCTGTCGGCCACGCTGACGCTGCTGCTCGGCGTGCTCGGCTTCTCGCTGGTCAACCTGGCGATCACCCGCGGCATCTCGGCAGAGCTGCCGCTGGCGCGCAACCTGCTTTCCTTCGCCGCCGGCCTGGGTATCGCCGGCCTGCTGGTACCGACCCGCCACACCCTTTCCGCCGCGATCGAGCGCCTGCAGTACCGAGGCACCTTCGGCAAGCGCCGCGCCCTGCTGGGATTCGGCCGCGACCTGCTGCACGAGCGCGATCTCGGCAAGCTCTGCGGCGCCCTGCTCGACCGCCTGCTGAGCGGCATGGATCTCGAGCGGGCCGCTATCTACCTGGCGCAAGGGGACAACCTGGTGGTGATCGATGCGGTCACCGCGGTCCCGGCACCCATCCCGCTCGCCGCGAATACCACACTCGAACCGACCGTCGCGGCCAGCACGGCCGGGCTCGCCGGCGCCTATGCCCTCGCCCCGAAACGCGCCTGGGACGGCGCGGCGCGGCGCCTGGGCTTGCCTGGAACGATGGGCGCCGGCACGCGCGCCGCGTACCGCCGGACCCTCGAAGCCCCGCCGCCGGTCCTCCCGGCCACCGCTCTCGATCCGGCGATCTGGCGGGAGAACGTCCACCGGCTCGCCGGCACCGAGCTGCCGTCCGGAGCGCCGTCGCCGCTGCAGCAGCTGTTCATCGCCGGCTACCGCTACGCCTTCCCGCTCACCGTGCGCGGCCGCGGCGTCGGGCTGGCGCTGACCGGCTGGAAGCGCGACCAGGCGCCGCTCAACAGCGAGGACCTCGACCTCGTCCGCCACCTGCTCAACCAGGCGGCGCTGGCGGTCGAGAACGCGCAGCTGCTGGGCCAGCTGCACCTGCAACTGCAGGAGGTGCAGCGCCTGCAGCGCTACAGCGACGGCATCTTCGAGTCCTCGCCGGCGGGCATCGCGGTGCTCGACAGCCAGCAGCGCCTGGTGTCGGCCAACCCGGCCTTCGCGGCCCTGGTCGGCAGGGAGCCCGGGCAGCTGATCGGTCAGGCCATCGCCGAGGTGCTGCCGGTCGGCCATCTCCCGGAACCTGGCGAAGGCCCGATCGAGGTCAGCTTCGGAGCCGCCGCGCCGGGGGAGCGCTTCCTGCAGCTCTCCATCGCCGAGTTCACCGGCGTCCGCGAGCCGCACGATCCGCGCGCAGCGCGCGATGCACGCGCTGCGGACCTCGGGCGCGACTCGCAGCAGCAGCCGCTGAGCATCCTGGTCGTCTACGACGTCAGCGAGCGGGTGGCGATGGAGCGGGCGCTCAAGGAAAAGGACCGCCTCGCCGCGCTGGGGATGCTGGCCGCCGGCGTGGCCCACGAGGTCAACACGCCGATCACCGGCATCTCGAGCTACGCCCAGATGCTGCTCTCTGACACCGCGGAGAACGATCCGCGTTACTCGCTGCTCAAGAAGGTCGAGCGCCAGACCTTCCGCGCCGCCCGCATCGTCAACAACCTGCTCGAGTTCGCCCGGGAGCGGCAGCGCGAGCGGCGGCCGCTGGCGGTGGTGCCGCTGCTGCGCGATTGCATCGAGCTGCTCGGCGACCGCTTCGAGCGCGGCCGCGTCGAGCTCGTCTGGCAGCTGCCGCCTGCCGCCGACTCGATCCTGGTGCTCGGCGCCGACGGCGAGCTCGAGCAGGTGTTCACCAACCTCCTGTCCAACGCTCTGGACGCCATGTGCGGCAACACCGGCGAGACCGGCGGCCATCTCGGGATCGCCGTCGCGGCGGCCAACGGCGAGGTGACCCTCCGCTTCCAGGACTCCGGCCCGGGGATCCCGTCCGAGCAGCTGGCCACCGTGTTCCAGCCCTTCTTCTCGACCAAGCTGCACCGCGGCGGCACCGGCCTGGGCCTGACCATCAGCCATGAGATCGTCCAGCGGCACGGCGGTAGACTCGAGGTGCAGAGCACGCCGGGGCAGGGCGCGTGCTTCACCGTCGGGCTGCCCAGGCTGGCGGCAACCGGCGCCGCGGCCGCGAACCGGCCGCCCGCCCCCGGCGCCGCCGATCCGCAATGAACATCCTCATCGTCGACGACGAAGACGTGCTGCAGGACGTGCTGACCGTCCTGGTCCGGCGGGAAGGGCACACGACGCTCTCGGCCCGCTCCGGCGAGGCGGCGCTGGAGATGCTAGAGCGCGAGGAAGTGGACCTGGTGCTGCTCGACCTCATGCTGCCGGGTATCTCCGGCATCCAGACGCTGCGTGAGATCCGGCGCCGCGAGCCCGATCAGGTGGTGGTGGTGATCACCGCCTACTCGTCCATCGAGAGCGCCATCGAGGCGATGCGCGAAGGCGCCTTTCACTACATCCCGAAGCCCTTCAAGAACGAGGAAGTGCTGCTCACCATCCGCAAGGGGCTCGAGCAGCACCGGCTGGCGATGGAGAACCGCAGCCTCAAGCAGCAGCTGCGGCAGCGCTTCGGTTTCGACAACATCCTGGGCAAGAGCAAGCCCATGCAGCAGGTCTTCGAGCTCATCCAGCTCTCGGCGCCGGCCAAGAGCAACATCCTGATCCTGGGCGAGAGCGGCACCGGCAAGGAGCTGGTGGCCAAGGCCATCCATCACCACTCGCGGCGCGCCGACGGGCCTTTCGTCACCGTCAACTCGGGCTCGATGCCGGCCGACCTGCTGGAGAGCAACCTCTTCGGCCACATCCGCGGCGCCTTCACCGGCGCCATCGCCAGCAAGAAGGGCCTGTTCGAGCTGGCCACCAACGGCTCGATCTTCTTCGACGAGATCGGCAACATCCCGATCGACACCCAGGCGAAGCTGTTGCGGGTCATCCAGGAGAAGGAGTTCATGCGCCTGGGCGGCATCGAGACGGTCAAGGCCGACGTGCGCATCATCGCCGCCACCAATGCCGACCTCGAGGAGGCGGTGCAGGCCGGGCAGTTCCGCGAAGACCTCTACTATCGCCTCAACGTGATCACCGTGACGCTGCCGCCGCTGCGCAAGCGCAACGAGGACATCCCGGTGCTGGCCCAACACTTCCTCCACCACTACGCCCAGGAGAACGAGAAGCCGATCCGCGAGATCGCGCCGCGGGCGATGGAGCTGCTGCTCGACTATCACTGGCCCGGCAACGTGCGCGAGCTCGAGAACGTGGTCGAGCGCGCGGTGGTGCTCTCCACCGGCGAGGCGCTCGACGTGGACCTGCTGCCCGGCTCGGTGCGCCACCCCGAGACGGTGGGCTTCTCGCCTCCCAGCTTGCCGGCCAACGGCATCTCGTTCAAGGAGGCGGTTTCGGGCTACGAGCGGCAGCTCATCGTCAAGGCGCTGCAGACCTGCGGCGGCGTGCAGAAGAAGGCGGCGGAGATGTTGCACGTCAAGCCGACGACGCTGCATGAGATGATGAAGCGTCTCAACATCTCGTCCGAGAGCGTCGCCTCGATCTGAGCCGCGGCGCGCTCGGCATCCGCTCCCCGGTTGCCCGAGGATCCGACACTATGTGGCGTCGAAGGAAGCTGCTGGAGATCCTGATGCTGGCCGCGGCGCCGGCGCTGGCTGTGGCGCTGGCGGCAGTGACGCAGGCATCGCCCGCGCTGGCGGCATCGTCGGCTGGCGACCACGCGACGGAGCGGCCCGGGCCCGTGGCGGCGGCGCCGGCGCCCGAGGGGCTGCTCGCCCCGCTGGTCAACGGCGAGGCGGTCGAGCTGCCGCCGCTCGACGAACGAGTGCCGCGGCCCGATGCCGTGCTCGGCTACCCCCTGGGCAGCCGCTTCACCCACTGGGACCGCGTCGGCGCCTATCTCGACGCCCTCGCCGCCGCCTCGCCGCGCCTCAAGGTCTGGGAATACGGCCGCACCTACGAGGGGCGGCCGCTGAAGCTGGCGGCGATCACCAGCCCGAAGAACCTGGCGCGGCTCGACGAGATCCGCGCCCAGCACCAGCGCCTCGCCGATCCGGAGGCGCTCTCGGCAGGCGAGCGCGAGCGGCTCGAGAAGCATCTGCCGGTGGTGGTCTGGCTGGCCTACGGCGTGCACGGCGACGAGGCCTCCTCCACCGAGGCCGCGATGGCGGTGGCCTATGTGCTCGCCGCCGCCCAGGGCAACATGGCCGAGCTGCTCGACGACACCGTCGTGCTGATCGACCCGCTGTGCAACCCGGACGGCCGCGAGCGTTACCTTCACGGCTACGAGCAGCGCCAGGGCGAGGCGCCCAACACCCACCGGGAGGCCGCCGAGCACTTCCAGCCCTGGCCGGGCGGCCGCCAGAACCACTACCTGATCGATCTCAACCGCGATTGGGCGTGGGCCACCCAGCAGGAGAGCCGCAGCCGCATCGCCGCCTATCGCGCCTGGGAGCCCCAGGTCTACGTGGACTTCCACGAGATGGGCACCGACTCCAGCTATTTCTTCCCTCCCGCCGCCGAGCCGGTGCACCCGCGCATCGACCACCGGGTGCTGTCGTGGCTCGACACCTTCGGCCGCGCCAACGCCGAGGCGTTCGACCACCAGGGGTGGGTCTACTACAAGCAGGAGAACTACGACCTCTTCTACCCCGGCTACGGCGACTCCTATCCCAGCCTGCACGGCGCCATCGGCATGACCTACGAGATGGCCGGGGGCGGCCGCGGCGGACTGGCGGTCGACCGCGCCGACGGCACGCTCCTGACCCTGGCCGACCGCGTCGGCCGCCACCTCACCACCTCGCTTGCCACGGTGCGGACGGCGGGGCGCAACGCCCGCCGGCTGCTGCAGGACTTCGTGGCGACCCGCCGCCGGACCGCCGCCGGCCACGAACGCATCTACCTCTGGCCGGCCGACCAGCCGGAGGCCCGCGCGCTCGCCGACCTGCTGCTGCTGCACGGCGTGCGGGTGCAGCAGCTGGCGAAGGCTGCCGAGGTCGAGGCGCAACCGCTGCGCGGCGGCAAGGAGGAGCATGCCCGCCGCTTTGCCGCCGGCACCTTCGCGGTGTCGACCGCGCAGCCGCTCGGCACGCTGGCCCAGGTGCTGCTGGACCGCGAGGCGCCGATGGCCCAGGAATTCCTCGACCGGCAGCGCCGCCGCTTCGAGCAGAACCGCGACGGCGAGTTCTACGACATCACCGCCTGGGCCCTGCCGCTGGCGTTCAACCTGCGCATGTGGACCGCCACCGGCGAGGTCCCGCCCTCCCGGGCGGCGGGCGACGCCGCCTCGGGCGTCCAGGGCGACGGCGAGCTGGGCTGGCTGGTGGCGCCACAGGGGATCGCCTCCTACCGTCTGGCCGCCGAGCTGCGCCGGCGCCGGGTGCACTTCCGGGTGGCGCTCGCCGCGCTCTCCGCGGAAGGCGTCTCCTACCCTGGCGGCACCCTGTTCGTGCCCCGTCACGGCAACCCGGCACACCTGGCCGACGAGCTCGGGTCGTTGCTGCGGGCGGGCGGCCTCACCGCCAGCGCCGTCGCCTCCTCCTACGGCGTGGCCGGCGTGTCGCTGGGCTCGAACAACATGCCCGGGGTGCGCCAGCCCCGGGTCGGCCTGGTTTCGGGCGAAGGGGTCGACCCGACCTCCTTCGGTTTCCTCTGGTTCCTGCTCGACCGCGAGATCGGCCTGCCGCACGACCGGCTCGACCTCGAGCGGCTGCGGCCGGCGACGATGGCGGACTTCGACGTCCTGATCCTGCCCAGCGGCGCCTACGAGGACCACATGAGCGAGCGGACGCGCGCCGCCCTGGACGCCTGGATCAAGGCCGGCGGCGAGCTGATCGCCATTGGCGGCGACACCGCCCGCTGGCTGCACGAGCACGAGATGGCCTCGTGGAAGCCCTGGAAGGCGCCGGAAGCCGACGAGGAGAGCGAGGGCAGCCAGGACCATGCGCTGGCCGAGCGCGACATCGTGACGCCGGGCGCCATCCTCGCCACCCGCCTGTCGCCGCAGCACCCGCTGGCCATCGGGCTCCCTTCAGCCCCGCCGGTGCTGGTCGAGGGCTCGACGGTGCTGCTGCCCTCGGGCGACCCGCACCGCGACGTCCTGGTGGCCGCCGGCCCGGACCCGGTCATCGCCGGCTTCGCCTGGCCCGAGGCCAAGGAACGCCTCGCCGGCTCGCTGCTGGTGGGGGCAGAGGCGCACGGCAGCGGCAGCGTCGTCGTCTTCGTCCAGGAGCCCGACTTCCGCCTCTTCTGGCGCGGTACCATGCCGCTGCTGCTCAACGCCATCATGTACGGCCCCGAGCTCGGCCTGGTGGGAAAGAACTGATAAACGCCCAGGCGTCCGCCCGGGACCGGCGACACCCGTCAGCGGCGATACGCCGAATCGTGGTCGGCGTGTAGGGATACGAGGCGGAGGTAGTCACCCTCCCGGTAGGCGATGGCGCGGATCTTCTGACTCAGCCGCAGCGAGTGGGCTTTGGCGCCGCTCGGCGTCTTGATGTGGTCGATGGCCTCCCATTGCAGGCCAGGATGGCTGTAGATACCGTTCCAGTCCTGGCCGAGAATGCGCCCCAGTGCGCTGATTACCTGGCGGAGCTCGGCGGCCTCCAGGCGGAACAGTGCCGTCTGGAACTCAGGGCTATTCAGGTCAAGAAGTAAACGGCTACTTCGGGCCGGCGGCACGAGGGCGCTTTCGGCCTGCGGCGGTGCGCGGCTGGCGGGACGCCTTGGCCGCAAGGTCTTCCAGAACCGCGAGATCAGTCTCCGCGGGTGGGGTCGCGGCGGCCCAGGCCAAGCCCCTGGCAATGGCGCTGCGGTCGGGTTCCTGCAGGGTCCAGAGCTGGCTCTCGGGCACCATGGCCACCGCGGTCAGCAGAAGGCTGCCATCACGCCGATGCTGCACTCGAAAAGTCTTGCCGGTGTAGCGCTTGCCCAGCGAGATTTGGCCACTCTTGCCGACGCTCTTGATTTCGATCTCGCCGCGCAGACCGGCCATGTCGCGATCTTCCAGTGTCTTCATGCGGGCATGATATCACGCCAGCATGAAGGCACCCGCTCAGCCGGCGGCGCGCTCGGCGGCTTGCAGCAGGCGGAGGAAGTTCTCGCCCAGGATCAGGCGCACGCCGGCGCGGTCGAGGCCGCGGTGCAGCAGGGCGGCGGTGAGGTCAGGGAAGCGGGTCACGTCCTCGAAGCCGTCCAGGGTCTCCGGGATGCCGTCGAAGTCGGTACCGATGCCGGCGTGCTCCTCGCCGGCGCATTCGACCAGGTGCATGACGTGATCGACCAGCACGGCCAGCGGCACCCGCGGCAACGGATGGGCGGCGAGCAGCTCGTCACGCTCCCGCCAGAGCGCCTGCGGATCGCGCAGGTACTCTTCTTCCATCGCTTCCAAGGCCGGGCCGATCGCCTCGCGGCGGCGCTCGTCGGCACGGGCCGCCGCCGGGTCGACGAAGGCAGGATAGGAGTTGGCCATCACCAGGCCGCCGCGCCGCGCGATCTCGCGGATCAGCTCGTCGGGCAGGTTGCGCGGATGGTTGCAAAGGGCCAGGGCGGAGCTGTGGCTGGCCAGCGGCGGCGCCGTCGCCACGTCCAGGACATGGCGGACGGCGTCGTCGGAGACGTGCGACACGTCGGCCAGGATGCCGCGGCGGTTCATCTCCCGCACCAGCCGCACGCCCTCGGCGGCGAGGCCGCCATGGACCGGCTTGTCGGTCGAGGCGTCGCACCACTCGTGGGTCAGCCAGTGGGTGAGGGTGACGTAGCGCACGCCCATGGCCGCCACGGCGTCGAGCGCTCCCGGCACCAGCAGCGGACGGCCGTTCTCGAGGCCGAAGAGCGCCGCCACCCCGCCGCGTGCCACCACCCGCCGTAGCTCCTCGGCATCGCGCACCGCCTCCATGCCAGGGGGCAGCGCCGCCAGGGTCAGCCGGTGCAGCTCGCGGGCATGCTTCCAGCCGGCCGCCGGTGACATCGAGGCCGGCACATAGAGCGCCAGCACCAGCGCATCGACGCCGCCCTCGCGCAAGCGCGGCAGGTCGATATGCCGGTCGCCAAGCCGCTGCCCGAGATCGGCCGGCGCTTCCCACAAGCGGGTCGGCAGGTCGGTATGCCCATCCAGCACCAGGCAGTCGTCGTGGAATGCCATGGCTATGCATTCTAGTCTTCACCACCCTCGACGACCCCGAGGAACGAAGCGAGTTAGTGGGCAATCCTCCGAGCAATCCTCAGACCATGAGACCGGCTGCTCAAGAGGAAGCGCAGGGCCCATGCCGGCCGTGTCTGAGGGGCGCGACTCAACCGGGCGAGGCAAGCAGCCTCGATCTCGGCACCGTACCCACTGCGAGCCCGTTGGTCGCGCTCCTCAGGCACGGCCGGCCCCGGCCCGGCCGAATGGCACAGAGCCAGAGCCCTGCCCTGCCCTGCTCTACTCGGAATTTTCCGGCGTGCGAGGCGCTTGTGGAGGCTGGCGACGGACTTCCGACCTTGCCACGCGGACCTCGATCGGCTACTCTAGCCCGTTCGCGGCCGGGGCGGCGAAACCGGCGCTATCGTTCCGACACCACCACCGAGCCCGGACCTCCGGCGCAGCTTGCAGGGGCCGCGGGCCGCGAGAGAAAAGAGCCGACCGTGAAAAAAGACATCCATCCTCACCTCCACCTGGTGACTGCGGTATGCGCTTGCGGCAACACGTTCGAGACCCACTCGACGAAGGATGAGCTGCGCCTGGAGATCTGCAGCGCCTGCCACCCGTTCTTCTCCGGCAAGCAGAAGCTGATCGACACCGCCGGCCGCGTCGAGCGCTTCAAGCGCCGCTACGGTCAGCCGGCCTGACCTGTCGCCGGGCAGCCCAGGGCGGCCCGGCGCACTGCCGCGCTCAGCGCGCACCGACAGATGCCCAGTCCCAAGCCAGCCAATCCCGAAGGCGAGCTCTTGGTCGGCGGTCAGGCGCTCATCGAGGGGGTCATGATGCGCTCCCCGGGAGCCTACGGCATCGCCGTGCGCCGCCCCGACGGCACGCTCGCGCTGCAACGCGGCAAGGTGCCCAGCCTGGCCAGCCGCTATCCGGTTTTCAAACTGCCGGTCCTGCGCGGCATCGGCGTGCTCTTCCAGTCGCTCGCCATCGGCATCCGGGCGCTCAACTTCTCCGCCGAGCAGGCGATCGCCGCCGCCACCCCTGAGGAAAGCGCCACCGCGGACGCCGCCGACACCGCCAAGGATCGCTCGGGCTGGGCGGTCGCGGGCTCGATGGCGGCCGGGCTGGGGCTGGGCGCGGTGGTGTTCCTGCTGCTTCCCCTGTGGCTCACCCAGCTCGCCGAGCGCCACGTCTTCGGCCCGCTCTCGGGGCTCGGCTTCAACCTGCTCGACGGCGGCCTGCGGGCGGTGTTCTTCCTCGCCTATCTGTACGGGATCTCGCGCCTCCGCGACATCCACCGGGTGTTCATGTACCACGGGGCCGAGCACAAGGTGGTGTTCAACTACGAGCGGCAGCTGCCGCTGACCGTCGACAACGCCCGGGTCCAGAGCCGGCTGCATCCGCGCTGCGGCACCAGCTTCCTGCTGTTCGTGCTGCTGGTGTCGATCCTGGTGTTCGCGCTGATCCCGAAGGCGGCGCCCTTCCTGGTCAAGTTCGGCGGCCGGCTGCTGCTGGTGCCGGTGATCGCCGGGCTCTCCTACGAGGTGCTGCGCCTGACCGCTCGCCGCCGCGCCGCGCCGCTGTTCGCCGCGCTGGTGTTCCCGGGCCTCATGCTGCAGAAGATCACCACCCAGGAGCCGGCCGACGACATGCTCGAGGTCGCGATCGTGGCGCTCGAAGAGGCGCTGCGCGAGGATGGCCTGCTGCCGGAAGCGCCGCCCGCACCGGCCGCCGCTCCCCGCCAGGCGGCGGCGGTTTACGCCGGCGCGGCGGTGCCGACATGATCGAAAAGCTCGCCCAGATCGAGAAGACGCACGCCGAGCTGACCCAGCGGCTGGCGGATCCGGCCCTGCTCGCCGACCACAAGGCGTATGCCGACACCAACCGCGCGCTCTCCGAGATCAGCCATCTCGTCGCCCTCTACCGCGAGCACTCGGCGGCGCGGCGCCAGCTCGCCGAGAACCAGGAGCTGCTCGGCGGTCTCGGCAAGGACGACGAGCTCTTCGCCCTCGCCCAGGAGGAGCGCGAGCAGCTACAACTGCGCATCCAGCGCCTCGAGGAGGAGCTGCGGCTGGAGCTGACGCCGAAGGACCCCAACGATGCGCGCAACGTCGTGCTCGAGATCCGCGCCGGCACCGGCGGCGACGAGGCGACGCTGTTCGCCGCCGAGCTGTTCCGCATGTACGGCCGCTACGCCGAGAGGCAGCGCTGGCGGGTCGAGGTCATCGACCTGTCGGAATCGGGCGTGCGCGGCATCAAGGAGATCGCGGCGATCGTCGAGGGCCGGGGCGCCTACAGCCGCCTCAAGTACGAGGGCGGGGTCCACCGCGTGCAGCGTGTCCCCGAGACCGAAGCCTCCGGGCGCATCCACACCTCGGCGGTCACCGTCGCCGTGCTGCCCGAGGCCGACGACGTCGAGGTGGAGGTCGACGAGAAGGACCTGCGCATCGACCGCTACTGCTCCTCGGGCCCCGGCGGCCAGGGCGTCAACACCACCTACTCGGCGGTGCGCCTCACCCACCTGCCGAGCGGCATCGTGGTGAGCTGCCAGGACGAGCGCAGCCAGATCAAGAACAAGGCCAAGGCGCTGCGCGTGCTCAAGGCGCGCCTGCTCGAGGTCGAGCGCGAAAAGGCCGAGTCCGCGCAGTCCGAGGAGCGCCGCCGCATGGTGGGCAGCGGCGACCGCTCCGAGAAGATCCGCACCTACAACTTCCCGCAGAACCGCGTCACCGACCACCGCATCGGGGTCACCGTCCATCAGCTGCCGGCGGTGCTGGAGGGCGACCTCGACCCGCTGATCGAGCCGCTGGTCGCCCATTTCCAGGCCCAAAAGATGGAAGAGGCCGCCCGCGCCCACTGAGGGGCGGAGCGATGGCCAACCCCGCTGCATCCGGTCTGCTCCAGGTAGGCGAGCTGCTGCGCGAGGGGCGCCGGCAGCTTGGCGCCACCGCTTTCGCGCCGCCGCGCGAGGCCGGCCTGCTGCTGGGCGCGGTGATCGGCCTCTCGGAGGCGCAGGTGATGGCGCGCGACGACCAACCGGTGCCGCCGGGCGCCGCGGCGCGCTTCGCCGCGCTGCTGGCACGGCGCCTGGGCGGCGAACCGGTCGCCTACCTGGTCGGCGGCAAGGAGTTTTACGGCAGGCGGTTCGCCGTCGACCGGCGGGTGCTGATCCCGCGGCCGGAGACCGAGCACGTGGTCGAGGAGGCGCTGGGCCTGCGGCTGCCGCCGGCGCCGCGCATCCTGGACGTCGGCACCGGCTCCGGTTGCCTGGCGGTGACCCTGGCCCTCGAGCTTCCCGGCGCCGTCGCGGTCGCCGCCGACCTGTCGCCGGGCGCGCTGGCGGTGGCGGCCGCCAATGCCCGCCGCCTCGGCGCCGCCGGCCGGGTCGCAGCGGTGGCGAGCGACCTCACCGCCGCGTTCGACCTCGCCCGCTTCGATCTGGTGGTGAGCAACCCGCCTTACGTCGATCCCGGCGAGGCGCCGGGCCTGTCGCCGGAGGTTTGCAATTTCGAGCCTCACCTGGCACTCTTTGCGCCCGGCGGCGGCGACACGGTCCTGGCGCGCCTGATCCGCGAATGCGCGGGCCTGCGCCCGGGCGTGACGCTGGTGGTCGAGATCGGCTGCGGACAGCTCGAAGCGGCGTCCCGGCATGCGGCCGCCGCCGGTCTGGAGGTCGTCGCGATGCGCCGCGACTACGCCGGCATGCCGCGGGTCCTGGTGCTGCGCCGATAGACGGGAGCCGATGGAGAGATTCCACATCGCCGGGCCCACGCCGCTGGTCGGCCGGGTGAGCGCCAGCGGCGCCAAGAACGCCGCGCTGCCGGCGCTCGCCGCCGCCCTGCTCACCGACGAGGCGTTGACCCTGCAGCGCGTGCCCAGGGTGCGCGACCTGCGCACCATGCGCCGCCTGCTGGATCACCTGGGCGTCGGCAGCGAGGAGGAGGACGCGGCGCTGGTGCTCCGCCGGGCGCGCCCCGGCTCGCTCAACGACGCTCCTTACGAGCTGGTCAAGACGATGCGCGCCAGCGTCCTGGTGCTGGGACCGCTGCTCGGCCGCTACGGCTTCGCCCGCGTCTCGCTGCCCGGCGGCTGCGCCATCGGCGTGCGCCCCATCGACCAGCATCTCAAGGGGCTGGCGGCGCTCGGCGCGGACGTCCGGCTCGAGCACGGCTACGTCGAGGTGCGGGCGAGCCGCCTGACCGGCGCCCGCTTCCGCTTCGACCTGCCGACCGTGACCGGCACCGAGAACCTGCTGCTGGCCGCCTGCCTGGCGCGAGGCACCACCGTGCTCGACAACTGCGCCCGCGAACCGGAGGTGGCGGACCTGGCGCGGCTGCTCAACGCCATGGGCGCCCGCATCGCCGGCGCTGGCGGCGAGTCCATCATCGTCGAGGGCGTCGGCGAGCTGGGCGGCGCCACCCACACCGTCATCCCGGATCGCATCGAGGGCGGCACCTACCTGATCGGCGCCGCGCTCACCGGCGGCGACGTGCTGCTCGAGCAGGCAAGCGCCGCCGATCTGGCACCGCTGCTGGACAAATTGGCGGCGATCGGAGTCGAGATCGAGGTTTCGGCCGCGGGCATCCGCGCCCGCGTCCCGGCCGGCGGCGCCCTCGCGGCCCGCGACCTCGACACCGCGCCCCATCCCGGCTTTCCCACCGATCTCCAGGCCCAGTACATGGCCCTGATGACCCGCGCCGAGGGCGCCTCGACGATCCGCGAGACGGTGTTCGAGAACCGCTTCCAGCATGCCCCGGAGCTGGCGCGCATGGGCGCCGACGTCCTCGTCGACGGCGGCTCGGCGCGGGTGACCGGTCCCACGCCGCTGGCCGGCGCCGCGGTGATGGCCACCGATCTGCGCGCCTCGGCCTGCCTGGTCCTGGCCGGCATCGCGGCGCGCGGCGACACCGTGGTGGACCGCATCTATCACCTGGACCGCGGCTACGAAGGCATGGAACTGAAACTGCAGGGTCTGGGTGCGCGCGTCGAGCGGCTGCCGGCCTCCCAGGACGCCTGAGGCCGCTCGGGCGCGCGGCCGCCGCCTCGCCTCACCACCGGACGACCGCGGCGGCGCCGGAACATGCTCAGCACCCTACCGCTCCTCATCACCGTGGCGACAGCCGATCCGCGGCCGATCCTGGCGGCGCTGCAGCTGGCCAACCGTCCCCGCGACGCGCTCGTCCTGGTCCAGCAGGAAGCGGCGGAGCGGCCGGCAGCCGCCAGGCAGATCGGTCTCGACTACCTGCGCGGCCACCTGCTCGAGCTGCTGGGCAGGCCCGACGCGTCGGTGCCCGCGTTCGTCGACGCCATCTCCGCCACCCCCAAGCTCGCCTTCTATTGCCGCTACCGGCTGGCCGCCGAGCAGGTGCGGCTGGGGCATCCAGAGGTGGCGGCCGGGCTGCTCGCCACCGGCCTCGCCGCCGATCCTGCTTCGCCGCTGGCGCCGGAAGCGGTGCGCCTGCTGGTCCAGAGCCTCGCCCGCGGCGGCGACTGCCGGCTGCTGCGGGGCTTCCGCCTGCGCCAGCTCGCCACCCCCGAGCGGCGCGAGGTGCAGCTGGCCCAGGCCGAATGCGACCTGCAGGGAGTGCCGCGAGAGGCGACGACCGGAGCCGCGGCCGACCTGCAAGGAGTGCCGCGAGAAGCGACGACCGGAGCCGCGGCCGACTTGCAGGGAGCGCCGCGACCGACGACGACCGGGGCAGCGGCCCGACCGCAGGGAGCAGCCCGCCCGGCCGCGGGCGGCGCTGCCGCGGCCGAGCCGCGCGGCGGCACGCCGCAGGCGGGTCGTTCGCTGCTGATCGCGCTGCTCGACGAGAACCGCGAGGACGACGTGGCCCGCCTCGCCGCCGACCGCCTGGCGACTCTCACCGCCGGCGGCGAGCGCGGCCGCGTGCCGCTGCTGCTCAGCATGACCTTCTTCGAGCACCGCGAGTTCGACCGCTCGGTGCGGCAGCTGGCGCAGATCTTCGGCCTGGCCGGCGTCAGGGGCAAAGCGCCGCCGGCGCACGAGCTGGCCGAGGCGCGCTACGCCCTGGGGCGGACGGATTTCTGGCAGGGGCGCTTCGAGCCGGCGGCCAAGACCTTCGGCGAGGTTGCCGAGGGCGCCGCCACCGCCGCCGAGCGGGCACGGGCGCTGCTACAGCAGGGGCGCTCCTACGAGATGCTGGGCGACTGGCAGCAGGCGGTCGCCACCTTCAGGCTGTCCTTCCTGGCCGAGCCGGCGGGCGAGTGGGCGGCGCCGTCGCTGCTGGGCATGCTTCGCCTCGAATGGCGACGGGGCAACGAGCCCACCGGCGCCGCGATCCTGTCGATGCTCGGCTCGAGCCCGAAGTGGCGCGATTCGGCGCGCCGCGCGACGCTGTTCATGGCGGCCTCGGACCTGGTGCGCGGCCGCGCCGACCGCGCCGGCGCCTGGCTGGAGCGCGCGGCGGCCGGCAGCGCCGACGAGGACCTGCCCGAGACGGCGTACTGGCGGGGGCGCCTCGCTGAGCTCCAGGGGCGGCTGCCGGTGGCCGTCGCCGCCTATCTCGAAGCGTTGCGCGCCGACCTCTACCATCCCTTGTCGCGGGCGGCGCTCGCCCGGCTCAGGATCGAACCGCTGGCCGGCGAGGCGCGCACCGCCGGGCGACGGCTGGCGGCCTCGCGCCGCTCCCAGGACCTCTACGACGCCTGGCTGCTGCTCGGCCCGGACGATCCGACCGCGCGGGCGGCCGAGCGGCGGCTGCGCAGCCAGCTGCTCGCCGATCCGGCCGCCGGCCCCTTCCTCGGCATGAGCGAGGTGCCGGTCGCCGCCTGGCCGTTGTGGACGGCTTCGCTGCACCGCCCGGAGGAGATGCTGCTGGCGCTCGGCGCCTGGCACGAAGGGGCGCCGGCGGTGCGCGAGCATTTCCCGCCGTCGGCGCCGTCGCTGGCCCTCACCGGCTGCCTGCTGCTGGCCCGCACCGGCGAGACGGCGCGCTCGATCCAGCTCGCCGAGGCGTTGCGCGAGCGGCTGCCGGCGCGGTTGCCGTTGGTGCTGCTGCCCGCGGAGCTCCATCGCTGCCTCTATCCGCTCGCCTACCGCGAACCGCTGCTCGCGGAAGGCCGACTGCGCGGGATCGATCCATACCTGATGGCCGCCCTGATCCGCGTCGAAAGCCGCTTCGATCACCAGGCGGTGTCGGCGGGAGCCGCCCGCGGCTTGACCCAGTTCGCTCTGGCCACCGCCCGGCGAGTGGCGGCGGGTCTCGGCATGGACCGCCTCGAGGCCGAGGACCTCGACCGTCCCGAGGTGGCGATCGACCTCGGCGGCGCCTACCTCGCGCAGCTGCTGCGCACCTTCCGCGGCACTCCCCACATCGCAATCGCCGCCTATGACGCCGGCGAGGCCCAGGCCACGCTGTGGCGGACCTACTGCTTCAGCCCCGAACCCGAGGAGTACTTCACCAAGATAGGCTTCCGCGAGACCCGGCTGCATCTCGCCCGGGTGCTCACCGCCTGGAACTGGTACCAGCGGCTCTACGGCGCGGCGCGGCAGGGATAGAATCCCGCCATCATCCGGATCGGATCGGGAATCCGACGCAACTTCTCGCTGGCCGCTGCCCCGCGGGGCCGGGAGGCTGACGCATGCGACGCACCTGGTGGATCGTCTCGGCAGCTTGCTGCCTCCTGGCGGCGGCGGGCGCGCTGCCGCCGGCGCCGCTCGGCGCCCAGCCCCCGTCCGGGGCGCCGCCGGCGCGGCTGCTCGCCGTCCGCGCCGGCCGGCTGATCGACGGCCTGGGCGGGCCACCGGTGCGCGACGCGGTGATCCTGATCGCCGGCGACCGGATCGCCGCAGTCGGCCCTGGGCTGCCCTTTCCGCCCGGCACTCGGGTGATCGACCTTTCCCATGCGACGGTGCTGCCGGGGCTGATCGACTGCCATACCCACATCACCAGCCAACAGGGCAACTACTACGAGGATCTCTTCCGGCGCAGCCCGATCGACGTCGCGGTGGTGGCCCACGTCTACGCGCGACGCACGCTCGAGGCCGGCTTCACCACCGTGCGCGACGTCGGCGCCAGCGAGTTCATCGACGTCGCCCTGCGCAACGCCATCGACCGCGGCGACGTCGAGGGTCCGCGCATGCAGGTGGCGACGCTGGCGCTGGGATCGACGGGCGGCCACAACGACCTTTCCGGCTTCTCGCCCTACCTGCGGTTCGAGCACTTCTCGGGAGTGGCCGACGGGGTCGCGGAGATCCGCAAGCTGGTGCGCTTCGAGGTCAAGAACGGGGCCGATTGGATCAAGGTGATGGCGACTGGCGGAGTGCTCTCGGAAGAGGCCGAGGTCGGCGCTCCCCAGTACTCCCAGGAGGAGCTCGACGCGCTCGTCGCCGAAGCTGCCATGTGGGGCAAGAAGGTGGCGGCCCACGCTCACGGCACCGAGGGCATCAAGCGCGCGGCGCGCGCCGGCGTCGCCTCGATCGAGCACGGCGGGCTGATCGACGACGAGGGCATCCGCCTGCTCAAGGAGCGCGGCATCTACCTGGTCCCGGACATCTACACCGACGAGTACCTGCTGGTCGAGTCCGACCATCTCGGGCTGCCGCCAAAGATGGTCGCCAAAGAGATCGAGCTCAGCAAGTCGCAGCTCGCCAACTGGCGGCGCGCGGTCCAGGCCGGTGTCAAGCTCGCCTTCGGCACCGACGCCGGCGTCTATCCCCACGGCCAGAACGCCAAACAGTTCCACTCGCTGCTGAAGCTCGGGCTCACCCCTGCCCAGATCCTCGCCATGACCAGCGCCAACGCCGCCGACCTGCTCGGCTGGCGCGACCGGGTCGGCGCCGTCGCGCCCGGCCGCTTCGCCGATCTCATCGCGGTGGACGGCGACCCGCTGGCCGATCTCACCGAGCTCGAGCGGGTCCGCTTCGTGATGAAGGGCGGCAAGGTGGTCAAGGACGAGCTGGCTGCCGCGCGGGTCCCCGGCGCGCCGGCGCCACGTCATTAGGACCTTGCCGGGTAGTGGCCTTAGACACTACCCCTTGCCGCAGAGCCTTGCCGCGGCGCCTCCCGGCCGCTACCATTGGCGCGCTTCCGTGGAGCGTTTGGGGGTACCGCAGCCGACATGAAGACCATACTCGTCACCGGTGCGCTGGGGCAGATCGGCTCCGAGCTGGTGCCGGCCCTGCGCGAGCGCTACGGCGCCGAGCGGGTCATCGCCTCCGACGTGCGCATGCCGCCGGTCCAGGACCTGGCAGCCGGCGGGCGCTTCGAGTTCATCGACTGCACCAACCCGCGCCAGATCCAGGACGTGGTGCGGGCGCACGACGTCGGCACCATCTATCACCTGGCGGCGCTGCTGTCGGTGACCGCCGAGGAGAAGCCGCACATCGCCTGGCAGCTCAACATGGACGGTCTCTACCACGTGCTGGAGACGGCGCGGTCGGCGGGCTGCAAGGTGTTCTTTCCCAGCTCGATCGGGGCTTTCGGACCTGGCACGCCACAGGATCACACGCCGCAGGACACCATCCAGCGCCCCAACACCATGTACGGCGTGACCAAGGTGGCGGGAGAGCTGCTCTGCGACTACTACCACCGCCGCTTCGGAGTCGATGCCCGCGGGCTGCGTTTCCCGGGCCTGATCTCCTACGTCGCGCCGCCCGGAGGCGGCACCACCGACTACGCGGTCGCCATCTTCTACGAGGCGATCCTGCATGGCCACTACACCTGCTTCCTGAGCCCCGACACGCAGCTCGACATGATGTACATGCCCGACGCGCAGAGCGCCATCGTCGGGCTGATGGAGGCCGATCCCAAGCGGCTGCGGCACCGCAACGCTTTCAACATCACCGCCATGCAGCTGACCCCGGCGCAGCTGGCGGCGGAGATCCGCAAGCACCTGCCGGACTTCCAGATCGAGTACAAGGTGGATCCGGTACGCCAGGCGATCGCCGACTCCTGGCCGCATTCGATGGACGACGGCGCGGCGCGGGCGGAATGGGGCTGGCAGCCCACCTTCGGCCTGCCGGACATGACCCGCGACATGCTCGAGAAGCTGCGGCACAAGCTGCTCGCCCACCGCGCCGGCGGCGCCGCCGCCGGGCGTTCTTAGGAAGGAATTCCGCGATGCCTATCGACCGCATCCAAGGCGTCCTCGCCGCCGAGCTCGAGGCCCTGAGCGAGCGCGGCACGTCGAAGCGGGACGAGCCCGTCATCACCCGCGCCCTGCCGCCCGCGGACGGCCGCGGACCGCGCGTCGAGCTCGCCGGCCAGGGCGCCAGGCCTTTCCTGAAGATGAACTCCAACAGCTACCTGGGCCTCACTCACCGCCCCGAGCTGCGGCGCGCCGAGGAGGATGCCGTCGCGGCCTTCGGCGCCGGCCCCGGGGCGGTGCGCTTCATCAGCGGCACCTACGAGCCGCACGTGCGCCTCGAGGAGCGCCTGGCGCGCTTTCACGGGCGCGAGGCGGGGATGATCTTCAGCTCCGCCTACGCCACCGTCGTCTCGCTGCTGGTGCCGCTGATCACCGCCGAGACCGCCGTGATCAGCGACGAGCTGAACCACAACTGCATCATCAACGCCATCCGCCTCGCCCGCCCGCGCAGCAAGGAGGTCTACAAGCACCTCGACCTGGGCGGCCTCGAGAGCAAGCTCGCCGCGGCCGCCGGCCAGGCGAAGCGCGCCGTGGTGGTGACCGACGGCATCTTCAGCATGCGCGGCGACCATGCGCCGCTGCCGGCGATCTTTGCCCTGGCGCGGCGGTTCGACGCGGAGTTCCCGGAGAACGTCGTGGTGGTGGTGGACGACTCCCACGGCGTCGGCTCGTTCGGCGTGACCGGCCGCGGCACCGAAGAGCACACCGGCTCCGGGCCCGCCGACCTGCTGGTGGCAACCCTGGGCAAGGCGCTCGGGGTCAACGGCGGCTACGCCGTCGGCAGCCGCACCATTCTGCACTACCTGCGCGAGACCTCGCCGATGTACATCTACTCGAACCCGATCACCGTCGGCGAGGCGGCCGCCGCCCTGGCCGCGCTCGACATCCTCGACGGCGCCGAGGGCCGGAGCCTGCTCGAGCACCTGCGCGCCATGACCGCGCGCTTCCAGCAGGGCCTGGCGCGGCTCGGCTACGAGACGATCCCCGGTGCGCACCCGGTGGTGCCGCTGATGGTGCGCGACACCGCCAGGACCAGGGCGCTGGTCGCGCATCTCAAGGACAGCGGCATCCTCGCCACCGGCCTCGCCTATCCCGTCGTGCCGCGCGGCGACGAGGAGATCCGCTTTCAGGTCAACGCCTCGCACACGCCTGCCGACATCGACGAGGTGCTGGCGGCGCTGGCGAGCTTCGCCGGCCGGTAGCCCGGCCGTCAGATCATCAGGTCGCCGCCGTTGATGTCCACCGATGCGCCGGTGATGTAGCCGGCCTGCTCGGAGGCGAGGAAGCAGATCAGCTCGGCGACCTCGGCGGCGGTGCCCAGACGCTGCACGGGAAACGATCGCGCGTAGGCGGCGAGCTGCTCGCCGGTGGCGTGCTCGCGCGTCAACTCGGTATCGATCAGGCCCGGGCAGACGGCGTTGACGGTGATGCCATGGGGCCCGAGCTCCTTGGCCGCGGCGCGGGTGAGGCCCAGCAGGCCCGCTTTGGAAGCCGTGTAATGAGCGCCGCCAAGGGTGCTCACGCTCTTGCCGGCGGTCGACGAGAGGTTGACGACGCGGCCATAGCGGTTGGCCTTCATCGCCGGAAGCGCCGCCTGGATGCAGAAGAAGGCAGCGCTCAGGTTGACGTCGAGAGCACGCCGCCACTCCTGCTCGTCGATCTGCTCGAAGCGGGTCGAGAACGCGGCGGCGGCGTTGTTGACCAGGATGTCCAGGCGGCCGAAGTGCTCAAGCGCCCGCCCCACCGTGGCGCGCACCGTCTCAGCGCTCGCGAGGTCGCCGGGCAGCACCAGCGCGCGCGCGCCGGTCTCGCCGAGCGCGGCGAGCTCGCCCGCCAGCGCCGCCGCCTGTTCCGGGCGGCGCACGTTGAGCGCCACCCGCGCGCCGGCCGCCAGGAAGCGCCGCGCGGCGGCCCACCCGAGCCCCCTGGCGGCACCGGTGATCAGTGCGACGCGCCCGGCGAGCTCCTCCGCGATCGCGGTCATGGCGGCGGAGTATACAAGACAGGCAAACGACACCCTTCATGGTGCCGGACCGAGGCGTCTCGTGGACAGCGCCGCGGCCGGCGGCGCGGCGCTTGTGAACGGCGCAACGGCACTGGTAAGGTTCCGGGACCGTGTCCGCGCCGCCCACCATTCCCAGCGGCATGCCAGCCGGCGCGGAGAGCGTCGGCGAGGAAAAACCTGCCAGCTTGTTCGGCAACCGTAATTTCCTGTTGCTCTGGCAGGGACAGGCGGTCAGCCAGCTCGGCAACCAGGCCTTCGGCATCGCCATGGGCTTCTGGGTGCTGGAGGCGACCGGCTCGGCCAGCCTGATGGGCCTGCTGATGGCGACCTTGAACCTGCCGGTGGTATTCCTGGCGCCGATCGGCGGCGCGCTCGCCGACCGCCTCTCGCGCATCAAGATCCTCATCGCCTGCGATTCGATCGCCGGGCTGGCGATGCTGGTCCAGTCCTTCGCCATGCTCTCCGGCCGCTGCTCACGGCCGGTGCAGGTGGCGTTGTTCTTCGGCGTCGCCCTTACCATCGGCGTGGTCAACAGCTTCTTCATGCCGGCGCTGGGAGCGTGCATCCCCGACCTGGTGCCGGCGGCGCGGCTGACCGCGGCGAACTCGCTCAATCAGTTCTCGGTGCGGACCGCGATGCTGATCGGGCAGAGCGTCGGCGGCGTGCTCTACCACCTCATCGGCGCGGCGCGGCTGTTCCTCTTCGACGGCGTCACCTTCCTGTTCTGCGCCGCCAGCGAATCGCTGGTGCGGCTGCCGCCGCGGCCGGCGGGCGAGCGCCTCGGTTTCGCCGCCAGCATCCGCAAGTTCCTGGGCTCGATCCGGGAGGGTTTCGCCTACGTCCGCCGGACGCCGGGCATGCTCAACTTCATCCTCTGCCCGGTGGCTTTCAATTTCTTCACCATGCCGGTGATGGCGATGCTGCCATTCTTCGTCCGCTACAGCCTCCACGCCGGCGCCGCCTGGTACGGCTTCCTGATCGCCGCGATCAGCACCGGCTCGCTGGCCGGCTTCCTGATGGCGGGAACGCTGCGCCTCGCCGGCGCGGCGCGGGGCCGCTTCGTCATGGCGCTGCTCGGCGTGGCGCCGGTGCCGATGGCGGTGGCCGGCTTCCTGCACCTGCCGGTGGCCGCGCTCGCCGCCGCCTTCGTCATCGGCATCATGATCGGGATGATCAACGTCAACATCCTGACGCTGCTGCAGACGTCCACGCCGCGGGAGATGCGCGGCCGAGTGATGGGCCTGTGGACCTCGCTGGTCACCGGGCTGATGCCGGTCGGCATGGCCGTCGGCGGCATCGCCGGCGACCTGACCGGCAAGAACATCCCGCTGATCTTCTCCACCTGCAGCGCCCTCACCCTGGCTATCATCTGCGCCGCGCTGAGCCGCCGCTCGACCCGCCAGTTCCTGGCGCAGGCCTAGTCGCCTGTTCCTGACAAATGGGGTGCGGTGGGTGCCTGCCGGGGGCCGCGGGCTGTAGGCCCGCGGCGCCGGACAGCTTCTGGATGGTTGCTTTGGAAAGGTTTATCGAGTGCCGGCCAAGCGCGCGCGGCGGACTACTGCGGTCGCGGTGAACCGGTCAGCCGGCCGCGACGGCCCAGGGGTCTTCGTTGCCGTGGCGCGTGCTGCAATGGCGATGGCGCGCCAAATCGAACTGGCCGGCGCCCACTGGAATGTTCGAGCCCTGGTATTCGAAGCGCTCGCGCAGCTGGCGCCGCGACGCGGTGTCGAGGAACTTCTCTCCCCAGTCGAGGGACTGGCGCTCTTCCATCTCGATGTGGGGAAGAAGGGCCGAGAACAACACGGTACGGGTGATTTTTCTCACGGGTCTGTCTCCTTTTCGATCGCGAGATCATCCGCCTCGGTAAGATCGATCCTGCTGGGAAGTACAACCACCTGCGTCAATTCGTTATAGCAAGCGGCATGCCATCGGGCGCGCGGGCGCCCCACCCACCACCTGTCCTCCGGAGCGGTCGTTGCTGCCCGGTAGGGCCGGCCCCGTCGCGCCCTGCCGCCCGCCGCGGCGGGCGCCCCGCCCTTTACTCGACCGCGCCTAACGAGCTAGATTGCCGCCATGGGCCGGATCTTCGAAACCAGGAAGCACACGATGTTCGCGCGCTGGGACCGGATGGCCAAGCAGTTCGCGCGCATCGGCAAGGACATCACCATCGCAGTGAAAGCGGGCGGACCCGATGCCGCCGCCAATCCGCTGCTGCGGCGGGTGATCCAGAACGCCCGTGCGGTCAACATGCCGAAGGACAAGGTCGAGTCGGCGATCCGGCGCGCCGCGGGCAAGGACGCGCAGGACTACCAGGAGATCTTGTACGAAGGCTACGCTCCGCATGGCGTCGCCGTGCTGGTGGAAACCGCGACCGACAACCCCACCCGCACCGTCTCGAACCTGCGTACCCATTTCAACAAGGGCGGCGGCAACCTGGCGAACAGCGGCAGCGTCGGCTTCCTGTTCAAGCGTATGGGCGTCTTCCGGTTGCAACCGGAGGGCATCGCGCCGGACGAGATCGAGCTCGAGCTCATCGATCACGGGCTCGAGGAGATGGGCGAGAGCACCGGCGAGAAGGGCGAAGCGCAGCTGGTGGTGCGTTGCGCCTTCCCCGATTTCGGACAGCTGCAGAAGGCGCTGGAAGGGCGCGGCATCACGCCGATCTCCGCGGAGTCCGAATACCTGCCGTTGACCCCGGTCGACCTCGCAGAGGAACAGGCCACGGAGGTGCTGAGCATGATCGACCGGCTCGAGCAGGACGACGACGTGCAGAAGGTCTTCCACAACCTCGGTTGACGCGTCGCTTCCCGGTACCGATCCCGATCTCGACCCCGATCCCGATCTCATCATCGCTGGCTCTTTGTACGGAAGGGAGCACCCGGCCGTTGCGCCGGGGCTCGGTGACCCTTCGGACGTTGCACAGAGGCGCTGTGCCCTTGGCCGTTGTGCCGGGGCTCTGTGGGCCTCGGCCGGGCCGGGGCCGGCCGGAACTGAGGACCGCGACCAAAGGGCTCGCGGTGGGTACGTTGCCGAGATCGCGGCTGCTTGCCTCGCCCGTTTGAGTCCCGGCCCTCAGCCCCGGCCGGCTGGGGCCCTCCGGTTCCTCTCCGACAATCGCTTCACTCTTGGGATCGGCGAAGGCTGCCAGGGTCAAGGCCAAGGCCAGTGCCCTTGGCCGTTGTGCCAAGCCTCTGTGGACCTCGGCCGGGCCGGGGCCGGCCGGAGCTGAGGACCGCGACCAAAGGGCTCGCGGTGGGTACGCTGCCGAGATCGCGGCTGCTTGCCTCGCCCGTTTGAGTCCCGGACCTCAGCCCCGGCCGGCTGGGGCCCTCCGGTTCCTCTCCGACAGTCGCTTCACCCTTGGGATCGAGACTCGCGCTAAGACTCCGGGCTGGGCGGGGTGTAGAGCGGGCGGATGTCGACGGGGACGCCGGCCAGGCGGGCTACCGCGGCGACCAGGCTGGGGGTGGGCTTGCCGTAGGTGTCGAGGAACTTCCTGGTACCCTCGTAGTCCCCGTTCGCCTGCAAGGTGAGCATCTCGGTCAGGAGGGCGCGGATCGCTCCCGGGAACTTCTCCGGCACCGAGCGGAAGCGGTTCTGGGCGTCCACCACCAGGGCTCCCTTCTCCATCAGGAAGGTGAACTGGGAGACCACTCCCCTGCCGTGGGCCTCCTGGAGGCCGAAGCGGGCAGAACGGAAGAGACCGGCGACGTAGGTGGGCTCCAGGGTGCGGCGAAGGTCAGCCGGCATCTCGCCGCGCTCGACCAGGGCCAGGATGTCGTGAACGCCCATGACGTCGGCCTTGGCTTCTTCGAGGGTCGAGTAGAGGTCCTTGAGCTCGAGGCGAACCTCGGTCTTGCGGCCCTTGACGGTGATCGCTCCGGGGCCGAGCCCATGGCCGAGCTCGTGATGGAGGACGTGGTCGAAGTAGGCGGCGAAATCGACGTCGCGCACCTGGGCGGGATCGAGCACCTGGCGTGCGATCGGCATCAGGATCTTGTCGTACTTGGCGCGCATGATGTTGCGCATCAGGATCTTCTTCGAGCCCTTGGCCTGCCGCACCCGCTCGTCGTTGGGCAGATTGAAGGCGACCGCCTGGACGGCCGCCTGCGCCTCGCCGGCGGCGAAAGCGAGATCGACCACGCGGATGGGGCTGGCGGTGCCGCGGCTGCGGTTCTTCCAGGCGTCGGGGATCGGCAGGTTCTGCTCGAGCCAGGGCAGGCGCTCCTTGTAGCGCGCCAGCGCCGCCGACTCGGCGGGCAGCGCCACCGTCACGTAGGCTTCGAACGACGCCTTGTAGCCGAAGAGGCTGTCCTCGTAGGTCTCGTAGGGGCCGATGGTGATCTCGATGGGAGAATCGAGGTCCATCCAGTCCATGTCGCTGGCGTAGTAGTCGTCGCTCGCGAAGGCCGCGGCCCGCGACTCGAGGAAGCGCTTGAGCGAGGCATTGCCGGTGAGCCCCGCCGCCCGGCGCAGGTGCTCCGCGGCCGGCCGCAGCCAGGCGCCGTACTCGCGGGAATAGGGGACCGCGATCAAGCCGGCGCCGCCGCCCGAGCCTTGCCGGCGGATGACCGTCGTCGTCGAGGTGAAAGCGTCGCGGTCGGCGGGATGGGCGGCGAGCCAACTCTCGAAGGCCTCGCGGGTCAGGTCTTCGGGATAGAAGCCGGCGCCCGCCGGGCGCGCCCGGGCGCCGATGAACGGCTGCCATTCGGCGAGGCGGTCCCAGGGGCCGAAATTGATGCCGAAGTAGTCGAGCGCGGCAGCGGCATGCGGTAGATGAGCGGCTCGCAGCTCCTCGCGCAGCTCGGGGTTGCCGGCCCAGGCCTGCCGGAGAAAGACCTCGTCGAGCGGCCGCGCGGCCTCGACCAGCTCGGCCAGCGCCCGCCGCTCCTGGGCGCCCAGGGCGGCGAGATCGGCCGACAGTGGCGTCGGGGAGAACTGCGCCACCCGCTTCTCGATGTCAGCCACGGGCTGCATCCCGGACATCTCGGTCCCGACCGGTGCCGCCTGCGGCCCGGCCGCGAGCGCGCCGCCTCCCGGCGCCGCCGCCGTCGACAACAGGATCAGAGCCAGCAGCAGCAACCGGGCCAGCAGGGTCCGCATGGGCGCTCCTTTCTCCGTCAGACTGCACGGCCGCGATCCTCGCACAACCGCGCTGTGCCGCCAAGGCTTGCCGAACCATTGCCGTGATGCCGATAAGAGGGGGCCGCAGCGAGCGCCGCGCCGAGAGCGGCGGCCCGGCGCGGCGGGGCCTCCGCGCGCGCCGGCCGAGTACCGTCAGCAGGTGCAGCTACAGGTCAGCAGGTGCAGCTACAGGTATGCGCACAAGTGATACATGTAACGCCCGCGCCGCAAGTGAGGCAGGTGTGGACGCAGGTGTTGATGCAGCTTGCCGTCGGCAACCCGCCGGCGACTCCCTCGAGACGATCCGCCGACAGCTGGCGCAGGGTTTCGCGGCTCAGGCTGATCTTCTTCCCGGCTCTGCCCTTGAACATGAGTCCACCTTTCTTGCTGCTGGCGAGATGCGTTGGTGCCATGGCGGGCGCCTGCCTCCAGCAGGGCGTCCGCTGCTTCAGTTTTGCTTATATAGCACAGCGCTTCGGCTCGGTCCGTCGTGGCGCGCAGCTCGGAGGGTGCGCCCAGGCTCTACCGCCCGGCGCTGGCGCCCGTCGGATCGGCGTGGCGCAGTCTTGCCAACCGCCGGATACTGGCGATGCCGCAGGCGGGTCCGAGGGCCAGCACCGGGAAGGCCCAGCGCCAGCCGATCCGGTCGACCAGGGGCGGGACCAGCTGGATCGAAACGGTGGTGAGGAGGAAGCCGATCGCGGTCTGGACGGTGAGGGCGGTGCCCACGGCGTGGGGCGGCACGGACTCGGTCACCAGGGCGCTGAACTGGGCGCTGTCGGCGATGACGAAGAAGCCCCAGACCCAGGCCAGCGCGGTCACCAGGGCGAAGCTGGCGCCGTAGAGCACGCCGATGGCGAGAGCGCAGCTGCCGCTTGCCGCCAGGGCGATGGTGACCAGGCGCTCGCGGCCCGTGCGGTCGGCCACCAGGCCGCCCCAGACGCAGCCGGCGCCGCCGACGGCGATGGTGCCGAAAGCGGCCAGCGAGACGGCGGCCGGCGTGGTGCCGCCGCGGGCGGCGGCGCTGGCGGCCAGGAACGCCGGGATCCACGTCCAGAAGGAGTAGAGCTCGAACATGTGGCCCAGGTAACCGCCGGTGGCCAGGCGGAAGCGGCGGACGCGGACCACCTCGCCGGCGAGGCCCCAGGAGAAGGGCCGCGGCGGAAAGGGGTAAGGGCCGTCGCGGTAGCCGATCAGGACCAGGAGGGCCGCGGCGAGAGCGCCGGCCGAGGCGATGAGGATCACCTCGGGGACGCCGGCACCGCGCCAGGCGTGCACCAGGTAGGGCGTCGCCTTGCCCACCGTGAGAGCGCCCACCACGGTGCCGATCGCCAGGCCCCGGCGGGCACGGAACCAGGTTGCCACCATCTTCATCGCCGGCGGATAGACGCCTGCCAGCAGGAAGCCGGTGGCGAAGCGGCAGGCGAGCGCCGTTCGGTAGCCGGGGGCGAGAAGCAGCGCGCCGTTGGCCAGCGCGCCGAGCGCCGCGGCGGCCGCGAACAGGCGGCGCGACGCGACGACGTCGGCGAGATTGAGCAGGGCGGCGCAGCCGGTGCCGGCGACGAAACCGAGCTGGACCACGGTGGTGAGCCAGGCGGCCTGCGACGCGCCCAGGCCCCACCTGACAGCCAGCAGGGGCGCCACGGCGCTGGCCGCGAACCACAGCGACATGCCCAGCAGCTCGGCGGCCGCCAGCAGCGCGAGCATGCGCCAGCGCGCCGGATGCGAGTCGGGATCGATCACCGCGAGGCCGGGAGCGCTCAGGTATCCACGTCCCGGGCGACGGCGGCTTTCATGGCGAGAGTCTGCCGCAGCACCGGCAGGACGGCGCGTCCTTCTCACCTGGACCATACCGGGAAGATTGCGCCATTGGTAGGTCTCAGGTGCGGTGCCAGTTTCCAGGACTCATCATGCAAGCACTATACAAGAACGTCACCGCCGTTCGGCCGTCACCTGCCGCTCGGAAACTCGCGCTCAAGGCTTCTGGCTGACCTGCACCTCGATCGAGAGCGGCGCTCCCTGGCGCAGCAGATCGATGCGGACCTTTTTCCCGGCGATCGAGTCGATGAACGGATCGATGGCCGCCAGGTCCCGGACGGGCTTGCCGTCGATCGCGAGCAGGACGTCGCCGCGCAGGATGTTGGCGGCCTGGGCCGAGGTGCAGTTGACGACCGCCTCGACGACGGCACCGTAGCGGCGGGACCATCTCTTGGCTTCCTGGGGGTCGAGGGGGCGCAGCAAAACGCCCAGGACCGTCGGCTGGACCTTCCCCCAATAGCTCGCAGAGCACGAGGCGGCCGTCGGCTGGGCGGGGGCTGCGATCATGGCCTCGCCGATGCCGGCCGTCGCCACCTGGCCGGGAACGTTCGGGCGGAACGGGAGCATCCTGATTCCCTGGCCGGAGGAGTCGTCGAAGGGGCGCCCATAGGCGATGACCGCCGCTGCACCGATCAGCCTGCCCTGCTCGACCACCTGCCGGAAATCGGCCCCGTCACCCTCTACCAACGAGACGCCCAGGAGAACGAAACCGTTTTCGAGCATGGCCAGCTCATCGGACTGGAAGTCGACGCCGCGATAGAGCGTCGGTGAAGCCGGCGGCGGCAGCAGTTTCCCGCGACCCGGCCGGTGGGGCGCGAAGTGGTCGTGGAAAGGGTTGCCGGTCGCGGCCGCGGCGGCACCAACGGCTGCCACGAGAAGCAGCGGCATCACCGCGAGGCCCGGGCGCCTGCGCCCGGTGGATCCTGGACCTGGCCCGGTCATCGCGGGTTCTTTTCCGTACCGCGCTTGGGCCGTGCCCGCCGGACTTTCGAGGCAGCGTCGATCGCTTCCATGCCGAGCGAGTTTGCGCTGGAACGGCCGCGGACTTCAAGTATGCTGCCGCGGTTGCCTGGCATTGGGCCGCAGACCTCGACCGGACTGCGGGATCGCTTCACCCGCCGGAGGAGACGACACGCATGGGCAAAGATCTCGGCCGGAGCTCGACCGCCGGGCCGGGACCGGACCGGCGCACCTTCCTGCGGCTGGCCGCGCTCGGCGTCATGGCCGGGCCGGGGGCGCTGGCGCGGCCCGATGGACCCGCGGGCCGCGATGCGCGCCAGCCGTCGCCGGCCGCGACCGGCGACCTGGACCACGCGATCATCGTCAATGCCCTCGGCGGCCTGGACGACCCGAACGCCGAACTGGCCGCCCCGCCGCCCGGCGGGGCCGCGGCCGGCGGCCGGATCGTGATCGGGCCGCGGGCCATCCGGGACGCCCATGCTTCGGGCCTGACGGCGGTCAACGTCACCCTCGGCTACGTGGCCGGCCCGGAGGAGCCGTTCGAGTACACGGTGCGCACGATCGGCGAATGGGACCGCGCCGTGCGCGAGCACGCGGCCGACCTGCTCAGGGTCCATACCGCCGGCGACATCCGGCGCGCCCGGCAGGAAGGTAGGATCGGCGTCATCTACGGCTTTCAGAACGGCGCCGCGATCGGTGACAAGCCCGACCGCGTGGAGACCTTCGGCAATCTCGGCGTGCGGGTGATCCAGCTCACCTACAACCCGCGCAACCAGCTCGGCGACGGCTCGATGGTGGCCGAGAACCGCGGCCTGACCGCGCTCGGCCGCGAGGTGGTCGCGCGGCTCAACGAGCAGCGGATCATGATCGATCTGTCCCACAGCGGCGAGAACACCTGCCTGGAGGCGGCGCGCCTCTCCCGGCAGCCGGTCTCGATCAATCACACGGGCTGCCGGGCGCTGGTCGATCTGCCGCGCAACAAGACCGACCAGGAGCTGGGCCAGGTCGCCGCGCAAGGCGGTTTCGTGGGCATCTACTTCATGCCCTTCGTGAGTCCATCCGGCCACGCCGTCGCCGCCGACGTGGTGGCCCACGTCGAGCATGCGATCGACATTTGCGGCGAGGATCACGTCGGCATCGGCACCGACGGCTCGGTGACCGCGATCGACGATCTCGAGGCCTACAAGGTGCAGCTGGCCAAGGAGGTGGCGGCCCGCGCCGCCGCCGGCATCGGCGCCAAGGGCGAGCGTGCGGATACCTATCCGTTCGTGGTCGATCTGCGCGGTGTCGATCAGTTCCGGCAGCTGGCGCGCCTGCTGCGCCAGCGCGGCCACTCGCCGGCCAGGATCGAGAAGATCCTCGGATCGAACTTCCTCCGCTTCGCCGAGACCGTCTGGGGAAGCTGAACCGCCGGCCTGGAGGGACGGATGGATCCTGCGCAGAGGGAGGTCACGCTGGTATATTCGGAGGCGCTGCTGCGCCAGGTGGCCTGGGCCTCGTTGCGGCGAGCCGTGGGCTGGCGGGGCGTCGTCGCCCTCGGCCTGCTCATCAGCAGTTTCACATTCCTCCTGCTCACCGGCGACCGCTCCTGGTGGGTCGGGGTGATGGGGACGACGCTGGTGTTCGCATTTGCCTTCGGCATCGCCTTCTATCGCGTGCAGCTCGGGAGATCGCTGGCGAAGTTCCGCCGCCTGGGAAATCCGACATCGACGTTCACCGCTTCCGCCGCTGGTTTCCGGGTGACCTCGCAATCGGGCAGCATCGAGCTGCCGTGGAACATGATCTCGGAGGTGGCACGTTTCCCGGACTTTTGGATCCTCTACTCCTCGCGCGCGTATTACATGACCTTCCCCCTGGCCGCGGTCGATGCCGGCGCTCAGGAAGAAGTCCTGGGCAGGTTCCGAGCCGCCGGCACCAAGATCACCTGAAGGGGCCAATGCGAGGATCGCTGTGCCCGCTGGTACCTATAAGGCTGCGCTAAACCACGCTCAGCCTCGAAACAGGGTGTCGGAGTGCCACTCCAGGAACTCGCGACAGGGCCGCGCCTGCGAATCCTGCGGCAACCAGATCTCCTGCCTATCGAGCGGGTAGTAGGGCTCGCCATTGTCGAAGTCGTCCTTCAGGCGATGGCTGACACGAACGCGGTAGTCAGGGGTGACGGTCACGTAGCCTCGATCGAAGAGACGATGGAGGTCGGAGCGGAGGAGGAGGCCGTTGTCGATTCGATGGTGACCTCCTGAAGCCACCGGACGGATGTGAGCTGCATCGAGCGTCGGTAGTGCCTTTTCTCCGGTCATCGCGCAGCGGCGTTCGTAGTTGTCGGTGATCAAGACGCGAAAGGAACCCTGTCCCAAGCGTGGCAGCACCAGGATCGGCTCGCCATACATTATCGGCTGCAGTTCTCCGACCTCTGCCGGCTGCGCCATCCGCAGCACGTTCTGAACGCGCAGCCATAGCGATCGACCCGGTTCCTCGAGAGTGCCGTAGGTCTTCCCCTGCACGATGTTGAGGCTGAAGTCCTCGGGGACCGGAATCCAGTCGACCTCATCGAAGAAGAAGGGTAGCGTGAGAATGATGCAACCGATCGAGGGATCCTGACGCGGGTCGAAGGCCTCTCGGCGGTACTTCCCAATCCGGATCCGCATCTCTGCAAAAGTCCGTGCGCCGTTTTTCTCGCCGAAGGCTTCCCAAGCAAGGGTCGCGGGCACGCGCGAGAAATGAGCGAAGAATCCTCCACCCACGATGTAGTTCTGAGGTGCGTGAAGCTTGAAGAGAAACGGTTCTCCCGGCCGGAGCCGCCGAAAGGTTCCAGAGCCTCCGGGTTGCCAGAAATTGACCTCATCGAGATGAGCCTGGCTCCGCAGGAAGCGGAACCACTCGTCGTCGGTGACCGCGATCCAGAGATTCACGATGGCGGTTGGCTCGTCCGACGCATGCTGCTGATTCGGGTCGCGATTGCTCTCAACCCGGCGGCGGCTTGTGCGGGGCGTTGGCCGGCAGTGGGGGGATGACCGGGGCCTTGCCGAGCTCGATGCGCTTGACCACCGGCGGCAGCGGTCCACCCTCTGGCTTGTCGAAGTAGACCAGGACGTTGGCCTTGCGGCGCAGCTCTTCGGTCCAGCGGTCGATCTCGTCGGTCAGGCGCTGCTGACGCAGCACCTCGCGGATCTTGTCGCGCACGTCGGCCAGCGGCGGGACGGGCAGACGCTGCTGCTGCATCTGCGGGGTGAGGACGGTGCGGTAGTAGGTCGAGATGTCCTCTAGGCTGACGAACACCTCGGGTCCCAGGCGCTCGTCCACGAAGGCCAGAACCTCGAGCTGGCGGGCCATCAGCTGACGCAGGGCGGTCTCGTCGAGCCCCACCTCCTTGAGCTTCTGGCGGAAGGTGGCGTCGTCCTTGAAATGGGAGCGGACCTCGGCGACCTGCCGCTCGATCTGGCTCACCGGCACCTGCTCGAGGCCAAATCGGTCGATCTCGTGGAAACGCAGGCGCTGGGCGATCAGGTCGTCGAGGACGCGGCGGCGGAAGACGCGCGGCGCTTCGCCGGCCTTCGCCTCCAACTGCCCGACGACCACCGCGCGGTCGATGTCGGAGTCCAGGATCGGATCGTCGTCGACCACCGCCACCACCCGGTCCTTGAGCACGTTGGCGGCACCCGCTCCGGCGGGATGGGCGGCAGGGGCCGCGGGCGCGGCGGCAGCGGCGGCGGGCGCCACCGCGGACGCGGCGGCAGCCATGGGCGCCGCCTGCAGCACGCCGGCCATCGCGGGCGTCGACAGCAGCGCGACGGCGAGGACGCGGGCGAGGTAGCCGGCGCCGGGATGCCAGCGGCGCCGCCGGCGCCGGGAGCGGGAGAGGCCGCGGACCATCACGGACGCCATGCTAGCATCCGTCGGTATCATGGCCGGCATCCCCTCGCGCCTCACCGTGGGCCTTGCCCAGTGCGATTGCCGGCTGGGCGAGGTCGAGGCCAATCTCGAGCGCCACCTCGCCTGGATCGAGCGCGCCCGCCGGCGGGACGTCGACCTGCTGGTGTTTCCCGAGCTGTCGCTGACCGGCTACCGCCTGCTGCACCTGACGCCCCGCGTGGCGCTGGCCGCCGGCAACGCGGCGCTCGACCGGCTGGCCGCCGCGGCCGGAGCGATGGTGGTAGTGGCCGGCTTCGTCGAGGAGGACCGCGACGGGCAGCTCTACAACAGCGCGGCGCTGCTGCGCCATGGCCAGCCGGCCTTCGTCCACCGCAAGCTCTATCTGCCGACCTACGGCATCTTCCAGGAGCAGCGCTTCCTGAGCGCCGGCCGCCGCCTGGAGCTGGCGCCGCTGCCGTGGGGCCGCGCCGGGCTGCTGATCTGCGAGGATCTGTGGCACCCGGAGCTCGCCCGCAGCTTGGCCCTCGGCGGCGCCAAGCTGTTGCTGGTGCCCTCGGCCGCGCCCGGGCGCATCGGCGGCGGCGAGGCGCCCGAGAGCGCCGAGAGCTGGGAGCTGCTGACCCGGTCGGCGGCGCTGCTGAACACCTCCTGGGTGGTCTATTGCAACCGGGTGGGATGGGAGGAGGGCTCGTTCTACAGCGGCGGCAGCCACATCGTCCGCCCCGGCGGCGACCTGGCCGCACGCGCCCCGTATCTCGAAGAGCACCTGCTGGTCGCCGAGCTCGACCTGCGCGACGCCGACCGCCTGCGCTGGAAGCTGCCGCTGCTCGCCGACGACCGCAGCGACATCGCCCTGCCGGAGGCATCCCGGTGATCCGCCGCGAGCAGGTGGCGGAGCGGCTCGCCCTCAACGCGCCGCTCGCGGTCGCGGTGCTCACCGACTTCATCCGCGACGCGGTCGAGACCTCCGGCACCCAGGGGGTCGTGGTCGGGCTGTCGGGAGGCGTCGACTCGGCGCTCGCCGCCGCGCTCGCCGCGCGCGCTCTCGGGCCGCCGCGGGTCCACGCCTTCCTGCTCCCCTACCGCTCCTCCCATGCCGACTCCGCGGCCGACGCCCGCACCGTCGCCGAGCAGCTCGGGATCGAGCACCGCGCGATCGACATCTCGCCGATGGTCGATCCCTATTTCGCGCTCGAGATCCCGGAGAACCCGGACGACCCCGCGGGCGCCGCGGGCCGCCGCGGCAACAAGCTGGCGCGCGAGCGCATGTCCATCCTTTTCGATCAGGCCAAGAAGCTCGGCTGCCTGGTCCTCGGCACCTCCAACAAGACCGAGATCCTGCTCGGCTACTCGACGGTCTTCGGCGACAACGCCAGCTCGCTCAACCCGCTCGGCGACCTCTACAAGCAACAGGTCTGGCGGCTCGCCGCCCACCTCGACCTGCCGGCCCGGGTGGTGGCGAAAAAGCCCACGGCGGACCTCTGGCCGGGGCAGACCGACGAGGACGAGCTGGGCGTCACCTACGCGGTGGCCGACGAGGTGCTGTACCTGCTCTTCGACCTCGGCCTGCGCCCGGCCGAGGTGGTGGAACGCGGCTACGAGGAGGCCGCGGTGCGGCGCATCGTCCAGCTGGAGCAGGCGAACCGCTACAAGCGCCGGCTGATGCTGATCGCGCGCCTGTCGGGAAGCGCCATCAACCTCGACCAAGAGATCCCCCGCGACTGATGGCCGGCCGGCTCCTGGTGGTCGCGACGCCGATCGGCAATCTGGGCGACCTGTCGCCGCGCGCCCGCGACGCCTTCGCCGCCGCCGACCTGGTGGCCTGCGAGGACACCCGCCACACCGGCCGGCTGCTGGCGCATCTCGGCCTGCGCAAGCCGCTGGTCTCCCTGCACGAGCACAACGAGCGCCAGCGGCTGCCGCGCCTCCTCGACGAGCTGGCGGCCGGCAGCACGGTGGCGCTGGCGAGCGACGCGGGGACGCCGCTGCTGTCCGATCCCGGCTATCTGCTGGTGCGCGAGGCGGCGGCGCAGGGTGCCCGCATCGAGCCGCTGGCGGGCCCCTCCGCGGTGCTGGCGGCGCTGGTGGCCTCGGCCCTGCCGCCCTATCCATTCACCTTTGCGGGCTTCGCGCCGCCGCGGCAGGGCAAGCGCCGCGACTTCTATCGCGGCTGGGCCGCGCTTGGCCATACGCTGGTGGTCTTCGAGTCGCCGCACCGCCTGCTGGCCAGCCTCGCCGATGCCCTCGCCGTGCTTGGCGACCGTCCGGCGGCGGTGGCGCGCGAGCTCACCAAGCTGCACGAGGAGGTGGTGCGCGCGCCGCTGGCCGCGCAGCTCGCCGCCTGGCAGGCGCGTCCTTCGATCCGGGGCGAATTCGTGCTGGTGATCGGCGCCGGACCCCGCGCGCGCGACGCGCGGGCGGTGCCGGAGCCGGAGGCGGAAGCGGAGGCGCAAGTGGAACCAGAACCAGAACCGCAACCAGAACCGGAATCGGAACCGGAGGCTCAGCCATGAGGCGGCCGCTGCCGGGGGCGCTCTCCGCCGCCCTCGTCGCCCTCTTCGTCCTCATCTCCCTGTCGGCCTCCGGCTGCGCCGGCTCGGCTCCGGCCGGGCCGCGGGCGCCCTGGGAGGGGCCGCTCACGCCGCAGGCGCAAGCCGTCGAGAAGGCGGTGGACCGCGCCTACCGCCACACCGCCAAGGTCACGGTCGCTGTCGCCTACCTGGATCTCACCAGCGGCGCCCAGGTGCTGCGCAACGAGAACCGCCCGTTCCACGCCGCCAGCACCATGAAGGTGCCGGTGATGATCGCCGCCTGGGACGCCGTCGACCAGGGCGCCATGACCATCGACCAGCCGGTGGCGGTGCGCAACGAGTTCCGCAGCATCGTCGACGGCTCGCGCTACCATCTGGCGCCGGCGGACGACGCCGATCCCCAGCTGTATGCGGCCGTCGGCACCACGCTGCCGCTCTCCGAGCTGATCCGCCACATGATCGTGCGCAGCTCGAACCTGGCGACCAACCTGCTGGTCGACCAGCTCGGCGCCGCGCGGGTGGTGGACGCGATGCGCCGGCTGGGCGCTTACAGCACCCAGGTGCTGCGCGGCGTCGAGGACGAGAAAGCCTACCAGGCGGGGCTCAACAACGAGGTCACCGCCCTCGACCTGATGGTGATGCTGGCCGCCATCGCCCGCACCGCCGGCAACCCCGCCGCCGCGCCCGCCGCGCCGCCCGATCCCGGCGCCAACGAGGCGCTCGCCGCGCCGCTCCTCTCGCACCGGGCGGCCACCGCGATGCTGGCGGTGCTGGCGGCGCAGGAGTTCAACGAGAAGATCCCGGCCGGCCTGCCGGCGGGTGTGCCGGTCGCCCACAAGACCGGCGACATCGTCGGCTTCCATCACGATGCGGCCATCGTCTCGCCGCCCGGCGAGCAGCCCTACGTGCTGGTCGTGCTCACCGGCGGCTTCGCCGACGAGGCGGCGGCGGACCGCTTCATCGCCGGCCTCTCGCGCGGCATCTGGGAGGCCCGTCACCTGCCGCCGCCACCGCCTCCCGCTGCCACGCCGCGCCGGCACCGGCCTGGTGGCGACAGCGGGCGGGAGTGAAGCCGCAGTGATCGAGCGCCTGCGCGCGCGGGCCGAGTGGCAGTTCGCCGGCGTGCTGCCGCGCGCCGACCGCGCCCTGGCGATCTCGTGGTGGACCGTGCTGGCACTGCGCGGGCTGCTGCCGGCGCTGTTCGCCATCGCCATGGGCGGCCTGGTCGGCGCGGTCCAGCGGCGCGCCGGCCTGGCGGCGCCGCTGGCGCTGGCCGGAGTCGTGTTCGTGCTGCTGCAGGTGCTGCCGCCGATCCACCAGGCGCTCGGCGCCAATCTCGGCAGCCGCACCGCGGCCTGGCTCTACGACCGGCTCACCGCCGCCTGCCTTCGCCCACCGGGCATGGGCCACCTCGAGGACCCGCGGCTCACCGACGACCTGACGATGGCGCGCGATTTCGACCTCGCCATCTCCGGTCCGCCGCTGTTCATCGCGATGGACTTCATCGCCGGCGGGCTGGTGGAGATGGTGAGCGGCCTCGCCTCGGCGGCCGTGCTCGCCGGCTACGCGCCATGGGCGCCGCCGCTGCTGGCGGGCGCCTGGTTGGGCACCCACTGGCTGCTGCGCGAGAGCAGCGTCTGGCGCGACCGCAACACCGAGGAGGTGCGCGAGGCGCAGCGCCACGCGGACTACAGCTACCGGCTCGCGGTCGACGCGCCGGCCGCCAAGGAGCTGCGGCTTTTCGGCCTGGCCGGATGGGTCGTCGAACGCTTCCGGTCGCGCCGCCGCCGCCTGTTCGAGCTGCGCTGGCAGGCCACCCGGCTGCGCGAACGGCCGGTGCTGTGGAGCCTGCTGCTGGTGCTCGCGGCCAACCTCGCGGTGTTCTGGTCGCTGGGCGCCGCCGCGGCCGACGGCAGGCTGACGCTCGCCCGCCTGGTGACCTTCGCGACCGCCGCGGTGGGCACCAGCACGATCGCCTTCGGCTGGCTGTCGTGGGCGCTCGACGGCGCCGCCGCACCGGCCGCCGCGGTGCTGCGCCTGGAGGCCGCGATGGATCCGGTAGGGGCGCTCGCCCCGGGCCGCGGTGCAGCCGCCGGGATGCCGGCGCACGAAATCCGTTTCCGCAACCTCACCTTCGCCTATCCGGCCGGCGGCGAGCCGGTGCTGGCCGGCTTCGACCTCGCGATCCCCGCCGGCTCGTCGCTCGCCATCGTCGGCCAGAACGGCGCCGGCAAGACCACGATCGCGAAGCTGCTCTGCCGGCTCTACGATCCCCAGGACGGCGCCATCGAGGTGGACGGCGTCGATCTCCGCGATCTGGACCTCGACGCCTGGCGAGCGCGCCTGACCGCCGTCTTCCAGGACTTCATCCGCTTCGAGCTGCCGCTGCGCGACAACGTGGCGCCCGGCGGCGCACCGGACGAGGCGATCCTGGCGGCGCTCGCCGACGCCGGCGCCGGCGGGCTGGCCGCTCTCGACACGGTGCTGGCCCGCGGCTACCCCGGCGGCACCGAGCTGTCGGGCGGCCAGTGGCAGCGGGTCGCCCTGGCACGGGCGCTTTGCGCGGTGCGGCTCGGCGCCGGGGTGGTGCTGCTCGACGAGCCCACCGCCCAGCTCGACGTGCGCGGCGAGGCCGAGATCTTCGACCGCATCCTCGCCGCCACTCGCCATACCACCACCATCCTCATCTCGCACCGCTTCTCGACCGTGCGCCACGCCGACCGCATCTGCGTGCTCGAGCACGGCAGGGTGGTCGAGCTCGGCACCCACGAGGAGCTGATGGCGGCGGGCGGCCGCTACCGCACGATGTTCGAGCTGCAGGCGTCGCGCTTCGGCGACGGCGACGGCAACGGCGACGGCGACGGCGACGAACCGGCGGGCCTCGATGCCCTCGACTGAGCAGCTGCCGCTGCCGCGTGCGCTGCCCGCCATGTGGCGCGCGCTCAAGCGCGGCTACGAGGCCGAGCCGCTGCTGCTGAGCGTGGCGTTCGGCCTGTCGCTGCTCGCCGCGCTGCCCGACGCGCTGCTGGCGCTGTGGCTCAAGTTCCTGGCCGACGGCCTGCTCGGCGGCCGGCGCGGCCTGGTCATGGCCGCCGCCGCCGGGCTGGGAGTCTCGGCGGTCGCAACCTGGTTCCTGCGTGTGATCAGCGACCGCACCCAGCGGCGGTTCCGCGACCAGGTGACGATCGCGCTCGAAGCGCACGTGGCCCGGCTGCAGGCGTCGGTGGCGACCATCGAGCACCACGAGCGCCCCGAATACCTGGATCGCCTGGCGGTGCTGCGCAACCAGGTGTTCGTGCTCGACCACATGTACATGTCGATGTTCAGCACCTGCGGCTGGTTCCTGCGCCTCGGCGTGACCCTGGCGCTGCTGGTGTCGATCCATCCGGCGCTGGCGCTGCTCGCCGTGTTCGCCCTGCCGGCGGTGCTCACCTCCACCTGGCGGCCGGGCGTCGAGCGCACCGCCGAGGAGCGGGGCGCGCCGCCCAACCGGCTGGCGCGGCACCTGTTCGAGCTTGCCACCACCGCGCCGCCCGGCAAGGAGGTCCGCGTCACCCGCATCGGCGCGCGCCTCGGGCGGCAGCGCCGCGAAGCCTGGGAACGCTGGTACGAGCCGGTGGCGGCGGCCCGCGCTGGCAGCGCCGGGTGGCACGCCCTGGGCTGGGCGGTCTTCGGCGGCGCCTACGTCGGCGCCGTGGTGTTCGTGTCGTCGGTGCTCGCCGCGCCGCCCGGCGCCGTGCTGCTGGTGCTGGCGGCGGGATCGCGCCTGTCGGCCTATCTCGGCGCGACGGTGGGCGAGATCGGCTTCCTGCGCGGCGTCTGGCTCGACGGTTCGCGGCGCCTGGCGTGGCTCGAGGACTATGCCGCCTCGCTGGTGCAGGGCGCCGACGCCGCGGTGCCCGCGCGCCTCGCGGAGGGCATCCGCTTCGAGCACCTCTCCTTTGCCTATCCCGGCACCGAGCGGCTCGTCCTCGACGACGTGAACTTGCAGCTCGCGCCGGGCTCGGTGGTCGCCATCGTCGGCGAGAACGGCGCCGGCAAGACGACCCTGGTCAAGCTCCTGTGCCGGCTGTATGCGCCGACCCGGGGGCGCATCCTGGTCGACGGGGTGGATCTCGCGCGCCTGCCGCCGGACGAGTGGCGCCTGCGCCTGGCCGGCGCCTTCCAGGATTTCTTCCGCTTCGAGCTGAAGGCTCGCCACACCGTCGGCGTCGGCGACCTGCCGCGCCTCGACGACGCACCGGCGGTGGCGGCGGCCGTCGAGCGGGCCGGCGCCGGCGACGTCGTGGAACACCTCCTCTCCGGCCTCGAGACGCAGCTGGGTGCCACCTGGCCGGAGGGCGCGGAGATCAGCTTCGGGCAGTGGCAGAAGCTGGCGCTCGCCCGCGGCTTCATGCGCGAGCGGCCGCTGCTGCTGGTGCTCGACGAGCCCACGGCGGCGCTCGACGCCGAGACCGAGCACGCCCTGTTCGAGCGCTTCGCGGCGGCGGCGCGCGCCGGCCGCGGCGATCACGGAACGGGTGGCGGCATCACCATCCTGGTGTCGCACCGCTTCAGCACGGTGCGCATGGCCGACTTCATCGTGGTGCTCGACGGCGCGCGGGTGGTGGAGTCGGGCTCGCACGACGCGCTCCTCGCCAGGGGCGGGACCTACGCCGAGCTGTATCGCATCCAGGCCGCGGCGTACCGCTGAGCCGGCGCTACCGCCGGTTGAACTTCCGCATCAGGTCCTCGATCGTCGCGACGCTCTTGCCGGGAGTGTCGCGTTTGGCGACGACCGGAGCGACGACCGGAGCCGCGGCCGCCTTCCTCGCCGGCGCCGCGACCGCGGCCGCCCTGCCGGGAGCGCCGCGCCTGGCGGCGGGCGGCGCCGCGGCCGGCGCCGGCGCCGGCTGCACGGCCTTGAGCGACAGCGAGACGCGCTCGCGCTGCACGTCCACCTCGAGCACCTTGACGGTGACGATCTGCCCCACCTGCACCGCCTGGCGCGGATCGCCGATCCAGCGGTGCGCGAGCTCCGAGACGTGCACCAAACCGTCGCGATGCACGCCGACGTCGACGAAGGCGCCGAAGTTGGTGACGTTCGACACCCGCCCCTCGAGCACCATGCCCGGCGCCAGGTCCTTGACGCTGGTCACGTCCGGGCGCCACCGCGGCGTGCGGAAGTCGGGGCGGGGATCGCGGCCGGGGCGCTCGAGCTCGGCGCGGATGTCGCCGAGGGTGAAGCTGCCAAGGCCTCCGGCGGCGTCGGCGAAGCGCGCGAAGTCGAGACGCGACACCAGCGCCGGATTGCCCACCAGCTCGGCGAGCGGCACCCCGAGCTCCCCGGCCATGCGCTGCACCACCGGGTAGCGCTCCGGGTGGACGCCGGTGGCATCGAGCGGCTGGTCGCCGCCGCGCACCCGCAGGAAGCCGGCGGCCAGCTCGAAGGTGCGGGGCCCGAAGCCGGCGAGCTGCAGCAGCTCCTGGCGGGAGCGGTAGGGGCCCTGGCGCTCGCGGCGCTCGACGACGGCACGCGCCAGCCGCTCGGAGAGCCCCGAGATCCGCCGCAGCAAGGGCGCCGAGGCGGAGTTGAGCTCGACGCCGACGCGATTGACGGCGCCTTCGACCGCCGTGTCCAGCTCGCGCTCGAGGTCCTTCTGGTCGACGTCGTGCTGGTATTGGCCGACTCCCAGCGACCGCGGTTCGATCTTGACCAGCTCGGCCAGCGGGTCCTGCAGGCGGCGGGCGATGGAGACGGCACCGCGCAGGGACACGTCGAGCTCCGGCAGCTCCTCGCGAGCGACCGCCGACGCCGAGTAGACCGACGCCCCGGTCTCCGGCACCACCGCCACCGTCACCTGCGCCACCGCCTGCTCGCCGGCGCCGGCCAGCACCTTGCGGACGAAGACCTCGGTCTCGCGGCTCGCGGTGCCGTTGCCGATGGCGATGGCGCGCACTCCGTGGCGGTCCGCCAGCGCCAGCACGGTGGCGGCGGCGGCGGCCTCCCGCTCGGGGCGCAGGACGGGAAAGATGACATCGGTCGCCACCACCCGGCCGGTGGCTTCGACCACCGCCAGCTTGCACCCGGTGCGCAGGCCGGGGTCGAGGCCCATCACCGGCAGCTGCCCGAACGGCGCCTGCAACAGCAACGCCTCGAGATTGGCGCGGAACACCGCGATCGCCTCGGCGTCGGCGCGCTGCCGCAGCTCGCCGCGCACCTCGTTGGCGATCGACGGGCGCAGCAGACGCTTGTAGCCGTCGGCGCTGGCGGCCGCCACCTCGCGGCCGCAGGCCGAGCCGAGGGGCACCTGCCAGGAGGCCGCCGCTTCCGTCGCCTCGCGCTCGTCGTCGATCCGCAGGTCGCTGACCAGATAGCCTTCCCGCTCGCCGCGCAGGATGGCCAGCAGCCGGTGCGATGGGATGCCGCGAGCCGGCTCCTGGTGCTCGAAGTAGTCTCGGTACACCGCGGCGTCGGGCTCCCGGTCCTTGCCGGTCACCACCCGCACCGCCAGGACGCCCGAGTCGGTCAGGGTGCGCCGCAGCCGGGAGCGCACCGGCGCGCTCTCGGCCAGGCGCTCGGCGAGCACGTCGCGCGCGCCGGCAAGCGCCGTTGCCGCGTCCTCGACTCCCTGGTCCGGCGCCACGAACGGCAGCGCCAGCGCTTCCGGCAGGCCACCCGCGGCCGCCCCGGCGAGCAGCGCGTCGGCGAGCGGCTCGAGGCCGCGCTCGCGGGCGATCTGGGCCCGCGTCCGGCGCTTCGGGCGGTACGGCAGGTAGAGGTCCTCGAGCTCTTGCTTGGAGTGAGTGGCACGGATCGCCGCCGCGAGCTCCGGCGTCAGCTTGCCCTGCTCCTCGAGGCTCGCCAGGATCGCGTCGCGCCGCGCCGCCAGCTCCAGGAAATAGTCCCGACGCTTGGCCACCAGCTCGAGCTGGACGTCCTCCAGGCCGCCGGTCGCCTCCTTCCGGTAGCGGGCGACGAACGGCACCGTGGCGCCCTCGGCGAACAGGCCGGCGGCGGCTTCGACCTGCGACGGTCGGCAGCCGGCCTCGGCGGCGATCACGGCGACGAAAGCGGGCTCCAGGACGGCGGGCACCGCGCTCGGCGCGCCCGGAGGGCTCGGGTTGGTCGGAGCAGCCATGGGGGGGCCTCCTCAAGCGGGCCAGTCCGCCGTATCCTGTAGGGAATCGCCACGGTCCGCAAGCCCGGAACCTTGTCCGGCCGCGACCGTTATAGAAAAGGCTGAGGAGCATGCCGCCGAGAATGGCCGAACCGATCGAAAAGGTCCCGCAGCAGGAGGCGAGCGACGCCGACCTGATGGCGAGGGTGCGGGCCGGCGACCGCGAAGCGTTCGCGGACCTCGTCGACCGGCACAAGGATGCGGTGGTCAACTACCTGACGCGGCTCACCGGCAGCCGCGACCGCGCAGAGGACCTGGGCCAGGAGGCGTTCCTGCGCCTGTTCCGCTCGGCCGGCGGGTACGTCGAGCAGGGCTACCTGCGCGCCTACCTGTTCCGCATCGCCACCAACCTGGTGCGCTCCGAGGAGCGCCGGGAACGCCGCCAGCGGCTGCTGCTGCCGCTGCTCGGTGGCGAAGCCGACCGCAGCGAGCCCTCGGCGCACGCCAGCCTGCTGCGCCAGGAGCTGCAACGGGTGCTGACCGCGGCGGTGGCGCGACTGCCCCTGCGTTACCGTGTGCCGCTGGTGCTGCACGAGATCGAGGGCTGGTCCTACACCGACGTCGCCGCGGAGCTCGACTGCCGCGAGGGCACCATCAAGTCGCGCATCCATCGTGGACGCCAGGCGTTGAAGCGCCAGCTCGAGACGTATTGGATTGGAGGTCTACCGTCATGGAAGAGGCAAGGCTGATTCACCTGTTGCGCGGCTTGCCGCGCGAGACGGCGCACGGAGGGTTCACCGCCCGCGTCCTGCAGCGCCTCGACGAGCCGGAGCGGTCGGCGGCGATCCGCTGGCGACGGCACCAATCGCGCTCGGTCTCCTGGAACCGGATGATGGTGGCGACCGCCACGATGGGTGCGCTCGGCGTCTCGGTTGGGCTCTCGGTAGGGTTGCTGCAGCACGACCGCGCGCCCATGTCCGCCCTGTCTCCCATGTCCCAAGCCTCGCCGGCGGCGCTCGCCGCGAGCCTCGGACCCCTGGCGCCCTCGCCGGCACCGCGCGACGGCCGGATTCCGGCCGCGGACCGCGCGAGCCAGCAAGCGAGAACGGCCGCCGGCCGCCAGGCGCTGATGGTCACCTCGATGGATCGCACCTTCCGGCACGAGGGCGCCGCCGGCGAGCAGCCGGCGCTGGGGATCGGTCCGCGGCCCGCCTCGAATCGGCCCGGCGGGGCGCTGGACGCGGCGCAGGCGCACCAGATGTGGCGCGAGCTTCAGCTCGAAAGCGGGCGGCTCGAGCGCGAGCTGGGCAGCCTGCGCCAGCCCGGCCGCGGCAGACCCGGCGCCGTGCTCTACCTCGGCGGCGACGACAACGTCGACCTGGTGCTCAACACCGGACGGGCCCGCTCCGCGGGGCCGTCGGCCGGCGAGCGCGACGACGGCGAGGACCTCGATTACCTATGAGGCCTGAACACCCGAGCTGGCGGGCCACGCCGCTGGCGGTGCTGGCGGCATTGCTGCTCGCCGGCCTGGTCGCCGGCGGCGCCGGCGGGAGCGCGGATCCGCTGCCGGCGGCCGCGCAGACCGCCACGGACGCGCCCGCCGACCGCCATGCGGACAAGTCGAAGCTGATCTGCATCGGCGAGGACGGCCAGGAAAAGGTCATCGAGGGCACGGGCACCCTGGTCCAGCGCGGCTACCTGGGAGTGGAGCTCACCGAGCTCACTCCCGAGCTGCGCGCTCATTTCGGCGCGCCGGGAAACGCCGGCGTGATGGTGGCGACGGTGACGGCGAGCAGCCCGGCCGAGAGGTCCGGCCTCAAGGTCGGCGACATCATCGTCAGCCTCGACGGCAAGCCGGTCGATTCGAGCTGGGACGTGCGCGCCCGGGTGCGCCCGCTGGCGGCGGGCGTGACGGTGCCGATCGAGGTGCTGCGCAACGGCAGGCCGGAGACGCTGAGCGCCACCATCGCGCAGAAGGAACGGCGCGAGATCGACCTCTCGCCCTTCCTGATGAATGGCGCCGACGCCGAGCGCATCATGACCTTCCGCCGCCTGCCGGGCCCGGCGGTCGAGGGCGACGCGCTCGATGGCGCCGTGGTTCCCAGGATGCTGCTGCGGCCGCCGGTGACGCTGCGCGAGGAGATGCTCGAAAAGAAGCTGAAAGCCCTGGAGAAACGCATCAACGAGCTCGAGAGCCGCCTGCCCAAGAGCCAGCGCTGATCGGCCATGCGCACCCCGCCGATCGTTCCGACGGCTCGGATCGCCCCCCTCGCTCCGCTCGCCGCGCTGGCCGTCGCCCTGTGCACCCTGATCGCCGCGCCGCCGGCGGCCGTGGCTGTCACCCTCGGACCGACCGGGCCGGCGGCGGCGGCGCCGGTCGCTCTTCGCGCCACGCCCGGCGCGGTGCCGGCGGATCTGTTGGTGTCGAGCAGCGGCTTTTCGGCCGTCTCGGCCTTCGACGCCGCGACCGGCGCCCCGCTCGGCGGCTTCGTGGCGCCCGGTGCGGGCGGCCTCGACAGCACCGACGGCATGGCCTGGGGACCCGACGGCAACCTGTACGTTTGCAGCGAGAAGTCGAGCCAGGTCATGCGCTACGACGGCAGCACCGGCGCCTTCCTCGACGTCTTCGTGGCCGCTGGCAGCGGCGGCCTGAACGTCGCCGAGAACCTGGTTTTCGGCGCCGACGGCAACCTCTACGTCGCCAGTATCGGCAGCAGCCAGGTGCTGCGCTACGACGGCAGCACCGGCGCCTTCCTCGACGTCTTCGTGGCGGCGGGCGCCGGCGGCCTGAACGGCCCCACCGGCCTGCTGTTCGGCCCCGACGGCGATCTCTACGTGGCGAGCACGCGCAGCAGTCAGGTGCTGCGCTACGACGGCAACACCGGCGCCTTTCTCGGCGCCCTGGTGGCGGCGGGCAGCGGCGGACTGAGCACCCCGGTCGGCATCGCCTTCGCGGCCGACGGCAGCTTCCTGGCAAGCAGCCTCGGCACCGGCGAGGTGCTGCGCTACGACGGCAACACCGGCGCCTTCCTCGGCGTTTTCGTCGCCAAGGGCAGCGGCGGTTTGAACGGCGCTTACGGCCTCGCTTTCGGCCCCGACGGCAACCTCTACGTCAACAGCTTCACCTCCAACCAGGTGCTGCGTTACGACGGCAACACCGGCGCCTTCCTGGGGGTCTTCGCCCAGGGCAACGGCCTGCTCGGCCCGACCTACCTGCTCTTCCCGCCGGCGACGGCCGGCTGCCAGGACGACGCCACCCACGTCTGCTTGCAGCAGGCGAGGTTCCGGGTGGCCGCCGCCTGGCAGACCGCGGACGGCGGGGCCGGCGCCGGCCAGGCGGTGCGGCTGACGGCGGACACCGCCTACTTCTGGTTCTTCGCCGCCGCCAACGTCGAAGTGATGGTGAAGGTGCTCGACGGCTGCCCGCTGGCGCCGGGCCGTTTCTGGGTTTTCGCCGGCGGCCTCACCGACGTGGCGGTGCAGCTGACGGTCACCGACACCGCGACCGGCGCGATGCAGACCTACGGCAATCCCCAGGGCACCCCCTTCGCGCCGGTGCAGGACACCGCGGCCTTCCCCTGCCCCTAGTGTCCCGCAAGAGCGCACCAAACCTCCGCCCACTTGGCAGGGCAGCCCTGGTCGTCGTCGGCTGCGGACCCACGGGAGTGGCCGGGCTGGTTCAAGCGGCGCTAGAGGGCATTCCGGCGATCGGGATCGAGGCTGGCCCAGCACCCCTTGCGAGCATCCTGGGTTACATGGAGGGCCTCTTGCTCACCTCCCCCGCGGCGTACTACGAGGTGGGCGCCCTGCCCCTCGACTGCGCTGCATGCAACCGGTTGACGCGCGAGGAGGTGCTCCACTACTACGCCCGGGTGATCAGCCACCATGGTCTCGACATCCGCTGCGGTACACGCTGCATCGGGCTCGAGCCGATTGGGCGACATGTCTTGGTTCGGGTGACGACATCCGAGGGGCTCGGATGGTTCCGCGCAGATCGAGTCCTGGTGACGTCCTGGTACGAAAAGCGACCGCTCGACCCGGACCTGCTCTCTTCCGATCATAAAATTGCTGTCCACTACACGGTGCAGAACCCGATCCTGTTTGCAGGCAAGAAGGTGGTAGTCCTCGGTGGAGGATTGTCTGCTTACGAGTACGCCACCCGTTTGATGGAGAACGGACAAACAGTCGTCCTCCTCGCACGCTGCGCGGCGAGGCCGATTTTCCATGATCCTCGCTTCCGCCGGCTGGTAGCGGCGACCGGCTCGGCGGTGTTCCATCGAATCTCGGGCTTCGTCCTTGGCCGGTCGAGAGTCCGGTTCACACACAAGGGGGCAAAGTGTACGGTTCATTGCGATGCATTGGTAGCGGCAATCGGACAACGCCTGCGCGAGGAGGTGCTCCAGATTCTGTCGGGTGCCAGAGTTCTCTCCCGCCGCGAATGCAGGCTGCTCAGGCAGGCAAGGAGCTACGAAAGGCTGATTCAGGAGTTCCCGAATGAGGACGAGGCAGCTCTGATGCAGCGCGCCGCGGCGGAGTTGCCGGACCTCAAGCAACAGCTTTTCCAAGGGAGGCGCGGAGTCCATCTGGCCGGAGGAGCGTTGCACGCCGGGTCTTCCAACGGCGGAGTCGTTTACTCGCTGTTCAGCGCCACCCTCGCCGTCAGGACAATTGCAGGGCATCCGCTGCCCGAAGCGACGCAAGCGTCCCTGCCAGAATACCTTTCGGCTTTGCCCTTGCCGGAGAAGGTCCCGCAACGTCTCGCATTCGCGCGCATCTCGGACCTGCGTCCGCTGAGAGCTTCCGTCAGGACGAGCCGGCCAGCACTGTCCGACGCCGAAGAAGGGCAGGCAGGCCAGTCCTTGTGGCAGGAGGATCCCAGCTGCTGCGGCCCTCCCGAGATCCTGCGCGAGCGACCCGAGATCGAGATGGTCGTGCGCGATGCGGACGGCACAAGATCGGTCGGGAATTTGGCGAGGCGTTTGGGGATGAGGACAGGGATTGAGCAGGCGGCCTTGTTCAGCTTGTTGCGACACCTTTGGTGGACCGGTGGTTTGACCTGGTTGCCGGCCGGCGGCCGTCAGTCATAGCGGAGAGCGATCCATGGATCGACCTTGCTGGCTCTCCGGGACGCAAGCCAGCCGGCGAGCAGCACCACCCCGACGAGGAAGACGGCAACCTCCATGAGCATCCACGGGGCGTCAGAGCCGACCCCGAAGAGGAGGCTCGACAGCATCCGCGTCAGAATCACCGCCAGAGCCACGCCGAGCACCGCGCCTGTCAGCGCCAGCTTGAGACCTTGCCAAAGCATGAGGATCAGAACACTCTTGCGGCGCGCGCCGAGCGCCATGCGGATACCGATCTCGCGCGTCCGGTCCCTGACCGACGAGGCCATGACGCCGTAGATACCGCCGGCCGCGAGCAGGAGCGACAGCAGCGAGAACAGCGCAAACAGCCATCCCCACAGACGCGGCACCCAAATGGAGCTGGCCACTACCTCCTGCAAGGTCGTTATCTTTATGACGCCGATCTCGGGAGAGGATGCCGAGAGCGCCAGACGGACGGCTCGGGCCAGCCCGCTCGGGTTGCCTCTAGTCCGCACCAGCACCGCGAACTTCTTCCGCGGCGCCTGAAAGATCGGCATAAACAGGTCACTGCCCGGCTCGCGGGCGAGGCTCTGCTGCCGCACGTCGCGGACCACTCCCACCACCGTGCACCAGGCGTCGCCTGTACCTGGAGGTCCGAGCTTGATGCGACGCCCGATCGGGTCCTCGTTTGGCGACAGTCGCCGTGCCGCCTCCTGACCCAACAGAGCAACCCTTGGCTGCCCCACCACGTCCTGCGGACCGAACACTCGCCCCCGCACCTGCCCAATCCCCAGGGTCCTGAAGTAGTCAGGGCTGACGACCTGCCAATTCACCACAGGGTTCTGCTTCTGCTCGTCCGGAGACTGACCGAAGAGAGTCACGACCATGCGCTCCCATACGTACTGGCCGGCAAGCGGTATGGTGCCGTCGGCAGCCACTGACTCGACTCCGGGAAGATCCGCAACTCGGGCCAGGGCGTTCTGTATGAGCTGTGAGAAGCGCCCCTTGGGCGTTCCTTCTCCCACGTGGTAGGTCAGGTTGACATCGGCGACCAACACCCCAGGCGACCGGAAGCCTGGATCGACCTGGCGCAAGCGCACGAAGCTCGTGATCATGAGGTTGGCACCGGCGAGCAGCACCAGAGCCAGGGCAATCTCGAGCACGACCAGGGACGATCTCAGCAAGCGCCGCGAGCGGTCTCCTCCCGCCGCCGCCCCCTCCTTGAGCGACGAGGTCAGGTTGGCTCTCGCGAGTTGCAGCGTCGGCGCCAGACCGAACAACACGCTTACCAGGGCCGAGATAAGGCCGGTATAGCTTAGCGCCCGCCAATTCACGCCGACCTCGAGCCAGGAGGGCAGCACGACCGGAATGGCGCCGCCGACCGCGGCCACTCCCAGGTAGGCAATGGCGAGCCCGAGTCCGCCGCCACAGGCGGCAAAGACCAAGTGCTCGGCAGCAAGCTGCTTGACCAGACGTCGCCGGTCCGCACCCAGCACCATGCGGATCGCGATCTCCCGCTCTCGCCCCAGAGCGCGTGTGAGCAGCAGGTTGGCCACATTGGCGCAGGTCATCAACAGCAGGAAACTGCACGCACCGAGCAGCAGGAGCAGCGATTGCCGGATGCTGCCCACCCAGATGTCCCGCAGGGGTACCACCCGGACACCCACGCCCTCGTTGCTAAGCGGGTACTCGCGGGCCAGCACCTGGGCCACGCCAGCCATTTCCCGCTGCGCGTGTGCGATGGTGACCCCCTGCCGCAGGCGCCCGATCACAGAGTCGAAGCGGCCGCCGCGGTTGTCACGTTCGACCAGCGGCCCGTACGCTGCCCAGATCTCTGTCTGCGACGGGAACCTGAAAGCGACTGGCATGACCCCGACCACACTACAAGGGCGGTCCTCCAGCAGCACCTTGCGGCCAACGACGCGTGGATCGGCGGCGAAGCTCCTTACCCACAGACTCTCGCTGAGCATGACCACACAGGCCGCCCCGGGCCGGTCGTCCTCCGGCAAGAGCCAGCGGCCCAGGATTGGGTGAACTCCAAGCAACGGGAACAGGTTCCAGGTCGTGAGGACGGCCTGCGCCGCCTCGGTTCCACCGCCAATATTGAGGTTGGCCGGGAAGGTCGAGTCAGTAAAGGCCAGGTCCAGGAAGCTGCGACTCCGCTCCCGCCAGTCCAGGTAATCAGGGAAGGAAACCCCGCGATCGGTCGATTCGACCTCGACCAGGCGCTCCGCCGCCGGGAACGGCAATGGCCGTAGCAGGAAGGCATCGACGATGCTGAAGATCGCGGTGTTTACGCCGATCCCGGCAGCCAGCATGATGATGATCAGCAGGCTGAGGCCGGGACGCTTGCGCATCAGGCGCAGCCCGAAACGAAGACTCCTGTTACCTTCGGTCACTGCCATACCTCTCACGGCTAAGCGTGGCGCCACCGGCAGCGGCCGGCAGAGTTGATGGTTGACGCTACCGCGGCATAGCTCCAGCCGCTTCCTTTTTCACATCCTACTCGGCGTGGGGGCTCGGGATCGCAGGTTCTCGCCTCAGGATGGCGATGGTACAATCTAAAAAACTCTACCGCCGTGTGCGCACGGAGGCACTATGAAGAAGAGAGTGAAGCGTTTGCATCTGACCAAGGAGACCGTTCGGACTTTGATGGCACCCGCGTGGAAGGGACTGCTGGCAGCCCGAGGTGGGACGGCAGGGTCGGTGGGTTCCCATGGCAACTCTCTTCCCTGCTGCCCCAACCCCTGCGTCTTGGAGCCAGCGCCTTCTCCGCGCCCTGCTGATCGAGCTGCTGGCAGGGGAGGGTTCGGCGGTAAGAAGACCCGCGGATAAGGTGGTTCTGGGCGGGAGGGCGGATGCGAAGTCGCACCTTCGGTCCGATCGGCTGCAAACTTCCGATCCTCGGGCAGGGGACCTGGAACATGGACCGCGACGAGCCCGCGGGATGTATCGCGGCGTTGCGCCGTGGGCTCGAGCTGGGACTGAGCCACATCGACACAGCCGAGTTGTACGGCGCCGGGGAGGTCGAGGAGATCGTCGGCAAGGCGATCGCCGGGCGCCGCGGAGAGGTCTTCCTGGCCAGCAAGGTGTTGCCCGCGAACGCCTCGCGGCGCGGCACCATGGAAGCCTGCGAGCGGTCGCTGGCCCGCCTTGGCACCGATCACCTCGACCTCTACCTCCTGCACTGGCCGAGCCACTATCCGCTTGGCGAGACGCTGGCGGCCTTCGAGGAGTTGGTGCGGGCAGGCAAGATCCTGGCCTGGGGTCTGAGCAATTTCTCCGAAAGCGAGCTTGCCGCGGCGGTGGCCATCGTTGGCGAGGGCAAGGTAGCTTGCAACCAGGGGCTCTATCACCTCGAGGAACGCAGCATCGAGCATGCGGTGATCCCTTACTGCGAGGAGCACGAGATCGCCGTGGTCGCCTACAGTCCGTTCGGCTCCGGCCGCTTCCCGCGCGCGCGCAGCCGCAGTGGGCGCTTGCTCGCCGGCATTGCGGCGACGCATGGCGCTACGCCGCGCCAGGTTGCGCTCGCCTTCCTGGTGCGCCGGCCTTCCCTGTTTGCCATTCCCAAGTCGTCGCAGCCCGAGCACGTGGAGCAGAACGCGGCGGCCGCGGACCTGTCGCTCACCGACGACGAGGCGCGGCGCATCGACGACGCCTTTCCGCGCGGCCTCCGGCGCTCCGGCGTGCCCATGCTGTGATCCTGGGCGACACGGCCGGGAGCCGAGCTACAGGCGCCGGCGACCACGCGCGAAGGAACCGAACAGCAACGCCAGGCGAATCTCCGGGCGGCCCGCCAGCACGCCTCGCAGAGCGTTCATCAGTGTGGCGGGTGGGCTCACGGCATCATCCCGGGAGAAGTGGCGATAAAGATCAGTAGGCCAGCAGCTCGCGGGCGGCGGCGAGGACCTTCTCGCGGGTCGGGAGCAGGGCGTTCTCGAGCACCCGGGCGTAGGGCACCGGGCTGTCGGGGTAGGTCACCCGGCGGATGGGGGCGTCGAGCCAGGGGAATGCCGCGTCGGCGAGGCGCGCGGCGACCTCGGCTCCGAAGCCCAGGGTGAGGGGGGCCTCGTGGACGATCAGGGCTCGGCCGGTCTTGCGGACCGAGGCGGTGACCGTGGCCTCGTCGTACGGAACCAGGGTACGCAGATCCACCACCTCGGCCTCGACGCCGGCCGCGGCGAGGTCCGCAGCCACCTCCAGACAGGTCCAGGTGGTGGCACCGTAGCCGATCAGGGTCAGACGGTCGCCGGCACGGACGACCCTGGCCTCGCCAAGCCGGGCCAGGCCCTCGCCCGGCGGCAGGACCTCCTTGATGCGGCGGTAGAGGTACTTGTGCTCGAAGAGCATCACCGGATTGGGGTCGCGGATGGCGGCCTTGAGCAGGCCCCTGGCATCGGCCGCGGTGGCGGGGCAGATGACCTTGATGCCGGCGGTCTGTGCAAACCAGGACTCGTCGTTCTGGGAATGGAAGGGGCCGGCGCCGACGCCGCCCCCCGAGGGTAGCCTGACGACGATCGGGCAGGGGACCTGCCAGCGGTAGTAGAGCTTGGCGGCGACGTTGACCAGCTGGTTGAAGCCGCAGGAGATGAAGTCGGCGAACTGCATCTCGACCACCGGCCGGTAGCCGAGGACGGCGGCGCCAATGGCGATGCCGATGGTGCCGCTCTCGGCGATCGGGGTGTCGAGCACCCGCCGCGGCCAGCGGCCGTGAAGGCCGCGGGTGGTGCGGAAGGCCCCCTCGAAAGCACCGATGTCCTGGCCCAGCACCAGCACCGACTCGTCGCGCTCCATCTCCTCGAGCAGCGCCAGGTTGATGGCGTCGACGTAGGTCGTTTCCCGAATCTGGCCGGCGCCGCCCGACCGCCGCCCGGCGGCAGCTGGCCGACCGGGCGTATCACGGCCGGAGACCGCGACCCCAGCCGCCTCCGCCACCGGTGCGAAGACCGGCCGCCTTGCAACCTCCGGATCCGGCGGCGCCGCGGCGATGGCCTGGGAGATGGCTCGCTCCACCAGCTCCGCGATGCGCTCGTCGAGCCGCCGGCTGGTCGCGTCATCGAGGACGCCTTCCGCGGCGAGGCGGCGGGCGTAGGCCGGCACCGGGTCCGCGGCCCGGTAGGCCGCCAGCTCCTCGGGAGGCACCACCTTGAGCGAGTCGTCGCCCTCGGCGTGACCCCGCATCCTGCCCAGCATGGCTTCGAGCAGGGTCGGCCCCTGGCCGGCCCGCGCGCGGTCCACCGCTCGCTGCAGAGCGGCGGCCATGGCGTCCGGATCGTTGCCGTCGACGGTCTCGGCGGCGACGCCGTAGCCGATGCCGCGGTCGGAGAGCCGCCTCGCGGCGTACTGCTGGTCCGCCGGGGTCGAGAAGGCGTAGTGGTTGTTCTCGATCACCAGCACCAGCGGCAGCTTCCACACCGCCGCCATGTTGAGCCCCTCGTGGAAATCGCCGGTCGAGGTGCCGCCTTCGCCGATGAAGTTGATCGCCACCCGATCGCTCCGGCGCTGGCGAAAGGCAAAGGCGCAACCCGCCGCCACCGGGATCATCGAACCGAGATGGCTGATCATCCCGAGGTGCAGGATGCCGTGCTCGGGGGCCAGGTAGCCGTAGTGGAAGGACCGCTCGACGCCCTGCGAGAAGCCTTCACCCTTGCCCAGCAGCTGGCAGGCGAGGCGGCGCAGCAGGCTCTCGGGGTCGGGCCGCCGGCCGTCCGGCTCGCCGAAACCCAGGCCGGGAAAGGTCCGCGCCGGATCGAGGTAGACGGCGAGGATCGCGCCGAGATCGCGGTGGAGGGTGCACAGCGCGTCGCCGGCGCCGAGCGCCAGCCCGGCGGGGACGGTGGTGGCCTCGTTGCCCACCTCGCTGTACCACTTCGAGACGCGGCCGGTCAGCAGCAGGGCTTCGAAGCGGGCGTCGAAGTCCCGCGTCAGCTTCATGAAGGCATGGCGCAGCAGGCGCTGCCGGGGGGCGGGCGCGGTCGCCTTGGCCACGCTCATCCTCGGCCGGCGCGCAGCTGGCGCTCGAGGCGCTTGCGATGGCGGTTCTCGGGGTCGATGCTGAGCAGGATGCGCAGTGCCAGCTCGGCGTTGGGCAGGTCGCCCCGCTCCAGGAAGGCATCCACCTGGCGCACGCCCTGCTCGGCCGCCTGCTGGTGCCGATGGATCGACTCGAGGCGCTCGATCTCGGCATACATGGCGGGCGCCCGCGGGCTGGCGGGCGCCACCTGCTCCATCTCGGCCGCGGCGTCGCGGGCGCCGAACCAGTCCCTGAGCTGCAGCAGCTCGCGGTAGCGCTTCTCGATCGGAATCGCCAGGCGCTCCTGCTCGGCGGCGAGGCTCGCCTCCTGCACCCGCTCGCGGTAGGAGTCGAGGGTGATCTTGCTCAGCCCGAGGCCGGCCAGCTGCTCGATCTCGCGCTCCGCCTCCGCCAGCTTGCGGGCGGCGAGCAGCTCGTCCAGGCGCCGCCGGTGAACCTCGAACTCGGCGCCCTGCCGCAGCCCCTGCTCGACTTCCTGGATCTCCCGCTCGAGCACCTCGGCCCGCTCGCCGGAAAGGTCGTTGCGCCGCACCCGCTCGAGCTCCCGGCGAGCCTCGCCGAAGTCGCGGCGCGCCACCGCCGCCCGCGCCGCCGCCAAGGCCATCTCGGCGCGCCGGTCGCGCTCCACCTCCTCGGCCAGCAGGCTCACCCAGCTCTCGTAGTCGGCGCGATTGGGATGCTGCGGCGCCAGCTCGAGCAGGGTCTCGAGGGCCAGGCGCGCCAGGGCCAGCTGCTTGCGTTCGAGGTAGCGCCGCAGCGCCTTCTCGGCCTCGGCGACGCGCTGCCGCTCGTCCGCCGTCTTCGCCTCGGGCTTGCCGGCAGTGTCGCGAGCCGCAATCGGCGCGGGCGCGGCCGGCACCGCCGCTTTCGCCGGCACCGTCCGCGGCGTCTCGGGCGTTGCCGGAATCGCCGCGGCCGCGGCCGCCGCCGCCGGCGCTTGGGCGAGCCGCTCCTTGATCTGGTCGAGTCCGGCGGCGCGCGGATTGGCAGCCTCGAGCTGCGCCACCAGCCGCCGCGCCTCCCCGAGCTGGCCGGCGGCGATGGCGCCTTCCACCCGCGCCAGATCGAGCGAGCTCTCGCTGACCCGCTTCGCTGCCCGCTCGATCTGCGCCAGCAGATCGATGCGCTCGGCGCGCGACAGCTCGCTCGAGCTGCGCTGGCGCGGCGCCGCCGGCAAGCGGGCGCCGGCGCCGCCACCGCCGGGCATCACCACCTCGCGGGTCTCGACCTTGCTCAGTCCCTTCTCGACTCTTTCGAGGGCGACGATGAAGCTCACCGCGTCGGGGAAACGCCGCTCGCGGTCGCGCTCGAGCGCCTGCCGCACGACGCGGTCCAGCTCCGCGGGCGCCTCCACCTTGGGGTTGCGGCCCACCATCGGCAACGGGTCCTCGGAGAGCCGCTTGAAGATGAAGCCGTGAGGGCTCTCGGACTCGAAAGGCGGCAGGCCGGTGATCATCTCGTAGAGCACCAGGGCGAAGGAGTAGAGGTCGGTGCGGCGGTCCAGGACCTCGCCGCTCGCCGCGCCGGCCTGCTCGGGAGAGCAGTACTGCAGCTTGCCCATGAACATCCCGACCTGGGTGATCTCGAAGCTGCCGCTGCCGCTGTCGTCGGCGGCCAGGTTCTTCGCCAGCCCGAGGTCGATGATCTTCAACCAGGCCTGCTGCCGGCTGTTCTCCATGATCATCAGGTTGTCGGGCGAGACGTCGCGATGGATGATGCCGGCGGAGTGGATCGCGCCGAGGCCGCGCAGCGCCTGGATGCCCAACCGGATCGCGGTGGCCACCGGGAACGGACCGTTCTGCCGCAGCCAGTCGCCGACGTCCCGGCCCTCGATGTGCTCCCAGACCATGTAGAAGCTGCCTTCCGGCAGGCGCGAGAAGTCGTAGAGGATGGCGACGTTCGGGTGCTTGATCTGGGTCGCCAGCCGCGCCTCGCGGACGAAGCGCGCCTGCGCCACCGGGTCGGCGGCAAGGTCCTGGCGCAGGATCTTGATCACCCGCAGCTCCTGCAGATGGAGATGGCGCACCAGGTACACCTCTCCCATCCCGCCGCTGGTGAGGCGCTGGACGATCTCGTATTTGCCGTCGAGAACGGTGCCCGGCTCGCGAGAGCTCACCGCCGACCTCCTGCCCGAGTGGATGCGAGAGCCATAAAGAACGGCCTAGTTTACCCTTCTTCGCGGCGCGAACGGGTGACGGCCGCGCGGCGGCCGGTCGCCGCGGCAACGGCGGGGCCGCCGCCCGCGCGGCACCCGGTCTGCCGGCTCGCGTTGGTTGCGGTTGCGGCCTTCGCTAGGCTGCCGCGACCCTGGTGCCGCAGGAGGGGCAGAAGACGGCTCCCGCAGGCAGCTTCTGGCCGCAGTTGAAGCAGAAGGCGGCGCTCCCCGTCCCCGGAGGCGGCGTCCCCACACCGGCGGCGGGAGCGGCCCCAACGGCGGCGGCGGGCGGCGATTGAATGACCGGCGCCGGCGCCGCCGTGGCCGCGGGGGGCGGCGGCGCTCCGCCCTGCATCGCGTCGCGCATCATGCCGGGCAGCATCGCCCCGACGCCCGCGCCCATGCCAAGCCCGAGACCGGCGCCGAGGACGCCGCCGGAGCCGCCGCCCGGCTGCTGGGCCGCATCGCCGATCGCCCGCGCGGTCTTGAACTTGAGGTAGGCGTTCATGTCGCCGAGCGCGCCCATGCCGCTGCGCTCGTCAATCATCTTCTGCACCTCCTCCGGCGGCGTGATGGCGCCGAGGAAGAGGTCCACCAGCTCGATGCCGTACTTGCCGAAGTCGGCGGCCACCCGCGACTTGAGCCCCATCGCCAGATTGTCGTAGAGCTTGGGCAGATCGAAGATCGAGGTCAGGTTCTCGCCCAGCACGTCGTTGAGGCGCGCCACGATGACGTCGCGGAAATAGCTCTCGACGCCGTCGGTCGAGTAGGCGCCGCTGGTGCCGACGATGGTGTTGACGAACAGCTGGGCGTTGGCGACCCGCACCGCGAACTTGCCGAAGGCGCGCAGGCGCACCATCGCCAGGTCCTTGTCACGGAAGACCACCGGCTCCTTGGTGCCCCACTTCAGGTCCAGGAAGGTCTTCATCGAGACGAAGACCACCGCCGCCTGGAACGGCGAGGTGCCGCCGAACGGGATGCTGAGCAGCCGCGTCAGGATCGGCACGTTCTGGGTGGCGAGGGTATGGCGGCCGGGCCCGAAGGTGTCCAGCGCCTTGCCGTCGCGGAAGAACACCGCCTGCTGGCTCTCCTCGACGATCAGCTGGCTGCCCAGCCGGATGTCCCAGGTGCCGTCCGGCGGCACCCGCGCCACCATGGTCTGCCCGTCAGGGTCGTGGTATTGGATCACGTCCATCGTTGGATCTCCTGTGGTGGTCTTCCGGAGCCGCAGTCTCAGGCCGGTTGCGTCGCCTGCACCGCCTGGCTGATGACCTGGCGGCGCTGGCGCCATTTGTCGTCCAGCGCCTGGACGAGGTCGCGCACCCGGTCCAGCGCCGCGCCCGGGTCGGACGCTCCCGGACCGGGCACCGTGGCGATCGCCTGCTCGACGGCGGCGACGTCGTCCAGGACGGCGAGGTCGAAGGCGTAGAGCCGCTGCAGCTCGGGCTCGTTGATCTTCACCGGGTCGAACAACCCGGAGGCGCCATAGTCGCTGAAGCGGACGGTCTGCTGCAGGCCGTCGAGCTGGCGGTCGAGGCGGCCGAAAGGGGTGAGCGCCGCCAGCTGGCCGGCGTCGGTGTAGTCCCGCGCGCGGTTGGCGAGCATGCCCTTCAAGCGTCCCAGCTCGGCAGCGAGGTGCTCGCGCTGCAACTTGTCGACGTCGCGGCGCAGCTCGCGGTCCTGGTAGCCCCGGTAGCCGGGGATCTTGGCTCCCAAGCGTTCGAGTAGATTGCGCTGCCCCTGGGCCTGCTCGTAGCCGTCGGTCATGGATGCCTCCTGGATGCCTTGCCCGCCAATCGTAGCAGAGGCGCCGGCGACCGCGGCACCGCCGGTCGGGGCCGGCAGCAGCGGCAAAAGCTTCCCGCATTGCGGTGTTTTCGCTATTCTCCCCTCAGATCGATGGCTGTAGCGGAGGACTTCCGGGGCCGGCAGCGGCCGCCATGGGCCGAGGTCCAGGGCGGCAAACGGCGGGCGCGCCGCACCACTCTCATGATGCCATTCCGCACCTCCCTCGCCGGATGGGTGCTGCTCGCCGCCGCCCTCGCCGGCGGCTGCTCGGGACCCGACTCACGCGCGGCCGCCGCGGTCGGCACGGCCGGCGCAACCGGCACGGCCCACCCCGCAGACACCGCCGGCGGGCAGCCCCTCAACCTGCTGCTGGTCACCCTCGACACCGTGCGCGCGGACCACCTGGGCTGCTACGGCGATGCCGCGGCGGAGACACCCCATCTCGACGCGCTGGCCAGCCAGGGCGTGCGCTTCGCCCATGCCGGCTCGCAGGCGCCGCTCACCCTGCCCTCACACACCACCATCCTCACCGGCCTGCTGCCGCCGCATCACGGCATCCGCAACAACGGCACCGCCCCGCTGGCCGCCGGCACCCCCACCCTGGCCACCGTGCTCGCCGGCGCCGGCTATCGCACCGGCGCGTTCGTCGGCGCCTTCGTGCTCGATCATCGCTTCGGGCTCGACCGCGGGTTCGCGGTCTACGACGACGAGATCGAACGTCCGACCGACGCCAGCTGGCTGCTCGAGGCCCAGCGGCCAGGCGACCAGGTGGTCGACCGCGCCCTCGCCTGGCTCGCCGCGGCCGATCCGCGGCCGTTCTTCCTGTGGGTCCATCTCTACGACGCCCACGCCCCCTACAATCCCCCGTCCCCCTACCGCGAGCGCCATCCGGGCCAGCCCTATGACGGGGCCATCGCCTTCGCCGACGCCCAGGTCGGACGGCTGCTCGCGGCGCTCGCCAGTCGCGGCCTCGACGGCAACACGGTGGTGGCGGTCGCCGCGGATCACGGCGAATCGCTCGGCGAGCACGGCGAGCTGACGCACGGCCTGCTGCTCTACGAGCCGGTGCTGGCGGTGCCGCTGCTGCTGCGCGCGCCCGGCCTCGCCGCCCGGCGGGTCGACACGCCGGTGAGCCTGGTGGACCTCGCGCCGTCGCTCGCCGGACTGCTGGGGCGGCGGCTGCCACCGCCGGCCGGCGGCGCTCTCGACGGCCGCGACCTCTCGGCGGCCTTGCTCGCCGGCCGCGAGCCTGCCCCCGCCGAGCTCTACGCGGAGACCCGCTATCCCGAGGTCTTCGGCTGGAGCCCGCTGTTCGCGCTGCGCCGCCGGGAGCTCAAGTACATCGCCGCGCCGCACTCCGAGCTCTACGACCTGCAAAGCGACCCCAAGGAGGCGCGGAACCTGGCAGCCCCGGGCATACCGGCGGGCGACGAGCGCACCAGGGGCTTCGCCGCGCGGCTCGCCGCCATCGAGGCCGGGGCGCGTGCGCCGGCCCCCGGCGCCGGCACGCCCGACGCCGAGACCCGCCGGCGCCTGGCCAGCCTGGGCTACGCGGCCGGCGCGCCGCCGCTTCCGAGAGCCGCGACGCCGGCCGCGAACGGCTCTCGCGGCGGCCGTTCGCCCCTCGACCCGAAGCAGGGCGTCGTGCTGTTCCAGGCCTTCCAGCGCGCCCACGCCGAGTTGCAGGCCGGGCGGACCGCGGCGGCGCTGGCCGATCTGCAGCCGCTGATCGCCGCCGATCCCGGCAACCCGGTCTTCCGCACCCGCCTCGCCCAGACGCTGCGCGAGTCCGGCCAGGTCGAGCGCGCCATCGCCCTCTATCGCGAGGTCGCCGAGCTGACTCCGGCCGACCCCGAGGCCTGGTACAACCTGGCGGCGGCGCTGCAGGAGAGCGGTAAGACGGCGGCGGCGCGGCAGGCCATCGACAAGGCGGTGCGGCTCGATCCCGGCAAACCGGAGGCGCACAACACCCTGGGCGTCGTCTACCTGGCGGAGCACAAGCTCGAGCCTGCCCGGCAGGAGTTCCTGCGCGCCACCGCGGCCGACCCGCGCAATGCGCCGGCCTGGAACAACCTCGGCAACGTGCTGCGCGCCCTGGGCCGGCCGGAGGAGGCCGCGGCGGCCTATCGCCGGGCGATCGACATCTCGCCGCACTACGCCGAGCCGCTCAATGGCCTGGGCGCCCTGGAGGTCGAGCGGGACCATCCCGCGGCCGCCCTGCCCTATTTCGACCGCGCCCTGACGCTGGCTCCGGACTACATGGAGGTGCGCCTCAACCGCGCCATCGCCCTGCAGCTGGCCGGCGACGCCGCCGCCGCCGCCGGCGCCTACCGGGACTTCCTGCGCGTCACCGATCCGCAGCCGCAGAAGTTCGCCGAGCAGCGCCAGGCGGCGCGTCATTTCCTCGCGCAGCTCACCCCACGCGCGGGAGGGAGGTGATCGCCGGAGGGCCCGGACCAGCCGCTTCTCACTTTCGCGTCACGGCTCGCCGCGACGCCGGTTCTCAGGTTGCCGTGCGGGTCGTCACCCGCGGATTTGATTTCGTTTGCCATCATAGGAGAGTCCGTCATGAACTGGAGACAGCACGCAGCATTGCACCGACCGTCCGCCCTCGCCGGCATGATCCTGGCGCTGGCGGTCGGGGCGCTCGGCTTCGCGGCCGGCGCCTTCGCGCAGTCCAACAGCGGCACCATCGCCGGGCGCGTCGTGGACAAGAGCGGCGCCGCCCTGCCCGGGGTCACGGTCACCGCCTCCCAGAAGGACACCGGCTACGAGCGCAACACGGTCACCGGCGCCGACGGCGCCTTCCGCCTGCCGTCGCTGCAGGTGGGCACCTATGCGGTCAAGGCCGACCTGTCGGGTTTCGGCACGGTGACCGTCGACAGCGTCGTGGTCGACGTCGCCAGCACCCGCAACCTCGACATCACGCTCGCCCAATCGGCGGTGCAGGAATCGATCACCGTCGTCGACGAGGCGCCGCTGATCGCCACCACCCCCTCGGTCGGCGCGGTGGTGAGCCAGCAGGAGCTCGACAACCTGCCGCTCAACGGCCGCCAGTTCGCCAACCTGGCGGTGCTGGCGCCCGGCACCACGCTCGGCCACAACACCGACCCGACCAAGCCCGGCCAGTTGGTCGTCGAGCTCAACGGCGGCATCGGCCGCAACGTCAACTACACCATCGACGGCGGCGACAACACCGACGACACGATCGGCGGCGCGCTGCAGAACTTCAGCGTCGAGGGGGTCCAGGAGTTCAAGATCCAGACCATGGAGTACAAGGCCGAGTTCGGCCGTTCGACCGGCGGCGTGCTGTCGGTGGTGACCAAGTCGGGCACCAACCAGTACCACGGCAGCGGCTACGGCTACTTCCGCAGCGACAGCCTCGATTCGCGGACGCAGAACGAGATCAACAGCGACCAGGCGAAGGAGCCGCTCGACCGCAAGCAATATGGCGGTTCGCTCGGCGGTCCGATCATCACCGACAAGCTGCACTTCTTCGCCACCTACGAGAAGACCGACCGCTCGACGTCCTACATCGTCGACCCCAACTTCCCGATCGCATCGATCGCCAATCAGTCCGTGGCGACGCCGTTCAGCGACCAGCTGTTCAGCGGCAAGCTCTCGTACGACATCTCGCCCAAGCAGTATCTGCAGGTCCGTTACGGGTACCAGAAGAACAGCGACGTCTACGGCGCCAGCCCGCTGGCCGCGCCGAGCTCGCTGGGCACGGTGACCAACAACTACAAGTCGCTGCTCGCCGGCCTGACCTCGCAGCTTGGCAGCGACATGCTGAACGAGGTGCTGTTCCAGTACAGCAAGTTCAACAACGCCATCACGGCGGATTCCAACCAGCCGTTCATCTACTATCCTTCCGGCTTCACCACCGGGCAGAACATCAACACCCCGCAGCACACCAATCAGACCAAGTACCAGTACAAGGACGACTTCGGGTTCACCACCAACCTGGGCGGCCAGCGCCACGACTTCAAGACCGGGCTCGCCATCATCCACGAGCCGATCCTGGGCGGCGACTTCACCACCGGCACCACCGGTCAGTACTCGACCCTGACCGATCAGGCGGGTTCGCCGATCACCGACATCACCATCTTCGGCGGCTTCAACGGCGACAACACCCCGGTCGATCAGTACAGCGCCTACTTCCAGGACGACTGGGCGGTTTCCAGCCGGTTGACCTTGAACATCGGTTTACGTTACGACCTGTGGACCGGGTTCAACCTCGACCAGCGCAGCAATGCGATCTGGCAGACGCTGGCCACGCAGACGATCACCGACGCCCCGATATTCCAGCAGTTCATGGGCGGCAAGGGCGGGGTGCTGAAGAACGACACCACCAACTTCGCACCCCGGCTCGGCTTCGTCTGGGACACCGCCGGCGACGGCAAGCAGCTGCTGCGCGGCGGCTACGGGATCTACTACGACTTCCCCTATTCCAACTCCACCATCCTGTTCCCGGCGAGCGCCGTGCAGTCGAACTACGGCACGATCTACAACGTCCACAACCCGACCGGGATCAAGAATCCCGACGGCAGCTTCTTCCAGCCCGGCCAGCCGCTGCCGCCCAACCAGCTGCCTTCCGCGGCGATCCCGCCACCCAACGAAGTGGCGGCGCCCAACCTTTCCAACACGCCGCGCTCCTATCAGGGGTCCCTCGGCTATTCCTTGCAGGTCAACCCGGCGCTGGGACTCAACATCGAGGCCGTGGACGTCGAGTACCGCGACCTGCCCTTCCGCTCCCGCGCCAACATCGACCCGACCACCGGCGAGGCGATCTTCCCGCAGTTCGCGAACTTCCGCATCTGGGAGAGCGACGCCACCGCCACCTATCGCGGCATCAACCTCGGCATCCATTACCGGCTGAGCAACAAGCTCACCGTCCAGGGCTTCTACACGCTCTCGAAGGCCACCGGCATCACCCTGGCCGGCGCTGACGAGTTCCGGCTCACCGACGTCACCTACCAGCCGGACCTGCGCGGCGCCCGCGACGCCTCGATCGATCCCGGCGACCCCCTGTGCGGCGCCTGCAGCGGTCCGCTCAACACCGACGCGCGGCATCGGGTCAGCCTCGGCGCGGTCTACCTGGCGCCCTGGGACATCAACGTGGCGGCGATGTTCCGCTATCACTCCGGCACGCCTTACATGATCACCGAGCCGTTCACCACCAACCGGCAGATCTTCCTGCCGGATGGCGTCGGCCTCAACTCCGGCCGCACCGGCTCGTTCGAGCAGCTCGACCTGCGGCTTTCCAAGACCTTCGGGATCTACAAGTCGCTGGCGATCGAAGGCATCGCCGAGGTCTTCAACCTGTTCAACGCCAAGAACCCGGCGGAGTACAACGGCGTCGTCGGCACCGCCGGCTTCGGCCAGCCCTCGGTCTTCGCCGGCGGCGATCCGGCGCAGGGCGAGCAGCGCCTGGTGCAGCTCGGCGTTCGCCTGAGCTTCTAGTCTCCTGTCTCCGGAGCGTGCGGCGACCCGCACGCTCTTCCTGCCTCTCCGGGGCGCCGGCTCGGCGTCCCGGGGAGGCCGCAGCGCCCCCCGTGGCCAGTGGCCGGCGGGCGGGTGGCCGCCGGGCCGGCCGCCTTCTTGCATGGATCACCGGCGAGAGCCTGAATGAACCTCCGCAGCTTCATCGCCGCCGCCGCCCTCGCCGCCCTGCTGGTCGCGGCGCTCGCCGCCGTGGCGCTCTATGTCGGCTACCGCAAGCTGCGCCGCATCCGCATCGCGCGCGACTCGGACTTCTTCACCACCGTGCGCGCCGTGCCGCTGGCGCTGGTGGTCGGCCTCGACCTGCTCGACCTGGCGCTCGACGTCTTCTCGACCCCCATCACCTGGCTGCTGCTCGACCGCCTGGGCCTCAAGGCGCTGCGCAACGTCGCCACCGTCAAGGCCGCCATCCCGCTCGGCGACATGATCCCCGCCCTGACCATCGCCTGGCTCGCCGTCCGCTTCCTCAAGCTCGGCCGCCCGCCCGATCCGCTGCTCATCGAGACCGAGCGCACCGGCCCCGACAGCTACGCGCCACGACCCCGGCAGGGGTGAGGCGTCAGGACTCGGGAGCGAGCCGCAGATCGACCTGCCGCCAGAGCTCGGCGAGGTCGAGGGTGACGCCGGACAGGACCGGGGAACGGTAGAGATTGCCTTCCGGGACGGCGACCTCGAAGCGGCCGCCACGGTTGACCAGGAAGTCGACGTTGCGCTCGGTGGGGGCGACGATCCAGTACTCCGGCACCCCGGTCTCGGCGTAGAGACGCAGCTTCAGGCTGCGATCCCGGCGCACGCTGCCGGGCGACAGCACCTCGATCAGCAGATCGGGAACGCCGGCGATCTCTCCCTGGATCTCCGCCGGGGTGGCACGCCTTGCCAGGTAGATCACGTCGGGCTCGACGACCGAGTGATCGGCCAGGGTGATGCCCACGGGTGCCGCCAGGGCCTGACCGCCGCCGGCGACCGCGAGGTCGTCCAGCCACCGCCACAGGAGCAGGCCGACGATCTGGTGCAGAGGTCTTGGCGGCGCCACCAGGTAGAACCTGCCGTAGATGAGCTCGCAGCGCGGCTCGTCCGGCAGGTCCCAGTAGTCGGAGCGCCGGTACGGCCCTACCGTGGATGACGGAAAAAGCGGGACCTCGGCGAGTACCTCGAGCGCCACCTCGGTGTTCATGGCCGAAGTATACGCGCACGTCCCACCGGTCAGGGCAGCCGGGAAACGGGCGTCGTTGGGACAGGCTGGCTACCGGTTGATCAGTCCATCTGCTTCCTCAACACCGTCGGGATGTCGTAGTCGTCGACGTTCGACCAGTTGGGGCCGAAGCCGTTGGGGTCCTCGGGCCGGGCGTGGGCGATCGCCTTGCGGTAGAACGGCACGTCGGCCGCCGAGACCTCGGCCTCCTCGCGCTGGGCACCGGCCGGCGGCACCGCGACGTTGGCGGCATTGAGAGCGCCCGCTCCGGGCTGACCCGCGACCGCGCCGGCGGCGCCGGCGCCAAACATCGAGTGGCCGGGGGGCAGGCTCGCGAGACCGGTAGCGTGCGGGCGCGGACGGTCGGCCATGGAACGGTCGAAGCCGGTGGCGATCACCGTCACCTTCATGGCGTCCTCGAGGCCGGGCTCGATCACCATGCCGGAGATGATGTTGGCGTCGGGATCGACGGCGTCGGAGATGATGCGCGCCGCCTCGGCCACCTCGTGCAGGGTGAGGTCGTGGCCGCCCGAGATGTTGATCAGCACGCCGCGCGCGCCCTGGATCGAGGTCTCCTCGAGCAGCGGCGAGGAGATGGCGCGCTGCGCCGCCTCGAGCGCGCGGTGCTCGCCCTTGGCCAGACCGGTGCCCATCAGCGCCATGCCCATGCCGGTCATGATGGTGCGCACGTCGGCGAAATCGACGTTGATCTCGCCCGGGATGGTGATCAGGTCGCTGATCCCCTGCACCGCCTGACGCAGCACGTCGTCGGCGATGCGGAACGCCTCGGACAGCGGCGTGCCACGCTCGACGAAGTTGAGCAGGCGCTCGTTGGGGATGGTGATCAGCGTGTCCACCGCGCCGCGCAGCTCGTCGACGCCGCGCTCGGCCAGCTGCATCCGCCGCCGGCCCTCGAAGCCGAACGGCTTGGTCACCACCGCCACCGTCAGGGCGCCGATCTCGGCCGCCAGCGAGGCGATGATCGGCGCCGCGCCGGTGCCGGTGCCGCCGCCCAGGCCGGCGGTCAGGAACACCATGTCCGCCCCCTCGAGCGCCTCGAGGATGCGCTCGGTGTCCTCGAGCGCCGCCTTGCGTCCCATCTCGGGGTCGGCGCC